>WNFX01004509.1_pt1 | contig 19579 bp, 18 predicted proteins | sample 5400111 | NCBI WGS metagenome assembly WNFX01 (sample SAMN13153363, study PRJNA577476) | soil metagenome | isolation source: 40 cm soil or saprolite under grassland replicate 1 | place: USA:California | collected 2016-06-15 | reverse complement strand
TTGGGGGGCTAAATCAGCATGTATTCCCTGTATCTATGAGAGAAAATACCTCTCTTGCTGCTTTTCTACTCTCTTACCACCATACTTCAGCTATATATAACTATCTTGCCCCTCATGTCATCGACGTATGTATTGGGCCAAGTAGGAGTGGGTGCCAGTATTATATAATCTGACAAAATTTGTTAGATGATATTCCAAATTTTGGAATAAACACAGTCTACCTTTTGTTATAAAGGGTAGAGAGAGGTGTGACCAGAGGAGTTGCTCCTCATTCCCTCACGTTCATTGTCGTTCCACAAATGAGGTACAGGCACATCCTGCATTGATGTGCTTTGATACTTGCGTGATGCTTCACGGTTGCGAGATGCAACGAAGCATTCGCCTTATGCTTGCAACCATCCCCAATACCATAACAAACACTTTTGTTGTAATCAGGGAGGGTCGTGAGAGGCTGGGTGGCGGTACCTCCGAGATTTCGAACTTGCAGTAGTGCTGAAGCCAATGGCCCAGGCACCTGGGTACTGTAGGGAAACAGCCATTATCTTTTTTTCCGTTCCTGACTCTGTAAAGAGGGATGCGAGTCCCGCGTATCTCTCTCGGTTTCCCCTGTAAACAGTGAGAGGAGAACACTGAACATGACAGTAAGCACAAAGGCCGTTGCGCTCCCCGAGCGCGTCTCTTTTGCACATATTCCCGACATACGGCCCATGCCGGGTTTGATCCAAATTCAACTTGATTCTTTTGAATGGTTTAAGAAAGAAGGTTTGCGCGAACTTTTTGCAGAAATCTCTCCCATTGAAGACTTTACTCGCAAGAACCTGAGCCTGGAATTTATCGTGCCCTCCGATCCCTTTGGCAAACCGAAGTACAGCGAGGAAGAGTGCCGTGACCGCGGTGCCACCTATGCTGCACCCCTGCGTGTTAATGCGCGGCTGACCAGCAAGGAAACGGGTGAGATCATCGAGAAGGACATCTTCATGGGTGATTTTCCCCTGATGACGAAGCAGGGCACCTTTATCATCAACGGAACCGAGCGCGTTGTGGTGAGCCAGCTTGTGCGTTCACCGGGCGTCTACTTCACCGCCGACGAGGATGCCACCACGGGCCGCAAGCGCTTCGCCGCCAAACTTATTCCTAACCGGGGCGCCTGGTTGGAATTTGAGACCAGTAACAAGAACCTGCTCACGGTCAAAATTGACCGCAAGCGTAAACTGCCCGTCACAACACTGCTGCGCGCTCTCGCCAGCCTGGCGAAAGATCAGACCTATGGGCAAAAGGTGTCGTTGGATAACTCTGGGACATATGATTTGGCTACGGACCAGGGTATCCTGGATGCGTTCCATGAGGTGGATGATGATCCGAATGCGCGCTACATCCAGACGACGTTGGACCGTGACCCGGTCAAGCGAGAAGAAGAGGCGCTGCTCGAGCTCTATAAGAAGATGCGTCCAGGTGACCCGGCCACTCTCGACAACGCCCGCTCGCTCGTCAAGAGCCTGTTCTTCAACGCCCGGCGCTACGATCTGGGGAGCGTGGGTCGTTACACATTGAATAGGAAGCTGGGATTGTCGATTCCACAGAATCACCGCACCCTGGCGCTGGATGACCTGGTGAGCATTATTCGCCGCCTGATCCAGTTGAACAACGGTCACGGACGCGAAGACGATATCGATCATCTGGGCAATCGGCGTGTGAGCCGTGTAGGCGAGCTGATCCAGGCACGGTTGCGTGTGGGCCTGCTGCGTATGGAGCGAGTCATGAAGGAGCGTATGAGCATCCAGGAGCCTGGACGGGTAAGCCCCGATGCGCTCATCACTATTCGCCCGGTCGTCGCGGCGGTAAAGGAGTTTTTCGGCAGCAGCCAGCTCTCCCAGTTCATGGATCAGACGAATGCCCTCTCTGAGATTGGCCATAAACGCCGTCTCTCGGCGCTTGGCCCCGGCGGTCTCTCGCGTGAGCGAGCGGGCTTCGATGTGCGCGATGTGCATCACTCGCACTATGGCCGCATCTGCCCGATTGAGACGCCGGAAGGTCCAAACATCGGTTTGATCGGCAACCTGGCCACCTATGGACGGGTCAATCCCTATGGATTCATCGAGACACCGTACCGCAAGGTGTGCAAAAGGCTGCGGGCAAATGACACCAGCCTGATTGGCTGTGAGTTCCGCGGCATCTCTGGGCGAGAACGAGAGGATGTGAAAGACGCTGACGGCCAGGTGCTGATCCCCGCACGTACGCGTGTGCGGGTCGATGAGGCCCTCTTCGCACGTTTATCCCGGGCGTTGGGCGACTCGGAGGTGAGCATAAAGCCCTTTGTCACCGACGAAGTGGAGTACCGCACCGCCGACGACGAGGAAAACTTCTACATCGCCCAGGCCAACGCGCAGTTGGCGGAGAATGGCGAATTTGCCGAGGAGCGTGTCCTGGCCCGCTATCAGGGCGACTTTGTCATGGAAAGCGCGGATAGCATGGACTATATGGACGTGTCGCCGCGCCAGATGGTGAGTGTGGCTACGGCCCTCATCCCCTTCCTGGAGCACGATGATGTGAACCGTGCGTTGATGGGCGCGAACATGCAGCGCCAGGCTGTGCCGCTGCTGCGACCGCAAGCGCCCATCTGCGGGACAGGTATTGAACGCCAGGTGGCCATCGACTCCGGCCAGGTGCTTGTGAGCCAGGTCGACGGCGAGGTTGTCAGTTCCTCCGCCCGTCAGATCGAAATCATAGACGGGCAGGGCGAAGTCCACACGTACCGCCTGCGCAAGTTCGAACGTTCAAACGCTGGCACCTGTATCAATCAGCGACCGCTTGTGCGCAGGGGTGACCGGGTAAGCGCCGGGCAGGTCATTGCGGACGGCTCATCGACCGAAAACGGTGAACTCGCGCTTGGTCAAAATATTCTGGTGGCCTACATGAGCTGGGAGGGTGGCAACTTCGAGGACGCTATCCTCATCAGCGAGCGTATTGCGCGCGAGGACCTGTTCACGTCTATTCATATCGAGAAGTACGAGATTGATACCCGTGACACCAGGCTGGGACCCGAAGAGATCACGCGAGATATCCCCAACGTCGGCGAGGAGGGATTGCGCAACCTCGATGAGCACGGCACCATCTATGTGGGTGCCGAGGTCGGGCCGCAGGACATCCTGGTGGGCAAGATCACCCCTGAGGGCGAGACGGAACTGACGGCTGAGGAAAAGTTGTTGCGCGCCATCTTCGGTGAGAAGGCCCGCAAGGTACGAGATACCTCGTTGCGTGTGCCGCATGGCGAGCGCGGCACGGTTGTCGAGGTCAAAGTGTTCTCACGCGAGGCTGGCGATGAGTTGCCCCCGGGCGTCAACCAGCGGGTACGTGTCAGTGTTGGCCAGAAGCGTAAGATCGGTGCCGGTGACAAGATGGCCGGGCGACATGGCAACAAAGGAGTCATCTCCCGTGTGCTGCCGATCGAGGATATGCCATACCTCCCGGACGGCACGCCGGTCGACATCATTCTGAACCCGCTCGGTGTGCCGCACCGCATGAACATCGGGCAGATCATGGAAACACACCTGGGCTGGGCCGCTGTCGCATTGGGGATGAAAATCGCTACCCCGGTCTTCGACGGCGCCACGGAAGAGGATATCGAAGGATACCTGGGCCGCGCCGGTCTGCCTGAGACGGGCAAGGTTCAGTTGTTCGACGGTCGCACGGGCGAGCCCTTTGATCAGCCGATCACGGTTGGCTACGCATACATGTTGAAGCTGGCGCACCTGGTCGAAGACAAAGTGCATGCTCGTTCAACCGGCCCGTACAGTCTGATTACCCAGCAGCCCCTGGGTGGCAAGGCCCAATTCGGCGGGCAGCGCTTCGGCGAGATGGAAGTCTGGGCACTCGAGGCCTATGGCGCAGCGAATACCCTGCAGGAGATGCTGACGGTGAAGTCCGATGACGTGGAAGGCCGCGCGAAAACGTATGAAGCCATCGTCAAGGGCGAGGACATCGTGGAGACAGGGGTGCCCGAGTCCTTCAAGGTGTTGGTGAAAGAGTTGCAGAGCCTGGGCATTAACGTCGAGGTGCTTAACGATGATGAACAGAAGATTCAGTTCGTCGAGGATACCTCAAATGATGTCAGGCCAGAGCTGGGTATCAATTTATCCGGTTTCGAAGGAGGGGAGTAATGCTCGAAGTAAACGATTTTAATGCTATTCATATTAGTCTTGCCAGCCCGGAGCAGGTTCTTGACTGGAGCTATGGTGAGGTCACGAAGCCGGAGACGATCAACTACCGCACGCTCAAACCGGAGAAGGACGGGCTGTTTTCTGAGCGCATCTTCGGCCCTACCAAGGACTGGGAGTGCTCCTGCGGTAAATACAAAGGCGTCCGCTTTAAGGAGATCGTGTGTGACAGGTGCGGCGTCGAGGTGGCGCGTTCAAGGGTGCGTCGTGAACGCATGGGCCACATCGAGCTGGCATCGCCGGTCAGCCACATCTGGTACTTCAAGGGGATCCCCAGTCGCATGGGTCTCCTGCTGGACCTTTCCCCGCGCATCCTGGAGAGCATCCTCTACTTTGCCCTCTACGTCGTGACCGGTATCGATGAGGACGCTCGCCAGCACGAATTGATGCGGCTCGACGAAGAGTTGGCCAATCTCGAGCAGGGTCCGGATGGCCAGGCCAGCGAGCGCCAGCGTTTGGAGCAACTGCGGCGCGACCTGGAGGGGTTGAAGAAAATGGACCTGCTGCAGGAGAGCCGCTTCCGCGATCTCTCGGATGCCTTTGGGAGCGTTTTCAACGCCGGCATGGGCGCGGAGGCGGTGCGTGAGTTGCTTGCTGGCCTGGACCTGGATGCATTGGCCGCCGACCTGCGCCGCCAGATCAGCTCGACCGCGAGCCAGCGGCGCAAGAAAGCCACAAAACGCCTGAAAGTGGTAGAGGCCTTCCGCAGGTCAGGAACATCGCCAGAATGGATGATTCTGACGGTGTTACCAGTGTTGCCACCCGACCTGCGCCCGCTGGTGCAGCTGGATGGCGGTCGTTTTGCCAGCTCTGACTTGAACGACCTCTACCGGCGTGTGATTAACCGGAATAACCGGCTCAGGAGGCTGCTGGAGCTAGGTGCGCCGGAGATCATCATCCGGAACGAGAAGCGTATGCTGCAGGAAGCCTGCGATGCCTTGATCGACAACGGACAGCGTGGCCAGGCCGTCACCGGTACAGGCAGCCGTAAACTCAAGAGCCTGTCGGACACGCTCAAGGGCAAGCAGGGCCGCTTCCGCCAGAACCTGCTCGGTAAGCGTGTGGACTACTCTGGCCGCTCCGTCATCGTGGTGGGGCCAGACCTGAAGCTACACCAGTGTGGCCTGCCCAAGCGTATGGCACTGGAACTGTTCAAGCCGTTCGTGATGCGCAGGCTGGTCGAGCAGAACATCGCGTACAATATCAAGAGCGCGAAACGCTTTGTAGAGCGGGTGAAGCCGGAGGTGTGGGATGTGCTCGAAGAGGTCATCAAGGATCACCCGGTCCTGTTGAACCGCGCCCCGACGCTGCATCGCCTGGGCATTCAGGCTTTTGAAGCGGTGCTGGTGGAAGGCAGCGCCATTCAGCTCCATCCCCTGGTCTGCTCGGCTTTCAATGCCGACTTCGATGGCGACCAGATGGCGGTGCATGTGCCGCTCTCCGAGAAAGCCCAGGAGGAGGCACGCCAGCTCATGATGGCCACGCGCAACCTGCTCTCCCCGGCCACGGGCGAGCCGGCCATCGGCGCGACGCAGGACATGGTGCTGGGCTGCTTCTACCTGACGCAGGACCGACCGGCGAAGAAAGGACAGGGACGGGTCTTTACCGATACCACCGAAGCGTTATTGGCTTATGAGCATGGTGTGATCGATTTGCAGGCGCCAATCTCGGTCCGCCTGGGTGATGTGAACGTCTATGAGGATGCGCCGCCTGCTCCTCCAACCGTGCCAGCCAACGGCAAGCTGGTTGAAACGACCGTCGGGCGCATCATCTTCAACGAGGCCCTGCCGGAGTGGTTGCGCTTCAAGAACTATCCGATGAAAAAGGAGAACCTCGGGCAGGTGATCGCGGATTGCTTCAAGGAGTACGGTCGCGCCAGGACTGTTGAGCTGGCAGATGAGATCAAGCGGCTTGGTTTTGCCTACGCTACCAGAGCCGGTGTCACCATCGCCATGAGCGATGCAAAGGTGCCATCTGGCAAGCAGGAAGAACTGGCAAAAGCAGACGCCAGGATCGCCGAACTGGAAGAGCACTACCGCGAGGGGTTGATCACGGAAGACGAGAAGTACCAGCAGACCGTTGATGTCTGGAACGAAGCGACCGAGAATGTGACCAGGATGGTTGAGGCATCGCTCGATCCGTATGGGTCGATCTACACGATCGCAAAATCGGGCGCGACGAAAGCGAAGTTCCAGCAGATTCGGCAGTTGTCGGGTATGCGTGGTTTGATGGCAAGTCCGTCAGGAAAGATCATCGACGTCCCCATTCGCGGCAACTTCCGCGAAGGCCTCTCGGTGCTGGAGTACTTCATCAGCAGCCACGGCGCTCGCAAGGGGTTGGCCGATACGGCTCTGCGCACGGCTGAATCTGGCTACCTGACGCGCCGGCTGATCGACGTTGCCCAGGATGTGATCGTGACGGAGGAGGATTGCGGTACCACGGAGGGTATCCTGATCACCGAAGAAGAGAGCAAAGAGATGCTGCTGCCCGATATGCGCTCTCGTTTGATTGGCCGCGTACTACTGGAGACGATCCCCGGTTTCGAGCATATCGAGTTCGGCGACGAACTGACCGAGGATCTGGTTGACCAGATCGTCGATGCGGGGGTCGGGGCGGTGCGCGTGCGCTCCGTGCTTGGCTGCCAGGCCCACCATGGTGTCTGCCGCAGGTGCTACGGGCGCGACCTGGCTGCCAATGCGATGGTGCGACCGGGCACAGCCGTGGGTATCATCGCAGCGCAGTCCATCGGTGAGCCCGGCACGCAGTTGACGATGCGTACCTTCCATACGGGTGGTATTGCAGGAGCGCAAGGAGACATCACTCAAGGCTTGCCGCGTGTGGAGGAACTCTTCGAGGCGCGTGTGCCGAAAGACAAGGCCGAGATGAGTGAGATCGATGGCGTGGTAGAGATCACGAAGGACGAGAGCTCAGGCGCCCGCACAGTGCGCGTTGTCTCCACCGGTGTCTTCTTCGACGAGTACCCGCTGCCCGCAGGCAGTCAGGTACTGGCCGAAAATCAGGAACGGGTAAGCAAGGATCAGGTCCTCGCGCTCGTGCCTGCCGAAGATGGCGGAGACCCTCTCCCTGTACGGGCGCGCACAGAAGGTGAGGTCCTCATCGACGCCGATGGCCTGCTCGGTATACGCTTCGAGGAGCACGAGGAGCGTTCAAACGCTATCCCTGCCGCGCGGAACATCGCGGTGAGCGACGGCCAGAAGATCCAGGCAGGGACACCGATCACGTCGGGCCAGCGCGATCCACAGGATGTCCTACGCATCCAGGGACGCGATGCCGCGCAGGTGTACCTGGTCAAGGAGGTGCAACGCGTCTACCGTAACACAGGTGTGTATCTAAATGATAAGCACATCGAAGTTATTGTCCGGCAGATGCTCCGTCGCGTGAAGGTTGACGAACCCGGGGATACCGAGATGTTGCCCGATGAGCTGGTTGATCGTTTTGTCTACGCAGATGCCAATGCGCGAGTCCTGGCAGAAGGTGGTGAGCCTGCAACCGCACAAACGGTGCTATTAGGTGTCACCAAGGCGTCGCTCAATACGGACAGCTTCCTGGCGGCAGCCTCCTTCCAGGAGACCACACGCGTCCTGACAGGAGCAGCAGTAGAGGCTCAGACGGATCACCTGGTGGGCCTCAAGGAGAATGTCATCATTGGCAAGCCGATTCCGGCAGGGTCGGGTTTTGCTCAACGGGGGCGAGAACGGCAAGCTCGTCAACGGCGAGCAACTGCCCGACCTGCGGCGGCACCCGCCGTTGCCAGTCTAGGGGTTGGTGCAACTGCGGTGGTCAGTACAGTCGATAGTTTGACTGACATGCAGTCAAGTACTAATAGTAATCTCATCTATTATTTATACTAAAAATTTTATTTTCTATTGATAATTGCATTTCGCAGAGCTAGCACTTTGGATCTCCTGGGTAAGCTAATCATGCTTGGCTTTGAACCTCTCAATCCGGCGGGAGGCCGCAATCCTCGCAAAGCGGCTATTCCAGAGGAAAAATATATTTTTGTTCATATAAATAGTAGATGAGATTACTATTAATACTTGACAAAAGGGCCACTACGCCATATACTTTGTACGGTGAAAAGTCACTCTCCCCAGGTAGAGTCCTCTGGAGGTCATGCAGACTGCAAGCAGGCACCTACTCATCTCTACCTCACTCCAGTTAGTTATCAAGCGAGATGGCAGATGCGACAGGCCTCTTGCCTATCACGGTCGAGGTGCAGGGCAGCACGGTCATCCTGCAGGGAAACGTCAGTTCCTACGCGGAGAAAAAAGCAGCGGAGGAAACGGCCTATTCCGCCTCGGGGGTTACCGAGGTGGACAACCGTATTATCGTCTCGCTCCCCGTGTAATGACGAGATGGTTCCCTGGCGGTAATGAGAGCATTTGCTCCCCGACAAGTCTCTCCAACAAGGAGCCAGGACTCTCCAGGGAGAAGCAGGAGAGGAAGGGTCCATCTTGCGCCACGTGCCTTGAGACGGCTGAACGTCTGCGCATGATATACTAAGGCAAAGTATGAGCAAAGCGAAAGAAGAACAGGAGGTGAGACAATGAGTGAAGGATTCTTCTCGCGCGGGTTTCGCGGCCGCCGCCAGCAGAGCGACACGAGCGGCAGACTCCCGCCAGGACAATATCTGGAGCGCGGCTTTCCGGTGCTTTCGGCAGGGCCGACGCCGCATACGCAGCTCTCGGCCTGGGATTTCTCCATTGTCGGGGAAGTCGATCAACCCAAACGCTGGAGCTGGGACGAATTTCGCGCCCTACCGCGCGAGACGGTGACCAAAGACATTCACTGCGTGACCAAATGGTCGAAGCTGGACTCCCACTGGGAAGGCGTCTCCCTCGACACCCTGCTCGCACAGGTCACGTATGACGCCAGCTACGTGATCGCCTTCAGCGATGGGGGCTATACCACCAACCTGCCCCTGGACGAGGTGCTGAATGGGCAAGCCTGGGTGGTCGACACCTACGAGGGACAGCCCCTGGAGCCTCAACATGGCGGTCCGGCACGGCTGCTGGTGCCCCACCTCTACTTCTGGAAGAGCGCTAAGTGGGTGCGGGGCCTGCGCCTGGTCGATCAGGATGAACCGGGCTTCTGGGAGTCGCTGGGCTACAACAATCACGGAGATCCATGGAAAGAAGAACGCTATTGGGGCGACTAAGTCGGACCGACAGGAGAAGCATGATGGAGAAAAAGCTAGATGTTAACGCCGCCGGGGGTATGCTGCAAGTGACCCTCCCCTTTGACATGACGCTCGTCGAGGCCACCTGTGCGGGTTGCGGCGCCACCAATGCCATTGGTGGGACTACCGCCTACATGCATGGGATGGGGACAGTCGTACGCTGCCAGTCCTGCGACACGGTGCTCATCCGCATGGCGCAGGTCAAGGGACGCTACTTCCTGGATTTGCGGGGCATACGCGTCCTCGAGATAGGTGCCGAGTCCTAGTCGGCCTTCTTGGTCTCTGCCCATCACTTCGTTCACGGGAGGACTGACAATGCACGTGTCACAAAGTGGGAGCTTCGCGCCTCGTGACGGGCTCACACTCCTCTCTGGAGTTCGATCTGCTTGAGCAGGCCGACCCGGGTGCGTTGGTGCAGGCAATTGGCAATCTGAGGGAACCTCGCACGACGACTGGAGGAGTCAACCTGGTGGTCGGCTTTCGGCCTTCCCTCTGGAGGCGCGTTACGCCACAGGAGCTGCCAGCGGGGGTGAGCGACTTGGATAATGAAACATCGAGTCATTCTGGGAATGCCTCGAAACTGCTGGGCTACGCCATTCAACCAGACGGCTCACTTAACGAGATCACCAGCGTGGGTATTCCCTACAACAGCCCGCAGGGCCTGGCTGGATTCTGATTACGCTCAACGGGGGCGCGCTGCAGCGCGCCCCAGAGCCTTGCAAACAACATCAACGAAAGGACTTCGGGTCAAGTCCGAAGGCTCTGGAAAATGCTCTCGGGACTGGCAAATGAACTTGAATGGCTTGCCTAACCAAGGTATTGACCATCTGCCCAGGTATCAATGCGACGATTTCGAGTTCATCGAAAAGAGCACTATGCGAACGTTGATCGTCAATGATGGTCCTTGATAGTGGCACTATCAAGATAGACGGAATGGCCTCGCCCACACCTTCGAGCTGCGGCATGCTTCGACGCCGATGACTACTTCGGACAGCGGGCGCTCGAACTCGACGTCCGTTTGGCCCGAGAGTGGTGCAGCAGATTCTGCGTAGCGGCAAGCCGGGAATCGCGAAGTGCGACGGGCGTTGGGGCGACTCCCGACGCCGATCGCGGGTGAGGCGTCAGCGCCCGCCGGAATAGCCGGTCTCCTATTTCATGGCGGCCAGGAGCTGCCGGCAGGCCTGCTCGCAGCGCCGGCAGGCCTCGGCGCACACCCGGCAGTGCTCGTGCTTGTGGGCATGCCGGTCGCATTCGTCGCCACAGCTCTTGCATATGGCCACACAGGCCTGCAGCAGCAGCTTGGTGACGTTGGCATCGTACTCGGTCTGGCGGCTGATGACGCTGACGGTGGCGACGCAGACGTCGGTGCAGTCCTGGCACAGCCGGATGCACTTGACTAGCTCGGCGACGCTCGACTCGCTTAAATCGGCGTCGGTGTCGGCCGTGCAGGCCTGGCTGCAGTCGTTGAGCGCGTCAATGGTGGCGGCCAGCGCGCCAGCGTCCACGGTTAAGTTGCTTGGGTAGATGCCCAGCATCTGCCTGGCGTAGCTCATGTTGCATCTCTCCTTTTCATGCTTGAGCTCGTGTGAGGTCTGCTCGCTCAGAGGTAGCGTTGCTGTCCCAGACCGACCAGGACACCCGGGCACACCGGTAAGGTGGTGTCGAACCTGCTACCAGAGACCCTCTACCAGCAGACTACCCGGTTGTGACAGCCGGGTCTTCTTGTCTTCACAGTACCAAGTATAGGCTGGGGGAGATGTCTTGTCAAGTATTTATATTATCTCATCAACTATTTACCGATGAGATAATATAAATACTTGTCAAGGCAACTGGCACGACGTATACTTTGAGCGGTGAAGGAGTAACGACTATCATGCTGGATCTCGCCTTTATTCGCAACCACCCAGACAACGTAAAAGAAGCAGCGCGGGTCAAATACAATTGGGTAGAATGCCAGCGCGTTACCCTACAAGTTCAACCTGCGGTGCCCTCCTAGTAAGGTACGTTTCCGACAAGCCCCCACCGAACCGGACGGGCGACTTTCATCGCATCCGGCTCTCCAAAGGTATCGACTTACGTCCTACCCCATGGACTAGCCACTTCCCCGCCGTTCGTCTGATGCTACATCCATAGCAACTTGGGCAGTTCGGTGGAATACCTTCTTACGGCCCTTCCCCCTATCCTGAGCATTACCTCAGGCATTCGCGTCGTGGCTGCTGGTACTGCGCCTACCGCCACACGCTAGGTACTATGGCCGTTCTGTCACCATGGGCCTCTCGGCCTTTAGGTGATCGCCAGGTTACACACTGCTCGCTCACGTCGTACTTAGGTCCTCCGTTCGCTGTTTACTTCCTCATTGGAAGGTGCTCTGGAATGCTGTCTTATGGAGCCTTGGGGTTGTTAACTCCATATTTCCGGACTGGTCCAATATTACCGTGAAGACCAGGGTCCCTCATTGACCGCTCAGCTAGAGTTCAGGCAGTTTAGCTTTAACCATATACGACTTAGCTCGCCGGGCGTAGATTAGGTAATTAGCCTACCCCGACTTTCCTGACATGCTATGGTCCCTATCGTCCTTTCGGATTTCGGTAAGTCAGGTGCTTTAATCACTACGACAGCAGTGATCTTTGGTTTGTCAAAGTGCGAACATTGCGCCTCTCTGGCCGCCCACCCCATTGACATCGACTATCTGCTGGAAGTCGATCGGCGGGTGCTTGAGCTGCAGCGCCGGGTAGAAGAAGCCCGCGCCGAGCAGAACAAGATCTCGGAACGCATCCGGAAGGCAGGCAAAGACAGGGCCCAGCGTGGCGCGCTCATTGCAGAGGGGAAACTACTCGCCGGGCAGATCAAGGCCATGGAGCCCTTCCTGCACGAGCTGGAAGAAACACGCCGGCAATTGCTCTACCTCGTACCCAATATCCCTGATCCCAGTTCCCCCATCGGTAAAGACGAAAACGACAACGTACCGATCAGGTATTGGGGCGAGAAACCCACTTTCGACTTCCAGCCGCTCGACCACTACGCCCTGATGCAAAAACTCGACGTGGTGGACATCGAGCGGGCTGTCAAGGTCGCGGGCGCTCGCAGCTACGCCCTCAAAGGCGATGCCGCGCGTCTCGAACTGGCCTTAATGAACTTTGCCATGGACCGCATCGTCCGCAAAGGCTTCACGCCCCTGACCGTACCGGCGATGGCACGCGAGTTCGGCTTTATCGGCAGCGGCCAGTTTCCCAAGGGACGCGACCAGGTCTACGCTATCGAGGATGAAGACACCTTTCTGGTCGGCACCGCCGAAGTCTCGATCACCGGCATGTATAAGGATGAAATTCTCAGGTACGAAGATCTGCCTTTGACCTTCGTCGGCTATTGCCCCTGCTTCCGCAAAGAGGCGGGCACCTATGGCAAAGACACACGCGGCGTCTTCCGCGTCCACCAGTTCAATAAGGTCGAGCAATACGTGATCAGCCAGGCCGACCATGAAGATTCGGTGCGCTGGCACGAGCAGTTGATCGGGAACGCAGAAGAGCTGGTGCAGGCCCTGGAGCTGCCCTACCGCGTCGTAAACGTCTCTACGGGCGAGATGGGCGACGGCAAAGTCGGCATGTACGACCTGGAGTGCTGGATACCCAGCGAGGGCAGATACCGCGAGACCCATTCGTGTTCGTACTTCCACGACTGGCAGGCCCGCCGCGTCAATATCCGCTACCGTGACGAGGACGGCAAATTGAAATTCGTCTACACGCTCAACAACACAGCCCTGGCCTCGCCGCGCATCCTGCTGCCCCTGTTCGAAGTTCACCAGCAGCCCGACGGCAGCATGCGCATCCCGGTAGCCGTCCGCCCCTATATGGGAGGACAGGAGTACATCAGGCCACCTGAGCAAGCGAGATAGAGCGATAATTGCTCCTTATCCTGCCGGGTACCCATTCGATCCGCCTCGAAGGCTGGCATCTCTCAAGCCCAGGCGCCTATAACATGATTTCATGGCGCAACTGACCCATAGAGATATACCATTCATCCTGTCACGTGCCTGCTCACTCCTCGGTGGAGCAGCGTTTGGGGCAGTGGCCCATAACGCTGCTCATAACGTTTTCTTGACACTTCCTGTTTATGCTAGCAGCAGAGAGCTTGAGGCGCCTCAGCCGGGGCGAAGAAGGCACATATCTCGCGCGGGTTCCGCGGTCGTCGCCAGAAAAGTGACACGAGCGGCAGACTCCCGCCGGGACAATACCTGGAGCGCGGCTTCCCCGTACTCTCGGCGGGGCCGACACCGCATACACCGCTCGCGAACTGGTCTTTTTCCATTGTGGGGGAGGTCGATCAGCCCAAACGCTGGAGCTGGGAGGAGTTTCGCGCCCTGCCGCGCGAGACAGTGACCAAAGACATCCACTGCGTCACGAAGTGGTCGAAATTCGATACGCACTGGGAGGGCGTCTCCCTTGATACCCTACTCGCGCAGGTCACCACCAACGCCAGCTACATGATCGCCTTTTCCGATGGGGGCTACACTACCAACCTTCCTTTGGACGAGGTGCTGCATGGGCAGGCCTTGGTCGTTGACACCTATGAAGGCCAGCCTCTGGAGCCTCAACATGGCGGTCCGGCCCGCCTGCTGGTGCCCCACCTCTACTTCTGGAAGAGCGCCAAGTGGGTGCGCGGTCTGCGCTTAGTCGCTGAAGATGAGCCCGGCTTCTGGGAGTCGCTGGGCTACAACAATCACGGTGATCCATGGAAAGAAGAACGCTATTGGGGCGACTGACCTGGCAACTCGGGGAGGTGGTCGCCACGCAGCCAGAAACGGCGCGCACGAAGAGCATCACGCTCACGGTTCCTAACTGGAGGGAGCATCGAGCCGGTCAGCACGTTGATGTGCGCCTCACCGCCGAAGACGGGTACCAGGCCGAGCGCAGCTATTCGATCGCCTCGCCACCCGAGGAGCAACCGCGCGTGACGCTCACCGTCGAACGGCTCGATGACGGGGAGGTCTCTCCCTACCTGACAGAGGAACTGCGCATCGGGGACAAGCTGGAACTGCGCGGCCCGATTGGAGGCTATTTCGTCTGGGAGGCCCAGATGGGCGGCCCGCTGCTGCTGGTCGCCGGGGGGTCGGGCATTGTGCCACTCATGGCCATGCTGCGCCACCGCGCCGCCGCAGGAAACAGTGTACCGACCCGCTTGCTCTACTCGTCGCGCTCTCTTGAGGATGTGATCTACCGCGACGAACTCGAGCGCTTTGTGAAGAGCAGCACGATGCTGGAGGTAGTACATATCTTGACCCGCGCACAGCCGCCCGGCTGGACCGGCTATGCCCGCCGCATCGATACCCAGATGCTACGCGAGGTGGCCTGGCCAGTCGGGCAGCATCCCCTGGCGTTCATTTGCGGCCCCACCCCGTTCGTGGAAACGGCCGCCGCCAGTCTCGTCACCCTGGGATATGAACCAGCACGCATCAAGACCGAACGATTCGGCCCGACAGGAGAAGGATGATGGAGTACAAACTGGATGGCAATGCGGCTGCAGGGACCCTGCAAGCGATCTTCCCCTTTGAAATGACGCTCGTTCAGGTCACCTGCACGGGCTGCGGCACCACCAATATGATTGGGGCGACCGCCGCCTACATGCACGACATGGGGACGATTGTGCGCTGCCCCGTCTGCAATACCGCGCTTATCCGCGTGGTGCATGCGAAGGGACGTTACTGGCTGGATATGCGGGGCGTGCGCGTCCTCCAGATCAGCGTGGAGGCCTAGTCCTCCCTCCTGGTCTCGCTGTCTGGAATTTCATGTACAGGAGGCCTGCCGATGAATGTCGCACAACGTGGCATCTTCGCGGCTCGTGACGGGCCGCACCCTTGCCGACCTCATTCGCGGCACCTTTGTCCTCCTCGTCGTATTGGCGGTTGGTCTGCTGATCGGAAGAGCCGTCTTAGTGATACTCACTGCGAAGCATACTTTACTCTCCTAACAGGACCAGAGGGAGGGGTGACATGCCTGTAGACGAACATATGCCAGGAATGGAGCGCATGAAAGACGAAAAGTCGCTCCCGGAGCTGTCTTCACAGCTGGTCACGATACTTACAACGGAACATTACAATTTGCAGACGGGACGATCGATGACCGTGGCAGACGCCAATGGCCGCTGCACCCTCTTTATCGGGGCCGTCTCCGGTGCCTTGATTGCCATCGCTTTTACCGGGCAAGTCTCCCGCATGGGCACGGCCTTCTTCGTGTTTAGCCTGGTGCTGCTTCCCTCGCTCTTCTTGATGGGTCTGATCACCTTTGAGCGCGTACTGCAATCGGGCATCGAAGACCTCACGTACGCGCGCGGGATCACGCGCATTCGGCGCCTCTACCTGGAGTCTGCTCCCCAACTGCAACCGTACTTCCTCCTTGCAGCTGATGATAAGAGCAGACGGCCCACGCTCAAAGTGGGGATCCACCCATCGTGGTGGCAGGTCTTCCTCACGACGGCGGGGATGATCGCCGCCATCAACAGTGTGTTGGTGGGGGTCTTTGTGGGCCTGCTGCTGTCTGCCCTGTTCACCCTCCCCTTGCTGGCCTGTACGAGCGCTGGAGTCCTTACCTTCCTGGTGAGCTTTGGCATCCATCAACGCTATCAATGGGGGCAATGGAGCCGCCTGGAGCAGGACCTGGCAGCCCTCATTGAAGCCAGGAGAACGTAGTAAAACGAGCTGAGCCGTGACGTTGAGGACTGATACGTGCCCTTGTTTTCACACCACTAGCATTGGTAGTCTCAGTTGGCCAATGGGAATGAAGAGAACAAAAAGGAAGGAGGTGAACACCAGGCAAGCATCCCAGGGCGGTGCTCGGTGGATGGAGAGCGCCAGGCATCAGGCAGTGTTGTTTGAGTAGTGTTTCGAGAAGTGCTGGTTGAACGCACTTCCCAGTATCAAGCAAGGGAGAACCAATAAGGAGCTCTACTTATGATCACGGGCTATACAAGACCGCTCTATCTCCTCCCGTTCGACCACCGCGCGTCCTATGTCTCGGGGCTCTTCGGCTGGAAAGAACCGCTGAATGTGGAGCAGATGGTCACCATTGCGAACAGTAAGCAGGTCATCTATGCAGGCTTCCAGCAGGCCATTGCGGACCACGTGCCACAGGATCGCGTTGGCATTCTGGTTGACGAGGAATTTGGTTCCGCCATCCTGCGTGATGCGGTGAGCAAGGGCTATATTACGGTGGCGTCCGTCGAGAAGAGCGGCCAGGAGGAGTTCGAGTTCGCTTATGGGGAGGACTTTGCGCAGCACATCGAGGCCTTTCATCCCACCTTCGCCAAAGTGCTGGTGCGCTATAATCCTGAAGGAGATGCGTCTCTCAATCAGCGCCAGACCGGTCGCCTCAAACGCTTATTCGGACTATCTGCACCAGGCACAGACGCTGTTCATGTTTGAACTGCTGGTGCCAGCCTCACCGATGCAACTGGAACAGTTTGAGGGGGACACCAACGCCTATGACCTGGAGCTACGCCCACGCCTGATGATGCAAGCCGTGCAGGCCCTGCAGGACGCCGGGGTGGAGCCGGATGTCTGGAAGCTCGAAGGGCTTGATCGCCAGGAAGATGCTGTCAAGCTGGTGGAGGTGACTCGGCGTGGTGGACGGGACAGCGTGGGTCTCATTGTGCTGGGACGCGGTGCAGCGCGAGACCGGGTCGAGCATTGGCTCAAGACGGCGGCGAGCGTTGCCGGGTTCATCGGGTTTGCCGTCGGGCGCACGAGTTTCTGGCAGTCCCTGGTCGATGTTGAGGCCAAACGCATCTCCCAGGAGGAGGCAGCCACACAGATTGCGCACAATTTTGAAGCATGGATCCAGATCTTTGAGGAAGCCCGAGGCACATAAGCACCTGCGCTCAAAAAAGGAGAACATTGGAATGCCACAAGCCACACACTATGATGCGATTGTGATCGGGACCAGTCAGGGCGGCAGACTCCTCCCCATCGCCGAAGCTCTGGCAGGCCGGAAAGTGGCGCTCATTGAGCGCGGCCCTGTAGGCGGTACCTGCGTCAACGTGGGCTGTACGCCCACCAAAACGATGGTCGTCAGCGCACGCGTCGCCTATCTGGTAAGGCGTGGCGCTGAGTACGGCGTCCACTCGGGCCCCATTGCCGTCGATCTCGAGGCCATCCGCCAACGCAAACAGGGCATCGTCCACTCGGGATCGCTTAACCCCTATACTATCTTCATCGATCCCCAGCTTGGCCGCGTTGGCATGAGCGAAAACGAGGCCAGAAAACAGGGGCGCAACATCCGTGTGGCGAAATTGCCCATGAATGCCGTGCCCCGTGCCCTGGAAATCGGCGAGACGCGTGGCTTCATGAAGGCGGTTGTCGATGCCGAGACACAACAAATCCTGGGCTGCGCTATGCTGTGCGGAGGGTGGCGAGATTATGACCATCATCCAGGTAGTGATGATGGGCAAGCTGCCCTACACCGCCTTAAAAGAAGGCATCTTCACCCATCCAACCCTGGCCGAAGGGCTCAACACGCTGTTTATGACGCTCGATTCTAAGGAAACTGATGATGACTGAAGAACAAAGCAGAGCTGGTCCACATCAAGGACAACCTATTCTGGTTGCTGGAGAGCAACTTGAGGGAGATCCTCTTGAGCAGACACATGTTGCCATGATCCTGCTGCACGGGCGGGGGGCAACGGCAGATAGTAGCTGGAATTGGCTGCGCAATGGAATCAGCCGGATTTCACCTATCTGGCACCGCAAGCGGCGGGCAATTCCTGGTACCCGTATAGTTTCCTCGCGCCTCTTGCCAGCAATGAACCTTTTCTCTCATCGGCACTCCTGAGCGCACCATGCTCTGTGGATTCTCGCAAGGAGCGTGTCTCGCGCTGGAATATGCCGCTCGCCATGCCCGGCGCTATGGTGGGGTTGTCGGCCTGAGTGGAGGACTGATGGGCCCGGATGACACCCCACGCAACTACGCAGGTTCACTGGCAGGAACCCCCGTCTTTCTGGGATGTGGTGACATCGATCCCCATATCCCACAGGAGCGGGTGCGCCTTTCTGTCGAAGTCCTCCGGCGCTTAGGAGGGGAGGTCACGATGCGGCTGTATCGCGGTATGGGACATACCATCAACCAGGATGAGATGGAGACGGTTCGACAGATGATGGGTTCGCTCATTGCCAGATCCTGCCGGAGCGGGCAGTAGAGGGGGGATGGGCCGATACCTGAAGGAGGAGTGAAGAGATGAGAACTGTGACCTTGCCGGTCAAAGGGCTGAACTTTGCCGGGTGTACACGCGAGATCGAGAAACACCTGAGCAAGCTGGAACCAATCGCACAGGTAGCGGCGAGCTATGTCTCGCAGACGGTCACCATTACCTATGATGAGACGCGTCTCAGCGAGGCAGAGCTGCGCGAGTTGGTCGAGGATTGCGGCTTTCCCTGTGGAGAACCCCTCACCCGATTCCCCGGGCGGGGCGCCACTGTTCCACTACGATCAGAAGCGGTCCATGCTCACGGTACGACGAGACATCCCGCCGTGGAAGATCATGCGGCCCACGAGAAGATGGAGATGGGGATCGTGGACCACCACATGATGGGCCATGACATGAGTGACCCGGCCATGGCACGGGCCATGGAAGCCGACATGCGCACCCACTTCTTCGTGTCGCTGGTGCTGACCATCCCCGTCATCCTGTACTCTCCCCTGGGCACGAGTCTCTTCAAGCTGCACCTGCCTACCCCTTTCGGCATCAGCCCTGACTGGGTGCTGCTCGTGTTTGCCACCCCGGTGGTCTGGTGGGGCGGTTGGATCTTTCACTCCGGGGCCTGGCGTGCGCTACGCAATCGCACCCTCGACATGAATGTCCTGGTCAGCCTGGGGGTACTGGTGGCCTACTTCTTCAGCGTCTTTGTCACCGTGATTGCTCCGCAGATAGAGACGAGCTATGATGCGGCGGCCATGCTCGTGACCTTTGTGCTCTTTGGTCACTGGATGGAGATGCGCAGCCGCCGCGGTTCTTCCGATGCGCTTAATTCCCTGTTACGGCTTGCTCCCTCGCAGGCTAACGTGATCGGGCCAGATGGAGAGGTGCGCATGGTTCCCGTCGAGCAGGTGCAGGTAGACGACCTGCTCTTACTGCGACCCGGTGAAAAAGTCCCGGTCGATAGTCTCGTGACCGAAGGCGA
>WNFX01005629.1_pt1 | contig 19585 bp, 17 predicted proteins | sample 5400111 | NCBI WGS metagenome assembly WNFX01 (sample SAMN13153363, study PRJNA577476) | soil metagenome | isolation source: 40 cm soil or saprolite under grassland replicate 1 | place: USA:California | collected 2016-06-15 | reverse complement strand
TAGCCGTCGACCGACATCGCGCAGCTCAGCAGGACGTACGGGGCGGCCATCGGGCTCTCCTTGCATCATCGCTGACCCAGCAGGCTACCTGCCACGTCGTTCGGCCAGCGTGGCCTAGCGGGCGTGCCGGAACCCGTCGAGGGCCTCCACGACCGCCGCGGTCATGCCGCTGCCGCCATGCCCGGCGTCGTGCAGCACGATCAGGCGGCTGGCCGGCCAGGCCCGGTGCAGGTCCCACGCGGTGTCCAACGGATCCGAGACGTCGTAGCGGCCGTGCACGAGGACCGCGGGGACCTGCGCGATCCGGTGCATGTGCGCGGCGATCGGGGCGTCGTCGAGGAGGCAGCCGTTGCTCCAGTAGTGCGTCACCAGGCGGGCTAAGACCTGCCGGAACGTCGGGTCCTGGTAACGCAGCCAGGGCTCCCAGTCGGGCATCAGCGAGACGTGGGTGTCCTCCCAGATGCACCACTGCTCGGCGGTGCGCTCGGTCACCGTCGGGTCCGGACTGGCCAACAGCCGCGCGTACGCGGCGGACAGGTCACCGTCCCGTTCCGGTTGCGGGACACCGGCGGCGAACGCGTCCCACTCCCGCGGGAAGACCCGCCGCATGTCCCGGGTGATCCATTCCGTCTCCCGCCGCGTCCCCGCCGTGACCGCGGCCAGCACCATCGCGGACACCCGGGCCGGGTGGCGCTGCGCGGAGGCCAGGGCGAGGGTCACCCCCCAGGAGCCACCGACCACGACCCACCGGTCGATGCCCAGGTGCTCCCGAAGCCGCTCGATGTCCGCCAGCAGGTGCTCGGTCGTATTCGTGGACAGGTCCGCGGCGGCGCTGTCGGCAAGCGGGCGGCTGCGCCCGGACCCCCGCTGGTCGAAGAGCACGGCCCGGTACGCCGAAGGGTCGAAGTTGCGGCGGTGACCGGGGCCGCAGCCCGTCCCCGGACCGCCGTGCAGGTACACCGCCGGCGTCCCGGCCGGGTCCCCGACCGTCTCCCAATACACCTCGTGCCCGTCACCGACGCCGAGCAGGCCCGAAGCGTACGGCTCGATCTCCGGGTATCGCTCAGCCACCGGCCAAGATTAGTGTCACGTTGATCCACCCGGGAACCGGCCGGGCCCGGCAGACGACTACCTGCTGTGTGCGCAGAGCGCGCACCGGAGGTGGGAGGAGACAACCGGATGCTCGACATTCGGCGAGCGGGTCGTTCTGGCCGCGGCTGGGGACGGTTCGCCGTGCTGGCCGGGTTCGCGGCGGTGGGCATCGGCCTGGCGGCCGGGCCGGCGGCCGCACACGTCAGCGTCACCGGCGAGGGGGCCACCCAGGGCGGCTTCACGGTGATCACCTTCGGGGTGCCGACCGAGAGCGAGACCGCCTCCACCGTCGGTCTGAAGGTGCAGCTGCCGCCGAACCAGCCGCTGGCCGAGGCCGCGGTGCAGCCCAAGCCAGGCTGGACCCACACGGTCACCACCACCAAGCTGGCCACCCCGATCCAGACCGACGACGGCCCGGTCAGCGAGGCGCCGTCGGTGATCGAGTGGAAGGCGACGGCCGGGGGCATCAAACCGGGCGAGTTCGACCAGTTCCAGATCAGCGCGGGGCCGCTGCCCAAGGCCGACTCGATGACGTTCAAGGTGATCCAGGTCGACTGCGACGGCAAGCAGGTCGCCTGGGTCGAGGAGTCCACCGAGGGTCAGGCCGAGCCGGAGCATCCCGCGCCGGTGCTGAAGCTGGCCGCCGCGGGCACGCAGACCGGGTCGACGCCCTCGGCCGGGCCGACAGTCTCCGCGCAGCCGCCGACCGCAGCACCGTCATCGGATGCCGCATCGAAGGGCTCGGTCACCGGCGCCTACCTGCTCGCCGGCCTCGGCGTCCTGGCCGGGCTGGCCGGGCTGGCGCTGGGCCTGACCGCGCGACGGCGGGCTGCCCGGCTGCCCACCCAGGAGCCGGCGAAGACCACCGCGGCCAGGTGAGCAGGGGGGGCGTGGCCATGGACGACCGGCCGCTGCCGCCGCTGACCGCGGCCCGGGCGGTGACGAGCTGGCGGGACGACCCGGTGCTCGTCGTGCTGCTGGTCCTCGCCGCGATGCTCTACCTCCTGCGCGCCGCCCGGGTGGCCCGCCGCCGCCCGGGCGGCCGCTGGCCGCGCTGGAGGACGGTCAGCTTCCTGGCCGGCCTGCTGGTCATCGACGTCGCCATCCAGGGCGGGGTGGGCGTCTACGCGCACACCCTGTTCTGGATCCACATGGTCCAGCACCTGCTGCTGATCATGGTCGCGCCCGCCCTGCTGGCCGCCGGCTGGCCCGGCGTGCTGCTCCTGCACGCCTCCCGCAACCCCACCCACGCCCGGCTGAAACGGATCTTCCGCTCCCGGCCGGTCACCGTCGCGACCTGCCCGCTGGTCACCCTCCCCGCATACGCCGCCACCCTGGTCGGCACCCACCTGACCGGCTTCATGGCCACCGCCATGGACAACCGGCTCGCCGCCGCCGGCGAGCACCTGCTCTACCTCGCCGTCGGCTACGCCCTGCTGCTGCCGGTCTTCGGCGCCGAACCGATCCGCTGGCGGCTGTCCCACCCGGCCCGCCAGTTCCTGCTGCTGCTCACCATGCCCATCGACACCTTCACCGGACTGATCCTCTTCCAGACCAGCCACCCGCTCTACCCGGCGCTGCACCAGCACCGCGGCTGGGGACCGGACCAGATCCAGGACCTCCAGTGGGCCGGCGCCACCATGTGGATCGGCGGCGACGGGCTCATGCTCGGCCTCATGCTCCTGGCCGCCATCCCGTGGGTCCGCTCGGCCCAGCGCGCCCCCAGCCGCCGCGGCTGGCTCGAACGCGCCCGGCTCGTCACCCTCCACGACCACACCGGCCAACCCGACCCACCCGAGCCAGCGGGCACCCGGCTGTCCCCCGACGACCCCGACGAAGACCAGCAGCTCGCCGCCTACAACGCCTGGCTCCAACGCCTGCACGACAACCCGCCGAGCAGGCGCGCGGCGAGGGATCACCGTCGAGGCGGATGACGACAGTGCAGCGCGGCCCGTCGCGCCAGAGGCGTAGCCGCCCGTGGCCGCCGCCGCGATCACCAGGTCAGGCACGGGTGGACGCTGCCCGGATCGGTGGAGATGCACCTGCAGCACCGCCACGACGAGGCCGCCGGCTGTTCGTGATCGAATTCGACCGGCGCCGGGTGTGGCCGGCCGGCGTGACCGCCCACCCGACCGTCGGCTGGGTCGGCCAGCAGGCCCGTGACCTGTTGATCGAGATGGGTCAGCACTTCGACGGTGAAGCAGCCTGTTGCTATCGTTCCGGCTGCGTGCGCGCGCAGGAACTGCGTCCAGCTCGGCCCGCCTCGCCGGGTTGGCTGGTTCGGCTTCACTCGCGGCCGGTCGATCCCGCCGGTCGGTCAGCTGTGGAGGCAGACTGGGCAATGACACGGAGCGGGACCCGGGATCCAGCGCCAGACGGTGCTCGGCGGCCTCGTCAACGACTACCAGCGGGGCAGTTCGACCTGGGCGCGTTCGCATCGGTGATGAGGCGAGCCAGGACGGCTGGGTTGCTGGGCAGCTGGAAGTGGTTGACGCCCGGATTGTCGGTCAGGCTGAAGTGCCAGCAGCTCATCGCCGTCCAGGCGTTGACCGCGTCATTGGTGATGTCTTCCTGGTTGATGTCGCCGTCGCGGGTGAAGAATTCGGTCGTGTCTGTCACCACCTGACCCACGGTCAGGTCGGTCAGTCCGAGCCCGACCAGCGTGTCTATGCCGGAGCCCTTCTCGGCGTAGACGTCGACGTTGGGAAAGTGGGCCGGGTCGGCGAACGGGACGCCGCCGATGTAGTAGTCGGCGATCGGCTTCACCCAGGATAGGCCGGCGTCGTCGAACAGCCGGGGATAGTCCTCTGGAGTATAAAACGCGTCGGTCGACTGGTCGTGAATGATGATTTCGTCGTCATGGAAGATCCGGGGGTCCGACGCGGTGATGAACGTCGACGGGTGGGAGAGGAACATCCGCGCGCTGCTGACGGCGTTCTCGGGCGTCGCTGGGAAGCTCAGGTCGGGAATGTTGAGGCCAACGAACATCAGGGCGTAACCGAGCCCCTGGCCGGGGAAGTTGCCGGCCAGCGGCGTGAAGCCATGGATGTACTTGCTCTTCCAGGCCGGGCTCGTGTGGGTGAGCAGGTATTGGATGTAGATCGGCCCGTTCGAATGGCCGACGAGATGGACGGGACGCCGGCCGTTCTCCCGGTAGGTCTGCTCGATGAGCCGCTTGGTCCGCGGCAAGAAGCCGCCCATGTCCGGCGTCAGTCGCGCGTCATAGCCGGCGACTCGGATGTCCTGGTCGCGCGTGTAGCCGACAGCCTCGAGTGCCTTGTACATCGGCTCGTAGAACGGCGCACTGGCCGTCTTGCCGTAGTCAGGGATGGAGACGGTGACGCCGCGCTGCTCGTCGAACCGGAGGCGCATCGGCTTGTGGGAGCGACGATCGTAGCGGAGCGTCATGAGCTCGTCGCGGCAGACCTGCGAGAAGGCCGGGCCCGGGTCCTTGAAGACCAGATCCTCGAAGGTGCCCGAACCCCGGCAGTTCGGGTCCGTGGTCTGGTGCTTGACGGTGAAGGTGAGCCTGGTGAAGTGCCAGGCGGGGAAGAGGACGATCGGCGTCACGCCCGGACCGGCAGGCTTCGCGACCGCCGTCCCCGGCATCAACGCTGCGAAGATCAATAACAAGAGCGCGGCGACCACCCGGGCAACCCGCGCAGAGCGCTCGCGTCTCGATCCGCCCAAGCCGTTCATCTGGCCTCCCCGAACCGTCCCGGCGGCCGCGTGAGGCGTCGACTCTAGATCGAATCGGCCGCGGCGCTCAAGACCTGCCGTCGGGAAGCGAACACCCTCGGGGTCCGACGCATGCGCAGACCCCTCACCGGCAAGTCGCCCGATGCGGTCGCGGGCTTGCAGCCAGCTCGGCGAATGCGGCTGCGAGGCGAAGCGGTGGTAGGGCCTCAGTCGCGAGCCCGAGTATGCGGGCGCGACGATCCGGTAGCGTAGCCCGAGCGCCGGGATCAGCCGAAGAACGGGTCCGGGACGAGTGTCGCCCGGCAGCAGCACGATCGCGGGAGCGTGCGCAGCACCCCAGCCCGCCGCGGAGGCCGCACGGTCCCGTCCGACGAGCCCGACCTCATCGCGGAGATCACCGCCTGAACGGGACTGCCCGTGGCCATGTCCTTCGAGCGGGTCTGGTCAGCTGCCAGAGGCCATGTAGGCGGCGAGGATGTAGTTGGGGTGGCGGTCGAGTTGGTTGCGGGCGCGCTCTGGCGGAGTTGGATGTTGGAGGTTCTCGTACCTCATCGTGAGTGGCAGCACACCCCTGGACCGGACGAATCGGCGGCGCTCGTCGACGGTGTGGCACCAGCTCTCGCCCAGTTGCTGGTCACAGACCCTCCTCGGGCGTTGTCCGGTCCGGGACTCTGACCGTGTCAAGCTGACGATGTCGCTGATGGGATACGCGCGCCCGGCGCGGTGACCTTGTTGGGATGCCTCGTGGCCTGGGCTGAGCGACACCGGCACCGCCGAGGGGAGCGCGATGGCCAGATCGTCGCGGACGAGCCCCGGCGGGGCAGCAACTGACCGGCATGCCGCGCGCCTTGCCGACCTGCGCCGCGTGGTCTTCGACTCGGCCGCTGCCACCGACCGGGGCCGTGCGGGCAGCCGCCGCCAGCGGGGCTGCGCTTCCCGAACCGGCCGGTTCGTACGCGGCCAACGTGCGGAATGCGTCCTACCGCATCACCGGCGCCGATCTGGCCGGGCTGCACGCCGCCGGGCTCAGCGACGACGCGGTCTTCGAGATCACGATCGCCGCGGCCGTCGGCGCCGCCCTGCGCGGCCTCGACGCCGGAATGCGTGCCGTGCGCGAGCAGGCCTGACATGCGCCCAGCGATCCTCGAGGACGGACATCGACCGCGCGCTCGGCCGTTCATGCGCCTGGTGCGCGGGCTTACTGGCCAGCGCATCGACCCGGTTGCCACGTCAGCCTGATCTTCAACACCATCAACCGGCTCGCCAACGCCTTCGACTTCGCCTGGGACTGCGACGAGCAGGCCCGCCTCGGCGCCAAGGTGATCCATCGGATCAACTACCGACTGCCACGCATCCTCACCCGCTGAGCCGTCCGGCACGTTCCGCACCGGTTCGCCTCCGCACAGCCATCCAACTGCGGGGTCGCAGCCGACCGCGTGGTTCGAGTGGCGAGCGGCGCAGGTCTTGCAGCAGCCCCAGGCCATCCGAGGTCATGGTCAGGCCGGGCCAGCCGCGGGAGGCCCGGTCGAGGACCGGGTGGCGGCCTGGCGTCGGCACCGGCGATCGCACTCGACGCCGCGACGAGAGCCAGCCTCAGCAGGAGTTCGCCGGGGCGAGAGATCTACGCTCGGTCGGCCACCCAAGACGGGGGCAACTCGAGCTTTCCGGTGCCAACCTGTCGATTTCGTGGCTCGCCGTTCGTCTTACTGCGCGACCATCTGGTAGTGACGAGGAGGAAGCGATGCAGTACGTCATGCTGATCTACCAAGGCACCGCGCTCGAGCGACAGGCCGCGCTCCCCGAGGAGGAGCAGAAGCAGGTCTCCGCCGACTACCAGGGAATCAACCAGACGCCGGGCGTCACCCCCGGGCTGCCGATGGGACTGCCCCAGAACGCGACCACCGTGCGGGTCGATGGCGGCAAGACCCTGACCACGGACGGCCCGTTCGTCGGGATGAAGGAGGCCGTCGGTGGTTGGTTCATCCTCGAGGCCGGCGACCTCGACGCGGCCATCGAGGTGGCCGCCCGCGTACCAGCAGCGCGTTACGGTGGCGCCGTCGAGATCCGCCCCTCGGAGGTGTATTGGTAGCGACGCTCGATCAGGTCTTCCGCGAGGAGTGGGGCCGCGTCCTGGCCACCCTGATCGGCGTCCTCGGCAACTTCGACCTCGCTGAGGAAGCCGCGCAGGAGGCCTTCGCGATCGCCGCCGACCGATGGCCACGCGATGGCATCCCCAGCAACCCGCGGGCCTGGCTGATGACGACGGCCCGGAATCGAGCGGCGGACCGCATCCGCCGCGACCGGGCCCTGGCCAGCAAGTCCGGCCTGCTCGTGGCAGGCAATCGTGCTGAGGTGCCGATGAACACCACGACGTTTCCCGACGAGCGCCTGGAACTCCTCTTCACCTGCTGTCACCCGGCGCTCGCGGTCGAAGCGCAGGTTGCGCTCACCCTGCGAACTCTGGGCGGGCTCACCACCGACGAGATCGCCCGCGCCTTCCTGGTACCGGAGCGCACGATGGCGCAGCGGCTGGTGCGGGCCAAGCGCAAGATCAAAGCAGTTGGGATTCCGTTTCGGGTGCCACCGGTTCACCTGCTCCGCGAGCGTCTCGACGCTGTCCTCGCCGTCGTTTACCTGATCTTCAACGAGGGCTACGGCGGCCGCGACGAGCTGGCGGCCGAGGCAATCTGGCTGGGACGCGCGCTCGCTGAACTGCTTCCGGACGACCCCGAGGTCCACGGGCTGCTGGCGATGATGCTCTTGCACGACGCCCGTCGCGAGGCGCGGTTCCGCGACGGCGAGCTCGTGCTGCTCGGCGATCAGGACCAGTCACGTTGGACCCCGAGCAGATCGCCGATGGACGCGCCGAGCTCGACCGCGCGCTCGCCCTGGGCGGCCGCGGGCCGTATGTCCTGCAGGCCGCCATCGCCTCGTTGCACGCCGAGATGCCGTGCGACTGGGCACAGATCGCGGCACTGTACGGCGAACTCGCCCGGCTGACCGGCTCGCCTGTCGTGGAGCTGAACCGCGCCATCGCCATCGCCGAGACCGAAGGCCCCGAGGCCGGCCTGCGCCTCGTCGACCAACTCGGTCTCGACGACTTCCGCTACCTGCACTCGACGCGGGCGGAGCTCTTGCGGCGCCTCGGGCGGACCGACGAGGCGCGTGACGCCTATCGACGTGCGAGGGAACTCACCGACGACGGCGCCGAACGGCGCTTCCTCGAACGCCGGCTGACGGAACTGGCAGCCACCACAGGCCCGGGCCAGTGCTGTCCACAAACATTGGCAGTGTCGCGACACACCGAGCCCGCTAGTTGATCTTGGTCGGCGTGAGGTACGCGGAGCAACTACTTCCGGTTCGGCTCCGACTACGGGCTGGCTCGCTGCCTCGGACGCTGGTGCCACGCCTCGGACCGCAGCTACCCTCCGTAGCCAGGCACGGCCGACTCCCTCGCCTCCACACTGACCGGCAGGCGGCAGAAGAGGTCGCGGCACGGATGCCGGGACGTGGCATGGGCGCCGGTGTACTGGTGCTGGCGACCGGCGGCCCTGCCCGTGGCCAATCACCAGATCCGCCGGCCGCCGCGGATCTGGTCAGCTCTGGGCGGGATCGAGCAGGAGGCGCTGGAGGGGCTCGCCTGCGGCGACGCGGACCGGTTCGGCTGCCGACCCGGCCGGCGCCGAGGAGCAGGGCTCAGCTGTCGGCCGAGTCCGCCGAACTGGACGCGCGTTGGAGGGCCGTTGGGACCTAACCGTTCGACGGTTGGGTGGCTAGCCGACACGACGGCGCCAATGACTCGAACGGACCTGCCGGCGGCCTGGGACGAACGCGCGATCCTGGTCACGTTCCTCGACTACGCCCGGGCCACGGAGCACGCGAAGTGCGCCGGTGTCTCGGAGGCTGACGCCCGCCGGGCACCGCTGGCCGGCTCGCCGCTGATGACCATATCTGGCCTGGTCAGCCACCTGCGCTGGGGCGCCAGCGGCGACGGCCGGTCTGCTCAGCCGCGCCGACGCGGACGGCATCTTCCGGCAGGCCATGCGGACGCTGGATGCGCCCTTCGTCCGCCGGTGGATCATGTGGGCGGCCGTCCGGCTCGGTGCGCTCGCCAACGCTCACGGACGGAAGGGCTGGCTCGGCCCCCCGTGGCGGGTGCTGCCATTCGCGATCGTCGCACTGCCAATCGTTCTCCTCGCCGCGGCCGTGATCGTCGTAACTCTGCCCGCCTTCTACCCGGCCGAGCCCAGCGTGTGGCTCGCGCTCCCGGCCGGCCGGCGCATCGACGACTGGATGGGCCTGCAGCCGGCGAAGCAGGTGAACAATCCGGGTCTGCGCCTGAGGCTCCAACCACCCCGCTCAGCTCCGCCGACAGCTCCACCGAGCGCCCGGGCGCGGAGCAGGCGCGCTCGTCGCGGCACGTGCGCGCGTCCCGCGCAGTGCGGAACCAGCGTATGAACGTCCGACGCGAGGTGCTCGACGATCGTGATCAGCGAACCGCTGCCTCGGGGCGGCTCGTACAGCGTCGTGGTTCAGGTGAGGCACCGGCCGATCCCCGGGATCCGCTCGGCCAGCTGGGCGAGTGCGCGGCGGGAGCGGTCGGGCTCGCCGGCGGCGAGCAGGTTCGCCATACCGGTGTCGCCGGCCGCGGCGGCTGCGGGGATGCCGTCGAGCATGATCTGGATCCGCGGCGACACCGCGTTCAGGATCTGCCGGGCGTCCGGCCCGCCGTAGCTCGCCGCGATCAGCCGCAGCCGGGCGGCGGCCGGTTCGGGGCCTGTGTCCCGCCACAGCGGCACGCAGTTCCAGGCGACGAACGCCAGCTCGAACAGCGGAGTCGTCGGGCCGGCGAGATCCCAGTCGAAGACCCCGACCAGGTCGTCGGAGTCGAAACAGGCGTTGTAGGGCGCGATGTCGTTGTGCCCTATCAGCGTCGGCTCCTCGATCGGGAAGAACCGCCACGGCCCGGGATGGGAGAAGGCCGCGACCACCTCGTGGAAGGTGCGGGTCCACCGCACCAGCGAGACGATCTGCCCGGGCGAGAGCATCTCGGTGTCCACGTCGACCACTCGGCCGGGAAGGTAGGACAGCACCTCGCGGCCCCGGTCGTCGTAGCCGAAGACGCGCGGGACGCACGGCAGACGGGACCCGAGGTACGCCAGTAACGCGTGCACCGCCGGCGTCCACGGCCCCACCGGACGGCGTACGGTCTCGCCGATCCGCACGGCCCCGCCCACGTTCCCGGACAGCCACTCCTCGCCGCTCGCCGCCACTGCACCTCCTCTGTCAGCACCGAGAACCCAGCCAACCAGAGCCTCGGCCCGCCCCTCGCGGCAGTTGAGGATGCAGCGCTCATCGCTTCGGATCAATCGATCGCCGCCTTCGGACCCATGACGTGACATGAGGTCGGTCTTGCAGCTCCGCTCGCCCGGTAGACCACAGGAGGACCTGGACCGGGCCACCTTCCGGAGCGTCGGGAGACATTCGGGCCAATACGGCGGCGCAGAGCGACTCTGGCGGAAGCCATCTGATCCCAAGGCCTTGCGTGATGTCGTAGGTGTGCATCAGGGTCTCGTTGACTGCCAGCGCTGCAAAGCCGCCGGGGTCAGTCGGCCCCCAGTGCCAGGCGCGAGCGTCCGGTCCAGCCGCGGACAGCGCGCTGCTCAGTAGCCTTCCGCAGGCGGTGCCACCTGGAGCACGTCGCGGGGCGGCGCGTCGGTCTGGATGACAGGGTCGAAGGGAAGGTGGGCGATGCCCGGTCGAGCCGCTACCTGCCCCGCATAGGCCAGGAGGTCATGAACGACATGGGCCGCTGTCGTCTAGCAGCTCCAGTTCAAGGACCGGGCGCGGGCCTGCCAGTCTCGTGACTCGTACGGGGTGAGTACCCGCACCATCTCGGCCACGGCCTGGTCGACGTCTCGGCTGTTCATCGAGCGGATAAGAACGAGCCTTCCAGGCCCGCCCTCGTCCGCGGAACCCAGTCGACGCCACGGGATCGTCGGTCGCCGCAGGACGTCACCGAGCTGGACCGCCGCATCCTGTCGGTCCTCGACGAGTACATCGAGACCGACGACCAGCGCCGGGACCAGCCGCCCTACGGCGGGATCGTCATGCTGCACCGGCCCGCCGGCACCCACCGCACCGCCAGCACTGCCGGCGCCCGCCAGCGGGACTCAGGCGGCCGCCAAGCAAGCGCGTAACCAGCGCAGTCCCCGGGGATGCGGCCGGCGGGCACGGCACGTACCCGAACACCCAGGCCGGGCCGGCCGGCGCCCCGCGGCGACCACCGAGATCGGGACCACCCCGACACCCTCCCCCCGCGCCCGCCGCACCACCTCGACCACGTTGTCCTCGGTCATGCCGCGGTCTTGTCCAACACCAGCAACGGCCGGCACGTGCAGACCCGCCGCCGAGCGCACCATCTCCAGCCAGTCGCCGAGCTTCCGGGCGAGCCCTCGGCCACCCGCTCGTGCTGGACCTGCTACTCCCGACGCATCCGACGGACGTGCCGTGCCAGCCCGCCCTCCTCGAGGAAACCGGGTCAACGCCGCCTGGGCGAGCCAGCCTGTCCTCCTCCCGGCTGCCCGACATCGGGTAGCGTGCGGCGATGAGCCGTCCTGCTCTCCCCGGTTCGGACGATGCCGAGACGCGGAGGAAGGGGAGCGGGAAGGACCGCGTCGGCGGCGATGTGCCGCCTGGCTGGCCGTCGAGGGTCCTCGGCGACCGCGTGGTCGCGGAGCGGTCCGGGAGCGTTAGCGGTGTGGCGCCGTCCGAGCCGGCCAGTGCGCCAGTGGGTCGCGCGCGGGAGCTGACGGCCATCGCGACGGCGATGGCGACGGCCGGACGAGGTACGGAGCGGGTGGTGCACCTGGTCGGGGAGCCAGGTATTGGCAAGACGACACTGGCGGAGCATGCGGCGGCGCTGGCCTCTGCGCAGGGTTGGGTGGTGGCGTGGGGGCGTGCCTGGGAGGCGGCCGCGGCGCCGCCGTACTGGCTCTGGCAGCAGGTTCTCGGCTCACTTGCTCGCACGACGAACGTGTCGGGTCGGGTCCATCCCGCGACCATGGCCTGGCTGGTCGATCTGGTGCCGGAGCTTGCCGGGGCGGGTGAGGTGCCGCCGGCGGTCGGCGTGGACCCGGACCGCGCCCGGCTGGCGCTGCAGCGCGCGGTACCCTGGTGTGCCGCTGCCTGCCCGACAGCCCAGTGCTGGTGCTGACGACCCAACGGCCGGTCGGGCCGGCAAGCCAGGCAACCACCGTGGGACCGCTCGGGCGGCTCAACCGTCAGGGCGCCTTGGTCCCGGTCGGTCGGCTGGACCAGGCGGCTGTCGCGGCGCAGGCCGCGGCGCTGGCCGGCACCCGGCCGGCCGCCGAGGAGGTCGCGTGGCTGCACCGGGCAAGCGGGGGCAACCCGTTCTTCGTCGACCAGCTGGTGCGCTGGTCGGCCGCGCGCGAGCGGGCCGGGCTGCCAGACGGGCTGCCGGTGAGCGCGGCGGTCCGTGAGGTGGTGCGCGAGCGGCTGGCCAGCCTTGGTGGCGACACCCGCCACGTGGTGACGGTGGCGGCGGTCGCCGGCGACGAGGTCGACCACGAGGTCCTTGCCGCCGTCGCCGGGTTGCCGCCGGGCCGCTTCGCCGACGCGCTCGCCGAGGCGACCGCCGCGGGAATCTTGTGGCGCGGGCCATCCGAGCACCCGTCCTGCGGTTTCGTGCACGCGCTGCTGCGCGAGGCCGCCCGCCTGGAGGTCGACGTCGGCGCAGTGCGGGCGCTGCACCTGGACATCGCGGCCGCGCTGGAGGCGCTGCCCGGCCGACCCGAGCGGCTGGCGCAGGTGGCCCATCACTATCGCGCGGCGCTGCCGGCCGGTGACCCACAGGTCATGGTGGACTGGACGGTCGCCGCGGCAGAGGCCGCCTTGCGGCTCTTCGCCGACGAGACCGCGATCGCGCAGTGCACGGCCGGCCTGACCGCGCTCGGCTCATACGGGTCCGGCGGACCGGTGCGGCTGTGGCGGGCCCGGCTGCTGGGTGTGCTCGGCGAGGCGCGACAGTACGCCGGCGATCTGGTCGCAGCCCGGCAGACGCTGGTGGAAGCTCATGCACTGGCCGCCGGTGCTGGTGACCCGATCCTGGCTGCGGACGCCGCCATCCGAATGCCGCGCCTGACGCGGTTCATGGTCCCGGACCGTCAGCTGGAGTCGATGCTTGCCAGAGCGCTGGACAGGCTTGGGGATACCGCCCCGGCGCTGCGGGCGCGGCTGTTGGCCCGCCATGCGGTGATCGCCGAGGATGCCGAGGATCGCAGGGGCCGCAGCGACCAAGCGGTTGAGGTCGCACGCGCCGCTGGGGACGCCGGGCTGCTGGCGGAGGTACTCAGCGCTCGGCTGTACGTGCGGTGGGCGCCGGAGGCGGCCGCGCAGCGGCTGGCGACCTCCACCGAGATCATCGAGCTTGCGGTGCGCACCGGGGATGTGCGCCGGGAGCTGGACGGCCGCATGTGGCGGCTGATCGCGCTGCTGGAGGTCGGCCGGGTCGGCGAGGCAGAAGCCGAGCTGGACCGCTACGAGCGGCTCGCCGAGCGGCTGGACCAGCCGGAATTCCTGTTCTTCGCCCGCTCCCGCCGCGCCACGCTTGCCACCTTGCGCGGCCGCTTCGACGACGCGGAGCGCCTGGCCCGCGCGGCCTATGAGCTGGCGCTCAAGGCCGGGGTGCCCGATGCCGTCAACGTGTTCGGCGCCCAATTCGGGATGCTTGCCGCAGCGCGCGGCCGAAACCCGACGGATGCGATCCACGAGGTGGCGGTCGACGACGTGCCGTTGGTGATCCGGGCCTACGGCTTGTTTGCCGCCGGTCGGCGCGAGGAGGCCAGTGCACTGTTTCCGGCCGGCTTGGGAGGGATCGACATCGACTGGGTTCGGGGGCCGGCCCGTTCGATCTACCTGGCCACAGTGGCCGAGGTGGGCTACCAGCTGGGCGACGCCGACACCGCCCGATGGGTCCGCGACCAGCTGACCAGCCAGGCCGACCAGTTCATCGTCGCGGCTGGCGCGGTTGGCTGCGCCGGCGCGGTCTCCCGGGTGCTTGGGCTCTGCGCGCTGACCCTGGAGGAAATCGACGACGCGGTGCGCTGGCTGCGCCGGGCGGTGGCCGATAACCGCCGGATCGGTGCGGCACCGTTCCTGGCCCGTGCCCAGGCCGAACTCGCCATCGCGCTGCGCCGCCGGAGCCGGGCCGGTGACGCGCAGGAGGCACGGCAGCTCCTGGCCGAGGCGGCCAGCGCCGCGGCAGAACTCGGGATGTCGGTGCTGACCCGCGAGATCGCCAGCTTGCAGCCAGTCCACACTGCGGCCGGTCCTGACCGGCCGTGGCTGCGCCAGGACGGTGAGACCTGGCTGCTCACTTGGGGCGAGCGGACCACGCGACTGCAGTCCAGCAAGGGACTGGCCCAGCTCGCGCTGCTGCTGGCCAATCCCGGCCAGGAGATCACCGCGGTCGAGCTGGCCGGCGGGGTACCCGCCCCGTCGGCCCCCGATCCGATCCTGGACCAGACCGCCAAACGGGCCTACCGCCGGCGGCTCGCCGAGCTGGACGAGGCGCTGGATCGGGCCGCCGCCCGCGGTGACGCCGCCGCTGCGAACGACCTGGCGGCCGAGCGGGCCGCGCTGCTGGCCGAACTCAAGCGCGCCGCCGGGCTGGCCGGCCGCTCGCGGGGGTTCTCCGATGAGGCCGAGCGGGCCCGGGTCAACGTCACCCGCACGATCCGCCAGGCGCTGGACCGGATCCTGCTCGCCGACCCGGAAGCCGGCCGCCACCTGCTCGGCTCGGTGCACACCGGCATCCGCTGCCGCTACCAGCCCGACGGCTGATCGAACAGCTCCGTTCGCCGGCAACGAACGCCTCCTCAATGGCCGCAACCCCGGTCGCCGAGAGTCAAACCCGCGGCGGGACTCCGGCATCGATGGTCGCAAGGAAGGAGGCGTGACCGTGCGCGTGGACCTATTCGCCGATCCGGCGTGCATGTGGTCGTGGCTGGCTGGTCGAGATCGCACCCCAACGGGACCTGCAGGTGCGGTGGCGCAGCTACAGCCTGCTGCTGCGCGACGGGCCACAGGGCCTGGAGGACTGGAAGGCCGCGCTGTGGGGAGCGTCGCACCGGGCGGTGCGGGTGATGCAGGCACTCCACGCCGACGACCCAGAGCGGGTCCGCGGCTTCTACGAGGCGCTCATCTCTCAGAGCCTGGCGGCCCACGACGCCAGCAAGCCGCCGTTCCACGAACTATCGGGCGCCCTGGCGGCCGCCGGCCTGGCGCCGACCTACGCGGCGGCCGCCGATGACGCCGCCTGGGACGAACCGATTCGACGATCGATGGCCGAGGCATTCGCCGTCGTCGGGAACGGAGTCGGCACACCAGCGCTGGTGCTGCATCTCGAGCCGCCCGTCGGCCTGCACGGGCCGCTGATCTCGCCGCCGCCGACCGGGACCGACGCCGTGCGGCTCTGGGACGCCGCGGTGGCCTTCGCCACCACGCCGGGAGTCCTCGAACTATCACGTCCCCGGCCACGCCGTCCGGCAGTCCCCGGGCTGCCGCTCTAGCTCGAGGATGTCGGACAAGCAGGTGGGGCTGGCTATACGCCCACGCTCGTCGGTCGAGGGCAAGCCGCCGTGCGGTGGGCGCCGCCAGGTCGCGGCCAGCAGCCGTTCCAGCGCATCGCCGGTGGCCTTGACAAACCACCGGACATCGCCGACCGCGACGACGAGGTGGCCTTCGGTGCCGCGATAGTCGATGGCCCGGGTCGCGCTGGTCGCACTCGGTACGACCCGAAGGCAACATTGCGCGTTGGATTGGATCAAGCTCCGTGTTCAGCGAGACGACGGCACACCGCCGTGCCGACGACCAGCGGGCGGCAATCGGGTGACGGCAAAGTCGGTTACTTGATCAAGCCTCGCTGAGGCGTCGACATGCGCGCGTCGCCGGGTTGGCGCTCGAGCCCGGCCACCTGCCATGCCAGCCCGCGGTGGGCGAGCGTCTGCCGCAACCCGGCGTCCTGCAACACCGCCAGCATCTTGGCCGGTGGATGGGCGAACACCCGGAACTGCTTGCCCAGCAGTTTGAACACGAGGTTCTGCGCGGTCAGCACGAGCCGGGTGGCCGGGTTATAGCGCGGGTAGCTGAAAACCAGCAGCCGCCGAGCATGCCCGCCGGCCGCGGCCAGCAGCCGCTGGTAGTCCGGATAGCAGCAGATGACGCGGTGCAGCACGACCACGTCGGCCGCCTGCACGCCGTCCGGATCGACCGCGATGTCGTGCAGCCGCCGCTCGGCCCGCCCGTCCAGCCCGGCGGCGCGCAGCAGCTCACCAGCCTCCGCCTCGTACGCCGAGGAGAGCTCGAGGTTCACCGAGCGAGCCGCGCCGCGCTTGAGCAGCTCGACTTGGATCTCGCCGGCGCCGCCGCCCACCTCCAGCACGGTCGCGCCCTCGATCTCACGATCGGTCAGGAACTCCACCATCCGCTGGGCCGAACGATCCAGACCGTGCCGGCGGTACCTGTTGGCGACGTGGCGGGCGACACGTGGCCCGAAGAACTGGTCGCAACCACGCGGGTCGCATCCGCCAACAGCCACCCGGCAACCGTATCGCCCCCGAGCCACCGCCACTCCCAGTCGATGGCCGTGCGCATCGTCCGGCAGCCGGCGCGGCAACCCGGCACAGCATGCAGACTCCGCACCCCACCAACAGCCACAACACGTCGCTATCAGCCGCGCGGGAAGGCGGCACGAGCGGGTGGGTTCGGTGATGCAACGAACCTTGGTCAGAGTCACCGCGACCGAGACGGTCGGAGATCGGCCCGCACTGGAGCAGAAGAGGACGGGCTCGTCATGCGAGCGACGCGGGGATCACGTCGCTCTGATCAGACAGTGGCAGCCCGTGCCCGACGTTGTCCCGCTCGCATCCCCGGCTACGCCTGCTGGGCTGGGGGCTCGGGGTGGGTTCTGCGGGTGGCACCCGATCGTTCGGCTACGGCCGGGCAGCCGGGCGGTGTCGATCGGCTTCGCCGGCGCGGTCGGTGGCCGCCGCGGTGGGTTTGGCGACGTCGGAGGCGGTGGCCCGGGCCCGGCAGTGTCCGGGTGAGATCCCGGCGCGCTGGCAGCGGATCGCGGTTAGCTCCGCGCTGGCTGCTCCGTTGGGGTGGGCGGCCGGCCGGCTGACCGGGGCCGGACCGGACCGGGCTGTGATGCGTGCAAACCTTGGGGCGGTCCCGCGCGTCCTGGTGGCGTGCGGGAGTCGACGGTGCCCGACGAGGGCGCGGCGGTGCCCGAGCCGGTGGCGACGCGGTGGGCGGCCACTGGCGACTTCGACGCGTTCGTGCGGGCCCGGTATTCGGCGTTGCTGCGGTTCGCGTACGCGCTGACCGGCGACGCCGAACTGGCCGCGGATCTGGTGCAGGATGCGCTGGTGCGCAGTGGGTTGGCGTGGTCGAGGGTTCGGCGCAGAGACGACCCTGAGGGCTACGTCCGCCGGATCATCGTCACCCAGCATGTCAGCTGGTGGCGGCGGCTACGGCGGGAACGGCTTGTCGCCGCGGTGCCGGAGGCCGGCTACGACACCCCGCTGGCGAGCGGACCGGACGAGACGCTGTGGCGGCTGCTGGCGACGCTGGCACCGAGGCAGCGTGCGGTGATCGTGCTGCGGTTCTACGAGGACCTCACCGAGGTCGAGGTGGCGCGGGTGCTGGACTGCTCGGTGGGCACCGTGAAGAGCAACGGCTCCCGGGGGCTGGCCCGGCTGCGGCGGGCGTTGACGGCGGGAGGCGGGCGGTGACCGACCGGCTCAAGCAGGACCTGCGGCGGGTGCTGCGCGACCCGCAGCGGCCACCCATCCCTCCGCCGGACATCGTCGAACGGGTGCACACCGGCATGGCGCAACGGCGGGCCCGGCGCCGCGTGGCGGCCGCCGCGGCTGCGGTGCTGGCGGTTGCCGGGGTGGTCGGGATGTCAGCGGTGCTCACCCGGCACGCCCGGCCCGCCTCCGCCGGCGTCGTGCCCTGGCTGGACGCGCCGGTCGCGCCGTACAGTCCTCCGCCGCCGGCGACGGCGCCCCCACGGCCCACCGCCACCGCCTGCCGGGGCGCGGACCTGCGGCTGGCCGGCGTCGACGGCGAGGGGGCGACCGGCCACACCGGCACCTTCGTGCACCTGCAGAACACCGGCCGCAGCCGATGCACCCTCTCCGGCTCCCCCGAGCTGACCGGACTCACCGGCACCGGCACCCGCTTACAGATCCCAGCCGAGCACGGGACCTTCTTCGACTACCCGCCAGAGACGCAACAGCGGCCGGCCACGATTGACCCGACCGAGCAGGCCGTACTGACCATCGAAACGTCCTACACCTGCGAGGGCGGCGCCCCCGCCAGCACCACCACCTACCGCCGGGTGCAAATCAGGCTCCCCGACGGCGCCACCTTCGACATCGCGGACCGACTCGGCTCTTCCTGTCCGTTCCGCGTCGGCACCTGGTACCGGGCGGTGCAGCCGCCGCCGGAGCCGCCCGAGCCGTGGCCCACACTGCAGGCGCGGCTGGCAGGCCTACCGGCGACGGTGCACGCCGGCCAGCCGTTCGACTACGTCGTCGAGCTAGCCAACACCGGGCCAGCGGATGTCACGCTCGACCCGTGCCCGTCCTACACGGAGGCCCTCGGCGGCACCCGCGCCGACTACCGGCTCAACTGCCAGGTCGGACTGCTCATCCCAGCCTTCGGATCGGTGTGGTTTGCCATGCGGCTCGATGTCGGCGCGGATGTTCCGGCAGGCCCCGCGAAAATGGTCTGGTCGCTGCACGGCTCCACGGTGGCAGCAGGCACCGGCGTGACGGTCATCCGCTGACCCACCGACGAAGACCCCCAGCCGGCTGCGCCGCCCGAACCGACGCCGGCGTTCGGCTCGTCACCCCCGTCTTTGGAGCGGGTCGTGGCCAGGCCTTGGGCGCGTGGACCGAGCAGAAGCTGGACGTCCTGTCCGCGTACCTCAAGGCGTTCACGACAGCGTCGAAGAAGGCCCCGGCCTCGGTCTGGCCACGGTCTACCTGGATCTCTTCGCCGGTCACGCGGAGAATGTCAGCCGCTCAACCGGTGCGGCGATCATGGGTTCTGCACGGCGAGCGCTGGAGACGGTTCCGCCGTTCAGCAAAGTGATGCTCTTCGAGCAGCCTGCCCGCGCGGCCGGTCTGAAGTCGATGCTGCGCCGCGAGTACCCCAGACGCGACCTGGTGGTGTATGCCGGCGACCGCAACGTGCGGGTAGTCGACGCGCTGCAGGAGCTGGCGAACTATCGCGCCGCGCCGACGTTCGCGTTCGTCGACCAGGAGGGCGCCGAGGTGCAATGGACGACCCTGCAACGGATTGCCGCGCACAAGACGACGAGAACGAAGATTGAACTCTGGCTGTACTTTGCGACGGGCCTTCTGCCGCGAGGCCTGGTCCTGCCCGGCGGAGGCCGAAATGAACGGATGGCTGAGCAGATCACCGCGATGGTGGGGACGGACCTATGGTGTGAGATCGACGAGGCGAAGCGTCGGGGCCTGCTGTCGTCGGCTCAGGCGCGCGACGAGATGCGGAACCTGATGCGGTGGCGTTTGGAAAGGATCCTCGGCTACCGGCACTCGTTGCTGCTGACGCTGCGGAACACTCGGCAGACCGAGATGTACGACATGATCTTCGCAACTTGACCACCCGGTTGGCAAACGGATCATGGATCATCTGCACCAGAAGGCTCGGCGGAGCGGATTAGGGCCTGTCCCGT
>WNFX01002245.1_pt1 | contig 19589 bp, 20 predicted proteins | sample 5400111 | NCBI WGS metagenome assembly WNFX01 (sample SAMN13153363, study PRJNA577476) | soil metagenome | isolation source: 40 cm soil or saprolite under grassland replicate 1 | place: USA:California | collected 2016-06-15 | reverse complement strand
CCGCCCTGGAGCAGGCTGACCGTGATCACGGCACCGCCGAGCGTGGCCAGCGCGGCGGCCGCGGCCGCCGCGGCCAGCAGGTAGCGGCGCGGCGCGCGCGCCGATCCGGGCGGGTCGATTGGGACGGGAAATCCGGAAGGGCTGAACGGCTCCGCGCGGCGCAGCACCCGGGCCCGGTAGGACTGTCGAGCCGCGGCGCTGTCCGCGACCAGCCTGAGCACCTGCTGACGGAAGCTGTCAGGAAGAGCCACCACGGGCAGCAGGCCGAGCAGCATCGCGGGACGCAGTTCACGGCGCCTGCGCTCACCGCAGATCTCACATCGCTCGATGTGCCGGTTCAGGCGCTTGCGCAGCAGCACGGTCAGCTGGCCATCCCATCCGGCGAGCAGGCCGCTCAGCTCGGCACAGGATTCTCGCCCGGAGCGCGCGACGAGCAGCGCACCGAGCGACGTCTCGAACTGGCCGCGGGCGCGTGAGGCGAGCGCGTGCGCCTGGTTGAGGGGAACGCCGAGCGCGTCCGCGAGATCGGCGCCGGCCAGTTCGTGGCGCAGGTTCAGCTCGATGAGCTCACGCTCTCCTGGATTGAGCCCTGATATCGCCGCGCTGACCAGCTCACGCAGTTCAGCGCGCTCGGCGCGGGCGCCGACCTCGGCCGCGTCGTCGGTCACGTCGCCGGCCTCGTCCAGCCCGACGGCGGCGGCGCGGGCCCGCAGACGGCGATGGCACTCGTTACGTGCCACGGCGTACAGCCACGGCCGGAGACGGTCGCGATCGCGGAGACCGCCGAGCTTGGCCGCGGCGATGATGAACGTGTCCTGTACGGCGTCGGCCGCATCGGCAGGCTCGGTGAGCAGGCAGCGGCAATAGGCGTACAGCGCCGCCGCGTAGCGGTCGTACGCCGCGGCGAGGCCCGCCGGATCGCCAGCAACGATCGCGGCCACGATCTCGCTGTCACCCATGCGCCCACGTTAACCCCGCATGGCAAGCGGCGGCCGGGACCGGGCAGCGTGGGAGGACGGCGAGCCGACCGCCTGGCGGCACGGCCGGGTCGGTCAGATCCAGCCGTTGCGCACAGCGTGGGCGACAGCATGGGTACGGTTGCGCACGTTGAGCCTGAGCACCAAATCCTGGATCACGCTCTTGATCGTGCGCTCGGAGTAGGACAGGCGGGTCGCTACTTCCCTGGTGGACAGCCCGTCGGCGACGAGCTGGAGCACATCGCGCTCGCGGACCGTCAGCCCGGCGAAGGACAGGCCACGGGGCGCCAGCAGGTTACGGCTCAGCTGGCTGACGTGGTCGAGCAGCTGGCGGACCAGCTCGGGCGGAAGATCGCCCTGTCCCGCGGCGGCCGACTGGATGGCCCGCACCAGGCGATCGGCGGTCGCGTCCGCCCGCCGTAACACACCGCGGACGCCCGAGTCGGCCAGGGTAACAAGGGCATGCGGCTCGACGCGTCCGATGATCAGTACAATCGGCAGGCCGCCATCGGTGTGCAGCGCACTGAGCCAGCGCATGGCCTCCTCGTCCGTGCTGTCCAGCATCGCAAGAACCACGGCGGGGCGCACGCCTGCATCGGCAATTACCACCTCCGGCCGGTAGCGCAGTTGCGCGCGCAGGCCGATTTCCGAGATGGGATCAAGCGCATTGACCCGGATGGGGACCGGCTCGGTGATGCTCCCGCCTCGCACGTCGGTCTCCGGAGCTTCAGCTACACACGTGTTCATGTCGGGGTCTCCCTCCCGAAGCGCCACCCGCCACCCTGGCGGCGCGGCCGTTGTCGTGACATGGGTAGGAGTCACGCAGCGGCCCGATGCCAACAGCTTTTTCCCCGCGGGCAGGTCTCTGGCGAGCACCTCGTGTTCAACTGGGGCGAATGCCCAGTTGAACACCTGAGCTGGACGGCCTTATCCGTCCAGCTCAAGGGCACTGTTCGCGGGTAAATGATCGAACACAGGGAGTGTTCAGGCGAAAACCTGGGGGTTAGCCTGGATCCGCCGTCCGGCGCCGCCGCGCCGCCGCGCCCGCCGGTCGCCGTGCGGCGCGACGAAAAAGATGTGCCTGATGGCAAATCGAGAAAGGGACATGCCTAATGGCAATCGATTTCACCGTGATGGAGATTTTCCACTACGCCCTCCGCCGGGACCTCGTATCGCTCAACGCCGACTTCGACCGCGACCGCTGGCGGAACTTCGCTTTCCAGCTGCACTTCCACCACACCGCCGAGGACCGTCTGCTCTGGCCGGTCGTCAGGGAAAAGGTCACCGACCCGGCCGACGTCGGGCTCGTTGACGCCATGGAGGCCGAGCACGCGCAGATCGACCCCTTGCTCGCGGCGGTCGAGGACGCAAGCACCGCGGGCGACGGCGTCGCGCCGGTGATGGCCGCGCTGACCACGGCGGTGGCCGGCCATCTCGACCACGAGGAGCGCGCCGCCCTGCCGATGATGGACAGGCTGCTCACGCCGCAGGAGTGGGACGGCTTCGTCCAGGGAACCCGGGCGCTGGACGGCGACCTGAAGCAGAACCTGCCGGTCTTCATGCCCTGGCTGCTCGATGGCGCCCCTGACGAACTTCGAAACCGCATGCTCGCGAACCTGCCGCCCCCCATCCGCGCCCTGTTCACCTAGTATCCGGCCGTAGATCGTGATCTGTTGGTGTTAGCCGTCGTTGCCGGCTTGGGGTTCGATCCGCAGTCCATCGCACAAGTAATAACGCAGCCGCTGGTCCGTGAGGCGCGGATGAGCAGCCACCGGCAGCTGGGGGTGCTGGCTGTGACAGCGGCGAAGGCCCAGTGGCCACCGCAAGATCAGTATGTGTCGTCACAAACCATGATGATCATCCGGTGGCCGCGCTCACGCCAACCGGCGGCGGCTGACCCGCCAGAGCGAGAACCCGGCCAGCGCGAGCCCGAGGATGAGGAAGATCGCGGTCTCGATCCACTGGAAGTCCCAGTACCGGCTGGCCGGCTGGTAGGTGATGCGCTGCCGCAGGTGCTGGCGACCTACCCACGCGGTGCAGGCCTGCGCAGTCCCTGTCATGCAGAGTTGCGGTGCCGGGCCGTCGAAGACCTTGCCGGAGGGGGCGATGGTGACGTTGGACAGCAGCCAGGCACCAGGAACCTCGGCTGCCGCCTGCACCGTCATCGGGGCACCGCTCTGGCCGGGACTACCGGCGATCAAGAGCTCGGTGAGATTGCTGACGTTGAACGACGAGGTGGCCTGGACGGGCGGGAACAGGTGCGGCCGGATGACGTTCGGCATCACCAACTGGACGACCGCGAACACGGCCAGCGTGACGGCCAGCGCCGGCAGCGTCCGGCGCATGAGCACGCCGGCGGTGACCCCCAGCGCGAACGCGAACGCCGCGTAACCGATGGGGGCGATGCCACCGGCGCCGAACAGGATGGGGAGGAACCGGTTGATGGCGCTGCCCGCACCGTTGCTGTTGTAGTCATCGGCCCGCGCGATCGGGCCGATCCACCACGACATGATCCAGCTCAGCAGCCCGGCGGCGGCCATGCCGGACAGGCCCAGCACCACCAGCTTGGTGGCCAGCCACCGGGACCGGCTCACGCTCTGGTTCCACACCATCGCGAGCGTCCCGGTCTCCAGCTCCCGGGCGACCAGCGGCGCGCCCCAAAACGCCCCGACGATGGCCGGAACCAGGTACACGAGCACCAGGCCGATGTAATAGGTCAGGAAGATGAGCGGATTGTTCTTGAGGCTCTGGACGTAGTTCTGCGCGGCGTTGGTGCAATCGTGGTGGGCGCCGCAGCCCGGAACCTGGCTGGCGTCATAGGCGTGCGCCACGTGCAGGCCGGTGATCAGCAGGACGACCGCGAGGACGGCGAGGGCGGCGGCGGCCACGACCGCCTGGGTACGGAACTGGCGCCAAGTCAGCCAGATCATGACGAAACCTCCAGTGCGGGCTTGTAGCCGGTGGTGGCCTGGCTCATGTAATCGAGGACGATGTCCTCCATGCCGACCTCGGTGACCGCCCAGGCGGTGTCGCTGATGGGGGTCTTGGTGCGGACCAGCATGGTGGTCTGGCGGTCGGTGTTGCTGGCGTGCACGACCTCCCAGTCCGGCGGGAGGTCGGCGGGGTCGCGCCGCACGCCGGTGACCCGCCGGTGGGTCGCGAGGAGGTTCTCCACGTCACCGACCACCCGCACCCGGGAGGCGACCAGCACGATCATGTAGTCGCACACCCGCTCCAGGTCGGCGACCAGGTGCGAGGAGAGCACGACGCTCATGTCCTGCTCGGTGACGGACTCCATCAGGTGCTGCAGGAACTCGCGCCGGGCGAGCGGGTCCAGGCTGGCGACCGGCTCGTCCAGGATGAGGATCCTGGGCCGCTTGGCGATCGCGATCGTCAGGGCGAGCTGCGCCCGCTGGCCAGCGGACAGCTTCCCGGCGTGCTTGTTCAGCTCCAGGCCCAGCCGCCCGACCCGGTTCCGCGCCAGGTCGTCATCCCAGCCCGGGTTCAGCCGCGCGCCGAGCCGCAGGTGGTCGGCGACGGACAGGTTGCGGTAGGTAGGCGTGTCCTGGGCGACGAACCCCACTTTGGCGAGCTGCGCCGGGCTGCCGTCCGGCCGCCCGCCGAGGACTTCGATCGTGCCCGTGGTCGGCGTCAGCATGCCGACGGCCATGTTCAGCAGCGTCGTCTTGCCCGCGCCGTTCGGGCCGACCAGCCCGACGATCTTCCCGGCCGGCACGCTCAGCGTGCAGTCGGTGAGTGCCCACGTGCGCCGGTACCGCTTGCCCAGGCCGCGGGCTTCCAATGCGACGGTCATCTCTTGCTCTCCTTGATAGCGGACCGGAAGGTGTTCAGGAACAGAGCCTCGATGCTGTCGCTGTCCAGCCCGGCCAGGCGGGCCGTCTCGAGCCAGCGCAGCAGGTCCTCACGCAACGGCCCGTGTGCGGCCAGCGAGCCGTCGGCCAGCGCCCCGGTGACGAACGTGCCGACCCCGGGCCGGGCGGCGACCAGGCCCTCGTACTCGAGTTCGCGATAGGCCTTGAGCACCGTGTTCGGGTTGACCGCCACCATCGCCACCGCGTCCTTGACCGTCGGGAGCCGGTCGCCCTTGCTGAGCAGCCCCAGCCGAAGCGCCTGCTTCACCTGGTCGATGAGCTGCCGGTAGGGCGCGACACCCGAGTGCGTGTCCAGGTGGAACTCGATCACCCGTTCCTCGATTCATCTAGGTTCCTAGTACAATAGCATGCTGGGAACCTACGAGACAAGAGGAACCACGGATGTGAAGAAGCCCGGCGGGCGCTGTGGCCCGCCGGGGTTCTTTGACCCGGTATGTTCTGGTTACGACGCTGGGACCTGCCGGAATCCGGCGGAGACGTTGATCTTCAGCAGCGCTACGGGCCAGATAACGATCTACGGCTGGAGTACTAGCCAGAGATCGCCCGGAATTGGGTAAAATGCGCCAAGGCGCAGATTCAATGACCGATTGAATACAGGTCGAATACAACTTTCGATACGGTGTAATCGGCTTTTCGGACCTGCCCTTGTAACCTTCGATCTCACACCATTGACAGCCCAGATTCTGATTGTTTACCGTCGAGTTCACGAGAACTGACCCCCGCTCACCTCAGGGAGGCGCACGTCTTGCCTGGCCAGGTCGATTTTCGGGTGCCGACGGATAGCGTAAATTCGAGCGCGCTTTCCGTTATAGATTCGCTCGGCGAAGACGGTGAAGCCGAGGTCGTACCAATTAGTTCGCTGCTGCCCGCAGATTCACCCCGACTGTCGGGAGAGAATGTCGAGCACACACGCTCGCTGCAGGAGCGGTTGCCTGATTTCCCGCCGATAATCGTTAACCGGCGTACGATGCAGGTCGTTGATGGCATGCACAGGCTTTGCGCGGCGAAGCTTCAAGGCGAGGATACGATCAAGGCCAAGTTTGTTGACACCGGCCAACGAGACGCATTTCTCCTTGCGGTTAAGGCAAACATCGAGCACGGCCTGCCGCTATCGTTGGCCGACCGGGAGGCAGCAGCCACCCGAATTGTCTCATGGTACCCATGGTGGTCCGATCGGGCCATCGCTGATGTCGCTGGCCTGGCGCCGAAGACGGTCGGCGCGATTCGCGGACGTTCAACTGTGCATTCGCCGCAGTTGAACACGAGGATCGGGCGCGACGGCCGGGTTCGGCCGATTAGCGCCGCGGAGGGGCGTCGACAGGCGAGCACGATCTTGACCGCTCGTCCCGAAGCTCCGCTGCGCGAGGTCGCCACCGAGGCGGGCGTGTCGCTCGGAACCGCACACGACGTGCGCGAACGCATGCGCCGGGGCGAGGATCCCGTACCTGGCGGGCAACGGCCCGACGAAGATCGCGGCCAGTCACGGTGTGGCCGCAGACCCGTGCATCGCCGGCGCCGGGGCGGCGAGGTGATGGGCTGGTCTTCGATACGGCAGCATCTGATAAAAGACCCCACGCTTCGGTACGCGGAGTCCGGCCGTGGCTTACTGCGGTGGTTTGATGCGCGCGCGATCGCCTGCGGGGACTGGAGCAGGATTATTGATGCCATCCCGCCGCACTGGGACGACGCCATTGCGGGCCTGGCTTATTCATGTGCGGACGAGTGGCAGAAGTTCGCCCGGGCGCTCGAACGGCGCAGCCAAGAAGTCGGCAACGTAGAGGCGCTACCTGTCCATCCCCCGGCCCGCCTGCGCACCTGCGGCGCGGAGGCGGACGGCGATACTAACTCTTGACGCTCGCTGTATTAACCCCAAATGGTCCCATCGGCCATGATGGTCGTGACCGTGTGTGATAGGGGTCGAGGAGGTCGGCGATGACGCGCCCGGCGTTTCTATTCCCAGGGCAGGGTTCCCAGAAGGTGGGCATGGGCCTGGATTTTGTCGAGCAGTACCCGGAGCTGAAGGCGCGCTGGTTCGACGCCGCAGACGACATTTTAGGGATGCCGTTATCGCGATTGTGTTTTGACGGTCCCGAGGAAGAACTGCGGCGCACGGAGAACACCCAGCCCGCCCTGCTGGTGGCCAGCATGGCGATCTTGGACGTACTGCGCTCGGCGGGGGTCGAACCGCAGGCGGCTGCCGGGCACAGCCTGGGCGAGTACTCCGCCCTCGTCTGTGCCGGTGCCCTGGAGTTCGCGGACGCGCTGCGGGTGGTTCGCCGGCGGGGTGAGCTCATGGCACGCGTGAACGAACGCACACCCGGCACGATGGCCGCGGTCATCGGCTTGTCACCCGAGCGTGTTGTCGGGCTGTGCGAACTGGCCAGGCACCGCACGGGCGGCGTGGTCGAGCCCGCGAACTACAACGATCCCGAGCAGACGGTCATCTCCGGGGAGGCAGAGCCCGTCGCGCGGGCCATGGCGCTGGCGAAACAGGTCGGCGCTCGGGTGGTGCCGCTGCGGGTGGGGGCTCCCTTTCACTGCAGCCTGATGTCGGTTCTCACCGACGAGATCAGCGCCGCGCTCGACGCGGCGACATTCGCTGACCCCCGCCTGCCGGTCGTCGCCAACGTCACCGCAGATTACGTACCGACCGCTGGCGAGGTGAAGGAGGCACTACGGCGGCAGGCCGCAGGGACGGTCCGGTGGACCGAGACGATGCGCCGGCTGGCGGCCGACGGATACGACATGTTCGTCGAGGTCGGTCCGGGCCGGGTGCTGACCGGCTTCGCGATGAAGATCGTTCCAGATCTGCCGGTGCACAGCGCCGGCGAGGTGCGGCGGCTGAGCCGCCTGCTTGCGCCGCTCGGCTGAGCTGCGAATGAATCGGTAAACGAGCGCGTCGTGGACCCAGTTTGCGCTCCCGGCCGGACATATTCCGGCGGCCGCTGCTGCTGCACTGAAGCGTGGACCGAGGGCCTGATCAGGGTCGTTGCATTTATTCGCGGCTTAGCCGTATAGACGGTGACATTGCTTCGCCGCCCATGCGAGTCTCGATGCGATAAGAGGGATCCGCCGAAATCGCTGCGGAGGGCGTGCGCGCCGGTTCGGCCGGTTCTGCTGTGTCTGGCGGCCTTGTCGGCGAGCCATCGAGCCAGGAGTGGAGCATGACGAAGGACGACATATACGACGCGGTTCACCAGGCGGTAGCTGAGGCTCTCGGCCTGGATGAAGACGAAGTGACTCCCGATGCGACGCTGATGGATGAGCTGGGCGCGGAGTCGATCGACCTGCTCGACATACTCTTCCGAATCGAACGCTCGATCGGAGTCAAGATTCAGGCGGCCGAACTGTCCGAATACGTGCAGGGCGGTATTCCGGACGAAGAGTTCGGGGACGAGGATGAGGTCATTACCCCGAAGGGCCTGGAGCAGCTCAAGAAGGTAATGCCGCAGCTGGACATCGATTCGCTGGCCGGCAAGCTGAAGGCCGAACAGGTAATGGGCCACTTCACCGTTCAGAACCTCGTGACGCTGGTGGCCGAGCAGGCCAGCGCCAAAGCCTGACGAAGGCCCGGGAGGGTAGATGGATCTCGAGGGTCGCGTCGCGCTCGTGACCGGAGGGTCTCGCGGGATCGGACGCGCCACCGCACTGCGCCTCGCGCATGACGGCGCGGCCGTCGCCGTCAACTACCGTTCCGACGAGAAATCCGCTCGGGACGTAGTGAGCGAGATCGAGGCGGCCGACGGTAAGGCCGTGGCCATCCAGGGCGATGTCTCCGACTTCGAGCAGGCCCAGGCGGTCGTCGCGAAAACACTTGCCGACCTCGGCGGCCTGCACATCCTGGTCAACAACGCGGGCATCGCCAAAGACGCGCTGATCTTCAACATGGAGCCCGCGGACTGGCTCAACGTCATGAGGGTCAACTTCGGCGGCGTGTTCAACTGCACCAAGGCGGCGTTGCCACACTTCGCGGCGCAGCGGGACGGCGTCATCGTGAACATGTCATCGATGATGGGAGAGCGCGGCTGGACGGGTGAGTCGAACTACGCGGCGTCGAAAGGCGCGATCAACGCGTTCACCCGGTGTTGCGCGGTCGAACTGGCGCGCTTCGGCATCCGCGTGAACGCCGTGCTCCCTGGCTTCGCACCTACCGACCTGGTGTCCGCGCTGGTGGAGGGCGACGCCGGCAAGAGCATCAAGCGACAGATACCGCTCCGCGGGTTCGCCACGGTCGACGACGTCGCACAGGTGGCGGCCTTCCTTGGCGGCCCGCGATCGAGCCATATCACCGGTTCGCTCCTGCCCATCGACGGCGGGGTGGGGGCGCAACTCGGTATCGGCCGAGTGAACTGGTGAGGACGGCAGCCATGGGGCTTACTCGGCAGGAAACGCCGGTCGGCCCCTGGGCTGTCCGCGTTGGCGTCGACCTGGTCGGCGTGCAGCGCATCGGTCGCCTGCTCGCCGACCACCCGGATGGCGTGTCCGAGTTGTTCACGGCGCGGGAGATCGCGTACTGCCGTCGCAAGCGCCGCCGCGACGAGCACTACGCCGCCCGGTTCGCCGCCAAGGAGGCGGTCTTGAAAGCGTTCGGCACCGGGCTTGGACTGCGAATGCGGTGGACTGACGTGGAGGTCGTCAACGGGCCGCTAGGCGAGCCGAGCGTCAGGCTCCATGGCGAGGTCGCCGCGCGCGCGGCGCGTGACGGACTCACCGGCATCGAGGTCTCGCTGTCTCACTCGTCGGGCCTCGCGATGGCGGGTGCGGTAACCATCTGGAGTGGGGAGCATGCGAAGTGCGGTTCCACCTGATCGACCGAATTGATGCCTACGAACCGCACCGGTCGGTGCGGGCCAGGAAGCTGACCTCAGTCAGCGAAGAGCTCTGGCAGGGATCGCCGACGGGTCCCGTCATGCCTCCCCCGCTGGTACTTGAATCGCTGTGCCAGGCCGCGACCTGGCTGATCGTGGCCAGCACCGACAGGCGCAAGCGAGCCGCCCTGCTCCAGATCGGATCGGTGTCGTTCATGGCCGACGTACGCCCAGGAGACGTACTTGAACTCGAGGGCGAGGTGGGGTCCATGTCCGACGAAATGGCTGTGCTGTCCGGCGTCGCGTCCGTCGACAAGCGCCCGGTTCTTGAGGCGACAGACATCATGTGTGCCCTGATCGACGCCGGCGACCTGCAGGACCTGGACGAGACCACCCGGATGCAGCGCCAGCTGACCAGGGAGGAACGACCGTGAGCCGCAGGGTCGCCGTCACCGGTCTCGGCGCTGTCACGCCCGTCGGCAACAACGCCGATACGACATGGGAGGCTCTCGTCGAGGGTCGCAGCGGCATCGGCCGGATCACAACGTTCGACGCCAGCACCTTCCCGGTCCAAATCGGGGGGATGGTCAGCGGCTTCGACGTGCGGTCATACCTGCCCGACCCGCGCTTCGCGAGGCATCTGAGCCGGGCCGCCGGCTTTGGGTTCGCCGCCGCCGACCAGGCGATGCGTCATGCACAGGCGGCTGGCGCGTACCCGCCACACGAATGCGGCATCGCCATGGGAGCCAGCGCGGGGCGGCCGCAGGAGCAGGAGCTTGCCGAAGTCATGACGGCTTACCGCCGCTCCGACGGCCACCATGTGATCCCGCAGGCCCCGACGAGCCTGTTGCTGCGGCAGCAGAACGTCGGTGCACAAGCCGTGGCGCGCCGCTGGCACCTCGAGGGGCCGATGATCGGCGTGAGCACGGCCTGCTCGGCGTCCACGCACGCGATCGGCGAGGCGCTGCGGCACATACAGGAGGGTGACGCGAAGCTCATGGTCGCGGGCGGCTACGACGCTCTCACCACCTGGCTGGACGTGCTCGGGTTCACACTGCTGGGGGCGCTCGCGGACAGTTACAACGACGATCCCGAGCGGGCGTCGCGCCCGTTCGACAAGGATCGGACCGGGTTCGTTCTCGGGGAAGGTGCGGTGGTTCTCATCCTCGAGGACCTCGACGCCGCGCGGGCCCGGGGCGTCGAGGTGCTCGCCGAACTCGTGGGCTACGGCTCGAGCCTCAATGCTTACCGCATGACGGACGCCCCGCCCGATGGGAGTGGCCCGATCCAATCGGTCGTGCGGGCACTAGCCGACGCCGGCTTGGCGCCCGCCGACGTCGACTGTGTCGTCGCGCACGGCACCAGCACTCCGGGCAACGACATCTGCGAGACCGTGGCCATCAGAGAGGTGTTCGGCGCCGACGCCTACCGGGTGGCGGTGACCGCGCCCAAGTCGATGACCGGCCATCTGACCGCTGCGTCTGGCGCCTTGAACGCGCTGGTCGCGGTGCGGGCGATCCAGACCGGGACGGTGCCGCCCACGATCAACCTTGATACGCCAGACCCCAAGCTTGACCTGGACTATGTGCCGATGAAGGCACGCCAGATGGCGGTGCGCGCCGTGGTGGCGAACGCATTCGCCTTCGGCGGCACGAACGGGACGCTGGTGCTGAGCCGGGCCGGAGGCGAATCGTGACACCGACCGGCCAGCTGATCGCGCTTGACCGCATCGTCTCGGTCGAGCCGGGCAACCGTGCGACGGCCCTGCGCAACGTGCCACACACACTGGCGATCTTCGACAGTCACTTTCCGAATCGGCCGGTTCTGCCCGGCGTGCTCGTGCTCGGGAGCATGGCGGAGCTTGCGGGAGTCCTGCTCGAGGAGCAGACGGGTCGCACCTGGCGTCTCGCGGGTGCTGAGCGGGTCAGGTACCGGCATTTCATCCAACCCGGCGACCAGATGGAGATCACGGTCGACATGAAGGAACTGGTCGAGCGCCACGCCCTCTTTGAGGCGACCGTGAAGGTCGACGGCAGGATCGTCACGAGCGCGCGGGTCCTGCGAATGGTCCCTGTCGCGCAGGATGCGGGGCCGTCATGAGGCGCGTGCTCGTCACTGGGATCGGCGTCATCACGGCGCTCGGCGGCAGTGCCGAGCAGACATGGAAGGGCCTGCTCGCGGGGCGCAGCGCGATCGGCCCAATACGGAACTTCGACGCCTCGTCGCTGCGGACCCGTCTCGCCGCCGAGATCAGCGGCTTCGACCCGCTTGAGTTCGTTGACCGCCGGTCCGCGCGCAAGATGACCCGCAACGAAGAGCTCGCGGTAAGTGGCGCGGTCCTTGCGGTACGGGACGCTGGCCTGAACGGAGAAATGGACAAAGAGCGCACGGCGGTCTTCACCGGCAGCAGCAAAGAGGTCTCCGACCTGACCAAGCTGGTCGACGCCATTGTCGAGTCCACCGACGACGACGGCCGGTTCGATGTACGGCGGGTGGGCGAGCGGACCTCCCGCTTCCATCCGCTGTTCTATGTCGAAGGTCTGCAGGGCGCGTCGCTCTTCTACATCTCGTCCGCGTTTAACCTGCGCGGCGCGAACACGTATTTCGCGGGCACGACCGAGTCGGGGATGAGCGCGATCGGCCGGGCGTTCCGCGTCGTCCGCCGCGGCGAGGCGGACTGCGCCATCGCGGGCGGGTTCGACGACCCGGTGTGGTGGTGGTCGATGTCGTCCTTCGACTCCCTCGGGGTCCTCACCAGCCGCAATGAGCTCGGTGCGGCGGCTTTCCGGCCGTACGACCGCGACGCGAGCGGTGCGGTTCTCGGCGAGGGAGCGGCGTTTGTCGTACTCGAAGAGTACGAGGCCGCCCGCAAGCGCGGCGCCCGGGCCTACGCCGAGGTCGGCGGGTACGGGTGCGGCGCCGACGCATACGAGCTGCTGACACCCCATCCCGATGGCCGTGGACTGGTCCACGCGCTGCGCAGGGTGCTGCAGGACGCACGGTGCGCACCGGAGGAGGTCTCATACGTGGCCACCCATGGCAGCGCCACTCCCCAAGGCGACCTCAGCGAGGCCAGGGCGCTGCGTACCGTGTTCGGGAGCGCCGCCCAGCCGCCCGTGGCGAGCACCGTCAAACCCGCCACCGGACATCTCGTCGGCGGTGCGGGCGCACTCAACGTGGCCGTGGCCGCGCTGGCCGTCCACGAGGGGGCCGTCCCGCCAACGCTTAACCTGGAGCACCCTCAGCCGGGCTGTGAGTTCGACTGGGTGCCGCGCAGTGCCCGCGAGCTGCCGGTTCGGCGTGCTCTTGCGGTGGCCCGCGGCCTGGAGGGACAGAACGCCGTGCTCGCCCTGAGTTCGCCCGGAGAGTGAAGGAGCGCGAAGATGTCGCTGGCCGCCGGTCCACCGTACGCCCGGGTAGCTGTCACTGGCCTCGGGGCGATCACCGCCCAGGGGCCGACCGTCGTCGACCTCTGGGAGCGCACCAGGCGCTGCGCTGTCGCGATCCGGCCGGTCCAGCACATGTCGATGGAGGGCTATCGCACAGACGTCGCGGGCGAGGTGCAGCAGCCGCGGGAGCCCACGGTCGACGTCGGCTACCCGCCCGGCTGGCGCGATAGGGCGCTCGACTTCCTGCTCGTGGCCGCTCAGCAGGCGATCGCCGCTGCTCCGGCCGTCACAGAAACCGTCCCCGGCGATCGCCTCGGCGTGGTGCTCGGGACCTGCAACGCCGGCCTGATCAGTGGTGCGCATTGGTACCGATCGAGGATGGACGGCAAGAGCGCCGACCCGCGGCTGGTCATTTTCGTGCCGCCCCAGGCACTCGCCGAGGCGGTGGCGGGAGCGTTCGACGCGCGGGGGCCGGTGCTGTCCATCGACACGGCCTGCGCGGCGGGCGCGAACGCGATCGGCTACGGCGCGGATCTGATCCGACGGGGTCTGGCCGACGCGGTGCTCGCCGGCGGGACTGACGCGCTCTCGGACGTGCTTGTCGCAGGTTTCAACTCCCTCGAGTCGCTCTCGCCGGAGCCTGCGGCCCCGTATTCACGGGACCGGCTCGGGCTCTCGCTGGGCGAAGGCAGCGGCATGATGCTGCTGGTACGGCACGACCTGGCCCGATCGCTCGACCTGCCGGTCCTGGCCGAGGTGGCAGGCTACGGGCTGTCCGCCGACGGCTACCACCCGACGGCGCCGCATCCAGAGGGAAAGGGCGCGGCGCGTGCTATCCAGGCCGCGCTCAGGACCGCCGGCGTGCCGCCCGAGGACGTCCGGTACGTCAACAGCCACGGCACCGGCACCGCCAAGAACGATCCGGCCGAGACCAAGGCCACCAAGCTCGGTCTCGGTGACGCCGCTAAGAGCGCCGTGCTGAGCAGTACCAAATCCATGATCGGCCACTTGCTCGGCGCCGCCGGTGCGGTTGAGGGCATCGTGACGGTCAAGGCGCTCGAGGAGCAGATCGCACCGCCGACCGCGAACTTCACCGAGCCCGACCCGGAGTGTGATCTCGACTACGTGCCGAACATCTCTCGGCCATTGGAGATGACGGTCGCGATCTCGAACAACTTTGCGTTCGGCGGAGCCAACGCCACGATCGTGCTCACGAGGCAGCGCCGCGAACCACCTCCGTCGCCCGACACCGACCGGGTGGTCATCACGGGTTTGGCGGCGCTCACACCGGCGGGCGATGACCTCACCGGCCTGTGGGACGCGTTCACCACCGGTCGTGACTGCACGGCCGAGGAAGACGGCATCCGGGTCGGCCGGGCCGACCTGGATGTGAACGCCCACCTCACGCCCAAGCAGCGGCGCCGCATGGACCGGCTCGGAATGTTCGCGGTGATCGCGACCAGGCTCGCACTCGAAGACGCCGGGCTCGCAATCGACGATGGCAACCGCGAACGAGTTGGCGTGATCTTCGGGACCGGCGTCGGGCCCATGGAATCGATGGAGCGGTTCTCCCGCCCCCTCTTCGAGGAAGGACCGCGTGCTGCGAACCCGGCCATCTTCCCCAACACCGTCTACAACGCCGCGGGGGGGCAGGTCGCCATGCAACTTGGCACCGTCGGCCCCGCGTCGACGGTCACCGCGGGTCATGGCGCCTCGGCTGGCGCCTTGATTTACGCCTGTGATCTGCTCGCCGCGGATCACGCCGACGCGATGGTGGCCGTCGCCGGCGACAGCCTCACCGATGCGGTCACCGACGCCTACCGCGGCCTCGGCGTGCTCGCCCGCGACGAGGGATTTCCGCTCGCCGAGGCCGGCGCCGCGGTGGTGCTCGAACGACTCGGCCGGGCCACCGAGCGTGGCGTGCCCATCTACGGTGAAGTGCTCGGCTACGGCATCGCCTCCGACGGCCGCGGTGCGGGGCGCTGGGATCGGGACGGGCGCGGTGTGGAACGCGCGGTGCGGATCGCGCTTGACGGCGCCGGCCTGGCCCCTGGCGATGTCGGCAGTGTCTGGTCAAGCGCGGCCGGCCTGCGCGCCGCGGACGGGCCGGAGGCGGAAGCGATCGCGCGCGTCTTCGGCGCCGACATCCGCGTATTCGCGCCGAAGCGGCTCCTCGGTGAGCCCATGGGCGCAGGCGGCGCGGTCAACGCGGTCCTGGCCTCGATGAGCCTGCGACGCGGGCACACCAGCGGGCCGGCGCTGGTCATGAGCTCCTCCCTCGGCGGCACCCATTTCGCGGTCGTTATCGGAACGCATCATCGGTAGTCCAACAAGCACAGGGGAAGTGACATGGCACACAGGCTGCGGCGGGTAGATGTCGTGAGCACCGGGTCCTACCTGCCCGGTGACCCGATAAGCAATGCCGACGTTGAGCGGTTGGTCGGTCCGCTTCCCGAGGAGATCCTTGATGGGCTTCAGGTCAAATCGCGGCACTGGATTGTGGATCCGCTGACGGGCGAACACCGGGAGAGCAACTCCGACCTCGCCTACCGCGCGACCGCGCAGGCGCTCGAGCGAGCCGGAGTGGAACCGGACCAGGTGGACCTGCTTGTCGCGTCGACGGCGAGTCCCGATTACCTGCTGCCGCCGATGGTCACGCTGCTGCAGGAACGGCTGGGACTGCGGGCCTGCACCACCCTGGAATTGCGCTCCGGCTGTGCCGGCTTCGTCGAGGCGATGGACGTCGCGCGCATGTACCTGGAGCGCGGCATCAAGCAGACAGCGGTAGTGGTCGGCAGCGAGGTCATCTCCCCGCTGCTCGTCCCGGTGTACCGGGGGATCGAGCCGAACCGGATCCGGATGCGTGACCGGATGAACCCGTACAACTTCGGCGACGGCGCCGGGGCGCTGGTCCTGCAGGCGACCGACCAGGACGCCGACGGCGGCATCATCGGCGGAGCGTTGGCGTGCGTCGGCGGAGCGAGGTCACCGGGCATGCAGATCGTCGGCGCGGGGGGGACCCACGCGCCGCTGCACCACTCGCTCGGCGCAAAGCGGCTCATCGAGCTCAAGGTGGATCTCATCGAGTCGGGGCGCTTCACCCCTTACGTCATCACGGAGGCCATGCAGGAAACCCTCCGTGCCGCCGGTGTCGAGGCCGAGGCCGTCGACCTGTGCGTGATCCCCGAGGGCAACGCCGGATACATCACCGAGGAGCTTGAAGAGGCCGGGTTGCTCACGCCGGCGTGGCTGGCGCTGCAACCGAAGATCTTCGAGAACCTCGCCCTCGTCGGCGCCACGGGCTCGGCCGCGGTGCCCGTGGCGATGGATTACGCCTGGGAGACCGGCGCCGTCAAGCCGGACGATCTGGTCATGCTGCTGGCCATTGAAACGAGCAAGTGGAAGTACGGTGGCATGATCTTTACCTGGACGGCGGCCCCGCTGACCGGCACCAAAGCCGAGCCGGTGCCGGCGGCGGCCACCCGCGGCGCCTGATGCCCACCGCGCGGCCAACCGAGCACACGCTGGCCAGCGACTCCGTCGTGCTCAACTATGCCGAGCTGGCCGGGAACGGGCCGACCGTGCTGCTTCTGCATGGCCTTGGTGCGCGCTGGCAGGTTTTCGCGCCCCTGATCGCCGGGCTCAAAGACCAGGCGCACCTGTACGCGATCGACTTCCGGGGGCACGGCAACTCGGGCCGTGCCCCCGGGCGCTACCGTCTCGGCGACTACGTCGCCGACGCCCGGGCCCTGCTGCGCCAAGCTGGCCCGCCAGCGATCGTCTACGGCCACTCTCTCGGCGGTTGGGTGGCGGTGTCGCTAGCCGCGGCCTGTCCCGAGGACATCCAGGGCGTCGTCGTCGCCGAATCCGCCATCTTCCCCGAGAACATCGACCCCGATCTCGCCATCTCCTATCTGGCCGATCTGCCGCTCGCCCTGCGGTCCCTGGCCAAGTCGCTCAAGCAGCTCGACCCCGAGGTGATGGTTCATTTCCGTGACGGCCGGCTGACCGGGGACTATCACCCGGAAACGTTGCTGCCCCGCGTGGCCTGCCCGACCCTGCTGCTGCAGGGTGACCCGGAGCGCGACAGCCTCATGACCGACGCTGACGTGCGCAGCGCCCTGTCGCTGCTACCCGATGCTTCGCATGTGCGGTTCGAGGGGATCGGCCACGGAATGCACGTCGAGGATGCCGCGATGGTCCTCGACGTCGTTCTACCGTTCCTCAAAGACATTAATAGCCAGCGTTCCGTTGAGTCGAAGCTCGAGATTTAAGAAAATGGGCCCATCGCGAAATTGACACAAGACTGGCAAAGGTGGTTCGGCCATGGGGACCTTGGAACAGAACAAGGGCTACGTCCGCAGTTTCTTCGAGGAAGTCTGGAACAAGGCCAACTTCGACTACATGGACCAGATCTATACCGACGACTTCCGGCTCAACGCACTGTGGCAGAACACCTCGCTGGGCGGTTCGGGCACGGCCGCGAAACAGGAGGCCAGAGCGACCATAAGCCGATGGCTCGACGGTTTCCCCGACATGCATGTCACCGTCGATGAGCAGATCGCCGAGGGCGACTTTGTCGCCTCACGCCACGTCGCGGTGGGCACACAGTCCAAGGACTTCATGGGTATCCCCAACACGGGCAAGCGCGGCGCGGTATCGGGCATCACGATCAACCGCATCGAGGGCGACAGGCTCGCCGAGGTGTGGACGTGCTGGGACGCCGCAGGCATGATGATGCAGCTCGGGGTCATCCCCTCCCCGCCCAGGGAGGGCCCGCCAGAGGACACCGACGCGGCCTGGGCCGCGCAGGCGGCACTTCCTGACGGCAGCGCCTCGAGCGAAGCCACCAAGGCCGTCGTCAGGCGCTTCTATCGTGAACTCTGGTCAGCAGGCATGCTCGAAGTCGCTGACGAGCTCTTCGCCGACAACTTCATCGGCCATGCGCCTGGCAACACGCTCACCCGGGGCCCGGAGGGCGTGAAGAAGCTCGTCAGCGACTGGCGCGCCGGGGTACCTGACATGTCCCTCGAGATCCATGCTCAGGTCGCGGAGGGCTCGCGCTGCGCGACCCGGTTCACCGGCACGGGCACCCACAAGGGTCCCTGGTTCGGGATCCCGGCGACCGGCAAGGAGGTCAGCCTGTCCGGCATCGCGATCACCCGGGTGATCGACGGCAAGGTGGTCTCGGACTGGGGCGAGTTCGACATCATGGGGCTCCTGCAGCAGCTCGGCGTCGTCAAGCGGCCCGGCGGCCCACCCCCCGGCGGCCCGCCTGCCGGCGGCCCGCCCCCGGGTGGTGCGCCCGTCGGCGCCCCCGCCTCCTGACGACCTGCGCGGGACGGGCGAGCGGCATGTCCAGCGAAACCGATGGTCACAAGACCACCACACTGCGATGTTTCGCCGAGCTCTGGGATCAGCAAAAGATGGATGTCGCGGACCAGATCTTCAGCGCGGGATTGGCTTGTCACGCGCCAGGCGATCGTGACATGCACGGCCGGGATGCGCTCAAGGCGCTCGTCCGCAGTTACCACGCAGGCTTTCCCGGGCTCAAGATCTCAGTCCTGGGCCAGCTCAGCGAGGGCGACCGAGTGGTGACCGAATTCACCATGGCCGGCACGCACTCGGGCAAATGGATGGGCGTGCCCGCCACCGGCCGGGATATGCAGCTCGGTTGTGTTGCCTTCTCGCGAATCTCGGACGGTGTGATAGCAGAGCAGTGGTACGAATGGGAGCGGCGCAAGCTCCTTGAGCAGCTTGCGCTCGTCCCCATCCTGCGAGGATAGGTGGACCGGCGATGCTGATGTCACGCCAGGAGCAGAATAGAGCGATCGTGCTGCGGTTCATGGACGAGGTCCAGAACCGGCGTGAATACGCCAAGATCCCCGAGCTCTGCCAACCCGACCAGGTGCTCGACCATCCCGAGCTCGGCGATCCGGTTCGGGGTCTCGCGATTCTGGAGAAGAAGATCGGCGACATGGTCAGCGCCTTCCCCAACATGCGCTTCGATCCCGAGGACACGGTGGCCGAGGGAGATCAGGTCGCCGTGCGGTTCACTCTGACCGGCACTCAAACGGGCTGGCTGGGTCCGGTGAAGGCGACGGGCAAGCCGATCGTGCAGTCAGGCATGGCGGTTTACGATATGAGCGACGGGAAGATCGCTGAGGTGCGCATCCGCGAGGATCTCCTGCAGATGCTCGACCAGCTCGGCGCGATCCCCGACAACCCGCGCCTCCTCTACTGGATGAACAAGCTCGGGGTGCTCAAGCTGCTGCAGGCGCTCGGAAAAGTTCCGAAATAACAAAGCCGCCCGGTCAATAGCGGCTGGCGCTATCCGGTCGGGCGCCGGACGGCCATGGGGGTGAGCTGGTGGATGTCGTGTCGCCGGCGGACCTCAGCGACAACGTCTCGGCCGCGCCCGCCGCTGCGAACGGCCTGGGCGAGATCTTCGAGGTAGAGTTCGTGACCGGCCGGCGCCACTCCGAACACCATCCGCGTCGGTGCGGGCCCGGGGTTGAAGAA
>WNFX01002242.1_pt1 | contig 19597 bp, 21 predicted proteins | sample 5400111 | NCBI WGS metagenome assembly WNFX01 (sample SAMN13153363, study PRJNA577476) | soil metagenome | isolation source: 40 cm soil or saprolite under grassland replicate 1 | place: USA:California | collected 2016-06-15 | reverse complement strand
GTCGATTTTGTTGTAATCGGAGACGCGCGCGATATCGGAAAAGAAAGCGGTATCGCCCGTGTCATAGATTGTCGGGCCGTCACGAATCGCAATCACGAGACCAGTCGGATTGCCCGCGTAGACCGGCGGCGATTTGTCATCTTTCACTACGGCCGATCCGTGGAACGCCGGGACGAAACAAACGCTGACATCGCCGTTAAGCAGATTGAGCTGCCCGCCCATGTGTCCGACTGTATCGTTATGCGCTTGTTTCGCCGGATAACCGAGTACCAATTTCATCGCCTCGGCGAGATCGTAATTCGAAATGAGCTTCGCGCCGGTGCGTTTGCCGATTTCAACAGCATCACCGACGTGATCGCCGTGGCCGTGCGTGAGCAAAATCGCATCGACCCGTTTCAAGGCGGCGAGTTCGTCTTTGCCATTCTCGAAAACAGGATTGGTCAGCCACGGGTCGATCAGGAGCACATTGCTCGCGGGCGTGACTAACTTAAATGCAGCGTGTCCGTACCAGGTGAGTTGCGTTTCCGAAGCCATAGTGATGACGAAAGCGAAAACGTCATTCGGAGCAAAGCGTTTGTTTGCCAGACGCGCTCTCGCTAAAATCGACGTATGAATCACGACGATGTCCACCGCCATCTTTCCGCGACGGACGCACGGATGGCGGAATTGATCGCACGATCGCGCCGCTACAATATCGCGCCTTCGCTGGCCATTCGTCCGTTTGACGCCCTAGCCGAATCGATCGCTTATCAACAATTGAGCGGAAAAGCCGCCGCCACCATCTGGGCCCGCGTCCGCGCCCTTTATCCGAAGAAAAAATATCTCGATCCAAAACTGGTACTGGCGACGCCGCACAGAAAATTGCGCGCTGCCGGTTTGTCCCGCAGCAAGGTTACGGCGCTAAAAGATCTGGCGGCTAAAACCATCGACGGCACGGTGCCATCCGGGCGCGCGCTTGCTTGTATGAACGATGAGGAAATTATCGCGCGTTTGACTGCGGTGCGCGGCATCGGCCGCTGGACGGTTGAGATGCTTCTCCTGTTCGATTTTGGCCGGCCCGACGTCTGGCCCGTCGATGACTACGGCGTGCGCAAAGGCTTCGCCAAAACCTTTGGCCGACGAAAACTCCCCACGCCGAAACAGCTAATGAAGATCGGTGAAAAATGGCGACCGTATCGCTCGGTTGCAGCGTGGTATTTCTGGCGTGCGCTCGATGATTAGGGATTGAAGGGTTAAAGCGTTGAACCGTTAAAGCGGCGTGGTCAGCTTCCGTTGTAACGCTTCAACGCTTTAATGTATTAACATGCGCGAAGCATTGACTTTGCACCGACGCCTCATTAGAACGAGCGCATTATGGCCATGATTCACGTTAACCGGGGCGCAACAAGTTTGGGCGCATTTTCCGAAGAAGAAGTTCGCGAAGGTCTGCGCACTGGCCGCTTCGCTCCGAGCGATATTGGGTGGCGCGAAGGCATGGCGACCTGGCAGCCGCTCTCGCAGTTCCCAGAGTTGGCAGGGGCTGTGCCTGCGGCACCACCTGCGCAAGTCGCGCCAGCGTCGACGGGCGCCCCGCCATTGTCAGCGCCTGCGGGAAGAACGGAGCCACTCGCGATTTGGTCGCTTGTCCTGAGTGCGCTCAGCTTGGTGTGCTGCGGCTTCATTCTCGGTATTCCGGGAGTGATCTGCGGACATCTTGCCCTCGCAAAAATTCAAAAGGAACCACAATTGCAAGGGAAAGGCTTGGCGACGGCTGGACTCATCATCGGTTATGTAGCGATCGCGTTTTGGCTCGTCTATGTCGTCTTTTTCGGCGGGGCGGCTGCTGTGCGGGAAATAACACGGGGAGCCTCGCATTGAGAAATGCAAATGACTCAGCGTCCTCTCGCACCGGATGAGATAAATCACGAGCTGCTTTGGCTAGGCGTTTCACTCGGATCAATTGCTCTGGCGGTAGTTTGGTTTGCGCTCGGGCTGCCCTGGCCTGTTTGCATATTTCATGAGCTCACCGGACTGCCGTGTGCGACGTGCGGTATGACGCGATGCGCGATTCAGTTTTTTCACGGGCATTTCCTCGCCGCATTGAAATGGAATCCGCTTGTCTTTGCATTTATGTGCGGCGTGATAGCATTTGATGTCTATGCTTTGGCGACGCTCGCAATGCGCGGACCCCGTTTGCGAATTGTATTTCGGCAGGCGGAAAAGAAATACGCGCGACAGGTCATCGTCGCGGCACTCGCCTTAAACTGGTTTTATTTGCTTTCTCACTGGCGCGATTTCTGAATTGTAGGCGTCTGTGTCAGTCCCGAAGGCTTTCGGGGTTCACAGAAAACGCCTTACAGCCGTCGCCGCGAAATCTGTGTCCATCTGTGTTCATCTGTGGATATTTTGGAGCCACATGAGAATTTTGGTCACAGGCGGCGCGGGCTTTATCGGATCGCACCTCGTCGAGAAGCTGCTGGCGGACGGACATGAGGTCGTCATCGTCGATGATTTCAACGATTTTTATGATCCGCAGATCAAGCACGCCAACATCGCCGGTTTCACCAAGGACGTGACCATTCACCACGTGGATCTTCGCGACGGCGAATCGGTGCGAAATTTATTTCATCGCGAGAAAGTTGACGCGATCGCACACCTGGCTGCGCGCGCAGGCGTTCGACCCTCCATTCAATGCCCGCGACTCTATTACGATACGAATGTCACTGGGACATTACACCTGCTTGAGGCGGCGCGTGTAGCTGGCGTGGAGCGATTCGTCTTTGCATCGAGCTCATCGGTGTACGGAGCTTCGAAGACGATCCCGTTTTCCGAGGATGAAAATCTCAGTCAGACGTTCAGTCCGTATGCGGCCACGAAAGTCGCAGCCGAATTTCTTTGCTCGACCTACTCGCATCTCTACAACCTGCGTGTAGTGGCGCTTCGTTACTTCACGGTGTACGGTCCACGGCAACGGCCGGATTTGGCTATTCATCAATTCACCCGGCGCATTTACGCCGGGCTACCCATCGATCAGTTTGGGAACGGCAGCACGCGTCGCGATTACACTTACATCGATGACGTGATTCAGGGAACGATGGCTGCGTTCGAGTACGAAGGCCCGCTCTTCGACGTCTTCAACTTGGGTGAGAGCGAGACAATTCAGCTCAAAGACTTGATCGTCGCGATCGAAAATGCGCTTGGCAAACGGGCAAAAATTAACGAACTCCCGGAGCAACCCGGCGATATGCCACTGACTTGTGCAGACATTTCCAAAGCAAGAAAATTGCTCGGCTACAACCCAACCACGCGGTTGAGCGAGGGGTTGCCGCGTTTTGTCGATTGGTTTTTGCGCAGCGGCAAATGAAGAATTCGATCCAGGATTTGCCATTCGATCAACGGGCCTGCTTCATCGCCGGTCAGGCGAAATCCGGCACAACACTGTTGGTGGCGTTGCTCGATAATCATCCGCAGCTTCTCGTTTTACCAGAAGAGACCGCTTATTTTCCTACCGTCCTGACCAAATATGGGCCACGCGGCCGCCGCGCACAGTTTGATTACCTGACGAAGCAGTCGCTCGCCAACGTGTTGTTCGGCGGCCCGTGCAAGTGGGGTAAGCGGAATTACTCGACGTTTCCACGGGAGGGATTTCTGAAGTCTTTCGAGCATGCGGCATTTGATCCTGCGAATGCGCAGGAGGATTTGCTTGTGCTAATGGTGAAAGCATATGCGGCGATGCTGAAACGGCCGTTGGACACCGTAGCGCGCTGGGTGGAGAAAACTCCGGCGAATCGCAATCACATTCCGGAGATCCTCAGGCGCTTCCCGCATGCAAAAATTCTGGTCACGATCCGCGACCCGCGCGCCATTCTCGCGGCGCAAATCGCGCTGGAGAAGACGAGACAAACAGGAAGGTTCTCAACTTATTACGTGATTGCGCATTGGCGGGTAGCCGCCCGCCTAGCCAGGCGCGTGCGCGACGGCCAGGTTCCCGGGCTCGTAGTGCCGTATGAAAAGTTGGTCTGCCAACCCACCACGACAATGGAAGAAGTTTGCGCCTATCTCGAGATTGATTTCGATCCGGACACCGTATTGACGCCCACGAAAGTAGGGCAGTTCTGGAGCGGTAATTCCGCGGCGCGGATTAACTTTTCGCAAATTAGCTCCGAACCGGCGACACGGTGGCAGGGTGAGCTCTCAAAAGACGAAATCGGGTGGGTAGAATGGCATTGCCGCGATCTTATGCCGGAATTCGGCTACGAGACGAGGCTGCCCCGGCGCGAATTACGGTATTTTGTGCAGCCGATTCGCGGCGAGCGTCCGCGAGAATACATCAAATCGCGCGCCTATTCGTTGCGCGACGATTGGATTAGGCGCTGAATCGAAATGTGCATCCCGGCATAAGGCGTTAGTCTCGCTTTTGTTGCACTTGCAATCGCGCTGCAAGCAGGCCATAATCAGCGCGAGATGTCGGGAATCTTCTTCGATCTTCCGAGCGTCCGGTTTCTACGACGATTCAGATTTCTTGAACTGATGCTGCAAACGGTTGCGGCATCGCTGTTTCGTTGCCTGAGTGCGCCGGCTCGCGCTTTGAGACAAGTCCATTTCCGACACAACGAGGCGGAGTTTCCATTGGCGTCGCAGAGTGCTCGCAAAAAGTTTGACTGGACTCTCGATGATTCGCGCGCCGCGGACGGTGTCCCGAGCTTTTTCGGGGCGCTCCGCCCTTTTAACAATTGGATAAAGATTAAGGATAAACATGAACTCTTATTCATCCGGAAGACGCTCACGCCGCCCGCGCGGTGGGGGCGGACGCAGAGCAAATCACGACCGCTTTCGAGACCGGCAGGGCGCAGCGAAAACGCAGAAAAAGACATTCTGGCAGCGGGTTGCCGAATTCTTTGGAAATGGCGGGGAGAAAAAGAAAACCGCAGCGCAGCCACGCAATGGTGCGCAGCCTTCCCGACCATCGCGCAAACCCGAGCGGATTGAAGTCACTTCGCCGCGTCTTTACGTTGGCAACTTGTCGTTCGATGCCACCGAGAGCGATCTGTTTGAGTTATTCAACGGAGTGGGGCACGTGCAAAATGCCGAGGTAGTAAGTTACCGGCACAACCAGCGCTCGAAAGGTTTTGCCTTTGTGCAGATGCAAACCATCGACGAAGCGAAGCGTGCTGTGGAGGAATTGCACGACAAGGAATTCCTTGGGCGCAGGCTGGTGGTGAGCGGGGCAAAATCCGACCAGCACTAGGCGGCCTAACGCTCTGGCTGTAGCCGCTTCGCTATGCGAAGCGCGGCGCTAACGTTGAATGGCGCACGTGGGCCGCGCCTCTCACAGAGAGGCTGCTACAGTTCACGCGGCAGCGCTATCGCTTAATCTCTAGGTACGTCCGTGCCTCAACGTGGCTCGTGCCCGGCTGGAATTCCTCCACGCGCATTTGTTTGAGAAACCAACGGCCCTCAATTTTCTGCGCTGAAACAACTTCGAACCGCTTGGCAAGTTGAGCGTTCCAATCGTAGCCCTCCATTCGCATTAGCGCGCCGCTCGCCTTATCGATCCAGAGCAACACATTTGAATACTGTGACTCGCGCGAGGGTGCGCGTACTTGCACTTTCCAGCACTTGCGAGTGCGCACATTTTCCTCGCCTAGGACGCGCGCGGTCGGCCAGTAAAGAAATTTGAACGCCAGGTCTTCGTACGTCACGCTGGTGCCTCGAATTTTTTGATTGAGCTTCGACGCCGTGAATTTTTCGATTCCCGTGTCGCTCACAAGATCAAGACGCGAACTGTTGTCGCCGAGCCGCAACTGCAAAACCTCATCCGGATTTGTGAATGAATAGCGAATTAGCGGCCCGTCTTGGACCAGTTGAAATGGAATCACGACGTCATTCTGTCGAAGCTGTCCCTGCAGATCGAGTTGCTGTTTGGACTCGATCATCCGCACCGAGGCGAGAATGTCTTTGGCTGACGGCGGAGACTGGGCGAAGATCGGCACCGAGCTAATGAACAACAAAGCGACAATTCTACGCATCACTCGGTTTACGTTTAGGTGACATCGCTGAACACGGGACAGTTACGAGTTCATATTTAACACTTGGATCAAACTCTCTTTCATCTCATTAATCAACAATGGACGAGTCCGGGTCTGGACTTGTTCATGGCAGCGTTGAGCGATACCGAGATTTGGAGACCGTTGTTTGTCGCAATCGGAGTTAGCGCATTCTTGTTTGGCGGATTCAAAGCGCGCGCGTTCGTCATCTGCTTGGTCTTGTCACTACTAATCGGAAGCCTGGTGACGAGTGCGTTGAAGTCGGCGGTGGATCGGCGTCGGCCCAAACAGGTGGAGAACGTGCGGATGGTACAGTTGCAAAAGGCGCGTCCGAAATTTCTTACCATTTTCAAGAAACCGACCATTCGCTTCTCCGATTCCTCCGATCGCAGCCGGTCGGGGCCCTCGTTTCCATCAGGACACGTGGCGACCAACACCATAATTGCGGTTTTTTGCACGCTGTTTTACCGGCGTCAGGGCTGGCTCTACTGGTTTGTCACTTGGGCGGTGGGTTATTCGCGAATTTATCTTGGCGCGCATTGGCCCAGTGACGTGATCGCTACAGTTTTTCTCGGAGTCGGTGAATCACTGGTTTTGATCGCTATATTCGAAATGATCTGGAGGATCGTGGGACGCAAATGGATGCCGCAGCTCTTTGCGCGCCATGCAAGCTTGCTTGATGATTCGAACGGTAGCGCGCGACCACAGCCTGCCCACGCTCGCGAGGGCGCGCCGTCACGCCTTAAATGACCACCACGCGAGCGGTCTGGATGTTTATCGTCGCGCTCACCGCGATTCGATTGTCACTGCTGGCAACGACTGATCTGGAATTCGACGAGGCGCATTACTGGATGTGGTCGGAGCGGCTCGCCCCGGCATATTTCAGCAAAGGGCCCGCGATTGCTTTTGTCATCCGCGCCAGCACAGCTGTTTTCGGCTCAAACGAATTCGGCGTCCGCTTCTTCAGTCCGCTGTTCGCAGCGGGAACAAGTCTGCTCCTGTTTTACTTCGCTCGCCGTTTGTTCAACGCCACCGCCGGGCTATGGACGGTCATCGCGTTGAATGTCACACCGATATTCAATATCGGCGCGTTTGTGATGACGATTGATGCCTTGTCGGTCTTCTTCTGGCTCGCGGCGATGTTCACGTTTTGGCTGGCGATAGAAAAAAGCCCGCGTTTCTCGTGGTATTGGCCGGCTACCGGATTGCTGATTGGGCTGGGTTTTCTTTCCAAATACACAAACGCACTTGAACTTGTGTCGATTGTGTTGGTGCTTGCGCTAGCTCCCAGGCTCAGGCGGGAGTTTGCACGCCCGGGTCTATACTCATTATTCGGCGTGTTCGCGCTTTGCACGATACCCCCGATCGTCTGGAACCAGCAACATGCCTGGATCACACTGGTGCATTTGCGGTCGCGGGGAAGTCTCGAGCACGGATTTGGTTTTCACCCGGCCGAAGTTCTTTCGTTTCTGGGCCAGCATTTTCTCGCCTATTCGCCGCTTCTCTTTTTGGCACTGGCTTGGGGAGTCATTGCAAGCTGGCGACGCGTCAATCAGCAATTCAAGGTGTTGTTCTTGGTGTGGTTTGGATTGCCGGTGTTTCTGTTTTACCTGCTTCTTTCATTGAACAAGGCCGCTGCGCCAAATTGGGATGCACTCGCTTTTCTTGGGTTCGGCCTTTTGGCAATCCATTTCTGGTGGGAACGATTCCAAGCCAGCAGCGCGTTACGGCTGGCTGCGCTTGTGGCGATACTGATTGGGCTAACGATGAGTGTGATCGCGCTAGATACAGACTTGCTGCGGATGACTGGATATCAGTTCAAGCGAAGCGACCCAAGCGATCGGATGCGCGGATGGAAAAGCGCCACGCAGGCCCTGGAAAAAATGCGTAACGATCTGGAAACGAAATTGGGCGAGAAGCTTTTTTTGATTGCCGACGCGCGTGATCGCGCTTCAGAGATTTCCTTTTATTTGCGCGACAAACGCGTCGAAGGCCCGGGTCATCCGCCGGTGTACATCCCCGAATCGCAGGACATGGTAAACCAGTTCTCCTTTTGGCCGCGCTACGACGAATTCGTCGAACTAAAACCCGGCGTGCCGCGTCCAGAGGGTGAAACGTACACCGAAGAAAACGGCATCAACCCTTTCGTTGGCCGCGACGCGCTCTTTATTCGGAGCGGCGAGAAGGAACACGTGCCGCATAATATCCGCGCTGGGTTTCAATCAACAGAGCCTGTGGGAACCATTGAGGTGCGTCGCCACGGCAAAGTCTTGCGCACATGGCAGGTGTTCCTCTGTCGAAATTACCGGACGCTTCCGTTATGACGCAGCAACTAGGTTCACCAGACGTTTCTGTGGTGGTCCCTGTTTTCAATGAGGAAGAGAGCATCGCCGTCTTGCAATCGGAGCTGCGCGACGCATTGAAAAGCGTCGATCACGAAGTCATTTTCGTCGACGACGGATCTGTCGATCGCACAGTTGAGCGTATTGAATCCGGCACGAACGTACGCCTGATTCGTTTCGAGAGAAATGCGGGACAAAGCGCGGCCATTTATGCCGGGCTCGAGGCGGCCCGTGGCAGGACCGCGGTTCTCATCGACGGCGATTTGCAAAATGATCCTGCTGACATTCCAAAGCTTCTCGCTGAAATTGCGCGCGGCGCCGATCTCGTCTGCGGCTATCGCGCGCAGCGCAAGGACACGGTGGTGAAACGGCTGACAAGCTGGATCGCCAACACGGTCCGCAGCCGTTTCACAAAAGACGGAGTCCGCGACACCGGCTGCACGCTCAAGGCGATGCGGCGCGAATGCGTGGGCGCGCTAGTTCCGTTTAAGGGAATGCATCGTTTTATTCCTGCGTTAGTGAAAGGCGCGGGCTACCGGCTTGTGGAAATTCCAGTAAACCATCGACCCCGTCGCTTCGGCCAAAGCAAGTACAGCCTGGGTAATCGTGCTGTCCGCGCGACCATCGACATGTTCGGCGTGCGCTGGCTGCTTTCCCGGCGGTTGAACTACAAGGTCCGCGAGCCGTGAGGCGTTACCTAGGGGCAAAACAGGTCAAAACACGCTTGTCAACCTAGACACTGCCGCTAAGCTTGGCCTCCCGCACTGGGAATCCGCATGTCCTTGGCCAATTTACTTTCTGCCGAGCAAATCATCCCAGAGATGAAAGCGACGGAGCGCTGGGCGGCCATCGTAGAGTTAATCGACTTGCTCGTTCGTCTTGGTAAAATCAAGCCCGCAGATCGCGACCCCATCCTTAACGCACTTAGACAGCGCGAGGAAACGATGAGCACAGGAATCGGGTTCGGGATCGCTATTCCGCATTGTTCTTCGGACCGGCTCGACGAAGTCGTCGCCGCTTTCGGAAGGTCCACGAGCGGGATTGAGTTTGATGCGCTCGATAACGCGCCGGTGAAATTCGTCGTCCTTTTCATTGTCCCCAAAAATCAATTTCAGACGCATCTGCGCACGCTTGCCTCCATTGCAAAGTTTCTGAACGACCGCTCGGTGCGCGAAAGTCTGGCTAGCGCGAAATCCGCTGACGAAATTTTGTCGATCTTTCGCGATCGCTCGTAATTTGTAGCCGTCGACCTCTGGGCGTTGCAGAGCGAGGCGGCTACAGTAGGCGCGGCGTCCCGTCCCAATGCAAACGTTCCAAGAGATTCTCGAGAAGAAATTGAGCGACGCGCTCGCTGCGTCTGGATTGCCGAACGCCGGCGAAGTGACGCCGGCGTCCGATCCGCGCTTCGGCGATTACCAGACTAACGTCGCTCTTGTACTAGGGAAGCAACGCGCCGAAAATCCGCGAGTTCTCGCGGAGAAAATCGTCGCGCATTTTGATGCTGGCGACCTTTGCGAATCACCGATGGTCGCGGGGGCGGGCTTTATCAACTTTACACTTCGCTCCGGCGCAGTCGCTGAAAAGACAGTGGAGATGCTGCGTGATGGACGGCTCGGTGTTGCCGAGGCAAATTCGCCCCGACGTATCGTGATTGATTTTGGCTCGCCCAATGTGGCCAAACCGATGCACGTCGGCCACATCCGCAGCACGGTGCTTGGCGATGCCCTTGCCCGTATCGCGCAGTTTCTCGGGCATGAAGTGATCCGCGACAATCACGTTGGTGACTGGGGAACGCAGTTCGGGATGGTCATTTACGGTTGGAAAAACCTGCTGGATCGCCAAGCGCTGCAGCGCAATCCGCTGGCAGAGATTGTTCGGATTTACAAGGAAACAAACGAACGAGCGACCAGCGATGCGAAAGTTCGCGAAGCGTGCCGCCAGGAATTGATAAAGCTCCAGGCTGGCGACAGGGAAAACCTCGACATCTGGAACGAATGCGTCGCCTTCTCAATGCAGGATTTCGAGCGTGTTTACAAATTGCTCGACGTCCATTACGACATCCAATGCGGCGAGAGTTTTTACCACGAGCGGCTGCCCGGCGTGGTCGAACGCCTGCTCAAATCCGGGGTTGCCGAGATGAGCGAAGATGCGGTTGTCGTTTTCTTTCGCGATGTTCCAGACCTAGCTGATAAACCCCTGATCATTCGCAAACGCGACGGCGGCTTTAATTATGCCACGACGGATCTTGCTACCGTCGATTATCGCGTAAACGATTTGAAAGCGGACGCCATTTGGTACGTGGTCGGCGCGCCGCAGATTTTGCATTTCAAACAAATTTTCAACATTGCACGGCGCGAAGGTTACAAGGTTGAGCTCCGCCATATCGTTTTTGGCAGCATCCTGGGCGAAGACCGGAAACTGATGAAGACACGCTCCGGTGAGAACGTGCCGTTGCGTGATCTTCTGGAGGAAGCCTGCAACCGCGCGCGGAAAATCGTCGAGGAAAAAAATCCGGACCTCAGCGACGACGAAAAGACTGACATTGCCCAAAAGATCGGGATCGGCGCAGTGAAATATGCCGATCTCTCGCAATACCGGATGACCGATTACGTTTTTTCGTGGGACAAAATGCTTTCGTTGCAGGGAAACACTGCGCCGTACTTGCAGAATGCGTACGTGCGGATTCGTTCCATTTTCCGCAAAGCGGGCGAATCCGCGCCAAAGATCGAGAAGCTGGTTCTCGCCGACTCCGCCGAAATTAATCTCGCCAAACGCCTGTGTCAGTTTGCTGAGACGGTTCCTCAAGTGCTGAACGATTTTCGGCCAAATATTCTGGCAAATTACCTGTTCGAAGTGGCGAACAACTTCCACACATTTTATGAGGCCTGCCCGGTGCTAAAATCAGAGGAACCGACGCGCAGTTCGCGCCTCGCTTTGTGCGAATTGACCGGCCGAGTTTTACAGCGCGGCCTCGAGCTACTGGGCATCAAAGTGCCGGAGAGGATGTGACGGCAAATGACGAAGCATGAATGCCGAATGACGAATGAATGACAAACGCCCAATGACGAAGAAGCGGGCTGCGAACGGAGCATCATTTCGGATTTTGTCATTAGGATTTGTTTCGTCATTCATCATTAGGATTTCGTTATTTGAAAGGGTCTTCCGGCCGTGCTCGGCATGAAAGAGCAAGAATATCCGCGCATTCCAACTTGCACCTACCGGTTGCAACTCAATCGCTGGTTCACTTTTTCGCACGCACGTGAGGTCGTGCCCTACTTGCACGCGCTGGGAGTCAGTGATGTCTACGCATCGCCGTATTTTCAGGCCAGCCCGGATAGCCTGCATGGATACGACATCACCGATCACAGCAAGCTAAACGCGGCGATCGGCTCGCGCACGGATTACGACACATGGATCGCGCAACTGCACGCCCACTCGATGGGCCAGGTCCTGGATTTTGTCCCGAATCACGTCGGCATTGGCGATTCGCGAAACCAGTGGTGGATGGACGTGCTGGAGAACGGCCCCAGCTCCAGATACGCGCCCTATTTCGACATCGACTGGCAATCTCTGAAATTTGATCTGCGCGACAAAGTTCTTCTGCCAATTCTCGGCGACCAATACGGGCGCGTCCTTGAGCGCGGCGAATTGCAGGTGGGTTTTAAGGAGGGAACGCTCTATTTGCACTACGGAGAGCGCAGATTACCGATCGCGCCGGGCACATATCGCTACGTTCTTGAAATCGTTTTACAGAATCTCGCCGAACACAAAAACAAATACTTCTATGCGGAACTGCAAAGCATTCTGACTGCGCTCGAGTATTTGCCGAAACGCACGGAAGCCGATCCGAAACGGATCGCGGAGCGTATTCGAGAAAAAGAGATCATCAAGCGACGCTTGCAGCGGCTTTGTGCTGAAGCGCCGCAAGTCCAACAGGCGGTCGACAAAGCGTTGGCGCAGATCAATGGAAAGCCAGGCGACGCACGCAGCTTTGACGTGTTGGATGCATTGCTAAACGCGCAATCGTATCGGCTGGCGTTCTGGCGCGTTGCGGCCGAAGAAATTAACTACCGCCGTTTTTTTGACGTAAACGAGTTGGCCGCGATTCGGGTCGAATTGCCAAAGGTTTTTGACGCGGTTCACCGGTTTCTTCTGGACTTGGTGAACACTGGCGCAGTGACAGGGTTACGGATCGATCATCCAGATGGTCTTTACTTGCCCGGCGAGTATTTCGAAAAACTCCAGCAGCGTTGCGCAAAGGCGCTTGGGATCGCGTTACCGAACGACGGCCGCGCCATTTACATCGTCGCAGAGAAAATCCTGAGCGGCGCGGAGACGCTGCGCAAAGACTGGCGTGTGCACGGAACCACTGGTTACGATTTTGCAAATCAAGTGGCGCAGTTGTTGGTCGATTCGTCGGCCGAAGAGGCGATCACAAAAACATTTCATCGGTTCATCGGTCACTCGGTTCCTTTTGGCCATCTGCAGTATGCGAAAAAACTGCAGGTGATGAAACTCGCATTGGCGAATGACGTCGATGTTCTGGGCAACATGCTCGACCGGCTCTCCGAGCGAAACCGCTGGTATCGAGATTTCACGCTCGAGGCGCTTTCTCGTGCTGTGCGCGAGACCATCGCCTGCTTTCCTGTCTACAGAACCTATCTCGCCCCGGGTCAGCCGGTGAGCGACGAAGATCGTCAGATCGTGGAGCGTGCGATCAGCACAGCCAAGCGCCGAAACCCAGCGATGGACGAATCGATCTTCAATTTTCTCCGTGACGTGTTGCTCTTTCGCTTTGGATCTAATCTGGATACTGCCGGACGCGCGGCGCACACGCATTTCGTGTTAAAGTTTCAACAAACGACGGCGCCGGTGACGGCCAAGGGCCTCGAGGACACAGTCCTTTACATTTACAATCGGCTGACAGCGCTGAACGAAGTAGGTGGCGAACCGCAACAATTTGGGCTCAGCATTGAAGCGTTTCACGAGCGTAATCAGGATCGGCAACGCACTTGGCCGGCAACCCAGCTAGGTACTTCGACGCACGACACAAAACGCAGCGAAGATGTGCGTGCGCGAATCCTGGCGATTTCCGAACTCCCCGAGCTTTGGCGGCGCTCGTTACAACGCTGGCGAGCGGTGAATCGCCGCTGGAAACGGACGATTAATGATTTAGAAGCGCCGGACCCGAACGAAGAATACCTGCTCTACCAGACTCTCCTGGGGACTTGGCCCATGCAGGTGAGTGGCGAACCCGAACCTGCGGCAACGCCGGAGTACGTCGGACGGATTCAAGGCTACATGGCAAAGGCTCTGCACGAAGCGAAGATCAATACGAGTTGGATCCAGCCAAATGAAGAATGGGACGCAGCGATGCAGGATTTTGTCGCCAAGATTTTGGATGCTTCAGCGCGAAAGAAGTTCCTGCCGATTTTTCTGCCGGTTGCGCAGGAAATTGCGCGGTTGGGAGCCGTGAATTCGCTCACGCAAACATTGCTCAAACTGACGTCGCCTGGCGTGCCGGATATTTATCAGGGCAACGAGATTTGGGACCATAGCTTGGTCGATCCAGATAACCGGCGTCCAGTCGATTACAACCGGCGCCGCAAGATGCTCGAAGCATTGCCGACAGCGACGGCCGGAGAACTGATGCAAAGCTGGCCAGACGGGCGAATCAAGTTGTTCCTGACACAGCGAGTGCTGCGATTTCGTCGCGATCACGCTGACCTTTTCCAGCGCGGCGAATATCTACCGCTTAAGGTGAGAGGAACATTCGCCGAATGTTGCGTAAGTTTTGCCCGACGCGTCGCGGACAAATGGATTGTCGTGATCGCGCCGCGGATGTCTTCGCGCGTTGGTTTTCCACCGATCGGCGAGCCTTGGAAGGACACGGCAATCGAATTTCCTGCGAGGTTTTCCGTCGAGAACGCGCACGATTTGTTCACGTGTCGGCCGGTTCCTCTGCATGGTCGACAAGTGAAGCTCGCGGATGCGCTGTCGATCTTGCCGTTCGTGGTGATTACGAACCTGTAAAGGAGCGCCCGTCTCCTCGCTTGCGCTTTGCGGAACATAGACCTGCAGGTCTGTGTGTGCCCAGCGCACATGTTGTGCGCTGCTCCAGATAGCGGGTTGCAAACCCGCTAGCCGCACAGACTACAAGTCTATGTTCCGATTAGCTGTGCGTGAAACGCTGGACTAGCTCGGTAACCCATTGCGCGAAGTTGCCTAAATTCATCAGCAAATCGGCGCCAAAACTAGAAAACGTGATTTGTGGTGACGCGAGAATCAGCATCACGCTGAGCAGAAGCAGGTTCATCAGATAGATCACCACGAGCGAAAAAAATGTGCCTTGGTCGCTCAGGTCAGTCTGATTTTTCGGGATCATCCAGCACGTAAATGTGAAATGGAATGCCCAGGTCGCGCCGATCACGGCGTAAAGCAATCGCCCGTACGATTGCATGTTCAGGAAAAGGCCGAGCGCTCCGTAAATGCCAATCGCCAAAATGCCGTAGATCGGGAAAAAATAAGGGGTCAGCGCGATCCAAAAGTTCGCTTTGCTCGTGACGATATGACCGCCATCACGGCTGATACGAAACCGGCTGACGCGTCCGCCCATGAGCCAAACCCAGGCCGCATGAGTTAACTCGTGACCGAAGACGTAAATCAACAGGGGGCGCGGCAGACCGAAGAACGCAATCAGCCACAGAATTGCGCCTAGTGAAAAGAACCAGAATTCTTCGCCTGCCCACAGCCGCTGCGCGATTGTCGCCCGCGTGAATGCAGTGAAAAATGTCTGAGTCAGAATCGCGCAGATCGGGAGCAGGAAAATTGCGAATACAAATTTGACCCAACGCGTAGGCACAACGAGCGGCTCGGACGCAGCGACGAAGCTTCGTGATCTGGTGCGCGCAACACTTCGGACAACCGTCCGACCGCGTTGGGATTTACGCTTTCCGGGATTGTTCTTCGATCTTTGCTTTAGTGCAGCCAAAGTTGATCGCAGATTAGGCTGACTTTAGCAGCTAAAAGCAAGATCGAACCGCCGGCTACGCGGATGGCGCAGATTAATTGTAGGGCAGGCGCTTCGCCTGCTAGTTGAGGCAACCGAAGCGGTCGCCCTACAATAAACAACGGAGCGCAATCACGCGCGCCCCATGTAGGCGCCAGTGCGCGTGTCGATCTTGATTGCCTCGCCTTCTTTGATGAAAAGCGGGACGTTGATTGTCTTCCCGGTCTCCAGCTTTGCCGGCTTGGTGACGTTGCTGGCAGTGTCGCCGCGGAGGCCTTCCGGTGATTCAACCACTTTCAGGCTTACAGACGCGGGCAGTTCAACCTCCACCGGTTTGCCTTCTGCATACAGAACCTGCACCGAGAGGTTTTCTACCAAATAATCTTTTGCCTCGCCGATCAGGTCTTCCTGCAACGTAATGGTGTCGTACGTCTCCGGATCCATGAAATGATATCCGTTGCGATCTTTGTAACTGAACTCGAGCTGTTTTCGCTGGATTTCGACGAGCTCCACCTTATCCGTGGAACCAAAGCGGACATCGGCGCTCTTACCGGTGTTGATGTACCGGATGATCGCCTGCACGAAAGCGCGCAAATTCCCCGGGGTGCGATGATGCACTTCGAGAACAATGGCCGGGTTGCCATTGTATTTTATGGCCATTCCTCTGCGAAGATCATTAGCTGCAGGCATGGGATCGTTAAATCGTTGAACCGTTCAAGCGGGGGGAGCGCCGAGTTTACACACGCTTCAGCTGTTTGCAATTGTAGGGCGGGCGCGTCGCCTGCCATTGATTGGCAACCCCGAAGCGTTGGGGGTTGCGCTACAAGAGCTTTAGGCGCGTCAAATCCTGCGAATCCACAATGCCTACCGGCACATTGTCGTCATCGATCACGACGAGATCGTCGATACGATGGCGTTCCAGCAGATTAAGAACTTCCACGGCGAGTTTGTCTTTGTGGATTGTGACTGGGTTCAATGTCATCAGGTCTGCCACCAACCGTTCGCCTATCCTTGAATCTGATTGAAAATGCCGCACGAAATCGCCGTGGGTGAAGATGCCCAGCAATTGCTGATCTTCGTCAGTTATCACCGCAGCGCCGGCTCGCACGCTCGTCATTGCTTTTAACACGTCTCGGACAGGTGCATTGCAAGAAACGATTGCCATTGCTTCGCGCGGTCGCATGATTTGATGCACGCGAATGAGCATGCTGCGGCCGATCATTCCTCCGGGGTGAAATTTGGCGAAATCTTCCTTGTCGAAGCCGCGTGCCTCCAGCAACACCATTGCTAGCGCATCGCCCAGCGCCAACATCACCGTCGTGCTCGAAGTCGGCGCAAGGTTCAACGGGCAAGCTTCCTGTTCGATGTTTACGTCGAGACAGAGATGCGCGTTTTGCGCGAGCACTGATTTCGGATCGCCGCACATGGCAATGATTTTAACCTGGAACCGCGCAATGGCCGGCAGAATCCGAAGCAATTCCTCCGTCTCACCGCTCGCGCTCAAAGCGAGTACGACATCACCGTCCGCGATCATGCCAAGATCGCCGTGCAAGGCGTTTGAGGAATCCAGCACCACCGCCGGCGAACCGGTGCTGGTGAGAGTTGCAGCGATTTTTGCGCCGATGTGTCCAGATTTTCCGACGCCCGCAACGACGACCTTGCCGCGTACATCCACGGTTTCCTTGATCAGCTCAACGGCACGGGAGAAATTTTCGTTCAGGCGCTCCCGGAGTCGCTTAAGCTCAAAAATTTCTATGTCCAGGACGCGTCCGGCCTTTTCAAGGTAGTCCATCGAAGTATATAATGTGAGCAAGGCGTGGTGTCGGGCAATAATTTGCACGCCTTGGAGAAAGGAAAAGACATGAAAACAATCATCATCGCAGTCGCCGCCGCGCTGGTTACCACTGCTTTCGCACAAGAATTCAGAGCACCGATCGGCCCGCAAAAGCCCGTACGCGCGATGGAAACGCCACCGCCGCTCTTGCAACGGCCCGCAGTTGAAGGCGTAGTTCCGCGAGCATTGGGACCCGGTCGTAACCCCTTCCAGATGCTCAATCCATGGGCGCCGGCCCGTTACGGTAATTGGGTGGAGAGCACGTCGTTCGATCCGAACCACCCCGGAAAATGGAACGGCATTAAACTCTTCGAAATCATCTTTTGAGGAATCTCTGTTGCGCTTTCTAAAAGCGGCAAACTATTGCCGCACTCCAAAACGTGGCCGTGATTGCCAGCGGATATTCCTCGCTTGCGTTTTGGAGTGCGGCGGTGCTCCGCCGCTTTTCATAATTCCGCTGAGCCTATAGCTCTCGCAGCTTACTGATTGTTCGCGAGAGCTTGTGCCGCAGGTTGGCTCACTTCCAACCGTGCGCTCACCTTCTGGATCTGCGCCGCCTGCTCTTTCATCGTAGCCACGAGACTCGTGACCGTGGCTTCTAATTTCTCCACCTTGTGCTGCTCTTCCAAAAAGGCTGCGTGCTCCTTAAGAAACTCATTCAGCAACATCGCGTTCACTGCGTCATAGCGCACGGTGTAGATCTCCCCGTTCCCATCGCGCACCACGAGATCTGGGTTCACTTTGGCAACTTCCTCGGCGATCAGCCAAATTCAGGCTGATTCGTCTTGTCGCTCTTGTAGTGAAACGTCACCGGCTTGAGCGCCAGGATAGCTTCGCTCGCCTTGTCCATTGGTTTAATCTCCTTCTTGAATCTAGCCGAGGAACTCATCGTGCCAAGCTGCCCGCTACCGTCGATCAGCACTGGAATAGCGTCAGCGTTTTGCGTTGTCACACCGCGAATGTTGCCGATAAAGCAGCTACCGCTCACGTTCGCCCAGGGAGGTTCGTGCCGATACAAATAACATTACTGGCCATAGTGATGTTGTAGCCGGCGTGAGCGCCCAGCGCCGTGTTTAAGTCGCCGGTGATACTGTTATTGAGTGCTTGAAAACCGATGGCTGTGTTGTTGTTGCCGTTGTTGAGATAGAGCGCGCTAACGCCGTTCGCCGTGTTGGCGATGCCTTCGGTATTATTAAATAGCGCCTGCTGTCCAGCGGTTGTGTTTTGAAAACCTGTGGTGTTATGATAAAGCGCATTAACTCCATTGGCCGTGTTGAAGTTGCCAGTGGTATTGTTAAAGAGCGCTTGCACACCGTTGGCTGTGTTTTGAACACCAATGGTATTGCGATAAAGCGTATTAACACCGCCGGCCGTGTTGTAGTTTCCGGTTGTATTTCGCGATAGGGCATTGACACCCATAGCTGTATTTTGGCTGCCACTGACATCGCTATAGAGCGCATTTAGACCAATAGCCGTGTTGTACGAACCGCTGGTGCGGCTGAAAAGAGCGTTTTGCCCTTCTGCTGTGTTGCCACCGGGATAGCCTCCATCGGGTGGCGGACTGACTGCGGTAACTTTCGGCAAAAGGCCAAAGCAGATAAGTGAAAGCGCGCTGAAAAGTGCGATTGTCGTTTTCATAATGCATGGAGTTTCTGAAAGATCTCGGCACCTGTCGAGATCGAAAGCCCGTGGAGAAAGGAAAGACATGAAAACATTCATCATCGCAATCGCCGCCGCGCTGGTTACGACTGCTTTCGCACAAGAATTCAGAGCGCCGATCGGCCCGTAAACCGGGAAAGTGGAAGGGCATTAAACTCTTCGAAATTATTTTTTGATTCTGGCTGGGGAGCGCACGCGCTCACCAGAGAGATGCGTTGGCGCCGATATCAGCGGTTATTGTTCGTAACTTACGATCTGCGTCGCAGGCTTGCTCACCTCCAAGCGAGCGTTCACGTTCTGGATTTGCGCCGTCTGCTCTTTCAGTGTTGCCACGAGACTTGCAACTGTCGCTTCTAGTTTCTCGACCTTACGACGCTCTTGGACCGCGGCGTTGTGCTCTTTGAGAAACTCATTGAGCAACATCGCGTTAATCTGCTCGTAGCGAACCGATTCGGGTTGGCCCTCAGGGTTGCGTCCCACCAGATCCGGGGTACACTTCGGCTACCTCCTCGGCGATCAGGCCAAAGGCGAGCGTCTGCGTTGCATCATACTCCTTGTCATAGCGGAAGCTAACTGGCTTGAGCGCGTAGAGCACTTCACTGGCTTTGTCCATCGGCTCGATGTCGTGTTTATATCGGCGCGACGATACGTTACCGCGGCCAAGTCTGCCGGTGCTGGCTACGGTGACCGAATCCGGATCGGTCCCAACAATTGGCTGCACGTTCGA
>WNFX01002241.1_pt1 | contig 19600 bp, 16 predicted proteins | sample 5400111 | NCBI WGS metagenome assembly WNFX01 (sample SAMN13153363, study PRJNA577476) | soil metagenome | isolation source: 40 cm soil or saprolite under grassland replicate 1 | place: USA:California | collected 2016-06-15 | reverse complement strand
TCGTCTCGTTGTCTCAATTGCTCTTGCAGTGCCTGATTTTCTGCTCGAAGCTGCATCACTTCTTCTTCTGGCTTCATGCTCTTTACTTTACACGTCTTCTGGCTCTTCTACAAGCCTGTAGCAGACCTGAGTAGTTACCTAAAGAGGATAGAGAATTCACTTTATAAACGCGGCAGGCGCCTCTTTTTCATCGTTGTCTTTTTTCCACTGAGGGTGCATGAATGACAGGGCTTTTCGGTTTTCCCGATAGTCCCGAAAGAAAGAAAAAGAAGCCATTTCTTGCTAGCCTACATTCCGCCACTGTTATAGTATATAACAGCGCTGTGGTGCATTCGCTCTGTGCGGAGAAAACTGTATGATGGGAAAGAAGGAAAGAGAGGCGTGGAGCCTAGTAACCCGCCTCTCTTAAAGTGCATCCTCACTACCGTGCACCCCTCTTGATGAGAGTACCATAAGCATGGGCCTAATTACATCCGAACTAGTTCTGATTCGTGCCCTTCTTCGTCTTTTTAGAAAGGGCTTTTAAATCTTATGTCAACATATGTAGCATCACCCCTTATACCGCCTCCTCGCTCTCCATGTGCCGGAAGCCCATCGCATAGAGTGAGGCGTATGCCCCCTTGCGCCTGAGCAGTTCCTCGTGCGTGCCCTGCTCGATGATGCGCCCGGCCTGCAGGACGATGATGCAATCGGCGTGCTTGATCGTCGAGAGGCGGTGTGCGATGACGAAGGCCGTGCGACCATGCAGCAAGTGGCGCAGACCCTGCTGCACTAACAGTTCGGTAAAGGTATCGATGTTGGCGGTCGCCTCATCCAGGATCAGGATGCGCGGGTCGGCCAGCAGCGCACGCGAGAATGAGATGAGTTGACGCTGGCCCACGCTGAGGTTGCGCCCACGCTCACGGATATAGGTGTTGTAGCCAGCAGGCAGTTGCATGATCAGCTCGTGCGCGCCCACCGCCCGCGCCGCCTCTTCGACCTCTTCATCGCTAGCTTCGAGGCGACCGTAGCGGATATTGTCGCGGATGGTTCCGGTGAACAGGAACGGGTCCTGTGGCACGACGCCCACCTGACTGCGCAGCGAGCGCTGCGTGACCTCGCGCACATCGTGACCATCGACGAGGATAGTGCCATCCTGGATATCGTAGAAACGGGTGAGCAGGCTGATGATTGTGCTCTTGCCAGCACCTGTGGGACCTACGATAGCGACCGTCTGCCCGGCCTTGACCTTCAAGTTGAGTCCGCGCAGAACGGGATGCTTGCGTTTATAGCCGAAGACGACGTTGCGGAACTCTACATTGCCGCGAATCTGCGGCATCTCCCCGGCGGAGGCGCGATCCTTGATATCTACTGGCACGTTCATAATCTGGACGATGCGTTCCGCCGCGACGCCCGAGCGCTGCAACTGCGTATACTGCTGGCTGAGATCGCGGATCGGATCGAAGAAGCGGTTGATATAAAGTGTAAAGGAGACCAGGATGCCGATCTGCAGCGTTCCATGCGCGACCTGTAATCCTCCGAAGATGACGATCAGCACGATGGCGAGCGCGGCGACGACTTCGACCAGCGGCAGCACCAGCGCGGCGATACGGCTGGCTTCGAGGTTGGTATCGCGGTTATAGGCGTTCAGCTCTTCGAACTCTCTACCGTTGCGGTCCTCGCGCGCCAGGCTCTGGATGACGCGCATGCCAGAGATATTTTCCTGCAAGGTTGAGTTGACCACCGAGATCGCCGCGCGTGTGCGCCGGAAGGAGCGGTGCGCGTGCTTTTGCCAGAATATGGAGATGGCCACCATGAGCGGCAGGACCGTGAACGACAGCAGCGCCAGTTCCGCGTTGATGGCGATCATGATGCCGACGATGCCAACAAGGGCGATCACCGAGCTGAGCATTGAGAGCAGGCCCGAACTGAGCATCGATTCCAGGACATCGATATCGCTCTGCAGACGCGACATGACGCGTCCGATCTGGGTGCGATCGTAGAAGCTCAGCGAGAGTTTCTGCAGATGCTGGTACATGTCGGAGCTGACATGGTACAGGATCTGCTGCCCCGTCCAGGACATGTTCCAGACCTGCCAATACTGCGCCTGCCACATCGCGATATTGACGAGCAGCAGGATGCCGCCGATGACGGCCAATCCCTTCAGGTCATGCTGCGTGATGTAGTTGTCGATGGCGGCGCCGATCAGGTACGGATTCGCCAGGTTGAGCACGGTATACGCCAGCATGAAGACGACGCTGAGGATCGCCGGCACGCGATACTGCTTGAGATAAGGCATGAAGATGCGCGTACTCTTCCAGTCAAATTTCGCGTTGATGTCCTCGTCAGAACTTGCCAGACTGTTTTCGATCCAGGTAGCGCGCCGGCGCTGCTCTACATAAGAAGAAGCTTTTACATGCGTTTTCATCGTACGACCTCCCAGGATTGATCCGACTCTTCGTCGACCATGCGCGCCTCGAATTCCTCCTGCTCGCGCAATTGCAGATCGTACAGCCGGGTATATGCTCCGCCGAGCGCGAGCAACTCGTCGTGTGTGCCGCGTTCCACAATGCGTCCTTTCTCCAACACGAGGATCAGATCGGCGTTCTTCACCGTACGCAGGCGCGACGCCACCACAAAGGTCGTACGCCCGCGCATCACCGCCTCTAATGCCTGCTGGATAAGATACTCCGTCTCCATATCGACGCTGGAGGTCGAGTCGTCGAGCAGCAGGATGCCAGGATTCAGCAGCAAGGTACGTGCGATCGCCACACGCTGCTTCTGGCCGCCGGAGAGCGTCACTCCGCGCTCACCGACCCACGTATTATAGCCATCGGGCAGACCCAGGGCAAAATCATGGATGCGCGCTATCCTTGCCGCCGCGAAAATCTGTTCGTGCGTCGCGTCGCTAATGCCATAGGCGATATTGTCGCGCAGCGTCGCGTTGAACAGGAACACATCCTGCAATACGAAGCCGATATTGCGGCGCAGGGAGAGTTGCGTCACCTCGCGCACGTCGTGTCCATCGACCATGACGCTCCCCTTCGTGGCATCGTAGAAGCGCGGCAGCAGGTTCAGCACCGTGCTCTTGCCAGCACCAGTAGGACCGAGCAGCGCGATCACCTGGCCAGGATGGGCCTCGATCTCAAGGTCGTGCAATACCTCAATGCCGTTTCCGTAGGCGAACGAGACATGCTCGAAGCGCACCTCTCCGTCGATATGCTGTAGCTCCACGGCGCCGGGTGCGTCCTTAATGACCGACTCGGTGTCCAGCACGCTGAAGAGGCGTACCGCACCGGAATAGCCGCGCATAAACCACGTGACCATGAAGCCAAAGGTGCGCACGGGCGTAGCGAGCAACAGGACGTACTGAGTGACGGCGAACAACGTGCCCAGGCTGATGCGCTGTCCGATCACCGCTGCGCCTCCTACCCAGATGACCAGCACCGTGACGACGTTCAGCACCATCACCATCAGGGGCTGGTTCCAGGCAGAGGTGCGCATCGCCTCCAGGTTCAACGCGCGCAGAGAGCGATTGGTTTTATCGAACTTGTCGATCTCAAAGTCCTCGCGCGCGAACGACTTGACGATGCGCACGCCGCTCAGGCTCTCCTGCATGACCGTGCCCAGGTCGCCCGCGCCACTCTGCACTGCCGCCCATAGTGGGCGCAGGCGGCGGGCAACCTGGATGGAGAGGTAGATCAAAATAGGCACACAGATCAATGTCACCAGCGCAAGCTGCCAGTCGAGAGTGAAGAGGATAACCGTTACTGCACCAAAGGTGGCAACGGCTATGGTCGCGCGTAGCAAGGCGAGTGGGTAGAAGTTGCGCACCGCTTCGATGTCCACCGTCATACGCGACATCAGTTGTCCGGTCTCAGAATCATCATGGAACGAAAAACTGAGATTTTGGAGGTGACTATAGATGCTATTGCGTAGATCGTACGCGACCAGATTCGAGACCGACTGCGAAAGATAACCCTGTCCATAGGCGGTCAGTCCGCGCAGGATGCTGAAGCCAAGGATAGCCGCCGATGCCACCAGGAGATCGCCCAGCCGTCCACTGTGCACGCCCACGTCGACGACCCAACCGAGGAGCCAGGGGACCGCCAGAGCGAAACCGGTCGACAATGCTACGCAGAGAACGCTCACCAGGAATGCCTGCCAATGAGGGCGCAGGAGGCCGATCATGCGTATAAATACGCCTATCGTTTCTTTGAATGCAACAACATACGGAGATGATACACGAGGGGTTTTCTTTGCCGGGGTCACGAGTCTATCCTTTCTTGATGCGCCACAATTCCCACTCCACTTTCTACCGCTTGTTGAGAAGTATACTGGAGAATATATGACATCTGCCTGTCAGTCTTTACACGTTTTCGCCGCTCCTTTCTTTGACAATAATGGATCCTGACAAATTGGTCCAGTTTATTCGGAGGATGTATAGTGTATGACTATATGATACACAAGATCGATCATGGAGAATGGCTTTGAAAAGCTCTCAAGAAGACGATATATGGATAACTGACACTATCCCGTCGTGATCGTGCCATCCGCGTTGACAGGCACCTGAACAGACGGAAGAGGCGAGGTAGCAGGACCCTGTAGTACTTTTCCATTCTGGGCGGGATCGAAGATTGAGCCGTGCAGAGGACAAACAAACTTCTGTGTCTCGGGATGATATCTGACAATCACTCCCTGATGCGTGCAAGCGCTCTCATACGCAACGAAGCTCCCGTTTGGAAGGCGCACCAGGAGGCTGCCATTGCCGTCAGCGGGATTGCTGAAGGCCGTAGCGCTATTAACGGCCTGGTTCGTCTTACCGATCGCAGTTCCGGTATGAGCTGGTGTCTTCGCTTTCGCGGTTGTCGTCGCTGCTGGTGCGGTGGGAGTCTTCCGCCCATTGGCTGTAGCACCACCTGGTACTGAGGTCTTCTGTATAGCCGGCTGTGCGTCAGCAGTGAAAAGATGACTCGTGTGCAAGATGTGGGCCAGGCCGATGCCTCCGCCTCCCACCACGCCAGCAGCGACGACACCTGCGGCAAGCACAGCTACGGCACGACGACGACTCTTGAGCGCAGGTTGGCCTCGACGCTTTTTGTTTTTTTGTTTGAGTGTATCTGGCTGACCTGCTTCTTTTGGCACGACCGCTCCAGTCGGTCCATTTGACCATACTTCAAATGGAGCAGCCTCATCTTTCCCTTCTACAGGCGCGGGCGTTGCTGGCACCATAGGATAGTTCAGTAGAGAGGATTCCTGCTCTGGCAGGGACTCGATAGAGGGCATACGCCCGGTGACGATGGGAGGCTTGAGCTGCCAGCCACCTGTATTTCCCCGCGCCGGCATCGTACCGATTGAACCAGGCGTGGGAAAATGTCCGGTCGGAGCAAATGGCTCTTCGGGCCAGTTCCCGGTAGCGGTCACTTCTCCGTCGAACCAGTTCATAGGCGGCGGAAGCGTCTTCTTTGACGATGGATCGGGCTTCTCCTTGACGGTAATCGTCCCCTGCTGAATGACGCTTAAGACACGCTCGTATGCGTGCGCGAGCTTGCCGGCGGATTGAAAACGGTACGCGGGATTGCGTTCTACGGCACGCTGCACTATCAGGTCCAGCGCGGGGAGCACGTCGGGCCAGGCAGATTGTAGCGATGGGACGTTCTCCTCTATATGTCGCATCGCTACCACAAAAGGATCATCGCCGGTGAAAGGGAGCGCGCCTGTCAGGAGCTCAAAGAGCAAAATTCCTAGCGCGTATATATCCGATCGTTCGTCAGCAGGAGTGCCCCTGGCGACTTCGGGCGCCGTGTACTCGGCGGCACCGAGAAATGTGCCCGTGATACTCATCAGGTGTGCGTAGGGATGATCGATCTGTTCGATACCGTGCATCCTCAGAATGCTCGTCAGGCCAAAACCAGTGATCTGTAAACCCTGCTCGTCATCCAACAAAATGTTGGCCGGTTTTAGTGTACCATGTACCACACCATTGCTACGAATGTAATCAAGCCCCTCTGCTATCTGTTTCAGTAGCGGGAGGACGTGCTCAGGTGTACAGCGTTGCTCTTGCTTGAGGACACTCGCAAGCGAGCCGCTCGTCACGAAAGGCGTGACGAGATAGGGATAGCCCGCCTGCTCGCCAAAATCAGAGATGGGGAGGATATGTGGATGGTTCAGCCGCAGCAGCAGCGAGGCTTCCTGTGTGAAGCGCGCAGTAAAACGCTCGCGCGCCTCCAGAGAAAACGTCTCAGGTACCAGAAAAGTAGTGAGCATAACCACACGATTCTGCGATTGTTGTCGCGCTGCATAGACGGCGTTGATGTTTCCATACCCGAGCAACTGCTCAATATCATACTGTCCCAGCTTCTTCCCTACAAGCTGGTCCACAGGTGGTGGTAGTGTCTGCATACGTTCCCCCAGGCTTCTTTACACGATCATGGACGATCGCGCTCGCTTGTCCTCTCTGGTTACAGTGTATCGAGTTGATGAAACAGAGTCAATAAATTACGCTTGCTATTAGGACTTGTGGGTAGTATCGAAGCTAGTGGGTCGTTTGCCTTGAGGATTGCCATTAGAGAACAGAAAGTGTAGGATGAAGGAGGTGAAAGTTTCTCAAATATAATTGTCATGACTGACAGGGAAGAGACCAGAAGCAACGTTGTCTGGCAGCAAGGATTATCTCTTGAACATTCAAGCATAGTTCCAAAACGTATGACGTTGTATGGACACCACACGTTGTGTTTGATTTACACGGTTATTGCTAACCGTAAGGGCTGAACTACATAGGCCGCTATTCCCTTTGCACTTACATCAGCAAACGCATCAGGCTTACATTTCCGCAAAATGTTGTAGGAGCCGTTGACATCAGCGCATATTTTGCGGCCATCTTTCGTACGGTACAGGCGGTTTCTCCGCCCAATCCGCTTGCCACTAAAGATGTACTCTGTCTCATCGTTGGGTTTGTAAGTAGGGATCGGGTCCAGATCAAGAAAGCTGGCTTTACTGGTATAGCTCTCTTCCCTGACTTCCACCTGGATGCCAACGAGGGACGCTTTGTACGTGAGCATGTCAATAAACCGTGCGTGAGGGATCTGCACAAAGTTCTGGTTGTTCCTTTTTCCCATGCCCGTCTCTTGCTTCCAGAGCGGATTTTTCCCGATGATGACTGTCCCTACCCCCTCCTTTGCCAGGAAATCAATAATGCGCTTACTGACAGCGTGCAGGTAGTGATGAATCCGACGGTTCCGCTTGTTGGTAATCTGTTCCATCTGCCTGGTGACACGCTCTCGGTCCTCTTTGGGAAGGCACGTCTTCAACTCTTTCACGCGCTTATTGTACCATTGGTTCACGCTTTTAATCGGACGACCGTTAACCAATTGGGGTACCCAACCCACACGGTTTGATGTTATCGCCGCTACGTTCGTGACTCCTAGATCAATTGCTACACAGAAAGAGGGGTCTACTTTTGCTTGCACCGGCTCTTTGCTGTACACTACCTCGACCACATAATGACCGTTACGAGGAACGATGCGAACCTGATGAAAGTCTTTTTGCTTGGTTTGTACCTCGATAGGCAGCATGGAGGGTTGAATGAGTCCTTTCTTCAACCCTCTTTTGCTCACTGCCTGAACAGTGTAGACAAGGATGTTCCGGCCTTCGGTTTTGTGCTTGTACCTGGGAAGTCGTGGCTGTCCGGTGAACCTGGACGGGTCTTTTTCATAGGCTTTCTTTGCCTCTTTGAAGGACTCCCAATTGTTGGCAAGCAATATCAAAATCTGTTGACTCACCTTTGCTGGTAGCGCTTTGTACGCCTCATGGGACTGCATACGACGCTGGATCTCATGGTAGTTGAGAGAGATACCATCAGTAAAGAAGGCTTGACGCATCTCGTACAATGAGGCGTTATAGAGGTTCTTAGACGCGAAGGCAGCGGCGTCAATCACGTCGTAACGCGGATCGGCTCGGTTGATAACGTGCTGTTCTGTCAGTTGCATGATGCCGCCCTCCTTGCTGACTTACTGCCCTTTTGCTGCAAGTGCCTGATCAAGGTAACTGATGACAAAGCCAAGATGGTGTAAGTAGGAGAGCGAGAGATATCCCATTGCCTGATCGATGCGTTGCTCTCGCCGGTATTTTCGTTCGGATAACTCTTCTCCTACAAACTGAACGATAGCATCTTCGTTCCAGGCTTTGTCACGATCTTCACAAAACATGCCTTCTTGAAAGCATTCTTGTCCGTCACGCAGCCCTTCCTGAAAATCAGGACGCTTAAGTAAAGCGGAGAGTAAGGAGACATGGTACTAACGCTAGCGGTTTCGGTATAGTTCACCCTGCTTCAAGCTCCTTCTTGTGCTTGACGCTAGACAGTCTCAGTCCCATACTGTGAGGGATGAGTGTCTAGGCTTTCTTAACTAGGGCTAGACGCTTATCAATTGGCCGGTGTTAGCGCATCGGCCAGTCTTGTAGGCTTCTCTCAGCCTTACGTTGTACAAGCATCGTTGTCCATAAAAGACCACATCTTTCACGATTAACAATATCAATCACATTTCAAGAATACCACAGATGTTTCCCAAAATCAATATTAATCTATAGCAAATTTTTGATGATAGTCGCTCTACGGTGCTATAATTAGAAGCTACAACCGATATAATTTAATATGGATTGATATCATTTCATATGGAGGATGGTTTCACTTGTTTACAGATCAGCCTGCACCACGCTTTCAGACAGAGAGACGCCGCATTGTTCTTTTCCCAATAGGAAGTTGTGAGCAGCATGGCCCGTACTTGCCCATCGACACGGACCTGAGAATAGCAACATTGCTTGCAGAGCAAGTTGCAAACTTGCTTTCAGAAGATGCTGTACTGCTTCCCTCATTGCCCTTTTCTTGTTCCTATGAACATAGAGGGCTAGGGACAATTGCACTTGACATCAGCACCGTCTCTGCTTTTGTCCACAATGTTGCCCAAAGTTTAAAATCCTGGGGAACGCTTTCCCTGTTAGTGCTTCTGAACTGGCACGGTGGTAACGATCTTTTAGGAGCATTAGCAACGGAAATTACTGCTACAGAGTCTCTTCCTTGTGCTGCTATTCCCTCTGTCGCCCAGGTCGGGAAGGCATGGGATGCAAGCGGTATGACGGTCGCAAAAGATATTCATGCCGGTGCTATTGAGACGGCTATCATCCGTGCATACTGGCCTGATCTCGTAAAAGAGCCTATTCCTCAAGCAGCACATTGTGAGCCTCACATTAGCCCTACAAAGGTACAACCAGTCTTGCAAGCTATTGGTACGTATGCAGTAACAGCACAGGGTATCTGGGGCGCACCTGAAGACGCTGATGAAAGCAAAGGGCGTGGGTTAATCGAGAAACTGAGTCGAGATATCTCCATGCAGATCACTCGGCTACTCGAACTCGTCAACAATAACTAGAGGAGAAAAACAACAAATATGCGTATATTGTCGCAGGATAAACTACTAGAAACACTACCTGTAGAACTACGAGAGAAAAGTAAAACAGGTCAGGCGTACATTGAGGTACGAAGAAAAATCCTGCTTGGAGAGTGTCAGGCCGATCAGATCATTCTTCCAAGAGAAATAGAGCAAACGTACCATGTGAGCAACACAGGCGCTCAGAATGTCTTGAGTCGCCTTGCGATAGAAGGGTTAGTGAAAGTTCTCCCCGTCAAGAAGAAAACACGAGCAACGAGCGCCGCACTAGGGGAATATCGCGTTGCAGACATCAAGATAAGAGATCGGATGCTCACAACGCGGCACGGCGATTTTGTCAGTGATGTCGGAAAGGGGGGATATCCAGCCTACAAAGAAACGCTACTCTTAAAGATCGAATATGCTGATCCAGAGGTTGCCCGTCTGCTCGATATTGCAGAAGGAGAGAAGGTCATTTTTCATCGAAACCTGCAACGTCGTGATAAAGAAACCGTTGTATGCATTAACGATCAGTATCTTCCCTTCTGGTTCGTCGAAATGATGCCAGAGCTTGAGAAACCTGATAGTGATATCTATGAGTTACTACGTAAACTTGGGAAGAAACCTTTCTGGTGTACCGAGACAGTAGATATCGTGCCAGCAAATACCGTAGAACGCGCAATGTTCGGACTGTCCTTTGATGATCCCACATTCATGTTTAAAATCGTGAGAAGGTCATTTGACCATGAGGGTCATCCACTAGAGGTACAATTCCTTACTGACCGTGGAGACATCTACCGCTTACATTACTCATTTCACCTCTATGCCTCTGATCTACCAGAAGCACTACGAGATAAATAGTCAGTGGAGAGGGCTTTCCTCTCCGTATTTCTACCCCTGAAATGTGGAATAAAAGTCCACGTTTGTCTACATTTGGCTATATTGTTTAGAATATGTTACAATACCCAAAAATCGAACTTCACCTTCATCTAGACTGTTCTTTAAGCTACGAGGTGGTCGCAAAGATCGATCCCTCCATTACGCGTGAGGCCTATCTGCGCGATTTTGTCGCGCCGACGAAATGCGCCAGCCTGGCCGATTTTCTGACGCGCGCTCCCAGGGCGATCGCGTTGATGCAGACGGCAGATCGCCTGCGCATGGTCGTCAAGGATCTCTTCGAGCAGCTTCAGCGCGACTCGGTACTCTACGCCGAGATTCGCTTCGCGCCATTGCTGCATACCGAGCAGGGTTTAACGCCGGCAGAGGTCGTGTCCAACGTGGAGGCTGCTGTGACCGAGGCGAGCATGGCTACTGGCATTGAGGCACGGTTGATCCTGTGCGCCCTACGCCACTACTCGCCTGAACAAAGCATGCAAACGGTACATCTGGTGCAGCGCTTTCGTGGAACCCGCGTGGTCGGACTGGATCTCGCTGGCGATGAGGCCGGCTTTCCTCTCGACGCGCATATTCCCGCGTTCCACTATGCTATCGAGCAGGGCATCTTCCGCACGGCACACGCGGGAGAGGCGAGTGGGGCCGAGAGCGTGTGGGAGACACTCAAGCATCTCCGTCCCACGCGCATCGGTCACGGCGTGCGCAGTAGCGAGGACCCGGCCTTGGTGGCAGTATTGCGCGCCGAACAGATCCATCTTGAGATCTGTCCCATGTCGAATATCCAGACCAATATATACGAGACCTATGCCGATCACCCTATCGATCGCCTCTACCGTGAGAGCCTTTCGCTGGGCGTGAGCACCGACACGCGGATGATCACGCCGGTTACGCTCAGGCAGGAGTACGAGCAACTCCATCACTGCTTCGGCTGGGACAGGCAGCACTTCCTGCGCTGCAACCTCTCAGCGCTGCAGGCCGCCTTCCTCCCGGAAGAGAAGAAACACGAGCTTGGGCAGCGCTTACAATTGGCGTATGCTTCTTACGATTGAATCAGGCCAGTTGCTCACTGATAGAATGATGAGAAGAGGAGACACATGCAACTACTTATCGATGCAGATGACACGTTAAAAAAACGTCGCCACCTATCATCAGGTACGCGAGCAATTGCAGTTCGATCCACGAAAGACCTGGATGATCGGCAACTCTCCCCGCTCAGACATCAATCCAGCCCTGGCTGCCGGACTTAACGCAGTCTATATTCCTCATCCGCATACGTGGCAACTGGAGCATGAAGAGGTCGCTTCTGCTAGCTCAGGTCAACTCCTGACCCTCTCTCGCTTTGCAGAGCTGCAAGGTTATTTTTAGGAACGAGGTGCAAGGCTGAGCAAGAAGGGCCGCTCGTGTGAAAGCTAGCGGTCTTCTTTCTGGCTGAACTCCCTCAATCGATAGAGACGACATCACCCCAGGGCTTTTTGAAGTACCCGAAAGAGAGGAAAACAAAGCCAGTTCTTGCTAGAATAGGAAAATCATAAAACACTCCTAAAGAAAGCGAGAACTGGCTTGCATGTACCTTACCATATTTGACAAAGTGGAGAAAGAAGCGGTCGAAGGACTCTGCATAGACCCGGCCTCATTGTATAGAGCCTTTGAGCAAGTAACCGATGGGCGCAAAAAACGAGGGAAAAGCTATCCCTTAGCACTGCTCTTGACGTTACTGATGCTGGGAAAACTGGCAGGAGAAACAACGATCAGCGGGGTAGTAGATTGGGTAAAGGAAAGGAAAAAGCCGTTGCGGCAGCAATTGCAGTGGCCGAAAGATTTTCCGACCAACTCAACCTATAGCTATGCCTTGGCGCGTTGTAGTGGACAACAGGTAGCAGAAGTGATAGCACAGGTCATCATAAAAGCAAGAGCAGTGGAACAGTGCGGAACGGAACCTGGTCGATTGCAGACACAAAAACAAGAAGAAACGCTCACCCAGGTAGCAATGGATGGAAAAACCTTACGCGGAACACTCGGACACCAGAAAGAAGGGCAACCATCCGTGCATCTTTTGTCGTTCTATGAGTGTCAAAGCGGGATTGTCTTGACCCAGAGAGCGGTGAAGAGCAAAGAAAATGAGATCAGTGCCGCCGCTGCATTATTACACCCGGCACTGGTAAAAGGATGTATTATCAGTACCGATGCCATGCACACGCAAAAAGCGTGGTGTAGCAGTGTGCATGTGTATGGTGGGTATTATCTGACTATAGTGAAAAAGAATCAACCAGAAATGTATCAGGATCTCGCGGATTTTTTTGAAGACAAAGATGCCGATCAACAAGAGTGGCAGTACGCCAAAAGCGTTCAAAAAGGGCATGGTCGCTTGGAAATCCGCGAGATTTGGACCAGTACCCACATGAATGAATGGTTTGGGACCCAATGGGCTGGAATGGCACAGGTGTTTCGCTTGCGACGCTCTGTTAAGGAGGGGGAAAAAGAACGGGAAGAAATTGTCTATGGGGTGACGAATCTGCCGAGAAAGAAAGCCAATGCCTCTCGTCTTCTCACCTTGCAGCAGGCGCATTGGCGCGTCGAAAATCGTTTGCATTACCGTCGAGATGTGACCTTAGAGGAAGATGCGAGCCAAGTACGCATTACTGGTGCGCCCGAAGTATTAGCCGCACTCAATGGAGGTGTCCTTGCTTTGATGGATTGGCTACAGATTCGCAACGTGGCTTCCCAAATGCGGCATTTTTGCGCACATCCAGAAAAGGCGTTGTCTTTGTTGTGCTGCAAGCTCTCCCGGTAGAACCGGTACTTCAAAAAGCCCTGACATCACCCTGCTTCACTTGACAACTCTCTCTCCGCTGCACTACAATAATATCGTATTACGATATTATTGTAGTGCCCTTTCACCTTCGGATATACCTGTGCTTTAACTTACAACCACGGTTGTAAGTTAAAGCACAGGCAAAAAAGAATAGAGCCGTAGTCGACCCCTTTAACTTCGTTCTCGATGTAGTTTCCTCTTGTATCTCCATGAGCATGAAAGAGAAAGGCCCTTGATGAGAAAGAAGGCAGGATATGACAAGATATATCGTTACAGCACTTTCCCAAAAACAGCATCTTCCCGCCTCACATTTCGTAGTAGCCGTATCTGTCACAGACACCAATGGATCAGGAGTTCCGCATCTTAATGAGAGCAACTTTGCAGTAAACAACCTCACTGATGCATCCCATATGGCTATCGCGGATCTTCACGCGACAGACATCCCAGGTATCTATACCCTCACCATGCAGATGGAACGTACTGCGAAAGCGGGAGAGTACATACTGGCACTTGCTGTGGCGGGTCGCCATCAACCAGTGGGACGCATGCCTGCAGAGACAAGTGGCGGCCAGACGCTGGTGAAGGTGAAGATGCTGGCAGCAAGGGAGGACACGTCAGTATAGAGGCGGCAGGCCGATCAAGAACGATCGTCCTGCGCGTCCTGCTAGACTTCCGGTTGCGGGAGATAGGGACCGGTGATGCGCTCGAAGCGAGCACGGTAACGTGTATCGTGATAGTCGGCGGGATCTACACGACGCGCAGGCCATTTCTTGCTGGGAATATCGGTGCAGATAAAGTTCCCGTCGCGATGCGCCGCCATCACGCCGTACGTCCCCTTCTCTAGCATGCTCATGATCAAATTGCTGTAGTAGATAGCCATGTGCTTGTCGTAAGCGTCCGGCTCGCCACTACGCAGGAAGTAGGTCAGGTCGACGGGGACAAAGCGCACATGAGGCATGCGCGAGGCGAGCTGCTCGGCCAGGAACTCGGCGACGTTGGCCTTCTTACGATGACCATAGGCATCCGCCGGGCCGATCTCTGGTACCGGAACGCCCAGATTCGCTCCCTCTGAGAGCACGACCGTCGAATAGTTCTGTGGGTTGCGCCGGTCCGACTCTATCAGTTCAGTGAGTCTGTCGATGTTGGCGGCCACCTCTGGGATCAGCAGGCGATCGGCCCAGGTGGCAATTGCGGTCTCCAGCGCGGTGAAACCGGCATCACGGCCAAACATACGAAACAGGAACGTCGAGCGATGCGATGCAGCGGTCGAACGAATGCGGTTGATGAACTCTGCCGCGCGACTGATAGCAGTCTGGAAGCCGATGCAGTAGTCGGTGCCAGGAACATCGTTATCCATCGTCTTAGGGAGACCCCAGACAGGGATGCCCTGCCCAACCAGGTGAGCACCATAGCTCAGCGTATCGTCTCCGCCAATCGCTACCAGGCCGTCTAGCTTTAAATACTCCATGTTCGCGATGACCTCGCGCGTGAGGTCGATTCTCTCATTCGGTTTGCGACCATCGGCGAGCGCGGCCATGTGAGGCGGCAGCTCACTTACCTTGGTATTGGCCGGGTTGGTGCGCGAGGACTGTAAAAACGTCCCACCCTCGCGTTCGATGTTGCGCGTGTTTAAACGCGATAGCGGCTCAACATAGCCACGTGCCCAACTCTGCGGATCAGCTTCGTTAAAAAGAAGATCTTCGTACTTCAGTGACCTATCCAGAAAGGTGATACCCTCCCAGCCCGCGCGCAGGCCAATCACACGAATGCCCATCGGTTCCGCTCGATAAGCAAGCGTCTTAATGGCCGCGTTCAGTCCAGGAACGTCACCACCGCCCGTCAGCACGCCCAACGAGCGAACGGGACTTGAAACATGCTCTGGCATTGAAGCTTCCTTTCCTGTATGCTAACCTTCTTGCGAAGAGCTCTCTCTCAATTTTGAAGCCTCTACGGGAAGTTAGCATATGATCATCGGCAATAGGCTGTAACTGACTACCAGGACTACATTCCTCTTGCATACTACAACCGTAGTTATTTCCGTCAGGCGCTTTTCCGTGCACTTCTTCGTACCCAAGAATCCGCGCCCACTCCATTATATGACAAAAAAGATGAGTACTCCATCTCTATCTCTGCTCATATCCTCTCCGAATGCTCAACCCATTGAGACCGCCAGGCTGGTGGTTCGTAAGGTTCAGGCCAATAATCTGTCTCGCGATAGATCCTGTCATCCTTAAATTCGAAGAACGAGATGGCGAAGACCAGTTCGTCCTTGTGCTCAAGCCTCACTTCAGAGACGACGATATCGCCGGTCGCGATCATCCTGAGGATGGTCACGTGCCAGTGGTCGGGATATAACTTATTGATGGTAACAAAATTTGCCCTTCCACGAATACGCTCGCCGGACTGCGGCCACTCCTCCAGATAGTCGTCGTGCAGTAACGCTCCGGCAGCATCGAAGTCTAACACGTCGAATGCTTGCCAGAAGCTCTCCACGACCTTAAGGTTGTCTTGTTCACTCATTGTGGGCGCCTGCCTCCTTCACTCTGATATTCCCCATTCTAGAATAGAAGTATACCGTTGTGTAGGGTCCTGGCAGCAAAAAATGCGATTATTACAGAACTGTAATTCGCGAAAGCTATTTTCTAAGCAAATGTACGACGTAGCCCATCACCCATCCGTCCGTTCAAGCGATGCTCGATACGCTGCCTCAGCGGTGCGCTTGAGCCGCTGCAACGAATCTTCAATGCTGGCGGCAAAGGTCTTTGCCCCAAACTTCTCAAGCAACCAGCCGCGCCAACCTGGCGGGAAGACGAAGTCTCAGCCATATTGCACACGGCACGATTTCGCGTCGATCGGCATGCAGGAGAGATGCTCGTGCAACAGCATACCGAACGGAAATCTGACGTCCATGGCGAGTTGGTGGCGCGCAACATCGACCTTCTCTACCTTGAAATCCGCACGCCAGTCGCGCCCCAAGGCCCTTGAGACGGCGGAAAAGGTCTGACCGACAAATGGTGGCCCCTCCGGTACCGGACCCTCAACGCGCCCATCGACCCACTCCGATAAACGCGCCGGTTGCAGGAGTTGCCAGACTACCTCAGCGGGCGCCGCAACGATTGCAGCGGGACAGACGTTCAGGCCCATTGCACTCCTCCATTGCACAACGAGAACACTCAGTCTCGCAGCAGGCGCGCACGCTCTCCCTTTGGGACCAGGTCAAGATACTCCTGATGACGCTGGATGTACGAGGCAACAAACGGACACTCGGGCACCACCACGAGTCCATCTACTCGCGCGTCATCCAGCGCGGTCTGTGCAAGCTTATTGGCGATGCCATGCCCCTCTAATGCCGGTGGCACACCCGTATGCAGAAAGATAATCTGCTTCCCCTCACGAATATATATCAACACGGCGGTCTGCCCCTCAAGCTCTACCTCGTAGCGATTTGCCGCCTCATTATTTTTAACTACAACCTGCGCATCAGCCATACGTCTCTTTGCCTTTCTAACGCACAAAAAACAACTATATCGCCTTCTGTTTAGCACGAAGGCGCTCAAAAGTCAAGCAACAAGGACGCTGGGACCTCTAGCGGTCTCAAGCTGGTGGCGTGTATCGTGCTTCTGATCGGTGTTCTCGCGCAATCGGGAGGATTCTTCTTGCACATGCTTGCAGGCAAGCCTGGAAGGCTCTCCGCAGGAAACATAATCACGATACTTGGTGCGCTGTTGCTGGCCTTCGCAGCCTTGCTGCTCGCTTATGGCCTTATTGTTCGTAGCTAAATTGAGAGAAGAATCAGAAATAACAAAAAAACCTAAACAGGCTACGCTCTATATGCCACGCTCATCTTATGTTATACTGCTGAAGAAAAATTATGACACGAAGGGGGGCGTGGCAAACGCAAAGCCGATCACTGAGAACACCTTGTTTTACGGCGACAATCTTGCCAGTCTCCGTGAGTATATTCACACGCAAAGCGTCGATCTTCTGTCTCTTGCCCTCCCCTCATGCATCGGTACCGCTGCAGGTGACTTGACAGCGGCAACCCTGGGTTTGGGGTACTTCTCCTCAGGGGTGCTGTTTGCCGTCTTGTTTGCTGTCCCGGCTCTGGCTTACCGGTTATTTGGTCTGAACGAGGTTGTGGCCTTCTGGTTTGCCTATATCATGACTCGGCCACTAGGCGCTTCGTTTGCTGACTGGTTTGGAAAGCCATCTCTGGGTGGTCTGGGGCTGGGTGATACAAAGGTTGCCCTGGTTTTGACGATCTTGATCATCGGCTTTGTCGGCTATTTGACCGTCACCCGCAAAGATATGAAGGGTGAACAACGGTGGTAGGACTCCAGAATGGGAGCAAACTGATTGCCTGGTTTATCCCTGAAATGGAATGGTCTCCGAATGTGTCCATTGTGTCGTTTTATCACGAGCAAAGCCAAACGGAGTCCGTGCCGCCGACCCCGACGACTACGAAGGTGCTTCTATTACGCGCGCGCCATCCTGGACACCGTTATCCACGATAAGGCTGTTCGGCGGCCAGTACGTGACACGTGTATTACCCCCATCGATCTTATCGTGGATGTGAATGCTACCCGATCCTGTCGACAATCGAGCAGTCGCCCCGCCGTCGATCTTGCCTCCGATGTCGATGCCTTTGCCTGCCCTTAACAAGACGGTAGTCGAACCGTTGTCGATCTTGTCGCCAATGCTGATGGAGTCGCCAGCATTCATACTGACATTGCTCCCGCCATCGATCTTGTTGCCAAGACTGATGAAGCCGCCAGCGTTCACACTGACATTGCTCCCGCCATCGATCTTCCGGTCGCCGTCACCACCTACTGTACCAATTTGGATATTGCCAGCCGCGGCCAAGGTAACACGACTCCCACCATCGATCTTGCCTGTGATGGTCACCGATCCATGATTGCTAACCAGCGTCACCGAGCTCTTATGAAAAGGATCACTTTGATCGATCTTGCCCTCAATGAGGATATCGCCATCGTCAGTAACATTAAAGTCTGATTCGCCAAGAATATCGCCGTGTGTGAACATGGATACTCCCTCTTTCTTTGACGTTCCTTTTGTGCTTAATTCATCGTATGCTTCTTGTTTTCCCCATCGTGGATTTGACCGAGGCAAACATCGTAAGGGTTCCAGTTGCACTCCCTCTGCATGGAAGGCATGACCCTGCGGCGAAGTCTGCCCTACGCTACTCTTTCGGCAGCACAGGGATTTCCGGCTCTGGATAGCGTACCCGTGCGATGCTCTTCTGCTCGGATTCCCCGTAGAGTTCTGGATGTCGGTAGTAGCCGTGTTCCTGAGCCGGTTTGTCTTGCTCCACAGGAAGACGGTTCACCCTGGCCCAGGCGTCCTGACGGATGCCAGTCACCTGCCAGCTCACTTTCATATGTGGCTTGCCCCCAGCGATCTTGAAGTGATTGGCGCTGATTTCCTCGGCGATGTAGAGGTCAGGTCCCGCAGACCCCATGGCCGTCAGTTGGTAACGGAAATCAGTGTTGAGCGCGTCAAACCAGGCGGGCAGCGTCACCTCGGCTTCCCCCTGGGCATCGAGCATCACGACGCCATCATAGATGTTCTTCATATCAGGCGATTCGACAAAGGAATGTAGCAGGGACTTGTGCGCAGGGTCTAGAGGATGATCAATCAGAAAGCCCCCACCTTTTTTCGTCACAGAACCATCAACCGTCAGATCGCGGGTCACCACGACGAAACCATCAAAAACTCCTGCATTGCCATTCTGACTTTCGCCGCGAACGCCAGTACCGTCGACACTGGAGCCGAAGACGCCGTCACCGACAGCGGAGGTGCAGATGCCCCTTATGCCGGAAGCGGGGCTTTGGCCGACGATGCCGTCACTGAAAATTGAATCGACACTACCTGACTCGACAAAGAGAGGAACGCTTGGTCCGAAGAGAGTTGTGTCGGAGGGACTGGTTCCTCCGCCAACAATGTGCATGGCGAAACCTCGACCAGAAGGGGTGTTGTTTTGGACAAAGATGCCCGGACTACCATAGGCAACGACAGCACCTACTACCGGGGGGATAGAGGGCTGGGTGGGGGTGATGCCTCCCGCACCGGCAGCCTGTATGCCAATAAAATCCCCGCCCTCGGCAAGGATTGCAGCCAGGCTAGCAGCAGGATTCGAGGTGGGAGAAGTTCTTCCGCCAACAGCATGCAAGCCGATGCCGTTGGTACTTTGGGCGACGACGCCAGTCCCGTTGGTGCTGTTACCTGTGATGGCGGGGCCGACGCCGAAGTTATTACCCTCAATAGTACTAGTTTGCGGTGCAAAACGGGCCTGTGAAGCGGCTTGAGGGCGTGACAAAAAGGGGAAATTGGTGGGAGAAGAGAAGGGGAGAAGAGGAGTTGTGAGAGGAGGCTCACTGATGCTGATCACTCGTTCGCCTTTCTCTGAGAAGCAGACAGACTTGCACGAAGCGATCTTTGCGAACAATCCACTTCTCAAACGGCTCGATGTCCT
>WNFX01011324.1_pt1 | contig 19622 bp, 16 predicted proteins | sample 5400111 | NCBI WGS metagenome assembly WNFX01 (sample SAMN13153363, study PRJNA577476) | soil metagenome | isolation source: 40 cm soil or saprolite under grassland replicate 1 | place: USA:California | collected 2016-06-15 | reverse complement strand
GAACTGCTTCGCAACTTGAACGATCGAGCGTCGGAAGTGAAAGAGACCATCGCGCGCGTGAACGATTTGCTCGGTCCGCAGAACCGCGCGAATCTTGCCGCAACGATCGCCAATGCGCGGGGAATGCTTGAAGAAAACCGTCCTCAAATCAAGACCACACTTCACAACGTGAACGCCGTCAGCGAGAAACTGCAACCCCTTCTCGAAGATTTTCGAAAGACTTCCGAGCAAGCAAATCAGACGTTGAACCATGTCGATGCCATGGTGGTCGAGAATCGCGCGGACGTCCGCCAAGCTGTCGTCGAGCTGCGCCGCACGCTTACAAACATGACCGACGCCACTGCGCGGCTTGACCAAACCCTCGACGTCAATTCAGAAAACATCGACGAATTGCTCGACAATATGCGCCACGTTACCGAAAACCTGAAGGAATTTACCGCGACGATCAAGACGCGTCCCTACACGCTAATCCGTGCCTCCAATCCCCGCGAACACAAACCAGGAGAACAACAATGAAACGCAAGTTTATTTTTCCGGCGCTCATGCTCTGTCTCGGAATCCTAAATGGCTGCGGCGCCGCGCGGCCAAGCAAGTTCTATCAGCTAACGCTTCCCAACGACAAAGCCTCCGGAGCGGATCCGGCCCCCTTCCCGGTCACACTGCTCCTCGGGCCCATCACCGCGTCGCACCTGTATCGAGACGATCGTATTATCTATACCTCTAATGGCGAAGTGATGGGGACGTATGAATACCGGAGATGGGCCGAAGCACCAACCGAAATGATCAACGATGTCCTGCTCCGGGAGCTTCAACGGTCAGGCCGTTACGAGCGTATCTATTCCCTCGGCAGCGCTGTTCACGGGGATTATGTGCTGCGCGGACGCCTATACGACTTCCGGGAGATTGACGGAAACGGGTTGTCGGCCTGCGTGGCCTTTGATTTCGAGCTGCGTGACTCCAAGACTGGGACCACTGTCTGGAATCGCTCTTACTCGCACGACGAACCTGTGAACGGAAAGGATGTCTCGGCCGTGGTCGCTGCTATGGACCGCAATGTGCAAAGCGGCTTAAGCGAAGTTTTGGAGGGCCTGGACAAGTATTTCTCAACACGGAGTGCAGTCGCTTCGACCGCAGCGCCTTAGTACCAAGTCTTTGGCCCGCAGCACGCTCAGTGGCCAGCCGCACACAGACAACTGAAAGATGCAGATAAATGCTCCGTCGAACCTATTTTCTCGCGCTGTCACTGCTCTTGGGCCCGGTCATCGGCTTTGCGGGGGAAACACCGGACCACCCCCCGGCCTTCACAGCGGTACCAGAGCTCACCGCTGGATTCGATCTCCTCTACGAGCAGAAGTTCGCTGAAGCACGCGAAGTTTTCGCAAGCTGGGAATCCTGCAATTCGGAGGATCCTTTCGGTGAGGTGGCCGTGGCCGCCAGCTATCTCTTTGAGGAGCTGCACCTTCAAGGCGTACTGACCAGCGACTTTTTCCTGAACGAAAAGAGATTCCTGCACGGGATTGACGGCAGGCCAGATCCGGAGCGTATGAGCCATTTCCGCGAAGCGCTGGCTCGCGCCCGCGAACTTGCTAGGGAGCGCCAGAAAACAAATCCTGGGGATGGAGAGGCTCTTTTCGCCCTGACACTGGCCGCCGGAATGGAATCAGACGCGGAATCGATACTACAGAAGAAACATATGAGCGCCTTGAAGCGCGCGAAAGAAGCCAACGAATATGCCATACGGTTGCTAGCTCGGCATCCGGACGCGGTCGACGCGTACATCGCGCTCGGCATCGCCAATTACATTATTGGATCGCAGAGCGCTGGTACCCGCTTCACACTCTGGTTTGGTGGAATTCACGGGGACAAGAAACTCGGTATGGAGCAGCTCGCCAAGACTGCAGAGAACGGCCTCTACCTCAAGCCGTTCGCCAAAATTGTGCTTGCCCTTGCCGCACGCCGTGAAAAACAGGACCCCCTTGCACAAAAGTTGTTGCGCGAGTTGACCGAGCAGTATCCAGGTAACGAGTTTTTCGCTTCGGAATACGCCAAAGCATCGGGCATGCCTTTGCAGGCGGCCCCGGCTCGCTGACTTCCGTGTCCGTATGTGGCACGTCGTTCGACGTTGGATTGTATTGTCGAATTTTTGACATTTGATTCGAACCCCTGACTCTTTGACCAGAGAACGCGATCTGCAACCGCTCTAAACTCCATCTATTCAATCACTTCTCCAGCACCTGGGCCGCACCTCCTTGGCAAACCAAATGCCCCACATATACAGGTCCGATGAGTGACAAGGCGGGCCGGCATTTTTCCATCAGGCCTGCTGGGGTGAGCCGCGTGTTTGCCCGACGAGACACGACGACCGAATTAAGCATCTCCGGCACCCATGTGCTTGCGACGCTGATGATTGTTTTTTGCCTGGGCGTCCCACTTGTATGGGCGTTTTTGAAGTACCGGCTGTTCGCACCATAGAGGTGACAAGAAATCTTCAGGCGAACGAGGCCTTTGAATCGCATCCGAATTCTTAAGATTTCAGGACTGCAGAAACTGAGGGGAGTTGAACCAATGATAACCGTCAAAGCGAGCCAAAAGATCTTCACTTACGCAGAGGTTGCGAACCTTACGGGAATTTGTGCCGAACATCTCCATAATCTCGCGAAGCGCCATCGGTTGGGCTTCATTGCACATGCCGCCGAGAGCCTTGGAAATCAAGCCGCACATTGGTTTTTCACGCCATGGGACTTGATTGTCCTGACGACGCTGTTTCCGCGCTGCGCCCACTAACGTCGCGAGCTCACTGCTTCATTGGAGGCAGCTTTTCGGCCCGCGCCGATTATCTTGGTCTGCTGCTCTTGAGAGGAACCGCACCGACAGAAGAAGGATTATGACAAGAAAATTTCTACTCGCAAGCGATTTCGATCAGACGCTCAGTTTCAACGATTCTGGAGTCGTGCTGAGCGAGCTCATCGGTTTTCACAGCTTTCACGACAAGGTCAAGGGCCTTGCGGACATCAACCTCGTTCAGCAGGGTGCGGAGCTCAGCTATCTGATTCTCCATGATCCGGATTTTCGCCGCGTGCGCCTCGAGCACCTCGTAGAGACCGGCAGGCGAATTCGCCTGAAGCATGACGTCGCGCTGTTCGCAGGAGTTCTAGACAATCTTGGTGAAGAGCACAAGTTTAGTTTTAACGTGATCTCCGCAGCGCCCCAGGAGATTGTTCAGTCGGCCCTGGAAGGAATTGTGCCGCCAGATCACATCTTCGGCACCCGTTTCCGGTACAACGAAGCGACGGGCGAAGTGGACTCGATCATCCGTGCCGCCGCGGGCTGGGGCAAAATCAGTGTACTTGAGGAGCTTCGCGCGAACCTGGGCATCAGCCACGATCACATCATCTATTTGGGTGACGGGAGCTCCGACTTGCCGGTGATGATGCACGTCAATCAGCACGATGGTCTCACGATTGCGGTAAGCGAAGCCAAGTTTATCTCGCGCGTGGAAAGAGTCATGAATTGGAAGTCTGCCGAAATTCGGCGCTTCTTTGGTTCCTACGGTCTTACGTTGCTCGAATGGGACAGGATGCACACGGACATACTCACAATTCAGGACTCCGGAGTGCAAGTTGCAACGCTATCTGATGACAATGCTGCGGCACCTCTGCTGATCGCCCAATAGCCGTATTTGCAAGGCTTAGAGTCACTGGCGCCGAACCAGCTGTACTGCGGAAAGAGATGATGGCTTTAGTTTTTCACCTTGTGGTGCGACCGTAGGAAGCTGCGCCAGAGACTTAGCTCTTTGATCCAGCTGATTTCATAGACCAGCTCGTGCTCCTCGCGCGTGTGCTCTTGTTCATTCCATACAACTCGACGTTGTGTCTCCCAGTGCACATCGACTCCTGCGGGAAAGCCCGAAATTGGGAGGATTGTGGAACTGCTTGCGGCTGCAGACATCGGTTCAACCTGCTCTTTCTAAAACTTCACGCGTTCATTCGAAGCCTTGATCAGACTGCTTCCATGCAATCGCAATTCCACACATAGCCTTCGGAACGGGGCACAAACGAAATCGGCGTTACGACAACTGCCATGAGGAAATGTGCTTGAAGGTCCTTCTAAGAATGAGTCACTCAGGAAGGAATGATCCGAGGCCTTTCGCGCGTGCCGGTGTCAATCGCGTGGCGAAAGCGCTAAACAGTTGGCAGCACTAATGGGGCTACGCAAGGACCAAGGCCCTTCGCTCCTGCAAGCGCCTGTTCCCTCTGCAAGTTGCAGTCATGGCGCTGCAGTTCAGTTGGCAAACCGGTTGCACGACTACCAGCTGCTGGCACACAAGAGTTAGCGCCAGGTCGCGTCATAGAGCTCGCTAATTCGATACCTAAAGAGAGGGACACTTTGAAAAGAATCACACTTTCTGCGCTCCTACTTGTTGGACTGTGTGTTGTCGGAAGTCCAATGGCAGTTGCTCAAGATACATCTTCGCAATCGTCCGCCGCAGACAACACTGCGGACGCGATAACCGATCAACAGTTGGCGCTACTACGCAGGGACATACGCTCGATCAAGAAGCAACTCATTGCTGCGAATTTGACGCTCAGGGATAGTGAAGCGACAAAGTTCTGGCAAGTGTACGAAGAATACTCGGCGGATATGGGAAAGATCAACGACACGAGAACGGCGATTTTCAAAGAATATTCGGACGAATACGGAACCCTGACCGATGACCAGGCCGACAATCTTATTCGCCGCTGGCTGGACACGGACATCGACCAAACAAAACTGCGTCAGCGCTATGTGGCGATCTTTCGAAGAGTCTTGCCCGGAAAGAAAGCAGCGACCTTCTTTCAACTCGACCGCCGCATCAGCACGATGATCGATGTGCAGCTCACATCGCAGCTTCCTCTGGCCCAGAGCCAGGATTGAATTTTCTCGTTGAGAAGCGTCATGTCCGAGATCGAGAAACAAGCAGAGCCGATCGCTTCTGCGTGGATGAGCTTTGACAAGCAAAGGGGCCTGAGCAACTCAGTCACGAATAGCGCAGCGTTTGCAGATTTCTTGCTGCTGAAGGAGCAAATTTGATGTCCGCCTCGCCAGTATCGGCTGAATCCGCCGCCCCCGTGACGAAACCGTTGCCTCCGGAAAGCGACAAACCTGCGGCCTCTTCTCGCGGCAGTGTCGGATGGAAAAAGTACGTAACTCCTCTCCTTGTTAGCGGTTTTGATCACTATCACTCGCAACTGGAATGCGTGGGAGGGCGGCAAGGTCGAACAGATAACTGATGATGCTTACGTCCGCGGCGACCTTACACCGTTGAGCACCAAGGTGGCCGGCATCGTGCGCACGGTTCATATGGCCGACTTTCAGCGAGTACACAAGGGCGAGCTTATCGTCGAATTGCAGGACGACGATTACCAGGCACAAGTAGACCAAGCCAGTGCAGCAGTTGAGGCTGCCCGTGCTGCCATCGAAAACAACCGTCGGCAGCGCGAGTTGCAAGACGCGCGTATAGCGAAAGCGCTCGCCGGTATCGATCAAGCAAAGGCGCAAATCGCCGCTGCTGAAGCTGGAAAAGAAGCAGTAACTGCGGACTTGATTCGTGCCCACTCTGAACGCAAGCGCCAGGAGGGGCTGTATCAGACTCATTCGGCGACGCAGCAGAAGGTGGAGGCCGCCGTAGCCGACGACGAGCGCCTGTCGGCACAGTTAGCGAGCCGCGACGCCGATCTCAATCAGGCGCGCACCCTGTTGCTCAGCAGTGAACTCGCTGCCGAGGCCGAGCGCCGCTCGAAGGCCGTGCTCGAATCGCAGGATATGCAGCTTCAGGCAGATCTGCATGGGAAACAGGCGAACTTAGCGGTAGCTATGGTGAATCTTGGGTACACGAAAATTTACGCGCCGGGCGAGGGTACCGTGGGGGAACGACAAGTTCGGCCAGGACAACTTGTATCTCCGGGCACGCAGGTAATCGCGTTCATTGATGTCACGAAGTGGGTGCTGGCGAACTATCGTGAAACCCAGCTGACCAACGTGAAGATCGGTGACCCTGCCGAAGTTCGTATTGACCAATATCCCGGGCAGGTAATTCATGGGAAGGTGCTGGAGATCGCGCCAGCCAGCGGATCACAATTTTCTCTGCTGCCGCCCGACAACGCAACCGGCAATTTCACGAAGGTGGTACAGCGCATCCCGGTCAAGATCGCGCTGGACGACACCGCCTTTGCCGCCAAACTGCGTCTCGGACTCTCGGTGATTGCAACCGTCCGGACGAGGCGGTAGCCGGAAAAGTATGGCGGCTTCGATCGTCACAGTTCGCCCGTCTCCGATAGATGTCGCGCGTGCAGCAGCCGCCGCGATGCCTGCGGAGGTTTCGGCCAAGCCATTGCTGGGGATTCTCGGGGTGGTTATAGGTGCGGGAGTTGTTACGCTGACCAGCCGCATGATCTCTCTCGGCATGCCCGATTTCCGGGGCCTTCACGGATTTGGGTACGACGAAAGCGCATGGATTGGCAGTGCCTTCGATGCCGGCCTGATGTTTATCGGCCCGTTCACGGTGTATCTCGGCGGTCTGATGGGTCCGCGGCGCATCTTGCTCACAGCCGCCGCCCTTTTCACCGTGCTGCTCATCTTCCTGCCCTTCGCGCACAGTTACAGCCTGGTGATTGCATTGGCGCTTCTCAGCGGCCTGACCTCCGGCACGTTCTATCCGCTCACGCTTACGTTCGCCCTCCGCAATATTCCTCTTCGATACCTTCCTTTCACACTTGCCTTGTACGCAACCTTCGTGGATGGGGCGGTGAACATCGCACCTTCGCTCTACGGCTGGTATAGAAACCATCTTTCGTCGAATTGGATGTTCTGGAATTCGGCGCTCATCACCCCCCTGATGATGATCTGTATCTATTACGGGATACCGAAAGCGAATGCACCGAAGAAATCCGGGAAAGCACCGGGCTTCGCAGGATTTTTGTACGCCAGCGCGGGTCTCACGATGTTGCTGCTGGCGTGCGAACAAGGGGAAAGGCTCGACTGGTGGCGCGCCGGAGTATTTAACGCATTGTTCGCCGGCGGGGCGTTCTTTTTGCTGTGCGCGCTGGTTCGTAGGCTACGCGGTCCGAATCCGCTGGTGGCGTTGCCCTATCTGCTGAAGTGGAACACCGTGCTGCTGGGATCCCTGCTCTTCTGCTTCCGCTTCACTCTTTGCACGACCATCATTCTGGTGCCGCAGGCGCTGGCCATCCGCGGTTTCGAACCGGAACAGATTGGGCCTGCGATCATCTGGAGTGCTGTGCCACTTATTCCTCTCGCGTTTACGGCTGGACTTCTGTTGCTGCGCAAATTTGATCCTCGTCTCCTCCTCGCCATCGGCCTTGCCTGCACTGCCTTTGCTGCCTGGTTGAATTCTCAATACAGCAGCATGTGGGCGGCCGAGAACTTCTACCGCACCGAGTTGCTCACCGGCGTCGGGCAGGCGTTTGCTTTCATCGGCCTTGTCGGCTGCATCGTGCTGCAAGCGATCTTCGCAGGGGCTTTGGCCAAACCTGAGTGGGTTCTTACATTTTCGGCTTTCTTTCACACCATCCGCATATTTGGCGGCACCGCAGGGGCCATCTACATGGGCCATTTTCTAGCGCAACGCGAAAAGCTGCACTCGAACTTGTTGGGAGTGCACGTCAGCAATGGAGATTGGCTTACAGGTCAGAACATTCATGCGATGACCGCAGGTCTTTATGCCAAATCATCCGGCTTGGCAACTGCGGGGGCTCGCGCGGTTGATCTGATTGCGGCCCGCGTGCGACTTCAAGCGTACAGCCTCAGCATTATCGATGGATTCCTGCTGATCGCTTGGAGCTGCGCGTGCGCGCTCATTCTTGTCGCTCTGTTGCGCAAATCACCTTTGAACTATGGCGAGCTGAGCACCATCCGGCAAGCGCCGGCTGACGAGAAGGAGTCGAAATGATGAAACGAAAAGCAATTCTTCTGCTGATGGCGACGACTTTGTCTTGCTCTCTTACCTTGGCCGACAATACAGGCAGTACTGCGCCGTCGCGCCGCATTACACTGCGGGAAGCCGTTCAGCTGGCCCTTAAGCACAACCACAATGTCCGCATTGCGGGGTACGCGGTCGATGAGAAACAACACGCGAAAGAGGCCGCGAAGGGTTCCTATTCCCCATCCGTACGCAATGACAGCAGTTTTCTGCGTGTGACGGATACGCAGTTGATTCAGCTCAGCCCCGGCAGCCTGGGTACAGCGGGGGGAACGCAGATTCCTCCTGTGAGCAGCGTCATTAACCAAGGGGGCCGCAGCATGACAATGAGCGGAACTCAGATAACGCAGCCACTAACGTCGCTCCTGAAAATCAAGCGCGCAAACGATATCGCGCAAGCTGAAGTAAATGCCTCACGGGAGAAAGCGCAACTTACCGGAAACGACGTGGCGCTTGCTGTACACGAGGTTTATTACAGAGTTTTGATTGCTCAAGCGCACCGCAGTGCCACGGAGGCACGGATAAGAGCTTCGCAGGACCTCGAAAGCGAGCGCATCGAGCAGGTGAAGTTTGGGAGCTCTCTCGAACAGGAATCGATCGAGAGCCGCGCGCAACTATTGCAGGCGAAGCAAGAACTCCTAACGACGGACCTTCAGTTGGACGACCTCAAGTTGAAACTGAATGATCTGATGGGCTTGCCTCTGACAACGGTCCTGGATCTTGATCCTGTCTCTGTAGAGTCTCAGGAAACTTGCCCTCTCGAGGAATGCGTTACGACGGCAACGGCCTCACATCCGGAAATTCTAGAAGCCCGTGCCGAAGTGGAGAAAGCGGAAGCTGCGGTCCGTTTGGCCAAGACAGATATTTGGGTTCCCGATGTGGAGGCGTTCGGCCGGTACAGTTACCAGAATAATGTCCCATTCCTGGCCCGCAATTTCGGCACCTTTGGCATTCATCTCGGGTATGACCTGTTCGACGGCGGGCGCAAGCGAGCCGTGAAGCGTGAACATGAAGCGCAATTGGCTCAAGCGAAGGAGAATATGGCGAGGTTGACGGACGAGGTCGAGCTTGCTATCCACTCTGCGTACAACAAACTCGAAAGAACGCAGCAGATGCTGAAGGTGTCGGAAGAGGTTGTGGCTTTGCGCAGCGAGTCGAACCGCGTGCTGCAGCAAGAACTCTTGCAAGGGGCCGCGCTGAAATCGCAAGCTGCAATGGCCGCCGCCCAGGAGTACGACGCCAAGACGCTCCTCCTTCAGTCACAGCTGGACTATTCGCAGGCGCACGACGAGTTCATTCACGCGATGGGCCTCACGCCCGAATGACACGCTTGCATCCATGCGGTGCCGAGCATCTGAGTCATGGTCGTGGCAACACCCCGAAGCGACTGCCGGGCGCTGACAATACAAGTCATCTCGTAAAGCGATTGCGCCTTTGCCCACACGAAGCTGCGAAGACTAGTGGGAAACTGAGGTGACTTCGGATTTTCGACTCAGTCCTGCGAGTGGTCTGGTGGTGGCGCAATACCAAGGCGCCTCATTTTGTAAAACAGAGTGGTGCGCTTCAAGCCAAGTCTTGCAGCTGCTCCTCGCGGACCTCCGAGCTTCCAATTGGCGCGCTGGCAAGCAGCGAGAATTTCTCTCCGCACCTTGTCTTCAAGTGTCGGATTTGAAATCTCGGGCTCCAATGGCTGATAGCTTTCAAGAGGCGCTGGTTCAAAGACGCCATCAGTCGAGAGAATGACGCCACGCGCGATGTAGTTTTGCAGCTCTCGAATGTTTCCGGGCCAATGGTGGCGCACCAGGGGGCGCATGGTCTCCTGAGGAATCGATTCGATCGATTTGTCCATCGAGGCGGCAAACTGCTGAACGAAATATTCCACGAGCTCGGGAATGTCGGCTTTCCTTTCGCGCAGCGGCGGCAGATAAATCGGGAAAACATTCAGCCGGTAGTACAAGTCCTCGCGGAATTCGCGATCCCGAGCCATCTGCTTCAAGTCTTGGTTGGTCGCAGCGACGACGCGAACATCGACTCGCGTTGTGCGCGTGCTGCCGACTGCCTCAAACTCACGCTCCTGGAGCACGCGGAGCAGCTTGGGCTGAAGTTCCAATGGCATGTCTCCAATTTCATCGAGGAACAGAGTGCCACGATCCGCCAGCGCAAAGCGGCCGACATGAGAATTGATAGCGCCCGTGAAGGCTCCCCGTTCATGTCCGAAGAGCTCGCTTTCGAGAAGGCCGGCAGGCATGGCCGCGCAGTTCACCTTCACCAGATTTCGTTTTCGGCGGGGGCTGAGCTCGTGAATCGCCCGCGCGATGACTTCCTTTCCGGTGCCTGTCTCTCCGGTAATCAAGACCGTTGTATTCGTGCCTGCCACGGCCTCGACCTGACTGAGGATTGAGCCCAGGCTGCCGCGGCGCCCTACGATCGTGTCCAGGAACGAGTGTTCCGCGGGTTCTGGCTTGTGCGCCGTCCGTTCATCAGCACTATAGTGGGCATTTATCGGTGAGCTTTCTGGGTGCCGAGTAAGCTCCATGACTGAATCTGCTGCTGTGCTCATGCTGTGCTCCTGTTTCTAATCGTTGCGACCCGGCATCTTTAGTATGAATAGTGGACGCCACTCAAACTCGAGCTTCCGCAGCCATCAGCTGTCCCGAGTCCGCTAAGCGAAAGTCAATCTTTGGATCGGCAGACCGGTTTTCCGTGTCTCTTAAGAAAACAAGCCCCTGTTCGCCAAGATGGTGATCGATAACCAGCGCATCACCCTGATGCACTTGTGCAGTCGCCAGTAGTCTGGCTATTGGATACACCACGTAACGCTCAATGGCGCGCTTCAGGTGGCGGGCTCCGTACCTTTGGTCGGTTCCCTCTTCCAGGAGGAACTCCCGGCCTTCGCTTGTGATTCGAAACAAGAAGGGACGCGTCGTCGAGTCCAGCACCCGCTTCTGTACTTGCCTGAGTTCGATATCCAGCACCTCATCCAGCTCCTCGCGCTTCAGCGGATGGAACACCACGACTTTGTCCAGGCGATTCATGAACTCTGGCGAGAACTTCCGCCTCGCCGCTTCCACCGCGGTCCTCTCCACCTTCTCGTGCAATCCTGTTGTCACCTTGTCCTTCGGCTGGATGAACCCCATACCCCCGTGCATCAGATCGGCGATCTGGCTGCCTCCTAAGTTCGAGGTCAGGAAGATCACGGTCTGTGACAAATCCACCTTCCGGTTGTCGCCCAGTGTAAGCGTTGCTTTATCCAGCATTCCTAACAGCAGCTGCCATAGCGCGTCGCTCGCTTTCTCAATCTCGTCGAACAGCAGAAAACTCAGTTTCATGTGATCGCGGTGGCTTGCGGCCAACGCTTCTTGCGTTATAAGCGGGTGCGTTTCCCGGTGCCCTAGATATCCTGGCGGCGAACCAATCAATTTCGCAATTTCGTGGGAGTGCTGGAATTCCGCGCAATCCACTTTGATTACCGCCCGGCTGTCTCCGAACAGAATCTCGGCCGCGGCTTCGACGGTGCGCGTTTTCCCTGAACCGGTGGGTCCCAGAAACAGCAGATTCCCCACGGGGCGTCCGGGAGAATGCAGACCGGCGCAGAACACTTGATAGATATCAACAAGCGCTTGCCTTCTACTGCACAAGCTCAACTCAGCGGGACCCGTTTGTTGCTCATTTATCCGAACTCTGGTCTGATTCTCTTTCCAGCCGCTCTCTCCTGATCCACTCTCGGATGTAAAGGCCGCAGTTCTTCAGCTTGATCGAGTCGGCTTCCCACTTCTCCAGAAACTTAACGGCCTCGGCATCCACCGACCTCAAGTCTGTACAGTCCAAGACAATGCGGCTCCCCTTACTTTCTGCCGCAACCAGCGCCCTCACCTCCGCCACGTTTTCCGCATTCAATTGACCGCTGACCTTAAAGACCACTTCTCCGTTTGCCTTTCTGGTGATCCTCAGCATTTGGTTCCTCGTCGCAATCACAACTTGCGTCACTTAAATGGCAATTAAGGCGCCAATCGTAAGTAGTTGGAAAGACGACTCCGCTATTGCCGAAGCAACGCCGAGATTTCGACAATTGGCGAGCGCCTAGACAAAACGTATCGTAATTTCAAAGGTGGACTTCGAAAAAAAAGGGAGTATCCACGCACTCCACAATGAATCGAATGGTGGTAGGGCTGGGTGATGGCCTTGAAGTACGGCATGCTGGTAAGCGGCCGGCCCTGTCACGACTGCAGGGAGTTCGGTCAATCGATCTTATCGATGCGCCGATGTGTGGGTGTATGATGCCCGCCATGGCCTCCTCAGGACAGGGATGCGAGCGTTTGAATGCCCAACTCCTTGTTGACTCGATTCCTGCGCTGATTCACACCGCCATGCCCGACGGTTACCTCGATTACTTCAATAAGCCTTGGCTGGAATACCTGGGCGTCCCTTTGGACAAAGTAGCCGGCTGGAATTGGACGGCTTTCGTTCACCCTGAGGACGTTGAAGGGATTGTGGCCAAGTGGCGAGCCTGCCTCGCGACTGGGGAAATCTTCGAGTACGAAACTCGCGTCCGTAGGGCGGATGGAGAATATCGCTGGATGTTCCACCGGAAAGTGCCACTTCGCGATGCAAACGGCAACATCGTTAAGTGGTATGGATCGAGTCTGGATATTGAGGAACGCAAGACGGCGGAAGAACAGCTTCGCCACAACGCCCAGGAGCTGCAAAGAAGCGAGTTTTATCTTGCCGAAGGGCAGCGTCTTGCCCACATGGGAAGCTGGGCCTTCGATCCCGACGGCTTCCACTATTGGTCTCCCGAATTATTTCGGATGCACGGACTAGATCCGGCCGGCAAACCGCCTAGTGTTCAGGAGTACCTGGATTGTGTCCACCCACAGGATCGCGAGTCCATGGCCGACCTGATCAAGGGAATCTTGGCGAAAGCTTCGTCCTTCGATGCCACAAAGCGTATCGTGCGTCCCAATGGTGAGGTCCGGTACATTCGCTGCGTCGGTGCCCCTGTTGGCGAAAACCAAAGCCTGAAAAAGTACGTTGGCAGCGCCCTAGACGTTACCGGACACGAGCTCCTGACCCAGGAACTCCGCAGCCGCGAAGCGTACCTGGCCGAAGCTCAAAGGCTCAGTCACACGGGCAGCTTCGGCTGGAAACCTGACACAGGCGAGATTGTCTGGTCAGACGAAACCTATCGCATTTTCGAGTACGACCGCTCGGTTAAGCCAACCATAGATTCAGTCGTGCAGCGCGTCCATCCGCAGGAGCGCGCCGACTTTCAGAAGGTCATCGATGGTGCCTCTCGGGGGGCGACAGATTTCGAGCACACCTATCGTTTGCTGTTGCCTGATGGGAGAGTCAAGCACGTCCACGCCCTAGCTCATGTAGTGCAGGATGCCTCCGGCAACCACGAGTTTGTCGGGGCGGTGACGGACGTCACAACGGCAAAGCAAGCGGAAGAAAACGTCCGGCAAAGCGAAAGCGAACTCCGGCAAATCCTGGATTTCGCACCGTGGCACGTGGCTGTCCTGGGGGCGGATGGGAAAGCTATGTATCTCAACAAGGCTGGGCTTGACTATCACGGTCTTACTCCTGAAGCGTTTCAAGATTATGACCCACGCAGGTCATTTCACCCGGATGATCGTGACCGTATCGTGACCGGTGCGGGTCGAGCTAAACTCGTCAGCGACCAGCCGTACGAAATCGAAGCGCGCTTGGCGGGAAAAGACTGGAAGTATCGTTGGTTTCTTTTCCGATTTAACCCGCTCCGAGACGGAGAAGGACGCATCACGCGCTGGTACGTCACTACAACCGACATCGAGGATCGCAAGCAGACAGAGGAGAGAATTCAAAACGAAAACGTTGCCCTGCGTGAAGAAATCGACAAAGCCTCGATGTTTGAAGAGATCGTTGGAACATCTCCCGCTTTGAAAAGTGTTCTCTCGCGCATCTCCAAAGTCGCACCGAGTGATTCTACGGTCCTCATCACGGGTGAAACAGGAACAGGCAAAGAGCTAGTTGCTCGCGCCATACATCGAAGATCAGATCGTGCCTCGCGTGCATTCGTTAGTGTGAACTGTGCGGCAATTCCTCGCGATCTTATTGCTTCTGAGTTGTTCGGCCATGAGAAGGGCGCCTTCACGGGCGCCACTCAGCAGCGCTTGGGTAGGTTTGAATTAGCAAGTGGCGGTACGCTCTTCTTGGACGAAGTGGGAGAACTTCCAGTCGAGACCCAAATTGCCCTCCTGCGTGTTTTGCAGGAGCATGAGTTTGAACGTGTCGGCGGGACGCGTCGAATACACGCTGACGTTCGGGTGATCACAGCCACGAACCGTGACTTGCAGGCCGCTATCAGCGCTGGGTCGTTCCGTACCGACTTGTTTTACCGTTTGCAGGTGTTTCCGATTGAAATTCCTGCTCTTCGAGAACGAAAAGAGGACATCCGCCTGCTGGTTGAATACTTTATCGATCGCTACGCACGAAAGGCAGGTAAGAACATTACGACCGTCGACAAGAAGACTCTCCGATTACTTGAATCATACCCTTGGCCCGGAAACATACGCGAATTACAGAACGTCATCGAGCGTTCCATGATCCTTTGCGAAACGGAGACTTTTTCGATCGACGAAAACTGGTTACCGCAGCCGCCGCCTCTGACACCAGAGTCGAAACAGCAAGTTGCGCTCCTTCGCAGACTCCTCGTGCAAGAGAAGGACATGATAGAGGCTGCACTGAAAGATACCCGTGGCCGTGTGTCGGGACCCACGGGCGCTGCGGCCAAGTTGGGCATCCCGCGGTCCACGTTGGAATCGAAGATTCGGTCGCTGAAAATCGACAAGAATCGCTTCAGGACTTATCCGGGAGCCTGAGGGCTCTCCCTCAGTTCTCGTTTTCATGTAGCATTTCGGTTCTGCGACCGAAATCTGAATCGAGCAATTGTCAACTTAAGACGCCTGCGCTATACTCCTGACTCGTAAGACCTCACGTTTGCGCGATCCCGATAAGGCAAACCCATGGCCCAGGTAATTCTCTTATTGCCGTTACTCTTGGTCCCTTGCGACCTTTGATTTGGCAACTCGGTGAGCCCCGCTAGCCTTCTTCGGCACGATGCAGACCTGGTGGGTAAGCCCTTATTTCAAAAAACCGCGCGCCGCCCGAGAGCCCGCGGCAGGCCCTGCAGGATCCCAACTATGTTCAGTTTGATGAAAGGGGACTGCCTATGAATTCCACTAATGATAACGCCGAACTTCGTGGACAACCTTCCGGTGAGGGCCACCAATGCGATCAACCCATCCGGTTCGTCGGCTGCGTGCATGGCGCAAGCTTGGTGCTTTGTAGCTGATAAAGAAATAGGTCATGGCGGTTATGGTTGGTAACTTTCCTGCTGCCGCGAAGTGCATTTCGAGAGCGTGCTTACTGTTAGCCCTATTTTTGGCCTTATTCTCATCCTACGCGTGGCCCCAAACCCAGCTTGCGACAATTTTCGGTACCATCACGGATGTAACCGGTGCTGCTATTTCCGGAGCTCAAGTCACGATCCTCAACCAAAGCACTGGATTGAAACGGGACGCCTCTACTGAGTTAACGGGCCAGTATCATATCGCCGGCTTGCCAACAGGGACCTATTCTGTTCGCGTAGAAAAAGAAGGATTCCAATCACAGGTTCGCGAAGGAATTGCGCTCACTTCGGCTTCCGAAATCGTGATGAATCTGTCACTGAGCGTGGGCGACCTAAAACAGCAGCTGACGGTCAGGGCGGACGTTCCGACAATCGACAACACCACCTCCACTGTCAGTGGACTCCTTCCAGAACAAAGCCTGACCGAACTTCCACTCGATGGTCGCGATCTGCTTAAAGCGGCTATCTTGGAACCTGGAGTCGCCCCAACACCCAGCAGTGCTCCGTCACTGCTCTCGACGGGCAAGGCGGGCCAAGTGTCGATTAACGGGATGCGTCCGAGTTGGACGAACGTTCTGATCGACGGTATGGATGCCAATGACCCCGTCTTTGGCTATTCGCCAGCAGGTGCCTCAGGGCTCTTTCTCGGACTAAATGAATTCACGGAGGTGCGCGTCCTGACCCAAACCTTCAATGCGGAGTACGGCAGGAATGGAGGTGGCGTCGTTGAGGCGGTCACCAAGTCAGGAAGCAATCAGTTCCACGGATCGCTGTTCGAATTGCACCGAGATGCTTCCCTCGATGCCAAGAATTACTTTGATCTGGGTAACGCCCCGATCCCACCATTCGTGCGCAACCAGTTCGGCGCTAGCATCGGCGGCCCTGTAGTGCATGACCGCACCTTCTTTTTTGCAAACTATGAGGGCTTCCGCGAAGTACCGGCATCGACAGCAATTTCCACGGTGCCCAATGCCCTTGCGCGTCAAGGTTTGCTGCCTACCTCCAGCAACCCGGGGGCCTGCACCAACGCCACTCCGAACGGGTGCGTTTCCGTCGGAGTTGACCCTCGGGTACAACAGTTTCTCGCGTTAATTCCTCCTACAAATGGAGCAGACAATGGTGACGGAACCGGGGACCTGATCACTGCGAACAAGGGCGACACAAACGAACACCACGGCATGATCCGTGTCGATCACAACTTCTCCAACACGCATTCGCTATTCGGACGTTACATCATCGATGACAGCTCCTCCCTGGTCCCTTATCTCGGGACACCACCGGGAACTTACGTCCCAGGGTTCCCGGCGCTTCATCAAGCGCGCAATGAGTACTTTAGTGTTCAGGATCGCAGGAATATCGGACATGAAATTTTTAACGAATTGCGATTCGGTATCAACCGCACGACCGCGTCCACTTCAATCGTTGATACGCATCCGGGGCTTTCTATTTCTTTGGTACCTGGCAGACCGTTCGGAACGATCGACATTGCAGGCATGAGTCTCGTTGGCAATAGCGCGGTGATTCCGTTGGGCGATTTTTCGATTGTTTTTCAAGTTCAGGACCAACTGTCACGCACAATTGGTCGCCACACCTTGAAATTCGGCGCCCAGTTTCGAAGGATCCAATCTAATGGTCCGCTGGATTTTACGGTGAATGGGTTGTACACGTTCCAGGATCTGAGTCCCTTCGGGGTTCCAGCACGCAGCGATAATCCGGCTTTAGAGTTCTTTCTTCAAGCCTTGCCTCTGTCGTACGTCGGTTCTGTTCCCTCAATGTCAGATTCGGACCGCGGCTATCGACAGAGTGTGGTGTCTGCGTTTGCGCAGGATTTCTTGCGAGTAACTAGCCGTCTTACGGTGAACGCTGGATTGCGGTATGACTTCTATTCCAATCCAAGCGAGGTGCACGGTCGTCTCTCAGTGATTCGGAACCCGGTAACGGACTCTGGACCAACCGTCGGAAAAGTATTTGCCGGGACACCTGCGGATCTGCTGTCACCCCAGGCCGGTTTCGCATGGAACATTTTCGGTGACGGCAAGACCGTGCTGCGCGGTGGGAGTGGTATCTTTCGCGATCAGTTCCCCGTAATTCTGTTAGGTATCGATCGGTTTCTACCTCCTTTTTTCAGCATAAATTCGTTGATTTTCCCCAGTTTTCCCAGCCCCCAAAATGCGGTGCTCACGCAACCGCTATTCCTCATTCAGACTACCTACCATCCGAAGTTCCCGTACGCGCTGCAATATAACCTCAACTTGGAACGGGAAATCACGCGAGGTACGATTCTCAGCGCAGGATACTTTGGTGCGCGCGGCAATCACCTCACGCGCGCGGGGGAGCAGAATCCCTTCGAACCAGCGTTGGGACATCGCTTCAATCCCAATTTGTCTTCCCCTCTGGAGATGGTGCTAACCGATGCTCAATCTTTCTATAACTCCTTCCAACTGTCCGTCTCGGGACAGCACCCTGATAGATTGTCCTGGCAAGTCTTTTACACGTTCTCCCATTCCATAGATGATGCTTCGAATACTTTTCTTATAGACGCTGTCAATGAATCAGAGTCTCAGGACATTTTCAATCGCAAGGGAAGCCGAGGCCGTTCGGGATTCGACATTCGGCACAATTTCGTCGCGAACTTTTTGTATGAACTGCCGTTTGGCCGTAGAAGTTGGTTCGGCGGCTGGCAGCTCTCTGGCATTGCCAGCGTTCACAGCAACGTGCCTTTTACCCCAGTACTTTCGTTCGACAATGCGGATTTGCAGTCTGTGGTAATCGCCGAAAGACCAAACCCCATTGGTAATCCTTACTCGGGTGTTTGCCCAAACGGCACCAGCGTGGGCACGCCGGCATGTTGGTTTAACCCGAGTGCATTTGCGTTACCGCCTTCGGGTCAGTTTGGCAATGCTGGAAGAAATTCGCTGAAGGGACCTGGTTTCGGGCAATTTGACCTGGCCCTCCGTAAGGCCTTTCATTTAGCCAGAGAGACACAAATCGTGTTTGGAGCAGAAGCCTTCAATCTCTTGAATCATCCGAATTTTGCCGTCCCCAGTAATACGCAAAATCCTATCGCTCTGGGAGGGAACGGAGACGCCGACTTTAGAGATGTGGCAGGCCATTTCGCCAATAACGTCGGCCGAATATTCACGACGGTCGGCACAGGGCGCCAAATTCAATTCGACGCACGCTTCACATTCTAATCTGCGGGCGGAAAGTGGAATCGCTCCAGCGTCTCTTCACATGCAATGTGAATTTGTCGAAGACAATTTGTTGAGCGCCGCTGAAAATCGACAAAAATCGCTACAAGACTTAGGTTTTCGTCCGCTATTGAACTGTTGGCGATTTTTCGACATTTGGCGGAAACTCACCACCTAAAAATCTAATAAACGCCCTATTTTCAACTTGCTACGTTGGCTGCCGCCTTGCATCGAGCATCGCATGTTCAAGATTTGGCGATGTTCGGAGTCGGGTTTTACCCTTCTGCAGCACACGCCCACAAAACTGATTGGGATGCTTGGGATTCTCCTGCTGTCGTTGGCTCTGGGTGATTGCCACACCTCGAAACCAGAGCCCACAAGTTTGACTTACTTGCGTCTCGGCTGGTCTCAACCGGATGACCTGCCGGGAACTGAACCTTTGCCGCAGCGGTTTACCCGTGAAACAGGAATCCACGTTCGCGATCTCCCCGTTCCTGAAACTACTCTGGACCAATTGGAACTCTCTCGCAGGCTCCTGAAACAGGTTGGCTCAGGCCCCGATGTGCTCAACATTGACGTGATTTGGCCCGGAGTTCTGGAGCCTGACTTAGTTGACCTTCGACACGACTTGGCGGACGAAATCAACTCCGTCGAGCCACAGTTATTGCAAAGCTACACGGCCAAAGGAAAACTCGTGGCTATTCCTTACACCGTTCAAGTAGGTGTCCTCCAGTATCGAAGCGATCTCCTCCGCGAATACGGTTACCAGCATCCGCCGAGAACATGGGACGAGCTTGAAACCATGGCCGCGCGGATTCAGGCCGGCGAGCGAGCTAAAGGCAAGAAACACTTTTGGGGCTACGTCTGGCAGGGAGCAGCCGCTGAGGCTCTGACCTGTAACGCCATTGAGTGGCAAGCTGCGCAAGGAGGGGGGACGATCATCGAAAGCAACCAGACGATCAGCGTGAATAATCCTGCAGCGATCCGGTCATGGCAGAGGGCTAAACGTTGGATCGGCTGGATCTCGCCACCCAGCGTTCTCGCTTATCAGGAGCTTGATTCA
>WNFX01006895.1_pt1 | contig 19623 bp, 19 predicted proteins | sample 5400111 | NCBI WGS metagenome assembly WNFX01 (sample SAMN13153363, study PRJNA577476) | soil metagenome | isolation source: 40 cm soil or saprolite under grassland replicate 1 | place: USA:California | collected 2016-06-15 | reverse complement strand
CCCACGACGTCCTCGACCGCATCGACCAGATCGTCGCCCCCGCCCTCACCCTCAACCCCGCCGACAACGGCTGGGTCAGCCCCGCCCTCGACCCGACCGCCCGCCGCCGCTGACGGCCAGGGTTCTCGGATCCACCGCGCCGCCTGCAGCCGCTGCAGATCAGGGTGATCCGCGTGCCGCGAGCGCGGCGCTGGGTACGCGGAGTAGTCCGGCGTCACACGGGCCGGCCGAGAAACCCGGCCAGGCGGTGCCCGGCTGGCGCGTCCGGCGGGACCGGCACCTCGGCGGCAAAAGGAGCGCCGGGGGCCCTGCGGCCGCGTCGTGAGCCGCTGCCGGGACCTGGCCAGGGCTCGTCCGGCGACGTCGTGCGGGAATTCCGCCGACTGCCCGGTAGCTCGCGCTAGATCCCAGCTGTGGACCAGCAGCTCCACGATCCGGACATGCACCAAGACCGCGCCCGGCCCCGGTCCCGAACGGGGCCTCATAGACCGACTCCAGCACGCCAGGTCCGGCGAACGCCTCGCGCAGCTGTGCTGCGGCCCGCTGGTAGGCCGCCAGCGGATCGCCGCCGAGGTGGTCCGCGCCGGGAACCGGCCGCGGCTCGCCGCCGATAATCGCGCGAACGGCAGGTTCCCGCGGACCAGATGGTTCAGCACCGCGTGGACATCCAGCTCGGTGCACGGCGCCGGCGCCGGCCACTGGTCAGCCCGGATGTCGGCCACGACCGCCTCTGTGGCCGCAAGTGCACGGCCGAGGTCCGCTATCAGTTCTGCTCCGGTCACGTCACCAGCATTTCAACGTAGGATCAGGGCCCGCGGATCTTGCATAGTCGCGGCGCCGCCACAATGCCATCACGGGCTGCCACGGCGTACCAGCCCACGTCCGGAGCCGGGATAGCGAGGGCGGCGGCTGGCGGCCATGAGCGACTGCCGGAGACGGCCAGCCCCATCACCGAACGTGACAGGTGCCGGAGCCACGGGCCCGCGAGATCCGCCGTTATTTGCGCCGTTACCGACCTGACGACTGTCGGGGACGTCCGCTCCGAACCAGGCGTTCTGTATGCCAGGCAGGGCCTGCTATGGTACCGCTTCCGCTGCCCCGGCCGACGGCCCTCCGCTTATGCCACGGCTCCATTGGGAAGGATCCCCAGAACGTCCCAGCGGTCACGCCATTGCTCGACCCGCCAGGTCTGGATTCCATGATGCGTGCTTTCCCGCGGGTGGCCGTGCTGTTGCTCGAAGCGGGCGAGGTACGCGGTGTGGTCTTGCCAGATGTCGTTGCGCACCCACCACATCGGGGCGATGAAGTAGGCAGGGTGTTCGCCGCCCAGGTCCACGAAGACCCAGATGGAGGTCTCGGCAGGATCTTCGCCGCACTCGGCCGCGTCCTTCGGGAAGCGCGCATGCCACGAGCCGCTGCTCTTCGTCTTGACCTGAATCGAGATCCGGCGGGTGTCGGCGAGGTCGGAGGCGAGAATGTCGATGCCGGGCATGTTGCCTGCGAACGTGACCGCGTACCCTCCCCGCCTGTGGATTTCCGCCGCGACGAACATCTCCCCGGCACGCGCGACCTGCTGAGGATTCATCTGTCCTCCGACTACTGCCCGGACCGCATCCCCGTGTACCGATACTGGCAGGGCCGGATCCGCTGGCCGGGCTGGCCGACGTGCAGCGAGCCAGAGGCTAGCGGTACTGGCTGGGATTGAGGACAATGCCGCGTGCGACCGTCGTGAGTTGCGCCGTGCTCAGCGACACCGGATGCTGCCCGATCGCGGCGATCGCCACTTCGAACCGGTAACCGTGGGCAATCCAGGTGATGGCCCTGCCGACGACCACGCCGCCGGACCGGTCGATGAGCAGCTCGGCTGGGCGGCCGTGAATGCGCAGGCGGTGACCGTGTCGCGGCCCTGGCCCGGGTGCGAGAGCATGCCGGGTTGTCATGACCTGCGTGACCGACAGCCGCGCCGCCGAACCCGGAGCCGTGTAGGTGCGCAGGTCGCCGGGTTCAAGACTCGCGCCGGGGAAGTCCGCCGCCGGGAGATCGCCGGCCAGCCGGAACCCGGCCGGCACGAACGTGACATGAGCCAAGTCGCGTTCGCTGAAATACGGGATCGCCGTCCCGGTAGCGGCCTGCACCAGCGCCCGGCCACCCAGCGGCGCGGGTAGCACGGCGTGCGCGGCCGCCACCCCGATGGGTTCCGCATTGCAGTTGGTATCCGGGTTGAACCACGTCAACGTCACCTTGCGCGGGAACGAGCGGGCGAGCAGGACCGGGCGCCGCCCGCAGACCCATTGCCCCAGGCCAGTGATCGTCCTGCTGTCCGCGCTGACCAGCACCGTCGAGCTGACCGGCGCGTACTTCGCCGGGTTCGGAAACCCAGTAAGGCGGCCGCAGCCCGCGGCGGCCGCAGCCAGCGACACAGCAACAGCAACGGCCAGCTCCGCCCCGCCGCGAGCCGCCCGTTTACCGCGCCGCCGCCGGGCCGGCCGCATACCCCGGGCCATGGCCGGGCGTCGCGCGTCGTTCGCGTCGCGGCGGTCCACGATCGTCATTGTCACCGGCGCCAAATGCGAGGCGGCACCAAGACAGTCACGCCTTGATCACGAGCGCGGGTGCGGGCGGCCCCCGGGCCGGCCAATCGCGCCCGACCCGCCGTTCGGCGCGAGCGGTTGGCGCGTGACGACATCCATCCGGCGAGCTCAGATCTGGGCGATCTGGGCGTGGTGATATCTCTGGACTGGCAGTTCAGATGATGCTTTCGGATCGGGTCGGCGCAGTCGGCCTCGCTGCCGGGCTCACCATGATGATCATTAGTCGCAAGCGCTCACGGCTGCGGATCGTCAAGCTGGAGAATCTGGGCTGCCACCAGGCGTCAGGAACCGCTGGCCACAAGCCACGGGAGTCATCCCCCTCCCGGCCGGCGGATATTCTGGATGACATGGACAGCCGGGCGAGTGACAAAATCCCCGGAGCCAGGGTGCGCGTCAAACGGCACCTGCCAGCCCAGCCCTCGTCACGTGCCAGGCCACGGGAGTGGCTGGCGCTAGCTGGCGGAGCTGTCCGGGAAGCCAGGACCGAGGGGCCTGTTCTTGCCCTTGTCGGAGAGCCGCTGCCGTATCAGCCAGGCCGTGCCGAGCGGCGTAGCGGTGTGCCTGCCGAGGTCATAACTTCCGATCGCGCACCTAATTCCTGTACATGCTCGTGGGCGTATTCCCAGGGAAAGCTGACCTTGAAGTACTATAATGCAGCATGCCCGGTGCACCTAACGATCCTTGGCAATTAATGCGGCAAACGCCCGCACATGCCATTCCTGGTGTGCGCCTGGACATGATTACGGAGCCCATCTCATCGGGTCTTTCGTGCTTCATCACCCACTTAGTGCTGGCCGCACCATCGTCTCGCCGCAGCGCGGGCTGACGGGAGTCTGTGCACAGACCCTAGACATAGTCACCCAGCGTGGTTACAGCCGTAAGGCGACAGGCGCACATCGCCGCCGATCTGCGCGGATATCGGCTGGATGCCTACAGGGACTTTACCGGCGCATACCTGGATGTTCGGCGCTACGGCGCTCACGGTTCCGGAGGCTGTCGTTGCCCACCCCGTAATACCGCCCGTCTCAGCGACGATCTCGTCGCGCACCCGAGGGTCCACTGGCCCACGCACGACTGACCCTAGCAGCGCCCGCGCGTGCTCGTCGGCAAGGCCTTTGACTAGCGCCTTCGGAAGCCCTGCCATCTCGGCCGTCGTCACTCGTGACCCGAACACCATGGCGACCGACTCCGATCCGAGCCGGCGGGCCACGAAGGCAAGGACCTGCGCGGAGGCACTGTCAAGCCACTGCAAATCATCCACTCTGCAGACCAGTGGCGCGTCGGCTGCCACCTCAGCGAGCAGGCTCAGCACAGCCAGGCCGACCAAGAACCGGTCGGGCACCGGCCCCGCTCGTGAGACCAAACGTGGTGGACAAGGAATCCTGTTGCGGCTTTGGGATGGCTTTCAGCCGATCCAAAAAGGGTGTACACAACTGGTGCAGCGAGGCAAACGCGAGCTCCATCTCGGACTGGACCCCTGCCGCGCTCACCACCTGGCAGCCTGCGTCGGACGCCCGCTCGGACAGGTACTCCAGTAGGGCCGTCTTGCCCACGCCAACTTCGCCATGCAGTATCAGGGCTCGGCTCTCCCCGTCCCGCACCGCCGCGAGTAGCTGGTCCAACAAGCGGCATTCTCCTTCGCGGTCGATGAGGCGCGTGGCGCTTCCGCGGAACGGTGCGTGGGGCTCCGACACGTTCCAAAGGATATCCCGCATGCTGTGCCGGGGCTCCGCTGAGCGATGGCTGGCGCGGCCTGCCGAGTCATCGCATATTCGCAGTGAAAGCCACCGCCGATCACTTGCACCGACACCTGCGCGGCTCGCCGATGACCTCAGCGGCGAAGCGGCGGCGGTGCTGGCGCCGCTGCTGGAGGACGAACTGGCCGTTGACGACGCGGTGGTGGCGTTGCGCCGGTACTCGCTGGTCACCCCAGCCGGGGACGGACTGGTGACGGTACACCGGCTGGTCCAGGCCGTCACGCTCGCCAAAGTATCCGCGGGACGTGGCCAGGCAATGGGAGCACGCCGCTGCAGCCCTGGTCGAGGCCGCGATCCCCGCCGACCCGAGACTGCCGGCGGCGTGGCCGGTGTTCGCAGTGCTGCTGCCGCATGCCCGGGCTGTCCTTGCCCTGACCGACGGCGGCATGTCGCGGATCGCGCGGTACCTGGGCGATAGCGGTAGCTACCTGGCGGCCCGGGACCTGTTCCAGCTGATCGCCGACGCTCACATGGAAGACGACGCCTACCGGCCAGAGCACCCGGCCACCCTGGCCGCCCGCCACAGCCTGGCCCGCTGGACCGGAGAGGCGGGGGATGCGGCCGCGGCCCGCGACCAGTTCGCCGCGCTGCTGCCCATCCAGGAGGGGGTGCTGGGCGCCGAGTACCTGGACACCCTGAACGCCCGCCGCAACCTCGCTCGCTGGACCGGGGAGGCGGGGGATGCGGCCGCGGCCCGCGACCAGCTCGCTGCGCTGCTGCCCATCCAGGAGCGGGTGCTGGGCGCTGAGCACCCGGAAACCCTGGCCGTCCGCCAAAACCTCGCCTTCTGGACCGGCGTGGCGGGGGATGCGGCCGGGGCCCGCGACCAGCTCGCTGCGCTGCTGCCCGTCGAGGAGCGGGTACTGGGCCCCGAGCACCCAGCCACCCTGATGGACCGCCACGGCCTCGCCCACTGGACCGGGGAGGCGGGGGATGCGGCCGGGGCGCGGGACCAGTACGCCGCGCTGCTGCCAGTGTTCGAGCAGGTGCTGGGCCCCGAGCACCCAGAAACCCTGGAGGCCCGCCACAACCTCGCCTACTGGACCGAGCAAGCGGAGAATTAAGCACGGGCGGCGTGAAGTACCTCCGGCACATTTGCCCCGGTAAATAAGCCATCCAGGCGCGGCCCTGACCAGCGCCTGTTGAGCGGAGACCGGCCACCACAGGTCTGAGGCACATTCATGTCCTCGCTCGATCCTCGTGGCGCCGTCGGCCTGAATTGGACAGAACGCCACTGACGGTGCACACCGCCAGTCGGCGGCTGGAAGCAGATGCGCCGCCAAGAGCTTGGGCACCGAACCTGCGGATTAAAAGTGGGCTGCCTGGCCGTGCTGGGCGTTCTACCTGCGCGGATGCCACGCGTGGATGCACGGAAAGCACACATTGCACGGAGATGTGGCCGTCGCTCGTCCCACCAGTCGTCCCACCGCATCCCGGCGGGGCCCGGGGGATCCGTCACAGTAAGTGATGAAGACTGTCCTGGTGGGAGAACGCGCGCCGAGCCGCCGATCTGGCGTCGGTCCCGGTCGTTTGGCATGACCGTGCGTGCCGCGCCGAACAGGGATTTTGGTCGCGCGGTCGAACCAGCGGTGTTGGGCGTGCCTGCCCGGTAGGTGTCAGGTGCCGAGCAGGTGGAGTGTCAGCTTGCCTGTTGTGGGTCCGAACTCCACCAGGGTGGCTTCCCCCGGCGGCGTCGCGGTAGATGCCGGTTCCGCCGGTCACCGCGAGGTGCTTGCTGGGCGGTGGCCCGTTCAGGAACTGGGCGGTGATGGTGCCCTGCTGGAGCCGGACTACTTCGGTGCAGTTCGCCAGTGCCTGGGCGCCGTCGACGACCACGCAGGAGCCGCCCTCATCCCCGGCTTGCTGGCCGTGGGAGAAGCGCAGGTCGTGAAAGGTCAGCTCGTCGCCGAACCCGAACCCCGTCTTCGGGTCGGGCTTGGGGTTGAGGTGAAGGACTTCGAACGGGCTGAAGTGCACCGTGAAGATCAGCGTCCTGGATTGGGCGGTGGCAGGGCTGGGGGCCGGTGACGCGGCCGCGGCTGACACCGTGCCGGCCACGGCGGCCAGCGCGGCGATGGCCACGCTAGCCAGAGCAGGCAGACCAGTCACCGGATCGCAGCCGTGAACTGGAACGGGCCATCACCGAGGCGCTCGTTGTCGCCCTCGGGAAGCGGGCCGCTCACCGGGCGCTCCGGCACACCCGCGCCAAGCCCCACCCGGCCAGGCAGCGCAAACTCCTCCAGGTCGCCGGCCACCTAGCCGGTTACGGCGCACTGATCACCTATGGCTGGTACCAGCGGCGGAGAGCAAGGCAATCCGCAGCAGCCTGAAGGCTCCGAGTTGGCACGCCCGCCCTGGCCGAGGTTGCCGGCGCAATCCAGGATGAGACACAACGGCTCGCGCGCGCTGGCGTGATCAGGCCGGGAGGTCGCGGGTATGTCGGGCCGCCTCGGTCATTGGGCCAGCGATGCTGACGGCCACGGAGATCGCGGGCTTTGTCGGCGCCGGGCTGGCCGGGGGAGCGTACGTGCCGCAGCTTTCCCATCTAATCAGGGCCCACTGCTCGGCTGGCATCAGCCGGCTGGCATTTGAGGTGTGGCTGCTGGCGTCGGTTTTGATCACCGCACGCGCCGTCGCGATCCACGCCGGCGTGTTCATCGCGCTCGGCGGGATCCAGATCGTGGCCACGGCACTGATCATGTTCTATGCGGCTCGGTACAAGGACACGCGCTGCCCCATCCATCTCCCTCGCCAGCCCACGGCCACGACAGCCACAGGGGCGGGCGCCTCAGGAAACGAGCCTGCTTCCTGGCGTCCGGCCGGCCGCCGCTTCTCGCCCGGAGCAATCGAGTAATGATCACCCATGCATGAGGCGTTATGCGGCCCGTCTGCACCTGGTGTCCGGCCTGACCTGGCGCCGTTCGTACACCGCACTGCTCACGACCCTTTCCGGGGCTGCAAGGATGGCAGGCATGGAAGCCACACGGCTGGAGAAGGTCCGCTCGGGTCGCGGGTTCTTCGCGGCGCTCGACCAGAGCGGCGGCAGCACCCCGAAGGCGCTGGCCGAGTACGGCATCGACGAGAGCCGGTACGCCTCCGAGGAGGAGATGTTCGATCTTGTCCACGCGATGCGGACACGGGTGATCACCGACCCTGCGTTCGACGGCTCGCGCATCCTGGGGGCGATCTTGTTCGAGCAGACCATGGAGCGGGACATGCAGGGCGTCCCGACGGCGCGGTACCTGTGGACCGAGAAGCAGGTCGTCCCGTTCCTCAAGGTGGACAAGGGGCTCGCCGCCGAGCAGAACGGCGTGCAGTTGATGAAGCCGATCGACCCGCTCGACGAGTTGCTCGAGCGGGCGAACCGGCACCAGATCTTCGGCACGAAGATGCGGTCAGTGATCAACGACGCCGACAAGGACGGGGTGGCCGCGATCGCCGATCAGCAGTTCGAGTACGCCGCGCGGATCTCAGCCGCCGGGCTCGTCCCATCCTGGAGCCCGAGGTCAGTATCGGCAGCCCGCGCAAGGATGAAGCGGAGACCCTGCTCCGGGACGCGTTGCAGACGCGCATCGAGGCGCTGTCCGACGACGACGCCGTCATGTTGAAGCTGACCATCCCGACCCAGCCGGGCCGCTACGCCGGCCTCGCCGCCGACCCGCGGGTCCTCCGGGTGCTCGCCCTGTCCGGCGGCTACAGCCGCGACGAGGCGTGCGCGTTGCTGGCCAGGGACCCGAGCATGATCGCGAGTTTCTCCCGGGCGCTGCTCGAGGACCTATCCGACCAGCAGACCAACGAGCAGTTCCACGCGCAGTTGGACGCCTCGATCAGGCAGATCTTCGACGCCTCCGTGGACAAGGTGCCGACCGGCGGCTGAGCGGTTTCCGCTTCCGGCCGGAAGGGTCGCTCACTGCGCCGGGTCAGTGCACACTCGCTGCCGCCGGCTACCACACCCGCCGCCTCACCGCCAAGCTGAAAGTCCTCGGCCACCAGGTCAGCCTCCAGCCAGCCGCCCGACATCCGCTCCAAGAACCCGGCTCCGCTCACGCTCCGCCGGGTGCTGCCGCCTGCCCAGCTGTGGGGCCATTCTCGTATCAGCCGGTAAGAAAGCTCGAACAGCCGCCCAGCTCGGCCTCGAACACCCTCGCTGACCCTCGCGACCTCACCCGCCACGCCGCCAGCATGCAAGCTGCCTCGCGCGGCCGCAACCACGATATCGGCCTGCCCGGCCAGTCCCGCTGGCCCCGAAAAGACGCAGATGACAACAAGCCCCGCGTGGGGCTCAGCCCGCCCACGGGCATCAAGGCCGTGGCGGGACGAGCGTCGCCACGTCCTGGCCTGGTAAGCGTGGTCTGACCGCGCATATGCCTGGCGGAGCAGCGGTCGACGCCAGGCGACATGTGCCGCCCGCCTCATCGGCCCGCGCGAACTCCGTTGCCGGGTTTGGTGCTCGCCCCGGCCAGTGGCCGCTCCCCGCCGAACAGGATCTGCGTGAAGCCCTCCGCGGTTTCCTGGCGGCCCCAGTCGCGCTGCAGCTCACAACCCACCTGGACCATGCTGGTCGGCTTGCCGCCGGCCAGGGCGATACGGTCCAGCCCGGCCTGGTGCGCCTCGGGTGATGTCCCGCCGACGGCGTCGGTCACCGGGTAGGTCTCGTATCCCTCGCGCATCGCATCCAGCGAGGGGAAGGTCAGGCAGGCCTCAGTCCACAGCGCGGCCATGATCAGCTTGTGGCGGCCGGCGGCCCGGACCGCTTGCTTGAACTCGGCGTCTTCCCAGGCGTTGATCGTGGTCCGGTCCAGGGCCGTGATCCCCGGCAGGACGTCCTGAAGCGGCCCGATGGTGGGCTGGTTCCGGCCGGTGCTGACGTTGACCGTCGACAGCACGACCGGCAGCCGGTACAACATGCCGAACCGGGCCAGGTGCACGATTCGGTCGACCAGCAGGTCCTGATCCATGGATTTGACGGACCTGACCTGGGTGGGCTGGACCGTATCGCCCTGGCCGGCGGCAAGCCGACCAGCATGGTCCAGGTGGGTTGTGAGCTGCAGCGGTCCTGATGGCCGCCATGTTCGCGAAATTGTTGCCGTGGCTGATCATGCGCTATCTCGGCGAGATCAGCTATGTCGAAGATCGGGCTTTCCGGGGCAGAGGGGTTTGGGCTTGGCCGTGCTTCGCAGGACAGCAGAATCGAATCTGTGCTCGGCTGTCTGATTCCTGGGCGCCGTGAGTGAAGATCTTGGGGGGCAGTTTGGGGGGCAGAATGCAGCCAGCGACGGCTGGCCTGTGCTGGCCTCCGCTAGCGTGAGCTAGCGTTCGGCCTGGTCAGGCCCTATACAGCGGTTTTGGGCTGGTTGATGGTGGTGATGGTAAGGAGAAGGTCTACGGTTCGATTCCGTAAGGGGGCTCCAGGTCATGAGCGTTTTTCGATCGTGTATCCGGTGATAATGGAGCCCGGAAGTGCCCCCCGGATGCCCCCGGCGCTGTGCGCGATGCTCCCCGGCGCTGCGCTTGGGACGCTGATCATGGCGGTGACCTGGGATTGCGCGACTGGTGAGCGTTTCCGGTTCCGGGAATCCGGCAGCAATCTGGCCTTGATGCCGCGAAGGTAACGATGACGCCCGAGGGCGCGGCGTTCGCAGGCGGCGGCGATGAAGCGGAATAGCAGCTGGGTGCCGGTGTCGTCCAGCGGGGCGAACCCGATCTCCTCAACGAGGATCAGGTCGTTGCGGAGCAGGGTGTCGGTGACCTTGGCGACGGAGTTGCCGGCCGTGATGTGATCATCCACTTTCCGCAGTCGGTCATAGGCGGGACAGAGCTCGGCTTGACGAAGCGGACAGGTCGGGGAGGCACGTTGGTGCGATGGTCGCCAAGGGTTGGCGGCCACGGCCAGAAGGAGATCACACGATGTACGACTCGACGAGAACCGGCGAGCGCAAGAAAAGGCGGGTGGGTGCGGTTGGCCTGTTGGCTGCGGGCGCAATCATCGGTGGCGTCATCGCTAGCACGCTGAGCGCGTCCGCCGCGAGCAGCACTCCCGCAGCGAGCGGCAGCACTGCGTCCACCTCGAGCGGCAACGATGCGACGCGGCGGGGGCCCGGCGGCGCCCAGCCGGTCCGTCCCGACGAGAAGAGGGTATCGAGCGGCACGGCCGCGACGCTCCGTGCGGCGGCGCTCAAGGCGGTTAAGGCCGGCGGCTCTTTCGTCACCGTCAAGTTCGACAAGAACCTGAAGGTCATGAAAGTGGAGAGCGGTATGGGCGCTGGTGATCCCGCCCCCGCCAACCGGGGCACGCCGGGCGCCGGCGCATGAGTTAGCCGGGGTTCGGCGCGCCAGCGGCCGCTCATGGCCGGCGACATCAGGCCAGGCCGACTTCGCGTGCCGAAACAGCACCAGCTGCCGCCCCGCCCTGCTGGCCATGATGCAACCCTCGCATATCCGGCTAGTCACGCCCGGCCACGCTCGACACTCCAGCGAACCCGCAGCCTGATCTTCTCTTCCCGCGATCAGGTCGCGGACCGGGCAAGGGCGCCCTCGAGCTGCTCCCGCCGGGGCAGCCGCCAGTCCGTCACCTCATACGGGCCGTCCTCGTCAGATCGCCCGCAGCCGGGTGAATCGAAGGCCGAGTCGGCGTTATATGTGCCTGCGAGCGTTCAGGGACCGCTGCCGCACTCACACTGCGCAGCAGGCGCCTGGCTCGCTGGCCGTAGGCCTCGGGCATGCTGATCAAGGCAGCCCCGAAAGGTGAGGTCTAGCAGCAAGCTGGTCGCCGCGGCCCTGCCCAGCCGCGCTGGATGCAGGTCCCCCTCTTCCTGCACATCCACACTTCGGCGCCGCTTCGGCGGGATGGGCCCCCGGACTCGCCGGGACGATTCACCGCACGATCCCGCCGCTGGTGGCACGGGCCTGCGGGCTGGCTGGGCTCCTGCCTTGCCGTCGCCGCCGGGCTGCCACCAGGCTGCCACCAGGCAGGATGGCATCCATTCGCTGCCGTCGGGTTCGCTTGCAGACAGGTCACTGACCGTAACGGATCCTCAGCGAGGCAACACTCGCAAACCGCCGATCTGTACGCCGACCGGGATTGGCACGGCGGCGGCTGCTCTCGAGCCGAAGGGATCGTTCGGCGTTCTTGAGCAGCCTGCCGTCTGCTGTGTGAGCCGACCGCTCCGGCGAAGGGCCGCTCACGTGGGCGGCCGCAGTCGAGTGCTATCCGGAAGCCAGGCGCTCAAGGGCGCCCGCCAGGCTCGGACGTCCATCGGACGCCGAGATCGTCCATGTGACGAACTTTGTCGGTCCCATCAGGGGCTTGAGCGAGGCCATGAGCTGGACGTGCGGTGGCGTGCGCATGAACTCGCCAAGCGTCGTGTTGTCGTTCCACACAGAGAGGGTCCAGTAGTCGCGGGCCAGGGGCTTGGCCCGCAACGTGTAGCCAACCAGACCGTCCGCGGTGGCGAGTTGCTTGCGCACGGCCGATACGCCCCGGAAGAACCGTACGGTGGAGGAGATCCGTTTGAGCGGCAGATGGGAGGCCATCACCAGGTAGTCCGATCCCGGTTCCATCTCCGCGCGAGTTGCCCACGGCAGGTCAGGCACGGCTCCGAATCTATCAGTGGGCGAATCGGGCGTTGCTGATCGAGCGGGCACCGCGCTATCTGGTGGTTCCGTGTGGAAGACCACGCACACGGCCGCCGGGCGGACCCAGCCAGCGTCGTCACGCTGCGTCAAGAGCGTTCAGTTTTGCTTGACGCGCCCGTAGCCGCCGATCGGTGTGGCTAGCCCTGTTGTCAACCTGCCCGTCCGGACCATTCCCGAGCGGGGCGATCTGTGCGTGGCCACAGGCGGCGCGGGCCCGGCGGACAACGCGGTCGTGCCGATCAGCGTGTGCCAGAAGGCCGTTCTGGAGGCGACTCACCGGGCAGCATGCTCGGCTCGCCCTGCAAAGATGGCGGCATGGACAGCGAGGATCTGCGGCTGGCGGTGTACCGCTCGTTCGCCGAGGCGGGGCGTGCGCCCGAACCCGGCGAGCTCGCAGAACAGTTCGGCAGTGACATGCCAGCGGTCATCGGGGGACTGCAAGCGCTGGCCGGTGCGCGCCACCTGGTTCTCGACGGGCAGGGCCGGATCGTGATGGCGCACCCGTTTTCGGCCGTGCCGCTGGGGTTCTCGGTCATGGGTATGCGCACGCTGTGGTGGGGCGGCTGCGCGTGGGACTCTTTTGCGCTACCGCATTTGCTTGCAGGCGAGGGCGAGATGCTGGTGGCGACCAGATGCCCGGCATGCGGGCGCCCGCATTCCTGGAACGTCGGCGCGCAGCAGCCGCCGGCCGGCGACCAGATCGCTCACTTCCTCGTGCCCGTATCCCGGATGTGGGATGACGTCGTCCACACCTGCCGGCATCAGCGGTTGTTCTGCTCCGAACGCTGCGTCGGCGCCTGGCTGAGGGACACCGGGCACCCGCGCGGATACGTGATGGACCTAGCCACCCTCTGGAGGCTGGCCGCGCACTGGTACGACGGCCGCCTCGACCGTGGCTATACCCGACGAGAGCCGGCAGAAGCCGCGGACTACCTGCGCAGCGTCGGCTTGTCGGGACCATTTTGGGGACTATGACCAGCTGCCGCGAAGTGAGAAGTGAAAATGAGTACCTGCTCCCATTCAGCTCGTGGAGCCAGACAAGCGGGGCCCGGTCCTGGTTCGCAACGCAGACTCTGAGGCAGCTGACGCCTACCCCTTCACCCAACCACACGCGGACCAGTAGTCCAGGCCAGCCCGCCCGCCCCGGCCCGCAGCCACCGGAGTGAAGCGCACCATCGCTGCGATCGGCACCCCCGCATTCCCCGGCGAAGGTGAACGCGCGCCAGTCTGGTCGTTCGGCATGGCCGCTCGTACCGCCCCGAACAGCTATTCTGTTGCGCTCTGTCGGCCAGGGTTTGCTAATGCTCCCCGGCGCCGTCCAGCTGCCCTATGCGTTCGCCTGATCCCGCCGATCCGGCGCTCGATCGTGCGATGAGCGTGCGCCTGGTGTCAATTTCGGGCAGAGCCTCTGCTGAACAGTTCGGTTTCCGCGGTGGGCGGGCGTGGAGGACGATCGCCCACTTCCCCGGCGTTGTGGGCTCGCTGGGTGAAGATGGCGGCCAGTTCGCCGCTGGTGTAGGCCGGGAAGTGGGAGAGCGTGGGAACCGGTCGGCTAGGCCGGGGGTGCCGTGGGCCAACTGGGTAACCGGGTCGTGCGGGTCGGCCAGGCTCATCACGAGATTCCCGCCGCGGTGCTCGTCGGCGGCCTCCTCCAGCAGGCCAAGCGCCTGCCGGTCGCGGGCTTCCCGAGTTCCCGGGAATGTGGCAGCTTGCCACGGCGCGGGCGAGGAGGACGGTCACGAGCCAGAGCGCGGGCTTCAGGCTAGCGGCGGGAGTTCAACCCCGCCCTGGCGGCGAACCAGGCACCGGTCAGGAGCGCTACGCCGACCACAAAGGAGACGGCCGCCCGGACCAGGTGATGTCCCTTATGAACGCTCCCCACCATGAAATGCAGGGAGTTCGCTGCGCCGGCCAGGTAGAGAATCCCTGCGATGATCGCCAGGACGCCGATGATCGCCAGGATGACGGCCAGCGCCCGCCTGCCGGGAGAACCGCTAGACATGGGTGCAGAATGCACTTGATTCACCTGCTCCTCTGCGAGATGTCGGGGGCCGCCTTCGTCGGTGGGCCCGCGACTAGCAGACGGCGGCCGACGCGCTTGGGGTGCCGCGCGGTGGCTGGCCCCGGCGGAGGCAGGGTCGGCCGGGCCGCGGCCACCAAAGGGGTAAGCAGCGGCGACTGGGCGACGATGACCACCGGCGCGCCGGGCGCCGCCAGCTCCACGGCCCTAGCTCCCGGCGGGAGCTCGCCCGCCTGTGGCAACTCGTCCGCGCCGGCACCGAGACCGGGGAGCTCACGGCGAAGCCGGAAGGTGGCCGCAGCAACACCCTCGGCGTCGGTGTCGGGCCCGACGGCGACGCGGGTGGCGAGCGTCGTTGGCTGCTCTTCCATGGCCACACCCGGTACCTGCGCAGCTCAAATCCGTGAGCCTGCGTCCACGATCATAGAGGGGCGGGAAGGCGGAAGGAAGCGGGAACGCTTCGCGCGGATCCGGATCCGGAGATGGGGAATCCGGGCCGGGTGCAGTCTGCCTGGCACCAGCAGCGCGGGGGCTCCGTTTAGGGCGGACAGGGCGATGATGGAGTCATGACTACCTGCATCCGCGCCCGGTGCGGCGCGCGATGCGATACAGCAGCGGAGGCGCGCCGTGAGCATCGGCGAAGACCTGGCGGAAACGCGCCGCCAGGCCGGTCTCACCGTGACCCAGGTCAGCCAGCGGACCTGCATCAGGGAAACAATCATCGGCGGCATCGAGCGCGACGACTACTGCGCGTGCGGTGGCGACTTCTACGCCCGGGGGCACATCCGCGCCATCGCCCGGGTCGTCGGGGCTGATCCCGAACCATTGATCCGGGAGTACGACGCGGCTCACCGCGCGCCGCAGATCACGGCGGCGGATCTGTTCCGGCCGGCCCGGCCGGTCGGGATGCACGCCCGGCACCGGGTGAACTGGGCCGCGGTGCTGGGGCTGGCGCTGGTGGCCGCCCTTGGCTTGGTGGCGTACCACGTCATCACGGCCTCGGGCCACGCGCCGGGCGCCGCCACCGGGGCCACGGCCGGGCTTCACCGGGCCAGCCACCGCCACGCCACACCATCTCCGGCCGCCACCGCGGCCCCGAATCCGTACGCCCACAAGATCGCCATCCACCTCACAGCCATCCAGGACTGCTGGGTTGAGTTCACCGCGCCAGCCGACGGGTACCTGTTCCAGTCCTATGTCGTTGCCGGAACATCGAGAAGGTGGACCTTCCGGCATGGCGTTTATATGAGGCTCGGTAATCCCGGCGGCATCAAGCTGACCGTGGACGGCAAGAACCCGCTGCCGCCCGGCACGGCACAGCCGATCACGCTGAGCCTCGGCGTGGACGGCAAGATCTCCAGCTGACGGCCGGCACGTGCGGCCTGCACAGCCAGGCAGGGCGCCTGTGAGCGGGCCCAGAACGCCCGGGTGCAACGGATCCGGCCGGGGCGGCTGCGCCGCCTGCGGGCGGGCGTAGCCGGCGCGGGGCCGGGCAGGTTGCCGCAACCGGCCAGGCGATAGCGTCGGCGTTAGCGGCGCTCTTGCGCCATGCTGCCCGGGGAGAGCAGGCACCAGATGAGCCCCCCGTGGAACTGGGAAAATCAGCCTGGCGAGCTTGCCCGCCTGTGCGAGGCGATGGCCAGCAGCGGCGTCAACGTCCTTTGTGCGCGACAACGCACGGTGACAGCGGCGTCGTCGCGTTCATCGCCGACGACGAGGCTTCAGCCCAGACGGTGCCCGGCAGCGCGGGCACCGGGTACCTGATCCGGCCCGTGCTCACCGTCCGGATGCAGAACCAGCCCGGCATCGGCGCGGCGACCTTCCGCAAGCTCGCCGACGTCGGCATCAACGTGGACCTGCTCCTGCCGGTTCGCATCTGCGACGAACTGTTCCTCGCCGTGATCTGCGTTGACGACGTGGCTGCGGCGCACGGCAGTGCCCCGCCGGGGCAGTGCGTGAAAGGGGTTGCAGGCTATGTGCGCTCCAGCGGCGAACCCGGCCGGTGGCCACAGTGAGCCGGCCCTGATGCGGCGGCGCTCCGGCGCTGGGAGCGCGTCGAAGTCGCCGCCCCCTACGTCACGCTCTGTGTTCGGCTTTGTCCGCCACTTGACGAACCGTAACCGTCTCATATGAAGCGGACCGTCAAGTCTTTGCAGATCCTGAGCCTGGTTCGTGTTGGTTTCGCTCATTTGGTGCCGGGTTTGGTGCGGTGTTTCGGGGCAGGCCTGTCTGACCCCGATTGTCCTGGTAGCTGCCAGGGTCGTGTGAGCGGCGGCCTGGGTCAAGGGTGTCCGCGTACGACCTCTGCTGTCGGATGGCGTACGACCTGATGTGACGGCCGGGATGGGCGGGGTGCGTGCCTTGTTCTGCTGGTTCTGTCCTGCTGTGCGGGGTCAGTGGCCTGCGGGGCGGGGGGTGCGGTTGCCTCGCTGACTGACCGGGTGCCGGGGTTCTGGTGATGTGTCCTTGCCGGCCCTGTGAAGTGGACCACCCTTCGTTGTGTCGACTGCCAAGACGACTGCAGCGAAGGGTGATCTCTTCGATGATCCTGCATCCGGAGAACTGGATGAACATTCGGAGATTCCGCGCCTTGCATGAGGCGGGCGCGTCATACGCCGAGATCGCGGCCGAGGTGGGCTGTGACTGGCGCACGGTGAAGAGGTACCTGTCCGGGGATGTCCCGGCGGTCCCGCCGGCCGGGTCTTCGCGGAAGGGGACCCAGCCGCGCAAGATCGCCCCGTTCGAGGGAGTGATCGATTCGTGGCTGCGCGCCGACATCAGGCTGCGGGCGTCGGTGATCTGCGAGCGGCTGGCCGCCGGGTACGGCTATGACGGCAGCTACCAGCGGGTGAAGCTGTACGTGGCGGAGGTCCGCCCGAAGATCGCGGCGGAGCTGGCGGCGGGCGATGACAACCCGCTCGCCGGGCTGCACCGCCGGTTCGCGGTGGCCGCGGGCGCGCAGGCGCAGGTGGACTGGGGAGAGGAGTCCGGGGTGCTGATCGGGACCCCGAAGGTCTACTCCTTCCACATGGTGCTGTCGTACTCGCGGGACCCGTTCTGCTGCTATACCGCCCGCACCGACCTGGCGGCGTTCTTCGGCTGCCACATCCGGGCGTTCGAGTATTTCGGCGGGGTGCCGGGCTCGGTGGTCTATGACCGGACCAAGACCGTCGTGCAGCGGCACGTCGCGCCGGGGAAGGCGGTGCCGCTGCACCCGGAGGCGGTCGCGTTCGCCGGGCATTACGGGTTCGATATCGACGTGCTGGCCGCGTACCGGCCGACCGGGAAGGGCAGGGTGGAACGCCAGGTCGACATCGCCCGCGCCCACGTGCTGGCCGGGCGGGCGTTCTGCTCGCTGGAGGAGATGGACGCCGCGTTCCTGGACTGGGCGCCGATCCGCCGCGGCCAGGTGCACCGCACCCACGGTGAGGTGATCGGGGTCCGGGCCGCGGCCGACCGGGCGGCGCTGCGGCCGCTGCCCGCGGCACCGTACCTGGTCGCCGGGCAGCACCTGCGCCGGGCCGGCAAGGACTGCCTGATCTCGTTCGAGGCCAGCATGTACTCGGTGCCCGCCCGGCAGGTGCGGCCGTTCCAGCGGGTGCACGTCCGGGCCGGGGACGGCAAGGTCGCGATCTACGCCCTGCCGGGCGACGGCGGCGGCCTGCTGGCCGTCCACGCCCGCGCGCAGCGGCGGGGCAGCTTCGTCGTGGACCAGGCGCACTGGGACGGGCTGCCCGACGGCCGCACCCGCGCCGTCACAGTCGCTGCCGGCGATGCTCCGCCAGCCAGCCGGCCCGCCGCCGCGGGAACCGGCACGCTGGGGATGCTGCTGGCCTCGCACCCGGCCGCCGCCGCGCCGGTCGCCCGCCGGCCGCTCAGCGACTACGAGCAGGGCGTCTTCCCCGGCATGACCGGCCGCGGCTAGCCGCCTGACTGTTTTCCCTGGCCACAGATCCGGACGCGGCATTCCCTCATTCCCCGTCCTGGCAGCCGGCGCCCGCCGCCCGGGCCTGTGACCACGCACGAGACGACACAACCCCCCGCGCAATGCCCTCCGGTTCCATTTCATTGCATTGCGTTTCGTTCACAGGAGAGTGAAATGAAAAGCACGCTTGCCGTGCCGCCCGCCGCCACGGCCGCATGCCGGTATCCCGGCTGCGGCAACCCCGCCCGGCCCAGGGCCGGTGACGGACCGGGCGCCCCGCCCCGCTACTGCGGGCAGGCCGTCGCCGAAGACCGCGGCGAGCCCGGCACCGCCAAGGTCACCCACACCGCGCTGACCGCGTTCCGCCGCCGCCAGGAACTCGCAGGCCAAGACAGCGGCCCCGATGCCAGCCGGCCGGTCACCGGCGCGGTCGCGCGGGCCGCGGCCATCCGCGATGACGCCCTCGCCGCCATCACCCGGCTGTCAGCCCAGCTCGAAGGCGCGCTCGGCCAGCTGGGCGGCATCGGCGCGCAGCTGGCTGCCGCTGCCAGCCCCGAGGCCGCCGAGGCCCAGATCGAGGCGGTCCGCGCCGAGACCACCGCTGACCTGGAAGCAGCCCGCGCCGAGCTGGCCCGCCAGGTCACGCTCACGCACGCCGCCCGCGAGGCCGGAACCGAGGCCCGCGCAGCCGCCGCCCAGGCCATCACCGCGATGGAAGCCGCCCAGGCAGCCCAGGCCGGCGCCGAAGCCGCCGCCGCCGCCCAGGCCGAGGCAGCCCGGCAAGCGCATGCCCAGGCCGAACAGGCCCGCGCCGGTGCCGACGCCGCCACGCAAGCCGCCCGCGACCAGGCCAGCCAGGCCCGGGCCGAGGCCCAGGCCGCGATCACAGCCGCCCACGCCGGACGCGACACTGCGCTGGCCGCCGCGGCATCCGCCGCCACGAGCGCCCAGGATGCCCGTGACCAGGCCGCCCGGCTCCGCGACGACCACGAGCGGCACGCCGCCGCTCTGGCCGCCGCCCGCCAGGCACAACTCGACGCACTCGGCGACACCATCACCGAACTGCGGCAGCGCCTGAACCGGGCCGAGGCCGACACCGCCGCTGAACGCGGCGAACGGCAACGCCTGACCGCTCACCTGCAAGAACTCACCACCCGCCCGGCCAGCGGCCGCAAGACCGCCACGCCCTGACCCCCGCGCCCGGCCGCCGCCCGCCAGCGGCGGCCGGGCCGCCAGCCCCGCCTCCAAGGAGCACCACCATGAGCGAGCTCGTCACCACCCGGATCACCGCGCACGCCACAAGGCTCGGCCTGCGCCACCTCGCCGCCAGCGCGCCCGCCCTGATCCAGCGCGCCCACGACGCCCAGCTCGGCTACGCCGACTTCCTCGACCTCATCCCCGGCGAGGAAACCGCCGCCAAAGACGACCGCCGCTTCGCCAGCGCCCTGCACGTCTCCGGCCTGCCCCACCACAAGACCATCGACGACTTCGACTTCACCTTCCAGCCCGACCTCGACATCCGCAAGATCAAGGACCTCGCCACCCTCGGCTTCGCCGCCCAGGCCGCCCACGTCGCGCTCCTGGGCCCGCCGGTTATCCACGGGACCTGACCCGCCCTCATCGATGTCTACGACGATCGAGGTGATCACGTTCTGCCATCGTTGCTGACCTCTTATCTACGGGGTTTCAGCGACA
>WNFX01002507.1_pt1 | contig 19636 bp, 13 predicted proteins | sample 5400111 | NCBI WGS metagenome assembly WNFX01 (sample SAMN13153363, study PRJNA577476) | soil metagenome | isolation source: 40 cm soil or saprolite under grassland replicate 1 | place: USA:California | collected 2016-06-15 | reverse complement strand
ATCAAACAAGCTAATTTGCCCGCGCTCATCATCACGGAAAAGAAGTAGCGCGAGCTTCTGGCTTGCGTTATCCGCCTCGCAAGCGAGATGCTTGCGCTACTTTAGTAAGTCATGGCAAAGATCGAGAAGGCAGTATTATTGGCGGCTGGACGCGGGATCCGGATGCGCGAGCTGACTGTTGAGCTTCCCAAGCCGATGATAGAAGTGCGCGGCAAACCAGTGTTGCAGCACATTGTTGAAGGATTGCGCGACGCGGGTATACGCGAGTTTTTTATCATTGTTGGTTATCGCGCCGACGCGGTCCAAAATTTTTTCGGTGACGGTTCTCGTTACAAGATCGCAATACAATACGCGACCCAGGTTGTGCAGGATGGAACGGGGCGAGTTGTCGATATCGCGCGAAATTTCGCGGAAAATTCGGCCTTCATTTTGAGTTATGGCGACATTTTGGTCAATCCGCAGAATTACAAAAGCATTGTCGATCTTCCAGACGATATTGAAGCGACCATAACCGTGACGCGCGGCGAAGACGTCAGCAAAGGCGGCGCCGCTTTCCTGAACGAGCGAATGGAACTTGTCGATCTTCGCGAAAAATCGCCGCCGGGCGAGGTTGAAAGGTGGAGCGCGATCTCCGAGCGCGCTGTTCCGTTTTACAACGCAGGCATTTACGCATTTCGTCCGAGCATTTTTGAATTCACCGCAAAGTTGAAACCTTCACCGCGCGGTGAGTACGAATTGACTGACGCAATTCGCGAGCTCGCACAGTCAGGAAAAAAAGTAAAAGCTCTCGAGCTCATCGGCGAATGGGCCGATGTCCGCGATCCCGAAATTCTCGCCCGATTGAACACGCAGTTGTAGGGCAGGCGGATCGCCTGCCACGTCCGCTCGGCAACCAGAGCGTTTGCCCTACAATCGCACCTGGTTTCTTCGATTCCTCACAATCCTCTTAAACCGCGATCACAGCGCAACGAATCCAAAGAGAATATTATTAAACGTGAACGGAGAATATCTGCTACCTGTAGACCGTTTCCGGCTCAGGCTCGGAAAGGAGCTTTGTAAAACCTGGATCATTGCGGATTGGGTCCCAGACGGGGTCGATCTTCAAACGCGCAATAGAAACGTATTCTCCAGCAGGGATTGTAAGCAGCTGCCGAAGCATTCTCACCGCCTCATCGGATTGACCAGTGTGTGCTTCGATTTGGGCTAGTCCGACAAGAAAATTCACGCCGAAAATCGCATCTTTTTCCGGTGGCAGCGCCTCTGCGGCTTGTTGCGCAACGCGAAGCGCATCGGCGTTACGTCCGAGGCAAACGTAAACCCAAGCCAACTCGCTTAACGAGGTGCGGTCTTCTGGCCGCCGCTGGGCTAACTGGGCTTCGAGTAAAGCGCGTGCTTGCTCGCACTCCGATTTTGCTGCCGTATTTTGGCCGGCAAGCACTCGAATCGCAACTCGCGCCTCTAGCTGGCGCAAACGTCCTTCAGCTGTGTTAGTCGGCGTGACGTCCCACGCTTTGTGGGCATCAGCGAAATGCCTCTCGAGCACGTCGAGATATACCTTTTCGCCAATCATCTGAGAAATCACGATCCCATACGGGCTAACTTGCCCTTTGGCTTCCGGTATTCCCTCCCAGGCCCGTCTGGCGCGCGGAATATCGCCGGTGCTGTTTACGTAGGTGTTAGCGAGATGGTATCCGGCATTTATATTATGCGGGTCGAGAGCTAAAGCGCGGGTATACGCACGTTCAGCCGCACTCCAACGGCGAAGCGAACTGTACGTATTGCCAAGCTCGGTGGCACTCAAGGAATCGCGCGGATTGAGTTCCAACGCGTGCTCGTATTCAGCAAGCGAGCGGCGCCATTCACCGCGGCGCCGGTAAATCGCAGCCCGGGTCGTCCGACTATCGGAGTTACTCGACTGGAGTTCGATGGCCCGATCGAGCGCTCTTACCGCGGAATCATAGTCACGATGGCCCCAGTAATGAAGTAAACCTAGCGCCAGATGTGCCTCTGGCAAATCCGGAGCAATCGCCAGTGCGCGTTCGATATCAGACTTTACCTCTTCCAATTGTGCGGGACTCAGGCGGTTGCTAAACCAATGCCGATTTAAGCGGCTGTGAGCGAGTCGCGCATACGCAAGCGCGAAACTCGGATCACGCGCCAGCGCTTGCCGGTAGAAGGCTTCGGCGCGATCGAAGAATTCCACGTTTTCTGTACTCTCAGCTTGGCGTTCCTGATATTCGCCTTTCAGGAACAGGTCATAAGCTTCCGTGTCACGCGTGGGCGCTGTGGCCAAGGCAGTCGACTGGCTCTGGGAAAGCTTCGCCTGAAGCTGGCCGGCAATTGCTTTGGCAATATCGCTTTGGATTGCAAAGACGTCGTCGAGTGGCCGATCGTAACTTTCCGCCCACAAATGCGCGTCGGTCTTTGCGTCGATTAACTGGGCGCTGACGCGGACGCGATTTGCGGCGCGTTGCACGGTGCCCTCGACCACATGCGCCACGCCGAGCTCCTTCGCGATCTCGCGCAGGCTTCGTTTCGCGCCGGCCTTGTATTGCATCACCGATGTCCGGCTTATGACCTTTAAGTCCGCGATTTTTGCAAGATCATTAAGGATCTCGTCTTGTACTCCATCAGTGAAAAACACGTTTTCGGGATCGGCGCTCAGGTTTTGAAAGGGCAGGACCGCGATCGACTTGTCGATCTTGCGTGCCGATGCGTGTGGCAAAAGAAAGAACCCCGCGACTGCAGAAACGACCACGCCAGTCGCGATAAGCATGAAGAAGTTTCGGCGGCGATGCGCTCCTGGCGTCGCCACCGCGGGCGTTGCCCGAACACCTTGCGGCGTGACGTCGTAGGCCCACGCCAGAATCAGCGCGATTGGAAAACCGATCAACAGAAGCGTGATCACAAGCCGCAAACTCCAACCTGGCAATTCCCAGGCTGGAAAGGCGGCCGACGCGATCTGGAACAAGAAACCTGCCGCGACGATGTAAGCAGCGGCGACTCGATAAACTTTTCGCCGACGCACTTCCTGAAAGAAGCCGCTCATAAAAATTCTAGACTGATCGTGACTATAAGCCGCAGGACGCGGGTTAGACAATAAAATGGGGAGCCTCGCCGGTTGCGACCAGCTCGTGGTGGAGCACTAAGTGGCGAATGGGCCGATGTGCGCGATCCGGAAATTCTCACGCGTTTGAACACGCAGTTGTAGAGCAGGCGCTCCGCCTGCCGTTCCCAATGGGGCAACCGGTGCGGTTGCGCTACAATTTATTTCAGCGCGACTGGTTTCTTCGCCTCCTCTAAGAGCTTCTCAAAACGTGGATCGCCGCGCAGTGGATCCCAGAACGGATGCAACTTTAACTGACCATAGGAGACATCACTGGGAATTCGCAAAACTTCTTCCAATTGTTTAATTGCGAGATCCTTTTCGCCCACCCAGGCATAGATGATTGCCAGATTTGTTAACAGGTTTGCACCCGACCACGCGTCTCTTGTGATGGGTAAGAGTTCTACCGCACGACGGCCTTCACGTAACGCATCCTCCTTGCGACCCAACGCGGCGTCGATCATCCCCAGGGCGCAGAGAGCTTCAGGGTAATCGGGCTGCTCGCGCACAATCTTTCCCATCTCAACACGCGCCGCAGTAAATGCTTTGTCGGCGGCGGTGGCATCATTTCGGGCACGGGCTGCCAAGCCTTCAAAAAAGGAGCGAGGCACTGCTATGTTCCACCAGCCAAGGACTTCTAGTGGCAATGAAGCTAACGCGCTGGCCATCTCCGCGGCATCGCGCCGGCAAAGAGCAAAATAGAGCCAGCGCTCTCCAATCGCGTCCACCGCGCTTGGGTCTTCGGTTATAATACTTTGAATAACCTCATACATAGGTCGCGTGTCGGCGCGCGATTCCAAATCGACTTGCGTGCGCCCAACGCGAGACATCACATCACCGGGTGCGATTGCTAGAGCGCGGTCCCAAGCAGCCGCCGCCTCCGAGAAACGCCGGAGTTCCTGATAGGTGCCAGCGGCTACCTGAACTAGAGACGCGCTGCGCGGATCGAGATCGACGGCGCGTTCCAAATTGCTTTTGCATTGCTGCGAATGGCCTTGTCGGCGAGCGATCAAAGAGGTTATCTCGTAAACGGCTGTGTCGTTAGGCAACCTGCGTCGGGCAATGTCAACCTCGGCGAGAGCAGTTTCGTAATTGAGGTAACAGTGATAGGCGACCCACGCCGCAGCGAGATGCGGCTCACCACGGTCGGGGCTGAGGCGTAAAGCCGCGTCGCGCGCCTCCTTTGCAAGCGCCACGCGTGCGGCAGTGTGATCAAATCCAACAAAGTAAAGATAGGCATGGATTCGCGACAGCAAACAATAGGCGAGCAAGAAGGTTGGATCATGTGCTACTGCCTGATCCAGTAACCGTATTGCTTGGTGGACATTCTCGAAAGCGACCGCGTCGGGGGTTAACAAAAACAGCTTCTCGGCTCGCAAGTAACGATCGTACGCTATGAGGTTCGTTGTCGGTGGCTGTTCAATCGCGACTTTCTCCGCCGGTGAGAGCTTCGCGTGAAGTTGGACTGCAATTGCTTTGGCAATATCGGTCTGGATTGCAAATACGTCATTAAGTGGTCGGTCGTAACTTTCCGCCCACAAATGCGTGTCCGTTTTTGCGTCGATTAGCTGCGCGCTGACGCGGATGCGGTTTGCGGCGCGTTGCACGCTTCCCTCGACCACATGCGCCACACCGAGTTCTTTCGCGATTTCGCGCAGGCTTCGTTTCGCGCCGGCCTTGTATTGCGTCACCGATGTCCGGCTGATCACCTTCAAGTCCGCGATTTTTGCAAGATCATTAAGAATTTCGTCTTGCACGCCATCAGTGAAAAACGCGTTCTCGGGATCGGCGCTCAAGTTTTGAAAGGGCAGGACCGCGATCGACTTGTCGATCTTGCGTGCCGATGCGTGTGGCAAAAGAAAGAACCCCGCGACTGCAGAAACAATCACGCCAGTCGCGATAAGCATGAACAGGTTTCGGCGGCGGTGCGCTCCTGGCGTCGCCGCCGCCGGGGTTGCCCGAACACCTTGCGGCGTGACGTCGTAGGCCCACGCCAGAATCAGCGCGATTGGAAAACCAATCAACAGAAGCGTGATCACAAGTCGCAGACTCCAGGTTGGCAATTCCCAGGCTGGAAAGGCAGCCGACGCGATCTGGATCAAGAAACCTGCCGCGACGACGTAAGCAGCGGCGACTCGATAAACTTTTCGCCGACGCACTTCCTGAAAGAAGCCGCTCATAAAAATTCTAGACTGATCGTGACTATAAGCCTCAGGACGCGGGTTAGACAATAAAATGGGGAGCCGCGCCGGTTGCGACGAGCTCGTGGTGGAGCACTAAGTGGCGAATGGACCGATGTCCGCGATCCGAAAATTCTCGCGCGCTTGAATCAAAAGTTGTAGCGGCGGTCTGCGACCGTCGGACAATAATGCAACGCGCTCATAGAGCCCCGCTACAGAAGCAATGGCTATTTCAGCGCGACTGGCTTCTTCGACTCCTCTAAGAGTTTCTCAAAACGCGGGTCGCCGCGCAGCGGGTCCCAAAATGGGTGCAAACGCAATTGGCCATAGCAGACCGGACCGGGAATTGGTAGAAGATCTTTCAATTGTTTAATCGCGAGGTCTTTTTCGCCTACCCAGGCATAGATAATTGCCAGATTCGTTAGCAGCTCTGCGCCCGCCATCGCATCTTTTGTAACGGGTAAGAGTTCCACGGCATGACGGCCTTCACGCAACGCATCTTGCTTGCGACCCAGCGCCGCATCGATCATCCCCAGGCCGCAGAGAGCTTGCGCGTAATCGGGCTGCTCGCGCACAATCTTTTCCATCTCAACACGCGCCGCAGTAAATGCCGTATTGGCGCTAGTCGCATCATTCCCGGCGCGCGCTGCCAAGCCTTCTAAAAAGGACCGAGGCATTGCTACGATCCCAGCTACCCCGGGGATCATCCCTTCTGGAGGCAATGAAGCTAACGCGCTGGCCATCTCCCCGGCATCGCGCCGGCAAAGAGCGACATCGAACCATTGGTCAGCAATTCTGTCCACCGTGCTTGGATCCTTGGTTACAACGCTCTGAATGGCTTCGTGTCTAGGTTGTGTGTCGGCGCGCGATCCCAGATCAACTCGCGCGCGCAACACAGGCATAGTCGGATCGTCTGGTGCGACTGCTAAAGCGCGATCCCAATACGCCGTCGCCTCGGAGAAGCGTCGCTCGTACTCAAGAGTCAGCCCGGCGCCCCCAAGTAACGACAGGTTACGTGGGTCGAGTTGGATGGCTCGGTCGAAATTCCTTGTGCATTGCTCCCAATGACCCTGCCGGCGATCGATCGCAGCGGTTATCTCGAAAACTTGCGGGTTGTTAGGCAATCCGCGCCGAGCAATGGCAAGCTCGGTGAGGGCTGTCTCGTAGTCGCGATAACACCAATAGGCGACATACGCTGCAGCCAGATGCGGCTCACCACGGTCGGGGGCGAGGCGCAAAGCTGCGTCCCGCGCCGCCTTCGCAAGCGCCACACGGCTGGAAGAGTGATCAATCCCCAGAAAATAAAGATAGGCATGCGTTCGCGCCAGTTCACAATAGGCGAGCAAGAACGTAGGATCGTTCGCTACAGCCTGATCGAGCAACCGAACTATTTCGCGAATATCCTTTGAAGGCTGAGTCGTTTGTTGCGCCCATAGCTTCTCGGCGCGCAAGTAACGATCGTACGCGATGAGGTTCATTGTCGGTGGCTGTTCAATGGCGGTTTTCTCCGCCGGTGAGAGCTTCGCCTTAAGCTGGACCGCAATTGCTTTGGCAATATCGGTTTGGATCGCAAATACGTCATCCAGTGGTCGATCGTAACTCTCCACCCACAAGTGCGTGTCCGTTTTTGCGTCGATTAACTGCGCGGTGACCCGCACGCGATTGCCGGCACGTTGCACACTTCCCTCCACCACATGCGCAACGCCAAGTTCATTCGCAATCTGGCGCAAGTTTCGCTTCACACCGCTCTCGTATTGCATCACCGATGTCCGGCTGATGACCTTCAAGTCCGCGATTTTTGCTAAACCATTAAGGATCTCATCTTGTACCCCATAAGTGAAAAACACGTTTTCGGGATCGGTACTCAGATTTTCAAATGGAAGGACCGCAATCCCCGCCGGCATCGGGTGGAGCGATTGACTCTCCCAAAGCACCTCACCCACTACCGCTCCGAGGGCGATCAATGACGCCACCAGTGCCGCACTAGTTGGATTCCGTCGCACCCACTTTCCTCCGCGAGTGAAAACTCCACTGCGCCGGGCCCGAATCGGCTCGTGATGCAGCCAATGTTCAAGATCATCGGCCAGCGCTTCAGCAGATTGATAGCGCACGTTGGGATCGCTCTCCAGACAGCGAGCGACGACTGTCTCCAGATCGCGGTCGAGCGACGGAGCGAGTGAACGCAGACGCGGCGCCGGACTCGCAGCGGCTTGATGAATGACAAAAAGGACGTTCGGACCCACGAAAGGAGGCCGGCCAGTGAGGAGATAAAACAAAATCGCGCCCAGACTGTAAATGTCGGCAGCACCCGTAAGATCAGCGGTCGGGCATTCGGTCTGCTCGGGCGCGATGTAACCCGGTGTTCCAAGTGTTTCCAGCGTTCTCGTTAGGTCGCTATTTTTATCGAGCCATTTTGCCAGACCAAAGTCGCTCACCATCGGTTCGCCGTTTTCATCAAGAAGGATGTTTCCCGGCTGAAGATCACGATGGAGAATTCCCTTGCCATGAGCATAAGCAATCGCGCGCGCAACTTTCGCCATCAGTCGCACACACTCGCGAGGTTTGGCGCGAAGTGTCGGCGCGGCGGTACGAAGGCTTCCGCCCGTCGCATATTTCATGCTGAAAAACGGCAGGCCCTCCTCGCTTTCGCTGATCTCGTGAATCGGAAGAATGTTTGGGTGATCGAGACTCGCCACGGCTTCGGCTTCGCGCCGAAAACGCACCAGCGTCTCGTGTGAATTCACCTCATGAGCGAGGATGCGTTTCACCGCGACGATCCGACGGGAGTGCTGCTGGCGCGCGCGATAAATCACTCCCATGCCGCCGCGCCCGATTTCCTCCAGGATTTCGTAATGACCAAGGCGCCACTGCTTGTCGGTAACGTCTGCTTCCGTGAGGATACTTTCGAACGTTTCACGGGACGCCTCGCCTTTAGCTTCAAGTCCTTCGCGCAGGAGACAGTTAATGCAGGTCCCGTGATCGACCCCGGTTATCGCGCCGCACTGCGGGCATTCCGTCGGATGTTCGCTTACGTGCGTGACGGAGTCAGAGGGCGCGGTTGCTTTGTTCATCAGGCTGCGGCGGCTAGCGCGCCGCACAAGTGTCGGATTTCGTCATCCACATCGGCCGGGTTCTCGACCGTGTGAGCAACTTCCTCGCGCAGGAGCCAGCGATAACGCTGGCGCAAATTATGTAGTTGTTTTTTCACGACCGTCTCTGCAACACCCAGGGAAGCGCTGATATCCGCGTACGAGATGTCGGCGTGTTCTGCCGTAAGATGATCGCGCAATCCCTCAAAAAGCCGCAGACGTCCTTTGCCTTCACACTCTTCTCGCAAACGTCGCAGCGCCTGGTCCACAACCGTCGCTGCCCAGCGAAGATCAAACAGCCGCTCTGGCGCGAGCGCGTCGAGCGCGCGATCCGAGATCGATAATTGCGAGGGCGCTTCCGCCATCCAGGCATCCCAGGAAACGAATTGAACGCTGCCGCCTCGTTTCAGCGTTTGATTCTTATCGGCGACATTGTGCAGAAAATTCTGGAGCGACTTGAGCAAGAGCGAGCGGAAGCGGCCGCGACCTTGGTCGGCCTGCCGCAGCCAATTAGTTTCCAAAATCATCAAGAAAAAATCCTGCGTAAGATCCTGCGCGTCCTCACTCGAATAGCCGCGGCGGCAGACATACGAAAAAATGGGACGCCAATAAGTTCGGCAAAGCTCCGCCAGCGCTTCAGCAGCCTTCTGCTCATCGCCATCGGAATTCGCCCCGGCAAGGACGAGACTCCAGCGCGTGGTGGTGAACACACGCGGTTCGGCTTCCGCATTCACCGCCTAGCAGCGTGATTGTTTTTTACTTCCTCTACAAGCTTAAAAACCGGTTCGTCGGCGCGCGTGCTACATAAATGGAGGGGCGAGCTCCGCGAGCCTCGCTGCGACGGGGCCTCAGGAGCCGCTCGTTAAGCGTCGCAGAGCTCCGCCCTCCACATTCATACCTTTGACGTTCTCCCGCACACAGACGAACGGGCAAGCTCCGCGAGCCCGCGCACATGCTCACCGGTCGTGCCACTCCAGCACATTGAGTTCGCCTTGATACGCCCAGTCCTCAGCACGAGCAACGTAACCGTGGCGAACCGGGTTGTTCGACACGTACTGCCATTTCTCTGCATAGGATTCCGACCGGCGTAACTGCCGATCCCAAAACTCGCGCTGCCAAATCGGAACCTGGGCACGATGCGCCCATGCTCGCGTAACCTGATTTCTGCAGTACTCAATCCACTTCTTCAAAGGTTGCGGCGGAAACCTGTTTGGCGCGCAGAATAAATGGATGTGATCCGGCATGATGGCATAGCGACCAACACGCCAGAAGTTCGGTGTCTGCCATGACTCAAGGATTAGCTGGGCTGCTTCATCATTAGCCAATAGCGGCTTTCGGTGTCGGGTGCACATCGTGAGAAAAATAATTATCGACCGAAATCCAACTGTAACGCTGGGAAAATGCGCCGGCCTTTTCCTGTGCGGTCCACGGAAAGGCGAACCAATGGAGGGGCGAACTCCGTGAGCCTCGCTCTGATGCGGCATCGGCGGACGTCCCTTCGGCGTCGCAGAGCTCCGCCCTCCATCTTTGTCAGCTCGCATGGTTCTGTCTGGGATTCTCCGGTTCGGGTATAGCAAAGCAAATACAGTTTTCCAAAATTCTCCGGAACTTTGGCTGCCCGTTCCTTTAGAGATGTATGTGAAAATTGATTGTTGGTTTAATCAAAATCGTCTCCGATCACATCTGCGCATCGCGACTGCGGACACGTTCGCCACGTCAACGGTGCATCAGGTCTGCAGGAAAAGGCAAGAGGCTATCGAATGACAACTGAAGATACATCTACAACTGCCGACCCTACCCCTCCCCATACGAAAAGCGCCGAGAAAGGCAATTCGGACGCGAAAAAACTGAAAGCAAAAGTTCGCGCTCCCACCACCGGAGACGGCCAAACTAAGGGCCTCACGCCCTTGGCCGCGGCTTTCGCGCAGCGTCTGAAACAGACTCCGCCAAAGTCCCTTGCCAAGGCTTTGGCGGTTTTCAAGAAGTTTAGCTTGAGCAAGTTTCCGGAAAAGTCGGCGCCGTCGAACTATGTCCCTTCCAAAAAAAACCCGGCGGCCGTTCAGAGAAAGCTCATCGAACACCAGCTCCAAAAACTCAGGAAAACGGACACGCCCAACCGAGGAATGACGCTGGCGCTTCCACGGGAAACTATTAAGAAACTGCTTCCGAGTTTTAATGCGAAGGCGGCAACGATTAATTTGAAGGATGTCATGAAGCTCACTGCGAAAAACATGAGGGGAACGGAGTTTTATGCCAACGGCAATCCAACACTGAATCGGCTGGCCTTGCGGTCGCGCGCCCAGGAAATCATCGCAGCCATCAAGCAACGGTCAACGGCATCCGTCCGGCAGGAGGTTAAAAAATGAGTCGCAAATCGACACCCCAATTCATCATGGACGAGGTCAAGCTTCTCTTTGGTGGCCTGACGACACCCGAGTCGGAGGTCAATTTTAATCCACCCTCGAGAACCAATCCCGCCACCATTAAGAACAGCATCGATCCACCGGAGGCGACGTGGATCTGGGCCAATCAAGCGGCGCGGATGGCACAGGCTGTAAACCGAAACGACCTTGGAAAATATGGAATGCAGACCGATACAAATACGCTGTTTCGGCTGGTCAGCGTGTCGCCGCTCGTGTGGGAGCCGGTCCAGAATTTCACCTCCGCCACTTGGACGTGGCCCAACGTAACGGCGCGCAACGCACAACCTGTGACCCAAGGCGATGTCGGGGAGACAGGCCTCCAGACGGATATAAACACGTATTACCGGCTGACCGGCGCTGCCCCCGCGGTTTGGCAGCCCGTTGCAAATCCCATGAACACGTCGCCCCTTTTCGAATTATCAAAGGGCGCAGCGGATGCGGATTCCTTTCATGATTTCTTTCGTCTCCAAATCGCGTTCGAAGATGTTTGGTCCGAACTTCTGGATTCGTCGGTTGAGAAGTTAGGTCAACAGGCTTACGCGCAGTGGGACGCCCTCATGGACCAGAGTAGGGACGATTCCGGGAAAAAGGACCGGCTGACGCATTTCGAACCGGCACCCAAGGATGGCATAACGGGCGCTGATGAGCTGCAAAATTTTATCGACAATCTTAAGGTCGTACTTGGCATTCCACCGAACGGACAGCAGGAAGACATCAACTCATTCGATTTTGGTCCCCCCGCTCCCGGCGTTCATGCCGCCACTCCCGTCAATAATTCCCCCTCCAACCCACCACCGCCTCCTCCGGAGGTGCGACCTCCAGATCTCACGAAGTTATTAACGGCGCTGGACACGGCTCTAAAGGAATCGTATCGCTTCGACGTTTTCGCTCCTGCTTCGATAAACTATGGACTGCTGTTAAATTACCGCCAGCACTGGCGGCCTCAGTCGTACCAGGTCGGCAATCTGGTTTCGACAATTCCGCTGGCTCCCCAGGAGACACGCAGATACACGACCAAAACGGTTGTTAAGAAGACCCGAAACGTGAAGGAAATTGATGACTCGCTTCGAAGCGGCAAAGATGAGTCATCCAACACCTGGCGCATCGACGCAGAAATTGTGGATCGTGCCAAGAACCAGACGAATTTCCAAAAAAATGTTTCGGGCAGCTATGGCAACGATAACGCGTTCAAGGTCAGCGCGGGAATGCAGCAGGGGCAGGACCAGGCAATGGAGTCGGCGCAGACGAAGCGTGAATTTCATGAGGCAGTGGTGAAGTCGGCGCAAGAGTATAAAAACGAACATCGGCTGGAAATCACGACCGAAGAGAGTCGGGAAGACGAGGGCACGAGCTATCGGGAGATTCGCAATCCAAATGACGAGCTTACAGTGACGTACCTTTTCTATGAGTTGCAACGCCGATACCTGGTTGAAGAAAAACTTCACAAGGCGACCCCTGTCATCCTGGTGGCCAACGAGGTCCCCGCTCCGCATGAGATCGATGAGGCTTGGATATTGCGTTATGACTGGATCATTAAACGCGCGATTCTGGATGACTCGTTCCTGCCGGCCCTGGAGTATCTCTCCGCCAACTATACGGGCGAGAATGTTACACTACAAGTTTTGGCATTGGCGGTCGCGCAACAGAAGCTTGTCGTTGAAAGAGTCTCGAAACAAGTACAGCTCGCAAACAAGTCCTTGGATGCCTCTACGCTTGGCTTGGAAGCAACCGAGAATCAGGCCGTCCAAAAGCAGCAGCAGGATGAGGCCATGAAGTTTGTGAAGTCATTCTTCGATCCCCTCGGTCTTACGCAAACGGGGAATCGGGATGGCAACTCGGACAGGTCAAGGATCGATTTCGCCAAAGATGCGCTAAATCGTGCTCAAGCCAAAGCCAATAAGTTGACTAGCGATTTGAAGACGGAAATCACGGCCATGCAGGTCGCGATTGATAAGTATACGGCCGCCGCCACAAAGCATTTCAGTATGCTGGCCGATATCGATCGGCTGCGCGTCCATGTGAAGGACAACATCATCCATTACATGCAGGCCATCTGGACTTATGAGCCCTCTGACCAACGGTATTTCCGTCTCTACAATCTGGATGTTCCAGTGTTCACCCACAACACCGTCGTGGACTTCGAACGATCGACAGAAGGGATCGACGAAATCGATTTGTCGCACACCACCCTTAACATCGTGTTCCCTCCACCAACTCTGCTCGTTGAACCGAATAAACTTCACCAGGTGGCCGACCTCGAGAATCTCATCGGATTCAAGGGCAATTACATGATCTTTCCGATGATAAATTTCAATTATATGACGTGGTTCATGATGCAGGATTATATCGATCTAACTGAGACCACCGGAGTGACGGTTAAAGAGCCTGACCCACTTGCGAATGTGACAATTAAGGAACTTACGGATGCAATGGACGCAATCCGAGCCAATGACCCAGTATCCTTTGCTCGCAATCAGAAGTTCTTTGAAGAGGTCATGCTGCGGCTCCTATCTAATCGAGCGCCAGAAATGGTGATCGTGCCCAGCAATTCACTTTATATTGAAGCGTTGCCCGGAACGCATCCGCTGCTTGAGGACTTCAAGCTCATCCACCGCGCCATTGATGTAAAGAAAGCTCAGGCCGAGGCTCGCCGTGCCGAACTCGAGAACCTGCGCTTGGGCGCTCGTCTTTCGACCGATGAACGCGGCGACCCCGACATTGATAGGGTGGTAGTCGTCGGGAACGGTAAGAATGTAACGGTGGATGCAGGACAATAACGTGGCGGGCAGTGACAGCGGTCGCATGACAGACAGGCGCGGGACCGGACGACGTGCAACAGACGATGGCAATCCCGGAACGCTTGTCGGAATAGAAACTCGAGAGGGTGTCTCGTACGCAAGATACCGGGCAAAGCAAGGCACTTGGGTGTCTTCGTCATTGGCGCAACAGGGTTATGACAAAGAGTATGGAAAGGATGTTGCCTATGGAGCTTACTCAGGTGTTGCGCGGGCTCCGAGTGGTCAGCCCCTCGAAACTCCAGACAGGATCAAACCGGGCCAAGAGTACCTCATTCCAATCGGAACCGCCGGGAAAGCAACGATCCCACCCAGCGCGCCAGAAGATCTTCCTCCGAGTGGGCTGCGTCCGGGTCCAACGAACCCTCAACGCGGTACGCAACCTGGGCAGAAGTATTTGATCCCAATTAGAACTGAAACTGCCAATCTTCTTAGTTCGGGAACTCGGAGCGCACGATTATTAGGGGCTCCTCCGCCAGACATAGTTGCCGCCGACCCGAAGGACGCTGGCGAATTTGCAGATCCCAGTAAGACGCGCGAAGAACGACAACGCAATCTCGGGAAAAAGGATCCAGTTTTTGGACTGTGGCTAATCGCTAACCTTGAGCCTGTTGTTATTAACTTTCAGGAACATCTCCGCCTAGAACAGAACGATCGATCCGACCTTATAACCGCTGGCATTATTGTTCCAGGACAAACCAAGAATGAAGGGACTCAGTTGGAGAACGGAAGTCAGAAGAATGCTTTTAGACATACTTTTGGCCAAGCCCTTATTACTAGGACCTTTGGTAGGAAGCGCGCCGAATTGGTCGGATTCGCCCATGAAGACCTGCCAACTATCGATACCACCCCCGATGCTGTCGCAACTTCGTGGAACTATTGGACTGGCGACAATCTGAGATATTTTTCTGATCTAGCTACACCTTCGAATGCACTATTCGAGGCGGATACTGCTGCGGATCAACTCAACAATGAGATTGGCCGTCAGATCGCAGAAAAGCTCGGGCCGAAAGTCACTAATCGTGATGTCGCAAAAGCTGTGCTACGTACGTTTAAAAAGGAGGGGCTCTACGTTGCTAGCTTTCAGGGACCAGGGAAAGTCACTATCTCTCGGCAACCGCTGACGGAACAGCAGTATAAGAAGTACACGGACCTGCTGACGGATTTGGATGAGTTAGGTATGGGTAAGTTACATTAATCTCCGAGGTTAAGAAAGTCGATTGCCATGTTACAACATATAAGATTCGGGCTCGCCGCGATCTTCTCAGTACTTCTCGCCGACTGTCCTCCCGAACCGATAGTCGATACGTCGCGACAATACCAAGAGAATGCTGGGAAATTCGTGCAAGAACCTGCCGCCAGCTCGATCTTTCCCACGGACGGCATCAAGTTCTATCCGCTGGAAATCGGTGGTGGTACAGCCGTTGTAACAGGCGGCAGCCGCACGGGGGGAGAAATGGGGTCGCGTCTAAACATTTAACATTTCAGCAAGGGGAAACTCAGAACAATGAATAGGCCACCAATCTCGAAACCAGCGTTGTTCGCAGTGCTGCTCGCGTCCAGATTTATGTTGCCGGACATAGTGGCGCAGCCGACGCCCGTTCGTTTGCACATCACCACCCCCACATCAAGCTTTGATGAAAAGTACCTCTGGACGCCCGCCGGGGAAAACTTGACCTGCTCGGCGCCAATTCTTGATGTCTCGCTCGTAAAAGAGGAATCAAGTCCAAGAGTATATTTCATTTGTGGCGGCAAGAAACTGTGGATTCCCAGCATCGCGGACTTTGACGCGGTCGGCTTTGATTGGGCAAAAATCCAAGTGGTTCCTGATGGCGCTCTGAATGCATACCAAGAGGGTTTCTTCTCTGCCCCAGCCACGATCAAACCAAGTGACGTATTTTTCGATTGCGGGGAAAATTATACGTCGCCCTTGCCGCCTTGGGGGCGATGGATTCCTAACTGCGTATCGTCGAAATACGTGGTCAGAAATAATGTCGTAGTCGCTGGCTGGCTGCTTTATAGCGAAGATGGCGGGGGAGACGTGCCGCACATAAACTTTAGCGCGCCTCGGGGCGTAGAAGATATTTTTTATGACATAAAACTAGATCCTGATTTCGTCGATAAAATGTATGGACCTAACGGCCTAACTTCGGTTCTTGATAATGAATCTTATCATGCATCTTATCCGGGCAATCCGAATATCGGCAAGCTCCTCGTTTTGGCTGATACCGCCGAGGATGGGACTTCACGCGGGATCACATACAACTCATTTATCCTTCCTGAATATAAGGACGACAGGTCGCAACATGACTTTGACGTTCACGGGGAGCTGAACGCCTGGCACCCACACGATACCAACGTCCCAGGCGTTGCGGGTGAACAGCATTTTCTTGGCAGGGGCCCAGCACCGGCGGGTTGGCAATCTATCTCATTTTACGGTTACAACGATGTGTGGTGGCCTTTCAATGTCACGAATCCCGACGACGGATCCAGGCCACTTCGAGCGGGTGACTACGTTATCATGAAGGGCTCGCTATATGAAGATAGTCACGACAGCGGGCTTACCGACCCGTGGAATCAACCTCCGACTGAATCTCATTATGCCCGTACTGAGATGCATCCTGTCGACTGGGTTGTGCGAGTTAATGGACCAAAGCCCGCGTACCGCAAGACGGTTCGCCGCGTACAAGTTCTCGCGATGCCTAGCGCTGCCAGCGAGTCAATTTCCGAAGATATCAATCCTGATTTCACCCCTGCTGCTCCCAGTAGCCAATATTCGGTTGGCGATATGCGAGAATTGATTGACGGCCGCTTTACAGACATGTCAACGCTGTCGCCCCCTCCTCCGGAGGGGAGGATGGTCAACAGGCAAACTCATGTCACGGTAACCGGCACCGTGACCGGGACAGCGACGACGCAGGGCCGCTTTAAAGCAGCGTATATAATCGGTTGGCGAGAAAAAGACAGCGGTGACGAGAAAGACAGCCGTGGCGAGGTATGGGTTGAGGACATCGTGCCTGCAGGCGCAAAGCTTCGTGGAGATATGGAAAAATGGAATTGGGTTGCGAGCCCCCTGTTCTCTGGTGCCAAGGCGCATCAATCAGCTAACCAAAGGGGCCGGCATCAGCATTATTTCTTTGGTACGAGCAATCCACTGAATGTTGCTGCGGGAGACACGCTTTTTGCCTGTGTCTATCTCGATCAGGCGGCCATCCCCTGCGAGGTGATGCTGCAGTGGGCCAGCGGCGGCACGTGGGAGCATCGTGCCTACTGGGGAGCCAACCTGATTGACTGGGGCACGGATGGAACGGCCACTCGCCGCTTTATGGGGCCGATCTCGATCGTGGGGCAATGGGTCCGCCTGGAAGTTCCCGCCAGTCTTGTCGGACTGGAAGGTAAGTCGGTCGACGGAATGGCGTTCACGCTCCAAGGTGGTCGCGCGACGTGGGATTACACGGGAAAACGAGTGGCACAATCAAACCAGTTTAATGCTCAAATCTCGGCGTTCACACTGCCGCCAATGATACCATTTATTCCGCATAGCCTAACCGTCCCGCCTAAGACAGCTACTGTCACAGTTAAGAATACTGGGACTTCTGACTGGAACGCGGCTAAGGTTCGGGTCAGCATCAAACACGTTTCGGGTTCGCATGGGAACTCGTTAACGATGAGCCAGCCGACGAGCCAGAATGTGCCTAGTGGATCGACGGCTACATTCAACTTGTCATTTGGATGCGCCGGCCCGGAAACTTGCTCGGTGACAGTTCAAATGGAGGCAAACGGCATTGTCTTTGGCAACTCGATGACAAAGGTTACAGAATGTCAGCAGTTTGACTCAGAGAATGATGAAAATTCTCCTCGTTGAGAGATTGCCGATTCGTCCGGCTCAAAACTTCGAACTGGGGGGTTGGACGCGCTCTTATAGCGATTGAGGTCAGCGCCGCCGATCTAAAACAAAACGCAAGTGACTCAAGTCATCCAAAGCGTTCGAACCTGCTCTCCTCACTGTGACACAAGAAAATTACGTCATTGGCGAAGAAGAGTAAGGGTGCAATGGGGTCGTACCCCAGCATTTTGACATTCTTAGTTCGCCACAGCTTGGCCGTGGTCCCTGCGGAGGGACAAGAAGCAATTAGTTGAACACGTCTTTATCGTTCGGTAACTGGCCACGGCCTGTTAGTGATCCGATTTGTATTGATCGTATTCAGCATCGCTGACCTTCTGCGCCCAATTGGTGCTTTTGCCGGTCGGGTGTAGAGTGATTGCCATATGTACAGTAAAGTTGTCGGGAGCAGCGCCGTGCCAATGCTTTTTGTTCCGTCCGATATGAACAATGTCCCTGGTCGAATCTCGAAGGCTTCTGTGCGTGAACCTTCACGGGTCCTACTTACCGTGAGCCGCGATTCCGTAACAAAGCCCAAAAAATGCCGAAACTTTGGCTGCCAGTTCCTTTAGAGGTGTGTATGAAAACTAATTGCCGCGCAATTCGCTGGGTCGACGTCACCATTCCATGCGGCGCCACGCGCGCCGGATCGCGCCACGCTTCGTCCATTCGCAAAGAAGAAAAATGTTCGTAACCTTTTATGAACATTCGCATACTTTTCGTTAGGCGTGACTCGCGTTTCCGTAACCTAAGATAGTAATGGGTGAAGTCACTTCAGAGCATGTTTACGCCGAGACCTGCGCCAACATTCGCGCTACGGACGAAATCAGTTTCAAGTTGTTGGGCATCGTTCCGCTTCTATCAGGCGCCACGCTGGTCACCTTTTTCCTCAAAGGACCAGTCGCTGTCGAGAAAGCGCCTTTGATCATCACTGCGAAACATTCAGACCTGCAGTTGGCTGAGGAGCAGGGCCGAGGCGCTCGAGAGGAGCATCGTCGCGTCTGCAAAGACTCCACAGCAGCCGAAGCCTCCACTGCGCATTGGCAAGACAGAGGCAGAAAAATGGATTTATTCGATCACCATCGTCGCATGGCTGCTACTTCCGACTGTAGTGCCTAGCCTCTATATCTGCCCGCGACTGCTAACGCTGCACATTGCATTCGCGGCGTGCATCCTGATCGTGACACTCCTATCGGCATTCTGGCCCATTCGTGTGACGAATCCGTCATTCACTAGTCCAACGTTAAGTGACACAAAGCCATGACGCTGCAAGTTGAATGTGTAAGACGGGATTAGGTTGACCGTCACCACGCCACGGCCGGTTGGTGGCGCTCCACTCATAACAAGAAGTGGAGCGTCCGTCCAAAACCTCCAAAGAAATTCGGGAACTTTGTCTGCCAGTTCCTTTAGAGATGTGTATGAAAACTTATTATTGGTTTAATCGAAATCGTCCCCTATCATATCTGCGCACAAGTGTTTGTGCGCTTGCAATTGCCGGCGCGTTATTAACGTTGCCTAGCGCTGGAGCTGCCGGACCTCCACTCCCTGCAAGCGGGGAGTTTTTTCCCTGCTTCAATTACGCTGGTCCTCCTCGCCAAGTCGGTGATAACTTGATTATCACGTTCAACGTGAGTGGACCGGCTACTGGCACCTTCACCGGATCCTCCACAGGCACTGAGCTGGATGTAGTTCATCCCGACGGTTCCATATCGCTCCATGGCACCTTGCTCTTCACCGGTTCAATCAACGGCAGGTCCGGGACGATGCTCCTCACTTATGAAGGCATAGGCAATGCTGTGACCGGCCACGAAACACTGCGTTTTGTGGGCAGAGAGGGGACTGGCGATCTCGCCGGCATATATGCAAACGTAACGGCTGAGGGTGACGTCGGTGCCCCAGAGCCGGGATGCGACTTGTCCGGGGCGGGGACTTATACCGGACATGTTGTGTTTGCCCGCTGAGTCGATCAGCATAGGGCCCGAGTTCGCAACCAGCCGTCACGCTTCACCGCGTGACGGCTTTGCTGTTTCGGGGAAGCGAAGGAAAAAAAGTAAAAGCGCTCGAGCTCATCGGCGAATGGGCAGATGTGCGCGATCCGGAAATCCTCGCCCGATTAAATCGCCCGGCGTAACCACAGCGGCATCATTCCGAGCGAAGCGA
>WNFX01002234.1_pt1 | contig 19641 bp, 15 predicted proteins | sample 5400111 | NCBI WGS metagenome assembly WNFX01 (sample SAMN13153363, study PRJNA577476) | soil metagenome | isolation source: 40 cm soil or saprolite under grassland replicate 1 | place: USA:California | collected 2016-06-15 | reverse complement strand
CCCGCACTGAACAGTACATCAATCAGCTCTACAAGCCGATCGACAACCAAACTGCTACCACCGCCGAGTACTACAGTGTCCCGCTGCGCGTCTACCTGACGCGCTACCACCGCTGGATCCTTCTCGGTGAGAATAGCATTGCGTTCTGTAAGGTATCCTTTCGTGGTGAGAACATCTGCCCCCTCACCTCGACGATATCTGAAGTAGTGAACCGTCAGTCCAGCGAAACTTTCGTGGCCGAGTTTCGGTCTCCCGAATCCTCTACCTCCCCCCAGATTCGCGTGGATGTCAACTGGAACTACAATACGACACACTACCAGATCAAGCTCACCAACGAGCAATTCGTTGATCAGAGCACCACGGCCCTAGTGTACCTGTATGACCTATATATCGATACATTTAGCAGTCGCAACGTAGGGCATAGCGCCATGCTCACCCTCGCCAAGACGGACTTCACCCACCTGCACAGCTTTCGCTATACGATCCGACATGGCAACCAGCTGCTACAAAATTACTACTGGTACAAGCAGGACCTAGCGAAGTACGAGCGACTGGCAAGATTCCTGGTGCAGCAAGGCTACCAACTGGACTACGACATCTATGCACCGATTTGGGGATATGGGACATCGTACCCGGACAACCTGCCGTATCACATTAGCAGCGGCGATGGCAATGAGGTCTATCACGATTGCCATGCCTCTCATTGGAACAGCACGCTCGATTATCTGTATCAATCCAAGCTTTGCAAGGTTGGGGTGGCCACCTACGTCGCGATCAGCCAAAGCGACCTGCTTACCACTTCAATCCAAGCAATGCACATTTTGAACAAGTATGGCGACCCAGAGCGATCCTATTTGGATGGTGGGAATCAGCAATCTACTCCGATTGGTGCCGCAACCGAGCTTGAACAAAAATTCAATCAATCACGTATCGGCATCCCCATTTGCAGCCCGATTGGTTGTAATTACGACATAGCTAGTGGAATCAGGACGTTCAGCTTCGGTGCACTCGAGACCAAGCTGGGCTATGGATACGGCCGCCAGACAAGCCGAGATTATGCCGATACCGTAGCCCGGTTGGCACTGGAGGTCCAGGTAGGGGATGATCAGACGCTCCTGATGGCTGATGGCGGCACATTCTACCGGCCAGCACAAAAAGGGGCTTTCTATCTGTCATGGGATGCGTCGATGCGGTACGCCAAGAGCGAGCCTTTGGGCTATAGGTATCTCAATGATCTGCTGAACATGCCCGATGAGTACCGGGGGGTGCTCGTTTCAGACATGGAGACGACGCTCGACGCCTATGCCTTTCTGGTCTTGTATCGTTGCAAGAAGTACGATGTCGGCTGTGCTGTTGGAGTGCCGAAACCTCTAATCGCTCTTTCATCTGGAACCAGTCCAGTACATATAGCCAGGGCCTATTCAGGTACTCTTTACAATATGATGCTGGATATGACCACACATATGTCCCTTAGTAGGATTCAACAAGGTCAGAGCGATCTTCTTGGCTACATCACTGGAGTCCAGGTAAACGGACATCAGGTGAACGAACCTTTCAGTGGGAGTATCGATGCGCATGAACATATTCAGTTCACGTTTGCAGAGTATGCAGGGCAGGTGATGCTCTCCTTTGATGGATCAGTACAATCAAATGGCACCCTCGCTGGAAATTATTGCAGCCTTGACCAGCAAGGGCAATGTGCTGGCGAGTATGGTGTTTGGAGTGTTGTTCCCGTAGCAACAGGAGCCTCGAGATGATTTATAGATAGTGTTGCCAAAACAAACACGATCATAGTTCCATCATTTGCTCGCCTGTTCGGGAGGATATCGGACAGCCGTTGCCAGAATTTTTTTGTAAAAATGACGATATGAGGTAACAACATCATTGATGCTTTCTTCAGCATTATCTCTGAGGAGAGAAAGCTTATTTGCGTTTATCTGCTCGAAACTGTGATATCAGCACCGCTACTGCGCCGACCTCCCCCCATCAATCGCCACCACCTGCCCCATAATATAACTCGCCCCCTCTCAAGCCAGAAATAGAATGGTAGTCGCAAGCTCCCGTATCAGCAGAATCAATTACCTCAGTCCTATGTACAGGACAAGCAACGCCGAATAAGGTATGATCATGCTACGAAAAGAACATGTAAAGGCGGTTGCTATGCAAGCTCAGGACATTATAACGTATTTTGCTGAACTAGGTCAGGAATTGCAACACCTGGGTGTTGCACACCCCATACGTATCCTCTTAATTGGTGGAGCATATATGCTCACGCAGGTTCACAACAGACCTACAACAAATGATGTTGATGTGCTTCTCAAAGATATTGATGACACTACCACCTCACCGCCATATCGAACATTTAAGACAGCAGTGCGGGCTGTTGCGAGCAGAAACTCCCTTCCAAATACCTGGATGAATGATCTCCTTGGTGACTTTCTTCGCAACACTAGTACTGTACCACAAGGGACTCTGTGGCGAAGATATGCCATGCTCGAGGTGTATATTCCACCTGGCGAATACATTTTAGCCCTAAAACTGCTTGCTGGACGTCCAAAGGACAGGGATGACATTTATGCCCTCTGTCAACAGATCAAAATTCAGACACGGGAACAAGCACAGCAATTGGTTGATCGGTACATCCCAAACAAACAAGTCCAGCAAATCAACGACCTGGATGACACGCTAAACTTTTTCTTCCCATAGTCTGTTATGATATAATGAAAGCCATAGAGAGGCAGAACGCCGGTATGACCAGGAGACGTGATGAGAACCACTAATCACTTGCAAACCATGGCTCTCACCTACCAAGAAATTTGTCAAGGTGAACGCCCATGGGTAGCACTAGGCAACTTCATGAATGATTGGTTTGATTATGCCAAAGATCGGAGGGCGCAATTAGTCGCTGATCCGATCTTTCTTCCAGAATCACTCAATAGTTGCGCACTCCGTTGGGCAGTCTTTTGTACTGCCTCAGTAGAATGGCTTTGCGAACGTTACAGTGTGCCCTGCCCGTCCTGGGTCCATACCTCCACCTACTGCTTATCAGAACCCTGGTTTGACGCGCCTCACGCAGATAAACCACATGTACGTGAATGGCTCATCAAACACACACCAGAGCCATTTACCAGGCGCAATATCTATTGTGGTAACCGTATGTTTGCTAACAAGTACGAATTCGCCGAACAATACCGCCGCTTTTCTGCTGCCTTGTCTACTGCGACATCCACCTAAAGCAAGAGGTGCCGTCTTGCTTCTTACTGATAAGTTATGAGAGAAGTATTCATTGCGCCGACCTCCCCCCATCAATCGCCACCACCTGCCCCGTAATATAACTCGCACCTTCCGACGCCAAAAACAGCACCGCAGGAGCAAGCTCGCCTGGTTGACCAATGCGACCCAAAGGCGCGACTGGAATGTTAGCCGCTTCTGCACGCTGGACAAGAACCTCGGACATGCGTGTTCGAAATAACCCCGGCGCAATAGCATTCACACGAATACCCCGAGCAGCCCATTCTACCCCCAATGCTCGCGTCAGGTTAATCACCGCTGCTTTACTGGCATTGTAACCAACTGTATTTAACTGCCCACCTCCCAGGCCAGCAATAGAGGCAACATTCACTATGGCACCTTTTTTTCGCTCCAACATATGGCGTCCGACAGCCTGTGACATGAGAAAAGTACCGGTGATATTGGCGTCGATAACTTGTCGCCATCGTTCTAAGGGCATCGTTTCGGCAGGTGCGCCCCATGTCAAGCCTGCATTATTAATCAGAACATCGATTTTGCTATTCTTTTCAATTGTCTGCTGCACCATTTGCTCTACTGAGGCAGCGTCGGCGACATCACAGATCATGGCATCAACGGCTATACCCTGGTCTTTCAGAAAATTTTCAGCCTCGTTGAGCCACTGTTCCCGGCGAGCAGTAATCACCACCTTAGCGCCAGTCTGCCCAAAGGCATGAGCAATTTCTAATCCTAAGCCGCGTGACCCTCCCGTCACCACGACAACTTCACCTTTAAAACCAAAGCTAACAGTGCCCATCGATGCCTCCTTAATTTTTCCTGTTCAACTTGTCGCTCATCAGAAGCAATGTTATGATGATATCATAAATAGTTCCCTTTTATACCACAACGAAATAGTCGGCTCTCCAACTTTCCGGGGAAATTCCCTACCGTAGGGGCGAGGGTGGTGGTGCTGGGAAGGGTGGGCCTTTATGGTCGCCCGCCGTCCCCCGAAAGGATGGAGATCCAATACACAACAGGAGCTTGATATAGTTACTAATCAGATTACACCCACATTTCAGATGGGTAAAGACGACCAACACCGGCTGAAGAACCTTCCCTGGTATATTCCTTTGGAAGAATGGCCAGAGCATGGAGTTATCCCGCTTACAATCCGTCGAGGTGAGTCACGCCATCCTGTGATCTTCATTGAGAGTGAAGGCGCACGCTACGCGATCAAGGAAACGACTCCTTATATGGCCGAGCGTGAAATCAATAACCTGCGCGAGATTGAAAATCGTGGCATTCCCGTACTCAGCGCTGTTGGAAGCGTCACTGTAGCAGCGCCACCTATTTTGATAGAGGAACACGGTCCAGGTGGACTCCCTCAATACACGAGCGGGGATCGAGGCTACACCGTAACCAGACTCACTCCGCGCGTTATACCACATTCATTGCTCTTTCGACTGCCATTTTCCAGGCGAACGAAACGGCATATCCTGGGAGCAGTGGCCGTGTTGCTGGTCGAGTTACACGAACACGGCGTATTCTGGGGTGATCCATCCCTGGCAAATGTGCTGATTCGTATTGACGGGCGATGTATTCTGGCAATTATGGCTGATGCAGAAACAGCAGAACTTTTTCCTGAACCGGTAAGCGAGGGACTACGCGAACAGGACATAGCATCATTTGGTGAGTCATTAATCTGGCAAGCTGAAGACCTGCGTCGAGAACGCGAGTTACCTGAAGAAGAGACATTGATGGACATCAAGGATTTTCGTTATTTTAAACGGCGGTATCGTGTCCTACGTCGTGAACATGCGCTGGTAGCATCTTCTCCATCTTTTAGCACACTTTACCAGGTGAATCGCTTATTGGAAGGCTTGAATCAGTGGGGCTACTCGCTCTTCAGCACGACCGGACATGTTCTGCAAGAGGTTGTTACCGTTTTGCCCGGCTGGTATTCTCGCCGCATCCACGAGTTGTTAGGTATCAAAGTGCCACGCATCTATGCTCGTCGTTTCTACAATATGATACTTGGTCACCAGGTAATTATGAGTAAAAATGAGGGCCGCGATGTCAGTATTGAAGAGGCCGCGCACCATTGGTATTACAATTATCATCTGCCTGCTATTCTCCTTTTACGCATGCATCTCACAAACGATCAAGACCCCATGCAAGCCTACTTTTCTATCATGCGACATAAATGGAAGCTCAGCCGCGAAGCTGGATACGAAATACCCCTGGATGAGGCAGTGGCGGATTGGGCGATGCAGGTGGCCAATACAGGAAAGCTTGGCGCGGTTGACCCTGCAAGCATAGCAACCTGGTGGAGAGAGCGCAAACCCGTCTCAGAGGTATTGGAGCCGCCGCTCATAGAAAGTGAAAAATTGAAACCACTACTCTCGGAAGCAGAACAACCTCTCGTATATCTTCCTCAAGCCCAGTTAGATGAGAAATTAACCGACATTCTTGAACAACAGAAGCCTGATGATGATCAGGAAGCGGAATAATGACGAGGGCGGGGGCAAGCCCCGCCCCTACTATACACATTCAGATGGCTTCACAGGCTCGTTCGTATATAGTAGGGGCGGGGCTTGCCCCCGCCCTGTAAGCTTGCGGTCGCACGATGATGGAGGACAGGAATGATACTCCTGTCCTCCTGTACCCTTGCCCCCGCCCTGTAAGCTTGCGGTCGCACGATGATGGATCACACCAACAGCTATACCTCTTCCAGAACCTCTTCGTCTTCTTCCCCCGCTTCTATCTCAAGTTCACCGGCTTTGAAGGAGGAAATATTGCCACGGATCTGATCTTCAAGTGCTGTAGCAACATCACTATTCTGGCGCAGGAAGTCTTTAGCGTTTTCGCGACCTTGACCCAGGCGGATATCGCCAACGTTGAACCATGCGCCGCTCTTCTTGACGAGACCCATCTCTAAACCAAGATCGATCAGGCCACCCTCGCGAGAAATACCTTCGCTGTACATGATATCAAACTCTGCCACACGGAACGGAGGAGCCACTTTATTCTTGACCACGCGTACGCGAGTACGGTTTCCCATTACGTCTTGACCCTGCTTGATCGTGTCCGTTCGACGGATATCTAGACGCACAGAGGCATAAAACTTAAGCGCTTTACCACCAGAGGTCGTCTCAGGATTACCAAACATCACACCAACCTTCTCACGCAACTGATTGGTAAAGACGACTGAAGTGTTGGAACTACTAATGGCTGAGGTAAGTTTACGCATAGCCTGGCTCATCAAACGCGCCTGTAAGCCAACATGTGAGTCGCCCATCTCTCCCTCGATTTCAGCACGCGGTGTTAGTGCCGCCACCGAGTCAATGACAACCACGTCAATAGCATTACTACGTATGAGTGCATCAACGATCTCAAGTGCTTGTTCGCCAGTATCCGGTTGCGAAATCAGCAGGTTATTGATATCAACACCACAGCGTTCAGCATAAGCGCGATCAAGTGCATGCTCAGCATCAATAAAAGCGGCATACCCTCCAGCATGTTGCGCACTGGCGATGATATGTTGACAGAGGGTAGTTTTACCGGATGCTTCAGGGCCATATATTTCAGTTACACGGCCTCGTGGTATACCCCCCACGCCAAGGGCGAGGTCCAACGCAATTGATCCTGTGGGGATTACCTCAACATGAATCTTTGATACCTCTCCCAGTTTCATAATCGCGCCTTTACCAAAGCGACGTTCAATCTGGTTAAGGGCCTGTTCAATAGCCCTCTCACGCTCAGTGGTAGCAGTAGAAACGGCAGTACTGCTTCGATCAGCCATGACTTTGTCCTTTTTACTCATTGGCATTTAACTCTTACAGGGTGCAGGATACAGGCAGAATCAGTCACATCCCGCTCACCACCCTGTTCTCCTCCTTTTATTTTGCTGCCAATCCCCTCAAGGGGAGGGGAACTTCCCATCGCCTTTTGAACGGCACAAAACAACGAATCCTGGCTTGTTGTCAGCTACTCGTTGTTACTTCCCTGTTAGACATTCTCCGGTACACTTGCAAAAGCGGAAACAGGCTCTCTCCATGCCCATTCCTCAAATGTAGAACAAGAGTACCATACACAACAACACATGTCAAGCTTTTGTACACGCAATCTCCGATCTGTAGGGACGGGGCTTGCCCCCGTCCTGCCCTACCCCTACATGTCAAGCTTTTGTACACGCAATCTCCGATCTGTAGGGACGGGGCTTGCCCCGTCCTGCCCTACCCCCTACATCTCCCGCCGACCTTCAAGAGCTCTGCTCAGTGTACCCTCATCTGCGTATTCCAGGTCACCGCCGATGGGCAAACCACGCGCCAGGCCTGTGATCCGCACATTGAACGGTTTTAGCTCTTTCTGGATATAGTTGGCTGTGTATTCGCCCTCGAAGTTGGGATTCGTTGCTAGAATCACCTCGTGTATATTACCCTCACGCACACGTTTCAGGAGTTCGTCGATGCGCAGGTCTTTAGGACCAATACCCTCCACAGGCGAAAGCGCGCCATGAAGCACATGGTACAATCCCTTGTACACCCCGGTCTTCTCTAATGCAAGCACATCGAGAGGTTCCTCTACGACACAAATCAGCTCCTGATCGCGATGAGGGTTGCTACAGGTAATGCACGGATCAGTCTCAGTAATATTGAAACAGCGCGAACAATAAATGATGCTCTCTTTGACGCGCATAATAGCTTCGGCCAGGCGCCGAGCCTGGTCTGTCGGACTGCGTAGAATGAAAAACGTGAGACGTTGCGCTGTCTTAACGCCAACGCCTGGCAGTTTTGAAAATTCCTCAATGAGAGCCGCTACTGGCGGCGCAATATCGCTCATAGTCTAGAAAAGTCCTGGTATTTTGAGACTGCCGGTCATTTTCTGCTGTGCTTCAGTTGCCTTATTATAGGCGTCCTTTGCAGCAGCCAGTACCATAACTTCCAGCTCAGCAATGTCTTCCGCACTGAAAGCTTCAGGGTCAATCTTGACAGCAGTAATCTCAAATTTGCCGCTCATAGTGATAGTAACGGCGCCACCACCGGCAGTACCTGTGAAGAGGGTGTTCTCCAGTTCCTCCTGCATCTTCAAGAGCCGCTGCTGCATCTTCTGGATTTCACGCATATTCATTGCAAAAATAGCTCCTTACTTTGGTCGAAACTCAACGATTCTCGCCGAAAATGTTTTAATGACTTCCTGCACTACAGGATCACGATGAACTTTCTGTTCAATTGTATCTGGTGGCTGCACTACACTGGTGTTCTCTTTCACTATACCTGTTCTGGTAAGTGAGGCTACATCGGATGGACTGGACTCAAACAAATCCTGGCTCATCGTAGAGAACGGCTTCTGAGCATCCTGGATATCCTCAGTTGGATAAATGGGTGCAACAGGTCGCTCTAGATACGCCGATTGCTGCAAAGCACTAGCTGGCGCTACACTTGTTGAATAGCTGACGGGATCAGGTATCGGAACAGACGAATGGAGTTGACCTGGGGGAACCAGGCGTACAAAGCACGGTGTCTGAAATTCCGTAGTTAAGGCCCACTCCAGAAATTTATAGCGTTCATTCGCTTTCAGATAATTATAGTGCCCTTCTTTATCGAACTGTACAACAACGACAGTCTGCCCTGCACGACTTTCAATACCGATAATCTTACAAGGACGTAACATCGATAGCATTGCTGGGCTGGTCTTTTGCCTTGTACGCTTGATCACGCTTTCCCAGGCATCACTTATCTGCTGTACTGTCAATACAGGCTTGCTGCCATCACTCTGAGTTTGTGGTCCTGGAATTTCCTCTTCTTCTCTAATCGGAGAAACAGTTGAACCTTCACTTCCCTGCCTGGTCTGAATTTGCGGTGAGGGCTGTGGTAGGCGAGTCTCTAGACGACCTGGAGTCTCAGCTTCTGCTGCTGACTGTGAAATGACGGGATGCTGCTGTATTGACGGGGCGGACTGGCCAGATTGCGCAAGACGATGCACTTCGATACACGCAAGCGAGGCCAGTTCGAGACCAAGTTGTGGAGTTCCCTGGTTCTTTTGTACAAGATCATTCTGGGCAAAGATACGCGCACATTCAGTCAGCTCCTCAAGTCCAAAATGCTGGGACAGTTGCTTAATCTCTCGCGTCTCATCTTCTGTAAGATCCAGAATGGTGCCAACATCTGCACCCGCTTTGGCAAGCATCAAGGCACGCCAGTATTCTATCAACTGAGAGTTGATCTGGCGCAGGTCTGCACCCGCTTCGGAAAGCTCATGGATCAAGTGCAAAGCAGCAGAACTATTCAGTTCCGCAATATCAGTGATCAGCCTGGAAATAGCGCGCGGGTCGGCCACACCAAGCATAGCCTGCACCTGCGCCAGTGAGATTTCTTCTCCCGCGTAGGCAATAGCCTGATCTAGTAGACTAAGGGCATCACGCATACCGCCAGCCGCGGTCCTTGCGATGAGCTCAGCAGCGGCTCGCTCAAGCTTAATATGTTCTTGCTCAGAAACATAGAGCAAACGCTCAACGATCTGTCGCGTGGAAATACGCTTAAAGTCGAAACGCTGGCAGCGTGAGAGGACAGTAGGTAGCATCTTGTGTACATCTGTCGTAGCCATGACAAAGATGGCATAGGGCGGCGGTTCCTCCAACGTCTTTAGTAAGGCGTTAAAGGCTTCGGTCGTGAGCATGTGCGCTTCGTCAAGTACATAGACCTTATATTTTCCAGTGGAGGGGGGCATCATAACCTTTTCGCGCAGGTCACGAATGTTGTCGATACCACGATTGGAGGCGGCATCTATCTCGATGACGTTAAACGAATTGCCCGCCGTAATCTCACGGCATTGAAGGCATTCGTTACATGGCTCACCATCTTTAGGATTGCTACAATTGACTGTTTTTGCAAGCAAACGAGCAGTACTGGTTTTGCCGGTGCCTCTAGGTCCAGTAAAGAGATAGGCATGAGTTAGATTATCGCTCTTGAGGGCATTTTTGAGCGTACGAATAATCGGCTCTTGACCAACAAGATCATCAAAAGTCTGCGAGCGCCATTTGCGGTAGAGTGATTGTGAGGTCATACTTCGACTCCCGCCTGCATTCCTTATTGACGGGCCACGAACCCCCGCCGGAGTTGAAAGAAGATATACATGGCATAGAAAACCGATTTTCGCCCGGTCCTGCCGATCAGCGCAACCAGGCTCTCCTACGGCACCCAGAGAGGTCCATTTACCGTTGCTTCCTCACGGACCTAGCGGGGTTCACAGACATCTGTCGCGTAGGACCCGATTACGCCGATCGGCAGGACCGGAAGAAAACCGGCCTGTTCCGCTCACATCTCACTATTGCTTGCTTGCAGTACCTACAAACAGCTAACTACAAGCAGCGGAACACCCTCATTTTACTCTTGTGGCTGGCAATTGTCAAGCAAAATTTAAGACTTATAGAGCCTCAGCGCATTGTCGTGCAGCACCGCAACTCCTGCTCGTTCCGCCTCAGTCTTACTCAGATCGCCGTTTGCTACGCATTCACCGAGTACTTGCCCCAGAATGCGCCGTCCATCCAATGCACTGACCCAGTGCAACTCTGGTACTCCAACCGCGTCAGAACTATACAGCAGCTTCGAGTATGGAGCTACACTAAACGCGGCCCGCGTAAACTCGAGCATTTCATGGTAACCCAGGTAAGGAATACCATACGAAAGATCGAGGTAGACGTTTTCGTAAACAGTCGCAAGATAAGCTCCCTGTTGTGTATAAGGATAGCATTCGTGAAGTAGGACTACCGGTATAGCACGATATTCGCGTCGCTCAAGTACAGCGCGCAAATGCAGCGGATTCGCGAGAAGCATATCCGCATCAGTATCACCATAGCCGGTATGGAACTGAACAGGTAGTTCCTGTCGTGCAGCTTCCGCAAACGTCACGTGTAAAAGGGTATCGAGCAAGGGCTTATGCGCAAGCCTTAATGAACCTCTTTCTTGCACCTCACGGCGAGCCACAGCAAAAGCTTCCTCGACATCATCGATTCTCCAGGTACGAATATCCAACCCAGTGCGATAGGCTACAATGCTTTTCAACGCCACATATCCTTGCCCGCGCACATCGTTTAGCGCTACTCGTAACGCTTCGACAACAGCAGAAAATGTAGCGTTCTCAGTTATCAAGCGCTGCATCAATAGCTCCACCCTCAGCATTGGCGCCACCCGGCAGTTCGCGAGTTCGCTGACTGTCGCATCCGGCAACACTAGTTCCGGTGGTGGAAAACCCTTATCCATAAACAGTACATCGAAGTTTGCAGCACGCAAGAATCTGCTTATCAATTGTTGCTCATCAAATTGCTGACGTGCTGCCAGTATGGCTTCTTCTGTTGGTTCACACTCAAAGAATGCAGCCATCTTATGTACCAGGCGATGGTAGAAGAGCGTGGTTGTCACATGCGAGCTTCGCATCCCAGGATCAGAGGATTCGGTGAAGTGCCCCCGCCACGCAGTGATTATCTCCCGATTGTCACCTTGAGCGACCGGAGTTCGATTGTCAGCCTGAGCCCATTCGCTGCGCTCAGGGTAAACTCCGCGAAAGGCCTGTGGAGCCTGAGTCCGGTAGATACCATGGCAGTGATTATCTGCAAGTGGAACATTTGACAGATCAATAGGCGTCATTGGGAACCTCCTGGTGTCATCCTGAGCACTCACCCTGTCATCCTGAGCGCAGCGTTGGAAACCTCCTGGTGTCATCCTGAGCACTCACTGTCATCCTGAGCGAAGCGAAGGATCTCGCGCTGTTGCCTGGTACTCCTTCCATGTAGACAGTATATCACCGGATCAAGAAGAGTGAAGCTTCATGGTGGCCCGCATCATCGCCCCGAACCTGTCCTTCCTATCAGGCCATGCCGATACTTGGCAAGTGAAGCCTCATGGTGGCCCGCATCATCGCCCCGAACACCATCATCCCGAGCACTCACCCTGTCATCCTGAGCACTCACTCTGTCATCCTGAGCGAAGCGAAGGATCTCAGCCAACACCACGTAATAATCATCGTTTTCCCCTTTTTGAAACCTTCTTCTTTGCTTCGTCGTGCCTTACTTAAAGAAGCAGTTCCCTTTTTGGAGTGAAAAGTGTCGTCCTGAGCGATCACTGTCGTCCTGAGCGAAGTGCTGTCATCCTTCGCTTCGCTCAGGATCTCGCACTATTGTCCGAGATAAAATCATACAAATAGGCATGGCTCGAACCACATTATTACTAACACTGCCACTATTTTTTATCCACTGGATATGGCTCGCTTTGAGAAAAACAATCTGCATTTATCATTTACAAGGAGAATAAATGTATACCCTTGGAATCAATGCTGTTTATCACGATTCTGCTGCCTGTCTTGTCAAAGATGGACAGGTGATTGCAGCAGTTGAGGAAGAGCGCTTCACACATGTGAAGCATGGAAAACGTCCCACACCTTTTTCAACCTATGAATTACCGTTTCATGCAATCAACTACTGCCTGCAGGAAGGCGGTATCTCTCTGGTTGATATTGATCATATTGCTTACTCCTATAATCCCTTTTTGCTTCTTGGACAACATCATAATGATACAGTTCTCACTCTTCCTTTAGAGCCAAGCGTACATCCAGTGCCCTCTGAATGGGAATCAGCATGGGACCCTCTCTTTCTATCGTCCATTATCAATGCACCACGCCACTTAACTGGCGGTGTACCACATCATTTGCAAGCGCGTTTTCGTGGAGCATATAACAAGGGTCCATACAGATGGCATTTTGTGGAGCACCACCTGGCACATGCTGCCAGCGCCTTTCTCCCCTCTCCATTCATGAATGCTGCTATCCTGACGTTGGATGGTCGAGGAGAGAGGGCAACAACAAGCTATAGTATTGGCGAAGGTAACTCCTTGCAAATGCTTGGTCAGGTCAACATGCCACACTCACTCGGAATACTCTATGAGCAGGTCACTGAATACCTTGGGTTTCTCCATTCTTCAGATGAGTATAAGGTAATGGCACTGGCATCATTTGGTAAGCCACGTTATCTTTCCGATTTCCGGGAGATTATCCAGCTCAAATCAGATGGTCAATACACGATAAAGCCCCCCCAACTGAAGGAGCGTTTTGGTCCTTCACGAATGAAAGGCGGATCATTGGAACAGCGACATTACGATATTGCACATTCATTACAGTTAGCGCTGGAGGAAACAGTTCTTCAGTTAGCATCCTGGCTTAACCAGGTCACCAACATCGATAGACTCTGCCTGGCAGGAGGAGTAGCGCTGAACTGTGTCATGAATGCTCGATTGCGTGATAAGGGACCGTTCAAGGAAATCTGGGTTCAACCTGCTGCAGGTGATGCAGGAACAGCACTCGGCGCGGCACTCTGGATTGATGCACAGGAACATTCAACATCTTCACGCTCCTTTTACATGGATCATGCATTCCTTGGTCCTGCTTTTAGTGATGACGAGATTGAGCAGTTTTTACATTGGTCAAAACTTCCATATCGGCGTTCCAAAAATCTTGCTGATGAAGTCGCTAATATGCTGGTACAAGACAAGATCATTGGCTGGTTCCAACATCGCATGGAGTTTGGACCGCGAGCACTGGGAGCACGTTCAATTCTGGCATCACCACTTCATGCATCTATGCAGGTCAGGCTCAACGAGATCAAGGATCGCGAAGACTTCCGGCCAGTAGCCCCTGTTGTTCTTGAGGAAGAGGCTGCTCATTGGTTTGAAAATGCCGGTAAGTCTCCATTCATGCTTTTCGTCTATGATGTGCTGCCAGAAAAAGCCGAATATATCCCAGCGGTGAGGCATGTGGATGGTACAGCGCGCATACAGACTATCAATCGCCAACAGCATCCACTCTATTATGACCTCATCAAGGCATTTCAGATGTGTACCGGGGTTCCGGTGCTCGTCAATACTTCATTCAATACTCGGGGTGAACCCATCGTATGTACTCCACGCGACGCCGTTGAGTGCTTCTGGACCTCACCTCTTGACGCGCTCGTGATAGGCTCCTACATCTTAGAAAAGCCGCAGAGTTACGAATAATGGTTTATGTTTCAGTTGTCGTACCGACCTTCAAGCGCCCGGCATTGCTTACTCGATGCTTGGAAGCGTTACTTGCACAAGACTTCGTTCCGGCAGACTATGAGGTCATCATCGTTGATGACGCGGCTAGTGACCAGACAAGATGCCAGATAAAGCAGTATGCAGATAGGGCTGAGATGTGCGGTCATGCAGTACGCTATCTTGCTGTGATAGCTTCTCACGGTCCCGCAGCAGCACGTAATATCGGCTTGTACGCCGCTTATGGCGAAATTATCGCTTTCACTGATGATGATTGTATTCCGTCTCCAGGATGGCTGAAAGCCGGGGTCAAGGCTTTGGTCAGCGATATTGTAGCCGTCGCAGGGCGCATCATCGTGCCATTACCGCCTGCACCTACTGATTATGAATACAATGCATCTCATCTCGCACATAGCGAGTTTGTAACCGCTAACTGCTTTTTCCGCCGTGATGCTCTCATCAGGATTGGAGGATTCGATGAACGCTTCACAGCCGCGTGGCGCGAGGATAGTGACCTCATTTTTACGCTGCAAGAAAACGGTGCGCGGTGCATCGCCGCTCAAGATGCAGTTGTCATCCATCCAGTGCGACCTGCGCGCTGGGGAGTCAGTATACATCAGCAGTGTAAGAGTTTCTTTAATGCTCTTCTTTATAAAAAGCATCCAGTCCTGTATCGCCAGAAAGTCCAGGCAACACCCCCCTGGCACTACTATGCTATCGTGTGTGCTTTACTGGTCGTATTGATCGGTGCAATAAGTGAATCATGGCTACTAGCATGTACTGCTCTTGGAATATGGATATATTTAACAGGCCGCTTCTGTATACAGAGGCTCCAACACACATCCCATGCTCCCTCTCATATTGCTGAGATGATAGTGACCTCTGTTGTGATTCCATTATTGGCCATTTTCTGGCGACTGCGTGGGGCTATCAAGTTTCGCGTGTTCTTTTTGTAAATGCTGTAGAACTACGTAAGCTGTCATCTGAGCGACTAATGTCATCCTGAGCAATAACAGTGTCATCCTGAGCGTAGCGAAGGATCTATCCAAAAAGTTGACGACGATCTACCACGCGCTTCACCTTGCCCTCGCTACGCGGGAGATGGTGTGGCTCAACAATCAGTACGTGCGCATGTAATCCTAGCGCCTGGTGTAGATCATTTGTCACGGCTGCTTGCAGCAGACCAATGGTTTCAGCTCCTTTATGATGAAGCATTTCATCTGCCTCCACATGTATCTCCAGCTCATCTAATGCATCACGTTGTCGATCAACGAGAATCTGGTAGTTACTGCTCAGGCCAGCATGGGAGAGCAGCACCTGCTCAATTTGGGTGGGGAAAACATTGACACCACGTACAATGAGCATATCGTCGGTCCGGCCTCGAACGCGCTTCATCCGCACAGATGTACGACCACAAGGGCAAGGTTCATGAACCAGGGCTACAAGATCACGCGTGCGGTAGCGTAACAGGGGCAAAGCTTCACGCGTCAAACAGGTGAAGATGAGTTCACCGACCCCACTATCCTGGAGGCGCTTGCCCGTTTCAGGATCAATTACTTCCGGGTAAAAGTGATCCTCGTTGATATGCAATCCCTGGTGTTGTGAGCACTCGGCTGCGACTCCGGGACCAATAACTTCTGTCAAACCATAAATATCGAAAGCCTCCAGGCCAAAGCGTTCTTCTATCTCATGGCGCATTCCCTCGGTCCACGGCTCAGCACCGAAAAAGCCAACACGCACATTCATTCGACTACGCAAGTCTATCCCCTCTTCGGTAGCAACCTCTGCTACAACTAGCGTATAGGAGGGTGTTCCTGCAATCACTGTGGCCCCCAAATCTTCCATCATCATGATCTGGCGTCGCGTCAATCCGCCACTCATCGGGATAACTGTTGCACCAATAACCTCCGCTCCAATATGTGCTCCCAACCCACCGGTAAAAAGACCATATCCATAAAAGTTCTGAAAGACATCGTCTGCCGTCACACCACCCGCTGCGAAGGTACGAGCCATCACTTCACCCCACATTGTTATATCGGCGCGTGTGTAGCCTGCGACCACAGGTTTCCCAGTGGTGCCGCTCGAAGCATGTAATCGCACCACGTCTTTCAACGGCACTGCAAAGAGTCCATAGGGATATGTGGTACGGAAATCATCTTTGATCGTGAAAGGGAGACGATCGATGTCTTCGAGAGCCTGAATGTCACGAGGATGTACACCACGCTCCTCGAGTGCCTGTCGATAGAAAGGTACTCGCTCATAGACACGGGCCACCTGCTGTTGCAAGCGTTGCGTCTGAAGCGCAGTTAATTCCGTACGTGGCATCGTCTCTGCCTGCGGATCCCAAATGTATCCATGTGATTTCTTTGCTGGTCGATCCATAGGTTACATCCCTCCTTGCTGGCAATTAGTAAACTCATAGCACTCCCTCACCTCCCCTGTTGTCATCCTGAGCGAAAGCTGTCTTCCTACGCCAAATTGTCATTTAGAAATTTTCAAACGTTCAGACATGACTTGCTTCCTACGCCAAATTGTCATCCTACACCAAATTGTCATCCTGAGCGAAGCGAGGGATCCTCACTTCGCTGCGAAAATCACTGAAAGTTTTGTAGTTACTATACCCAATATCAGTCCAAAAAGCCAATTCACTCTGCAAACAAACCTCATCAATAAACTACTGCTCAAAATGAGCGATATGTGAGCGCTATTTTAAAAGCGGTCTTATCGGTATTGTTTCCGACACTTCCATGAAATATGATATCAGTATATTACCAAACAAGGTCGGCATCACAGTCGAAGTCTTATCAGACTCACATTTTATGGAGGTTCACGAAGATGATGTATCGCAGCGAAGTAGTGGGCAGCCTGCTCAGACCCACCTATTTAGTAGAAGCACGCGATCAGCTAGCAGCAGGGCAGCTCGACGCAGCAGCGTTTAAAGCTATTGAAGACCGGGCAGTAAATGAGTCCATCGCTCTCCAGGAAAACGCTGGTATCAATGTGATCACCGATGGAGAGGTGCGGCGCTACGCTTTCTATGGACACCTCATCGAGTCGTTGGAAGGCTTCGACAAGTATGGAGGCTGGGCCATTCCCTTTAGAGACGAGACGGGAGAGCAACTCGTTCTCAAGCGACCTGTAGTAGTAGAAAAACTCAGATGGCGTAGGAGCATGTGTTCAGAAGAGTGGGTCTACTTTCGCTCTCGTACATCGCATCCTGGAAAAGTGACGATGATTAGTGCCCAACAAGCGGCCGCTTACTACGACCCTGAGAAGTCAAAATCAGCCTACCCATCCAGAGATGCCTACCTTGCTGATATCGTAGATTTCTCGCGTCGCGAAGTAGAGGAACTTATTCGATTAGGCTGCACCTACATCCAGATCGACGCGCCTCAGTATGCCGCTCTTCTCGATCCCCAGATGCGTGAGGGGTATCGTCAACGTGGGAACGATCCCGACAAACTCATCGATGTCTGCATTGAAATGGATAACACCATCATCGGCAACCACCCTGGCATTACCTTCGGCATGCATATCTGCCGCGGCAACAACCAGAGCAAGTTCTACGCCAGTGGTGATTATGAACCAATTTCTCGTATATTCAGCAAGACCCGCTTTCAGCGCTTTCTTCTAGAATACGACGATTCACGTTCGGGAGGATTTGAACCGTTGCGACATGTGCCCGAGGATCGCTTCGTGGTACTCGGCCTTATTACGACCAAGAAACCCCGACTGGAATCTCCCACAGAACTACGACAACGCATCAAGGAAGCTTCTCAATATGTCCCATTAGAGCGGCTCGCCCTCAGTCCACAGTGCGGCTTTGCCTCTACAATGGAGGGTAACCGCATCTCGTTTGAGGATCAGCGCCGCAAACTAGAACTCATGGCAAGCGTGGCGCAAGAGGTCTGGGGTTCCAAATGACCAGCCTACGTGCAGCAAAACATCTCAGGTGAGCGCACTTCTGGAGTGCGCTCCTGCTCAACCTGAGACCCCTACAACAGACTTAAAATCTCGTCGTCACTCAGGACATGCGAGGTTTGTTTGGCCGCATTCAAGATCAGTGCGATACGTGCGGGCGTCGGTTCCATTTGGTGATTCTTCAACCATGCGACCACATTAGCCTGCCCGCTCATTGGTCCAATTGTGATCGTTTGCTGTCGTCCAACCAGGGCAGCAGGAACGGAGCTATAAACGCGATCTTCAAGCCAGGTATCTCCTTTGGCTTGAGCTTTGAGTATAGCTGCCGCGTGGACACCCGTGCTGGTGGTGAAAGCATCTTCGCCCATGATGGGATAATTACGAGGGATCTGCATACCGGTCATCTCGCTTGCTAATCGGCAATATTCATCCAGGGCATGCAGGTCCTGGTCCATCCAACCCTCGAGGACCAGATTCACAAGTAATGTGTCCATCGCAGTGTTGCCAACGCGCTCACCAATGCCAAGTGCACACCCATGCACCCGGCTCGCCCCTGCAGAAAGAGCAGCCAGACTATTCACTACATCCAGCCCGCGATCACGATGCCCGTGCCAATCAAGCATGAGATGGCCAAATCCCGCGCTCTGAAGTTGCTCACGGAGAAACTCTACCAGGCGTTGGACACCAGATGGTGTAGCATGTCCTACCGTATCTGCTAGACAGAGGCGCGAGACACCTGTACTGGCCGCTGTGAGATACATCGCTGCCACATGTTCTGGTCGGGCCCGTGTCGTATCCTCAGTGACGAACATAACACTGAGACCATTGTTCCGTGCATAAGACACTGCCTTCTCGATCGTTGTAAGCAAGAAAGATACATCCCATCCTTCAACTAATTGACGAATGGGGCTAGAACCTATGAACAATGCGGCTTCAATCGCCTGCCCGCTGCGCTGTTGGGCTTCAAGAATTGGCGCAATATCAGCCTCGTGAGTTCTCGCAGCACAATTGGGCTTGATTGGTAGGTGCTCGTCAATGATAGTTTTTGCCAGTACTACTACATCTTCCAGCGATGCCTTACTCGCGCCAGCATACCCGATATCAGCGGAGCCAATACCCAGTTGAGGCAAAAGGCGTAGAAATGCTAGCTTCTGTTCCAAGCTCGGTTGCAACACTGAAGGGCCTTGAAGTCCATCTCTCAATGTCTCATCGTTGAGTTCGATACGCTCCGGTGGATCGAACTGGCAAGTGAATGGAGGTACCTGGTTCCAGTCATAAATAAGGGAGTCACTCTTGAAAAGGTCTGTAGATGAAGATTGCTGTTCAGGCATAGCGACTTCTCTCCTTCTTGGGTTTTACTGCTGAAGATCTATTAAACGTTTCGTTTTGCTTCCGCTACAACATTCCTCTTTCATGTTGAAATCAGGGCACA
>WNFX01007421.1_pt1 | contig 19646 bp, 20 predicted proteins | sample 5400111 | NCBI WGS metagenome assembly WNFX01 (sample SAMN13153363, study PRJNA577476) | soil metagenome | isolation source: 40 cm soil or saprolite under grassland replicate 1 | place: USA:California | collected 2016-06-15 | reverse complement strand
AATCCCGCTCTGGTCGAAGCGCACCTCCTCCTTCAGCGTCCAGCTCACCGACTGGACGATGCCGCCTTCGATCTGGCTGGTGAGCCCATCCGGATTGATGATCAACCCGGCATCGACCGCCGCGAAGGCGTGCGGCACGCGCACCATACCGCTGCCGCGGTCGACCTCGACCTCCGCCACCACGGCTACGTAGCAGGCGAGGTTCTTGTACTTGGCAAAGCCGATGCCGCGGCCGCGCGTGCCGTCGCCCTTCTCGCCGGCTGTCCAGCCGGCTTTCTTGGCGACCGCCTCGATCACCGCCCGTGCGCGCGGGTCGGTCAGATGTGCGAGCCGGAACGCAACCGGATCGATGCCGGCCGCGGCCGCCAGCTCGTCCATGAAGGATTCGAGCGCGAATACGTTGGCGTAGGCGCCGAGCGTGCGCAGCGCCGACACCCGGATCGGCATGGCCTGGACGAAATGGTGGATCACGCGCTGCCGCGGGAAGTCGTAGAGCGGGATGGCGTTCCGAGCGCCGCTTTCGCCCGCATCACCATGGCCGGGCCATAGGGCTCCCAGCCGAACTCGTCGTCGCGCATCCATTGCACGCGCACCGGCCGGCCGGGCAGCGCGCGGGCCAAGAGCGCCGCGTCGACCGCGACGTCGTCGGCGCCGTTGTGCCCGTAACAGCCCGACCCTTCGGCATGCACGCAGCGCAGCGCGGCGATCGGCATTTTCAGCGCCTTGGCGAGCTCGGCGCGCAGCGGGAAGACGCCCTGCGAATGCGTCCACACAGTCATCTTGCCGTCCTTGAATTCGGCGACCGAGCAAGACGGCCCGATCGAAGCGTGCGCCATGTAGGGCTTGGTATAGACCGCCTCGAAGGTGCGCGCGTTTGCGGGCGCGGCACCCTCTTTGACGCCGATCGTCGCATCTTTGCTCGGCAGCGACTTTATTACGTCGAACAGACGCGCGGGATCGGGCAGCTCCGGCCCCAATGTCCATTTCGCGCTCTTGAGCAAAGCGGCGCGCGCCTTGATCGCCTGCTCTTCGCGTTCGGCCACGACACCGAGGAACGAGCCGTCGCGCACGATGGCAACGACGCCCGGCATTGCTTTCGCCGCGGCTTCGTCGACGCTGTCGAGCTTCGAGCCATACCGCGGCGGACGTATCACGCGGCCATGCAGCATGCCGGGAAGCCGCATATCCTGGACGAATGCCGCGCCGCCGGTGACTTTGCCCGGAATATCGAAACGCGAAATGGATTTCCCTACGATCTTGTGAGCGGCGGGCGGTTTCGGCGACGCCTTGGCACTCGCTTCGCGGTCGAGATCGGGATTGAGATCGCCGTAACCAACCTTGCGTCCATCCGGCGCCGCGATCGTACCGTCGGCAACCGTCAGCTGGTCCGCCGCCACGCCGAGCCGCTTGGCGGCGAGATCGATCAGGATCGCGCGCACTTCGGCGGCGGCCATGCGCAACGCCGTGCCGCTGTTCTCGATCGATTGGCTACCGGCGGTCTGTCCCTCGTTCGGTGTCTGACCGGTATCGCCGGAGATCATCTTGATGCGGGACAGCGGCAGATCGAGCTCTTCGGCTGCGATCTGCGCGAGCGCGGTGAGGATGCCCTGCCCCAGCTCGACCTTGCCCGTGAAGATGGTCGCGGTGCCGTCGGCATTGATGCGGATCCAACCGTCGAGCCTGCGATTGTTCTGCAGACTGCCGGGTAGCCGTTCCTGCCCGCGCGCAAGCTTCGGATCGAGCGAGAAGGCGACGACGATCGCACCAAGGCCGGCGGTGAATTCGCGCCGATTGAAAGCGGGAGCGTTCACGGGTCACGTCCTCCCGTTCGCCTGGGCGGCGCGCAGCACCGCGCGAATGATGCGGTTGTGGGTGCCGCAGCGGCAGAGGTTGCCGGCGAGCGCCGCGCGCACGTCCGCCTCGCTCGGCCGCGGATTGCGGTCGAGCAGTTCCTTCGCCGACATGATCATGCCATTGGTGCAGTAGCCGCACTGGGCCGCCTGCTCCGCGATGAACGCCTGCTGGAGCGCATGCGGCTTGTCGAGCGAGCCCAGTCCTTCGATGGTGGTAATCTCGCTCGTCGTCACCGCGCTGACCGGGGTGACGCAGGAACGCACGGCCTTGCCGTCGATCAGCACGGTGCAGGCGCCGCATTGCGCCAGCCCGCAGCCGAATTTCGCGCCGTTGAGCTCGAGATCGTTGCGAAGCACGTAGAGCAACGGCGTGTCCGGCTCGGCGGGAACCGAGCGGCTCACCCCATTGACCTTGAGGTCGATGGCCATGCTGGGCGTCTCCCACACTCCGCCGACCGCATAGGCCGGGGCCGGCCGCGTCGTTCTTTTTTAGACGGGTTTTATTCTGCGCCGATGCGGGCGCGGCGTCGAGGCCCTTGTGGAGCTGTGAGACCGAGGCGACGAATCAGCTCCCCTTCGAACTTCTGGTCCGTCTACCCCCACGCGCTACGAAGACGCTACGTCGCCCCGCGCCCAGCTTTCGCGCGCGGCGGCGCGGAAATCCGCGAACGTTCCGGCCACGATCGCCGTCCGCATGTCGGCCATCAGTTCTTGGTAATAGGCGAGGTTGATCGTCGTGAGCAGGATCGCGCCGAGCATCTCGTTGGCCTTGACGAGGTGGTGGAGATAGGCGCGCGAATAGTCGCGCGCGGCGGCGCAGGCACTCGCCTCGTCGATCGGGCGCGGGTCGTCGGCGTGGCGCGCATTCTTGAGATTGATCGGCCCGAAGCGGGTGAAGGCGAGCCCGTGGCGGCCGTTGCGCGTCGGCAAGACGCAGTCGAACATGTCGATGCCGCGTGCCACCGCCTCGACGAGGTCCTCGGGCGTGCCGACTCCCATGAGATAGCGCGGCCGTTCGGCGGGGAGCGCGGCCGCCACGGCCTCGACGATGCGCAGCATCACCTGCTGCGGCTCGCCCACGGCAAGCCCACCGATGGCATAGCCCTGGAAGCCCATATCGGTGACGACGCGGGCGCTCTCTGCGCGCAGCTGCAGATCGTCGCCGCCTTGCACGATGGCGAATAGCGCGGGGCCGGGCGTGCGCTCGAAGGCGCGCTTGCTGCGCTCGGCCCAGGCGAGCGAAAGCTGCATGGCGCGACGGAGTTCGGCCTGCGACGCCGGCAGCTGCAGGCATTCGTCGAGCTGCATGGCGATGTCGGAGCCGAGCAGATGCTGGACCTCGATCGCGCGCTCGGGAGACAATTCAACGATGGCGCCGTCGAGGTGGGAGCGGAAAGTCACGCCTTTGTCCTCGACCTTGCGCAGCTGCGACAGCGACATAACCTGGAAGCCGCCGGAATCGGTGAGGATCGCCCGCGGCCAATTCATGAATCGGTGCAGGCCGCCGAGTGCTGCGATGCGTTCGGCGCCCGGCCGCAGCATCAGGTGATAGGTGTTGGCAAGCACGATGTCGGCGCCGCTTGCGCGCACCGCCTCGGGCGCAAGGCCTTTCACCGTTGCCTGGGTCCCGATCGGCAAGAACGCCGGGGTGGCGACTGGGCCGTGCGGCGTCGCGATCTCGCCGCGGCGGGCAACGCCATCGGTGGCAAGCAGGCGGAACGAGAAGGCGTCAAGCATCGGTGCAGGCGAACTACACTCGTCCTTCGTGGGCTGCACTGGTACCAGCTCCACGGCCGCGATGATTCCACAGAAGCTCTATCAAAGCTGCCCGCACCGCGTCAGGCCTCGAGCAATGTCAGCAGCCCCTGGAGCAATTGCGTCGGGCACGGCGGGCAGCCGCGAATGTGTAGGTCGACGGGTACCACGCCAGAGACCCCGCCGACGACCGCGTAGCTGCCGGAAAAAATACCGCCGTCCACCGCGCAGTCCCCGACCGCGACCACCCATTTGGGATCGGGCGTAGCATTATACGTGCGCTCGAGCGCCTCGCGCATGTTCCTGGTGACCGGCCCCGTCACGAGCAGCACGTCGGCGTGGCGCGGCGACGCCACGAAGTGCAGCCCGAAGCGTTCGAGATCATAGAAGGCGTTGTTGAGCGCGTGGATCTCGAGTTCGCAGCCGTTGCATGAGCCGGCATCAACCTCCCGAATCGAGAGACTGCGGCCCAAACGCCGCCGCGCCGCACGCTCGACGCTGGCGCCCAACTCGGCAAGCATCGCCTCGTCCTTGACCGGCGCTGCTTCGGTCAGGGGACGGCGTATCAGACTGTCGAACAAAATCCTGCGCGTGTCGTGATCTTAGAGATCGTGACCGGAATAAGAGCAGTTGAACGATTTGTTGCACAGTGGGAAGTCGGCGACGATATTGCCCTCGATCACGGCTTCCAACAGCGGCCATTGAAACCAGGACGGATCGCGCAGGTGACAACGCGCGAGGCGGCCGCGTTCGAGTCGCATCCACACCAGCACGTCACCGCGAAACGCTTCCGCCATTCCGAGACCTTCGCGCGCCTCGCCAGCCGGATCGATCGCGACCCGAATGGCGCCTGCGGGCAGACGTCGCAAGATCTGATCTATCAACCCGAGGCTCTGCTCGACCTCGCGAATGCGCACCCAGACGCGGGCGTTGACGTCACCGGCGTCGAACACGGGAACGTCGAAATCGAGCCGATCGTAGGGCGGGTAGCCGGGCATCTTGCGCGCATCGAAGGCGCGGCCGCTGGCACGCCCGATATAACCGCCGGCGCCGAATTGCCGTGCCAGCTCGCCGCGCAGAACTCCTGTGGCGGCGGTGCGGTCCTGCAGCGAGGCGGTATTGTCATAGAGCTCGACGAGTCGCGGGAACAAGCGCCGGATCTCCTCCAACAATGCCGCCACCTCGGTGCTGCAGCTCGCACCGAGATCACGAGCGACGCCGCCGGGCACCACGGCGTCCATCATGAGCCGATGGCCGAAGCACGACTCCGCGGCGCGCAAGGTTTTTTCGCGCAGGATGCCGCACTGGGCGTGCATGAGCGAGAACGACGCATCATTGCAGATGGCCCCGATATCCCCAAAATGATTGGCGAGACGTTCGAGCTCTGCCATCAGCGCCCGCAGATAGATCGCACGGGGCGGAACCTCGACGTCCATCGCCGCCTCGACTGCATGAGCAAAGGCAAGCGCGTAAGCAACCGTGCTGTCGCCCGAGGTGCGGCCGGCTAAACGTGCGGCCGTATCGGGGATGGCGCCCACCATCAGCGCCTCGATGCCCTTGTGCACATAACCAAGGCGCTGCTCCAACCGAACCACCGTCTCGCCGTTGGCGGTAAAACGGAAATGCCCGGGCTCGATGATGCCGGCATGAACCGGGCCGACGGGAATTTGGTGCAGGCCCTCACCAGCGGTGGGCAGGAAGGGGTAAGGCGCGCACCTCGCTGGAGCGGCACGACGTTCTCCAAGCGGGTGCTGCACATCCCAAAAACCGAGATCGAGCCAAGGCCGCGTGTCAGGCAAGCCGACCGGTTCGAAACCGTAGAGATCGCGCACCGCACGCTCCAGGCGAATGGCCGGGGGGTGGAGCGCGCCGACGGACGGAAAATGTCCGTCCGGACACGGCATGGTGACGACCGCGATCTCGCGTGCACCCTCGTCGAGCAGCGCCATGTGCACCGCGTCGGTGTCACCCCACAGGCCCAGCAGCGTCCAATATCCAGCGGACAACTGACTTGCGGCAAAACGCCAGCCGTCTTCGTTCACCACCAGCCGCGAGCACGGACGATGTCCCGCGATTTTCCTGCCTTCGATCGTGCCGAGCAGCGTGGGCATCGGTTTATCCCAAAAGCTTCGCCACGTTCTCAAACCAAGCGACCAGCACCGGCGGTATGTAAATTCCGGCCGCGAATACGAGCGCGAGATGCGCAAACATCGGCACATAGGAGGCCTCGGCCTTCGCGGTGGCGCCGCGGGGCTCGCCGAATGCGATGGTGTTCAATCGCAGGAACAGCCCGGCGACGCCGATCAGGATGCCCAATACGAGTACGATCGCCAGCCAGGGCACGCGCGCAAAGGTCGACGTCACCACCAGGAACTCGCTCATGAAGATGCCGAGCGGCGGCAGTCCGGCGATGGCGACAACGCCGAGCACCAGCCCCCAGCCGAGCACCGGGTTGGTCTCGGTAAGCCCGCCCATATCCGCGATGCGCTGGGTCCCCTTGACCTGGGCAATGTGACCGACCGCGAAGAAGATTGCCGATTTCGTCAGCGAATGCATGGTCATATGCAGGAGGCCGGCGAAGTTCGCAAGCGGGCCGCCCATACCGAAGGCAAAGGTAATGATGCCCATATGCTCGATCGACGAATAGGCGAACATGCGCTTGATGTCGCGCCGGCGGTAGAGCATGAACGCCGCAAAAACCAGCGAGATGAGCCCCATGGTCACCATCAGCGGACCCGGTGCCAGCGCGGCGGGATTGAGAGCGAGCAGCATCTTGAACCGCAGCAAGGCATAGAGCGCGACGTTGAGGAGGAGTCCCGAGAGCACCGCCGATATCGGAGTCGGACCCTCGGCATGGGCGTCGGGCAGCCAGGCGTGCAGGGGCGCTAGCCCGACCTTGGTGCCGTAGCCGAGCAGCAGGAACACGAAGGCGACATTGAGCAGCGCCGGGTCGAACGCCCCCGCGCGCGTGACCAGCACGGTCCATACCATGGCGTTAAGTCCCTCTCCGAGGACAGGACGCGCCGCCATATAGACCAGGATGGTACCGAACAGCGCGAGCGCGATGCCGACGCTGCCAAGGATGAAGTATTTCCACGCCGCTTCGAGCGCCTCGTGGGTGCGATAGATACCGACCATGAGCACGGTGGTCAGCGTCGCAAGCTCGATCGCCACCCACATCATGCCGATATTGTTGGCGATGAGCGCGAGATTCATCGCGAACATCAGCAGCTGATACATCGCGTGATAGAAGCGCAGGAACCTCGGCGTGAGCCGGCCGATGTCGAGCTCATGGCCGATATAGCTCGCGCTGAATACGCTGGTTGTGAAGCCGACGAACGTAGTCAGCACGATGAAGACGTTGTTGAGGTCATCCACCAGCAGATACGGGGTCGGCTGCGGGCGGCCGAAGAATAGCGAGACCGCGGCAAGGAAGGTCAGGAACGTCGCAATCACATTGAGCGTCGCCGTCAGCCGGTATCCCGGCAGCGCCACGAGCAGCGCCGCCGCCAGCGCTGGAATTCCGAGAACGGCGGTGACCGGTTCGAACAGTCCCATCATCCGCGCTCTCCGCGGAAGCGGTCGAGCGCCTGCAAGTCGACCGTGTCGAAGCGCTCGCGGATGCGAAACAGGAAAATGCCGATCACGATGAAAGCGATGAGGATCGAGAAGGCGATGCTGATTTCGACCACCAGCGGCATGCCCTTGGCGCCGGTCGCGGCAAGCACGAGGCCGTTCTCGAGTGACATGAAGCCGACGATCTGACTCACGGCGTTCCGCCGCGTCACCATCATCAAGAGGCCGAGCAGCACGACCGCGAGCGCAAAAGCGAGATCTTCGCGTGCGAGCGGGTCGGCCTCAGCCGTCACCCGCAACATCACCACCATCGAAAGCGCGACCAGGCCCATGCCCAGCAGCATGGCAGAGCCCACGCCGACCACCTTTTCGATTTCGCGGTGAATACCGAGGCGCACGATGATGCGATGAAGCGCGACGGGAATGATGATCGCCTTGAAGATGAGCGCGATCGCCGCAGTCACGTAAAGGTGCGGCGCATTTTGGATGTAGGCCTGCCAGGCCACTGAGAGCGCCAACACCAACGCATGGAGCGCGTACATGTTCAGCAGCGCATAGAGCCGGTCCTGATAGAGTTCGAGGAAGCTCACCAGCACCAGCGTGCCTGCGAGCAGGTGAGCGACGTCAAAGGTCAGGCCGCGCATCACAGGCTCCGCGAGACAAACAGAAGAAGCGTTGCGAGCAGGCCGAGCATCAACGCGGCGCCCAGGAATTCCGGCACGCGGAACACGCGCATCTTGGCAATCGATGTCTCGAACAGCGCGAGCAGCGAACCGGCGACGGTAAGCTTGGCGATGTAGGCGACGAGCCCGATCACCAGCAACCCAAGTCCGGCGCCCGACGGCACCAAGCCCCAGGGCACGAACAGACAAGCGATCAGCGAAATATAGAGCAGCAGCTTCAACGACGCGGAAAGCTCGATCAGCGCCAAGTGCCGCCCGGAATATTCGAGCACCATGGCCTCATGCACCATGGTCAATTCGAGGTGGGTCGCCGGATTGTCGACTGGAATGCGCGCATTTTCTGCGATTGCCACCATGATCAAGGCGAGCAGCGCAAGCCCCAGCGATACCCGCAGCCCCACCTCGGACGAAACCAGGAAACCCGCCATCGTCGAGAGCTGCGTCGAACCGGCAATCAGCGCGAGCGTAAAGATGATCATGATCATCGCCGGTTCCGCCAGCGAGGCAATCATCACCTCTCGACTGGAGCCGATGCCGCCGAAGCTGGTACCGACATCGAGCCCTGCCAGCGCCAGGAAGAAGCGGGCACTGCCGAGGAGCGCAACGATGGCAATGAGATCGGCGGACCAGGAAAACAGGAGTCCGGTCCGGAAGGTCGGCACCAGCGATGCCGCCACCCAAGTGGCGGCAAAAATAAGATAGGGAATGACCCGGAACAGCCACGAGGCATTCTCCGCGAGCACCACCTCCTTGCGCATCAACCGCACAAGGTCGCGATAGGGCTGGACGAGCGGCGGTCCTCGCCGGAGCAAGAGGCGGGCCTTCACCTTGCGCGTGAAGCCGGTGAGCAGCGGCGCCAGCAGCAGCACCAGCAGCATCTGTGCGCCCTGAACGCCGAAATCGAAAATCACGGCCATATCGCAAGCACCAGCAACAAGAGCACAAGCGCGGCGAAGACCAGGCTGAGGAATTGTCGAATGGTCAGAAACTGCAGATGATTGAGCCTGTCGGCGGCAAAACCGATGCCGCCGGCAATTGGCGCATAGAGCGCGTCCCAAACGAGATCATGCAATTCCACCGTGAGCCGCGCTGGTCGCCCATCGCCTGGCGGCGGGAACTCGACGTGCTCGCGGGCGCGAAACACGACGGTACCAAACACCCGGCGGATCGGCTGCGCGAAGCTCGACGCGGTGTACTGGGTCGCGGGATTTGCATCAGGATATCCGCAGTCCCAGGGTGGCGCGCGGCGCAACTTGTCGGAGGCCAGCCGGTGGATCGCCCAGGCCGCGAGCGCGCCCGATAGCACCATGAAAATAAAGACCAAGAGACCGTTATAGGAGCTGCGGCTCTCGGCAATCGGCACTATCGAGAGCCAATCGACGCTTCCTTGCACCGGCATGCGGTCGCCCACCAGGCCCTCTACCACGGGCGCCAGTGCATCGATGAAGAAGCCGGGCAGGATGCCGGCAACGAGGCAGAGCGTGGCGAAAAAGAACTCGCGCGCGCGCTCGGCCGCGGGCGTGCGGGCGCGACCGAGAAAGGTCACGCCGAATGCCTTGACGAAGCAGGCCGCGGCGAGCGCTGCCGAGAGTGCAAGCAGCGCGCCCACCGCCGGCACCAAGAGCTTGAGGCCCCAGGAGGGCAGCTGTGGGCTCAGCAAAATCGCCTGGAAGGTCAGCCACTCCGAGACGAAACCGTTGAGCGGCGGCAACGCCGAGATCGCCGCGCAGCCGACGAGAAAAACGAAAGCCGTCTGCGGCATGCGATGGATAAGGCCCCCGAGGTGCTCCATATCGCGCTCCCCGGTGCTGGTCAGCACCGCCCCGGCGCCGAAGAACAGCAGGCTCTTAAACACCGAATGATTGAACACGTGCAGCAGGCCGGCCGTGAGCGCGAGCGCAGCCGCCCACGCCATTCCGTGCGCCTTGAAGGCGAGCGCAAGGCCAAGTCCGATGAAAATGATCCCGATGTTCTCAACCGTGTGGTACGCGAGCAGCCGCTTGAGGTCGTGTTGCATCAGTGCGTAAAGCACGCCCATCACCGCGGTGATCCCGCCGAGCGCCAGCACCAGCATGCTCCACCACCAGGCGGGCGTGCCGATGAGGTCGAACACGATGCGCACGAAGCCGTAGACGGCGACCTTGGTCATCACCCCGCTCATCAGCGCCGAGACGTGGCTCGGCGCTGCCGGATGCGCGAGCGGCAACCAGACGTGCAGCGGCACGAGGCCGGCTTTGGAGCCGGCGCCGATCAGCGCAAGGATCAAAATGGAGGTGGCAAGCGCCGTCGAGGGATGCGCTCCGCGGATGTCGGCAAAGGCATAACCGCCATCGGGCCCCGCCAGCAGGCCGAAGGTAAGCAGCAGCGCGAGCGTGCCGAAGCTCGCCATGATCAAGTAGACGTATCCCGCGCGGACGTTGTCGCTGACGCGATGATGTGCCATGACCAGCGCCCACGACGACAACGACATGAATTCCCATGACACTAGAAAAGTGAACGCGTCATCGGCGAGTACCACGATGCTCATGCCGGCGAGAAACGCCGGATAGAACGGCAGCACCCGGCGCGGAGCATCCTCGTGGCGACCGTATCCGAGCGCGAACAGGCTGGCCGCGGCCGCGCCGAGATTGACCACGGCAAGGAAAAAGGCCGAAAGCGCATCGAGACGGAAATGCGCTCCGAGCCACGGGATTCCTAACGGAAGGGTGGCGGCCAAGGGGTCATAAGAGATGCCGAGCAGAGCAAGGAGCGCGATCGAGAACAGCGCCAGCGCCGCGATCAGACAAACGCCGTAGACGATGAGCCGCGCGCGCGCAGCGTCGGCGATCACGACGGCAAGCGCGGCCGTCGAGATGAGCACGGCGGCACACGCCAGTGCCAGGAGCACCATCGGTTATCCCCCCGTTCGGCGCACCGGCGCGCCAGCGCATGGACGATCGCAGCGCAATCCCGTGCCCCTCACCGCTTCAGCCGCACACCGCGCCCACCGGCGTGACTGACTGCGCCTTCGCCGATCAGTTCGATGCCGGCGGCCGCGAGCGCGTCAACGAGCTTCATCAACGAGTCGACATTTCCCCTGATGACCCCCTCGCTCGCTTCCATGCGCTGGATCGTGGGTAGCGAGAGACCCGAGCGCTGGGCGAGTTCGCGTTGATCGATCTCCAGCAGCGCCCGCGCGGCCCGCATCTGAGCTCCAGTTATCATGTTTTAGATATCAGAATTGATATCCTTTATATGGCTATTCATGCGTAATTCACGGCTGACCAAAATACAAGGCCCAACGGAATCCGCTTGCTCAGGGCCGCGCTGTGCCGTTTGCGCGCAACTGCCTAGAGCCGGAACAGCAGGCAGGCATCTCCGTAGGAATAAAACCGGTAGCCCTCGCTGATCGCGTGGGCATAGGCGCGCTTGATCACCTCGAGCCCGCAAAACGCCGCCACCAGCATGAACAGGGTCGAACGCGGCAAATGGAAATTGGTCATCATCACATCGACCGCGTGAAAGCGGTAGCCCGGTGTGATGAACAAGTCGGTTTCGCCGTCGAACGGGTGGATGACGCCGTCGTCCCCGCTGGCGGTTTCCAAGAGCCGCAACGAGGTCGAGCCCGCCGCAACGATACGCCCGCCCGCCCGCCGCACCCGGTTGAGCGCGTCCGCGGTGTGCGCGGTCACGCTGCCGCGCTCAGCGTGCATGTGATGCGCGGCCGTGTCGGCCGCCTTGACCGGAAGGAATGTCCCCGCCCCCGCATGCAGCGTCACCTTGTGGAGCGTGATCCCCCGCACCGCGAGCCGTGACGTCAACGCATCGGTGAAATGCAATCCCGCGGTAGGTGCCGCGACCGATCCCTCCGCTTGCGCGAAGATGGTTTGGTAGTCGGTTCGATCGCGCTCGTCGGGGGCGCGACAGATGTAGGGCGGCAGCGGCATGGCGCCGCGCTCATCGACCGCCTGGTCGAGGACGGGCCCATGAAAGGCGAAGACGAGCGTGACCTCGCCGCCCTCGCCTTTGGCCTCGACGGTGGCGTCGAGCTGGCCGAGGAAACAGACTTTGCCCTCGTCCCCGAAGCGCACCACGTCGCCCGGCGATAGCCGCTTGGCGGGCTTCACGAAAGCGCGCCAGCGCGCGCCGTCGAGGCGCTGGTGCAGCGTCGCCTCGATGGTCGGCTCCATTGCGCCGCGGCCGATGCGCCGGCCACGCAGCCTTGCTGCAATCACCTTGGTGTCATTGACCACGAGCGCATCGCCGCGGCGCAGCAAGTCAGGAAGATCGCCCACCCCGCGGTCTTCCAGTTCCGGCGTCACGCCCGGACGCACGACCAGCAGCCGCGCTGCGTCCCGCGGCGCAACAGGACGCAACGCAATGCGATCGGGAGGTAGCTCGAAATCGAACAGCGCGGTACGCATGCCCCTTCATACAAGCGCATGCGGGTCAGGTCATCGTCCGCGGCAAAGCCGCGAGAATGGAACCAAAGCGCGGCCTATGGGCGGCGACCTATAGGTTTGGAATTGGGGGTCGAGGCCGTAGCTTCATACCGATGCCGCCCCGCCTTCCCATCGGCGCGAAGGACGCCAACGCCTTTGCCTTTGGCTGGTTCCATAGCCGGTAAAATTTCGATGGGGATTGCCCGCAGCGGCGAAACGGCGTGTTCGGTGCATTGGATGACTCCCACGCTCTTGTCGCGGTTACGTCAAATGATTTTCACAGGCTTGGCGTATCGGATGGACACAACAACACAAGAGCAGGAGAGGCCAATGGGTGCCGTCATGGTGAGATGTCCGGAGACCGGACGAGACATCCCCACCGGTCTCGTCACCGATCGCAAGAGTTTCGATGCCACGCCGGTCTTCTTCGCGCGCGTCTACTGCCCGATCTGCCGGGCCGAGCATGAATGGTTCGCCAAGGAGGCCTGGGTGTGCGAGGCCGAGCCGCGCGCGCGGCGCAGCGCGTTGCTTTAAACTTCTGTTATCAGCCGGAGCGATTGCTCACCACGGCCCCTCCCGCGTTTAGCTCGAGTGCTGAAGCCGTCCGCAGCGGAGACAGGTCTGATCACGATGCGTCCGCCGCCATCTTGGCGGAGATGATGCGGTCGGGATCGGCAACCGGCTCGCCACGCTTGATCTTGTCGACGTTTCCCATGCCCTCGGTCACCTGGCCCCAGACGGTGTACTTGCCATTGAGAAAAGGCGCATCCGCGAAGCAGATGAAGAACTGGCTGTCGCCCGAATCCGGGGATTGCGCCCGCGCCATCGATACCGTGCCCCGGCGGTGCGGCTCGCTGTTGAACTCCGCCTTGAGCTTCTTTCCGGAGCCGCCGGTGCCGGTGCCGTGGGGACAGCCGGTCTGCGCCATGAAGCCATCGATGACGCGGTGAAACGCGACGCCATCGTAAAAGCCGTCGCGCACCAGTTCCTTGATGCGCGCGACGTGGCCGGGGGCAAGATCCGGCCGCATCAGAATGACGACCTGGCCCTTAGTGGTCTCCAGCGTCAGCGTATTTTCGGCGTTGGTCATGGGATGTTCTCTGCTTGCTTGAGTTTTCGATTGTCGATGAGCCGCATGGTAAACGGGCGGCCGGCGATTGCGTTCCCGAGCGCATCGGTGAACGGCAAGGGCGCGCAACGTCAATGCGGTAGGCCAACCGTTCGTCATCCGATGCGCCGCCGGATTCGAATGTGATCCTCGGTTGGCCGAAGAGTTCGCCGTTGCGCCGGAAGCTCATCTGCACCGTGATCTGCATGCCCGCGCGCGACTGATCGATTGGCGGCGGAGTCCAACACGCCCGTAGCGCGGCTACTACGTCATTGAGGGTGTTGAGCGGCTGGTGCGGTGCTTGAGCGAGCGTGGCGGTCGCCGGCACGGCGATCGCCAGCGTCCCACCGGCGAGGAGGTGAACCCAGGCGGTGACGGCCAATCCAAGCAGCGCTTGGGCCGTGCGCACTGATCCTCCTCGTCACTTGGCGTCGGCGGCAACCTGCACGCGGGTCATGCGGTCGGGATCGACCACTGGCTCGCCCTTCTTGATCTTATCGACCGCCTCCATGCCGGAGAGGACTTCCCCCACCACCGTATACTTGCCGTTGAGGAAGGCGCCGTCCGCATACATGATGAAGAATTGCGAATTCGCGGAGTTCGGATCGCTCGCGCGTGCCATGCCGACGACGCCGCGCTTGAACGGTACATTGGAGAATTCGGCCGGCAGATTGGGATATTTCGAGCCGCCGGTGCCGTCGCCGCGCGCCCCGTCGCCGGTCTGCGCCATAAAGCCAGCGATGACGCGGTGGAACGGCACGTTGTCGTAATATTTCTCGCGCGCAAGCAGCTTGATGCGCTCCACGTGCTTGGGGGCGATGTCGTTGCGCAGCTTGATGACGATGCGGTCGTATTTGGTGTCGATCAGGAGCGTGTTTTGCGGATCGGCGCCGGAGGGCAGTTGTTGTGCAAGGGCGGGCGCCACACAGATCAGCGCGGCAAAAAGTGCAAGCAGGCGGATCATGGAATCTCCCGGGGTCAACGGCCGGACTTGCCGGCGAACTTCGCTTTCAGGCGGATGGCGACGGGCGGCGGAACGAACGGCGAGACGTCGCCGCCGATGGATGCGATTTGCCGCACCAGTGTGGCGCTGATCGGGCGGACGATCGGCGAGGCCGGCAGAAAAACCGTCTGCACGGCGGGCGCCATGGTGGCGTTCATGCCCGCCATTTCTATCTCGTAGTCGAAATCGGTCGCGCTGCGCAGCCCGCGGATCAGCAGCGTCGCGCCCTCGCGTTGGGCGGCAGCCACCACGAGATCGCCAAAGGTGATGCAAGCAAAATCGCAGCCGCTGGCGCGGGCGAGCGCGCCGCAGGTCTCCTCGATCATGGCGCGGCGCTCCTCGGCGTCGAACAAGGGCGCCTTGCCGGGATGGGTGCCGATCGCGAGCACGAGCCGATCGGCGAGCCGGGCGGCTTGGCGCACGAGGTCGAGATGGCCGTTGGTGACGGGATCGAACGATCCCGGAAAAAGCGCGGTCCGCGACATGGAGGGGGTCTAGCGCGCGCTCCAGGGAGCCGCAAGGTCGTGCGGACGGGCATCCGCGCCGGTGGGCGGCACCGCGCCGGCGCGATCAGGGGTGGCGACTGCCCAGGCCGAACGGTTTGCTAATTGCTGTTGTCCTTCAGATTCTTGCGCCTTTTACTCAAACAGAAGTATGAGCCGTTTCCCGCGGGCGTCGCCGAAGCGTTAGCGGCATGATCTTGCGCCCGGCATTATCGCCAGCGGCCCGCATAACCGATGGTACGGGGATGCCCGGTAATGGGTTAGCGATAGCTCGCGTTGAACGCCCCATGCGCTATTGGTTACCTGCCGTTCGCTACCGACCAACCACTGATCGCTGTCATGGAAATCACCGCCGCCGTCGTGCGCGAAAAATTCGGCGCCTTCACAATCGATAGGCTCGAACTGACCGATCCGCGGCCGGACGAGGCGCTGGTCAGGATCGTGGCGAGCGGCATGTGCCAGACCGACCTGCACGGTCGCGACGGCTACTACGACACGCCCTATCCCGCGGTTTACGGCCACGAAGGCGCGGGCGTGGTGCAAGCCGTCGGCAACAGTGTGACGAAATTCGCGCCCGGCGATCACGTCGTCATCTCGTTTCCGTGGTGCGGCGTCTGCCCAAATTGTCGACGCAACATGCAGTCCCATTGCATGAAGGGGTTGGACCTGAAAATGCGCGGCACGCGCCCCGACGGCTCGACGCTCATGCGCAAGGGCAGCGCCCCGGTCTACAGCGCGTTCTTCCAGCAATCCTCCTTCGCCACCCACGCCATCGCCAACGAACGTTACATGGTGAAGGTCAGGAAGGACGCGCCGCTCGAACTGTTGGGGCCATTCGCCTGCAGCGGGCAGACCGGCGCAGGTGCGGTGCTCAACTCGATGCAGCCCAGGGCAGGGGATTCGTTTGCCATATTCGGAGTCGGGGCGGTAGGCTTGTCGGGTCTGATGGCGGCCAAAATAGCCGGCTGCGATCCGATCATCGCCGTCGACGTGCACGAAGACCGCCTTACGCTCGCGCGCGCGCTCGGCGCTACGCACGCGATCAATCACCGAGGACGCAGCGACGTGGTCGCGGAAATCCGCAGGATCACCGGCGACGGCGTGCGCTTCTCGCTCGAGACATCGGCGCAGCCTGCCGTCTTCCGCGAAGCGGTGGAGGCGCTGATCGCGGCCGGTACCTGCGTTCTTCTCGGCAGCGCGCGCAGCGGCACGGAGGTATCATTCGAGATGCCGTTCCTGCAGTTCGGCCGGGTGGTGCGCGGTGTGATCCAGGGTGAAAGCCACCCGCAGGAGTTCATCCCGACGCTGGTCGATTTCCTCATGCAAGGCAAAATGCCGGTCGAACGGATGATGACATTCTACCCGCTTGCCGAGATCAACCGCGCGGCGCAGGACTCTTCGCGGGGAACGGCGATCAAGCCGGTGCTGCGCATGCCGAATTGAGCCGGCCGAACCGGCGGCCATCGCGCAACAGGGTCGGCGGTAATGGCGCAGGGCCCCATCGCCTTCGCCGCCCCTTCCACGCCGGAACGCCAACCGAGCCGTGGACAAGCTTGATGCGGCGATCAATCAGGGCTTGAAATCGCCGGACTTCAATTCGAGTCTAGGGAGACTCGGCGCCGCGGCGAAGTCGGATCGCCGCAGGATTTTGCAGCATTATCGCCGAAGAACCGCAGAACTAGGGAGCGATCGTGATATCGTCGGGCGTGAAGCTCGATTGACCAGCAGACATCCGCGGTCGACGCAGCCATGACGCGAAGCTTTGGCTTTCTTGCTCTGGTGGCGGTTGGCGCAACCCAATTCGCCGGCGCCGCAAGCTTCGCGCAAACGCCGCCAAGCGAGCGGGAGCTGCGCATCTATGCCGGCCTCCACGACGCCGCCGCGCGCGGCAACGCCGCTGAGATCGAGCAGCTGATTGCCGAGGGCGAAAAGCCCAACATTCAGGACGCCAACAGCCGCACGCCGCTGCACGTCGCCGCGTTTCTGCGTCAATATGCGGCAGCGCGCGCCCTGCTGCGGCTCGGCGCCAATCCTAACGCGCTCGATGCCCAACGCTACGACATCATCACCATCGCGGCCGTGAACAACGACCTCGAATTGCTGCAGATCGCACTCGAGGGCGGCGGCAGTGCGCGCGCCGTCACCGGTCCCTATAACGACACGGCATTGATCGCCGCCGCCCATCGCGGGCACGTGGAGATCGTGCGCGCCCTGATCGCGGCCAAGGCGCCGCTCAACCATGCCAACGATTTCGGCCGCACCGCCCTGCTCGAGGCGGTCGTGCTCGGCAATGGCGGCCGCAACCACACGGCCACGGTCGCAGCCTTGGTCGAGGCCGGTGCCGACGTCACCCTTCCCGACCGGCACGGCACCACGGCGCTGCAACATGCTCGCACGCGCGGCTATTCGCAGATCGCGCGAATTCTGGAAAACGCGGGGGCGCACTGATGCATTGCGCTCGCTTGCCGACCCGCGCGCCGCCATTCATGGCATGACGGCAGAGGCCGGCGCGCGGAGGCGTCGCGCTTGCCGCATTCATTGCGAGCGAAACTCCGAAATGGCGGGCGATGACCAAGTCATGGGCGTCATCATCAGTGGCGCATGAACGCCGCGGTTTAGATTTCGCGACCTCACAATCGCGCGCGAATGAAGGCGCCGGCGGACGCGATCGCGCGGCGACCCTCTTCCAGTTGAGCTGCCCACAGGTGCCAGGCGTGAATCATGTGGGGCCAGATCTCGAGATTGATGCGCACATCGGCAGCCCCGGCCCGCTGGGCGATCCGGACCGCGTCGTCGAGCAGCGTCTCGGCCGATCCCACCTGCACCAGCAAGGGCGGAAGCCCGGCAAGATCGGCGTTGAGCGGAGAGACGAGCGGATTTGCCGGATCGGCGCCCGCCAGATAGGCCGACGCCAGCTCCTCGAGATAAGGCTTCGAAATCAGCGGATCCACGTTCGCCTTTTCGGCGAGGCTGGCGCCGGTCATCTGCAGGTCGACCCAGGGCGAGACGAGCCAAGCGCAACCGGGCAGCCGCTCTCCGGCGTCTCGCAGGCTTGTCATCAGCGCCAGCGTGAGCCCGCCACCCGCGCTGTCGCCGCCGACCACGATCCTGGGCGCGGCGATCCCGTGATCGAGAAGAAAGCGATAAGCTGCGCGCGCATCCTCGAGCGCCGCAGGGAACGGGTGCTCAGGCGCGAGCCGGTAAGCCACGGCGAGCGTACGCACACGGGCTGACCGTCCGACCTCGGTCACCATGCCGCGATGGCTCACGATCGAGCCTGAGCAATAGCCGCCACCGTGAAAAAACAGGAGCACCCTCGAGGGATCGCTGCCCGGCGCCAGCGACCATTCGGCCGCAACGCCATTGGCATCGGTCGCCTCCAGCCTGATATCGGTGGCGACAGGAGACGTCGAACCGATGGCGTCGAGCCGTTCGCGTCGCTCGGCGAAGCCGATGGGCCGAGGCCGGGAGCGCAGCAACTCGCAAACGGCATCGATCTCGCTATGGGACATGTGCAGATCCTGCGCTTGCTTGGATTTCCCCTATAGAGCCGTTCGCCCAAAACCGACGACGCGCGCCAAGTGGCGCGACAATGTCGAGATGGTTTTCGTGCTGGTGCGGCGGCGCTCGCCTAAGGCACGTCCTCGCCCCGCTCGATCCGCCGCATCAGTCGTTCGAGCTCCTCCGAGGGCTTGGTTCGCAAATCGGCGTCGTACATTCGGCGGAGCTGCTCGGCGATGGCAAATAGGGTCTCGGTCCCCAAGCGAACAACGTTGTGTTTGGTGTCGTCGTCGTCGGGCAGAGACATCTCGGATCGGCCTACCTCAGAACGCGTTACCAAAGCCGTTGCCGAAAATCACCAACGCCGGCACGGGGCAAAGGTTCCGCTTCGTCCCTTGCGAGCCTGGTCTGGCGCGCGGCTTGGACCCTCTCTAGACTGAACGCGCGGTTTACCGCTCGCATGCGCGCGACGCAGACTCCGCGCCGGCGATCATAAGGCGTCGAAACCGGGAGGACAAATGAGCGCCGGACGTATCCTGTCGGCGGTCGTGGTCGCGTTGGGCCTTTTCGGCAGCTTTCTCCCGGCATATGCGGAGCCCTACCCGACGCGGCCGATCAAGGTCATCGTGCCGACGCCTGCGGGCGGGCCGGTGGATGTGGTCGCCCGGCTCGTCAGCAATTATCTCGCCGCGGCCTTCGGCCAAGCCGTGGTCGTCGACAACCGCCCCGGCGCCGGCAACACGATCGGCTCGAAAGAAGCGGCGCAGGCGGAGCCCGACGGCTACACGCTGCTCTATTCGAGCGCGAGCGGGCTGGTGCTCGCCCCCATGCTGCAGAAGAATGCCGGCTACGATCCGCTCACCAGCTATGATCCGATCGCGCTGGTGGCGCAGAGCTCGAACATCCTGGTCGTCCACCCTTCGGTTCCGGTCGGCTCGGTGCAGGAACTCGTCGCCTATGCCAAGGCCAATCCGGGCAAGGTGAACTTCTCCTCGGGCGGCATCGGCGTGCTGCCGCATTTGATCGGCGAATGGTTCAAATCGGCGGCTGCGATCGACATCGTGCATGTCCCCTATCGAGGCGGCGGCCCTTCAATCAACGACCTTGTCGCCGGCCAAGTGCAAATGACCTTCGAGGGCACGAGCGTGCTATTGCCGCTGATCCAAGGCGGCAAGAATGCCGGCTGACTCAAATAGTATCAATGAGATAGGTCGACCGCTGGGGGCCGTGTGCAATAGACGTG
>WNFX01002980.1_pt1 | contig 19655 bp, 20 predicted proteins | sample 5400111 | NCBI WGS metagenome assembly WNFX01 (sample SAMN13153363, study PRJNA577476) | soil metagenome | isolation source: 40 cm soil or saprolite under grassland replicate 1 | place: USA:California | collected 2016-06-15 | reverse complement strand
ATCCGCGGACGCTGGACGAGCTCGGCCGGACGTTCAACGTCTCGCGCGAGCGGATCCGCCAGATAGAGAACCAAGGTTTGAGGAAACTGGAGATGTTTGCGAGGGCGGAGAAGCTCAATCGCGACGTCTAGCCTCGCGAGTTAGTCATAAAGGGGGCTTGTCGCCTTTTGGCGGAACTGCGAGCGGTGACAAGTCATGGCGCACGCGCTCGGGTGACTGTGAGGCCGCGCTCACCCTCATCCTCGGGCGTTGTCTTGATTGACGCGTTTTCGTGGGGGCACCGGTGGGGGCACGCCGCGCGCAACACCGACATCTCCGACACGTGTGACCCGTACAGCCATGCGGTTTCCGTCAAGCGTGCGGTGCTCTATGGGCCCGCCTGGATTCGAACCAGGGACAAACGGATTATGAGTCCCGGCCGACAGTATGCATCGAGGCGCAAGAAGGGCGAACTACCTGCTAGGGCACACATTCAGCCATGCACCTGGATGCGGCGAAATGCACCCCATCGCGGCAAGCCTGTACACGCATCCGTACGCGCAGCCTGACTATCGCGGGGGCCTCAGGCGCCACGCTAAGCGGCCGGCGCTACTGCTCAGGCGCCACTTTGGGAGTTTTCCCTGCGACGCATGGCCTCATACACCGCATCCCAATGACCTGAAATCTCGCCGAGGGCACGGGCCGTGTTCAGTGCAGCCTCCTCCAGCTCCGCGTTCACCTTCTCGATGTCAGCCATGCGGGTCAGAATGTCGGACATGTGGATCTCAAGGCGGCCGACCTTCTCGTCGATGCCGCTCACCTTCTGAGCGATCAACTCATAGTCGTCCACGGGAGCGGTTTAAGGCTTCTCGCCGAGCCCAAGCCACTTGCGGATCTTCGCCATGAAGCTGGCCATGGGGCGACTCTACGCCCCTTCGGCTCGTTTCGCCATGCGGCTCAGAGGAGTAGACTGGCTGGACTGGCCCTGCGGCCAGAACCCCGGCCGAAAGCCCGAAGGCCACCAACGCGCGTTGGCGCGCGAGGCGGATGAGCCTAGGCGAACAGGATTCGACTTGCAGGGCCAGCACCTATGTGGCATTGGCGATGCGAACTGATTCGACCGCTCGGTGGAGCAACGAAGGGCCGAGCGGCGAGCCGAACGCCAAGCGCTTCTCGGCGTTCCCCCGCTCGCCGCGTTCGGACAGTGTGGAAGCGGCTTTTCCGCACGGCGTTTGGGTAGTTCCCCCGATGGCGGGTTTCCGGCCGTCGCGGAGGCTTGATCCGTGAACGCTTTGACGCTAAGGGATCATTGGCTTCGGGCGCTCGATACTGCAGCGAGAGCGGTAGAAGCGGCCGCACACGCGCACACGCTGACCGTCACGAACTACGCCGCCGAATGGCGGACGATCAGGGCCGACCGAGAATGGCTCAACCAATTCGACTGGAGACCTGTCTGACGCCGATCCCGGTCGGGGCCCGGGTGTCAGCACCTCAGCACCGACGACCCCACTGGGACGCTTCCCATCCTCCCGGCCCGATTACGAGTCTAGGACGGCGGTTCGGTCGAGACGCCGGGTGACACGACGCCCAGCTTCTACGTCAGTCCGAAAAGCACGGCGGTAATCATCGCCGTGCGTGACTCGGTCGCCCACTACCCGAGGCGTAAAATCGGTCATCGCCCGGTAAGCGGAGGCTAGGGTGGACGCACTCACAAGAGCGGCCGCCATGTCCTCTCCCCTGGTGGCTAGCGGCCTCCGCAGCCGGGTTCCGGCTGTCGGGGTCGTGTAGTTCTGTTTCAGGCCTCAGCAAAAGCTTTGCACGACTCATCAGGCCCGGGAGCCGCCGCAAACTCGAGATCAGCCGCGGCTCGAGTCGGCGAGCCAGGGCAAGGGCGCCTGTGCTCTGTGGTTAGCCGACGCCCTCGGCAGACCCGAGGGGATGCCGTTGCCCCGACTCAGGCTGAGTGTCGGCAGAGCGACCACGTGGCCTTAGCCCGCGTCTGCGGCGGTCAGCGCCGCAGAGCCGACCACCCCAACGAGATATGAGTGATCGGCGAGCGGGCTGCCCCACCCAAACCTCCGGAGAATCCGAGACCTTGTTGCCGACCGCGGGACTTGCCGGAGTTTGCGGGACTCGTTTCGACTCAGTGCTTTGAGCCAAGAGTCGCCGGCGCTACGATCGGTGATCGACGCGAGGACCTGATTCCTTAGCTTCTCAGCCCCGGACCACGACGAAGCCCCGCTACGGCCGGGCTTCGTCGTCTGTGCGGCTGCCGAGATGGCGGTTCCGGTCCTAATCTAAGAGAGAAGATCGGCGGCGACCTTGGTGCGCATCCGCGCCTCGCCCCGGACGCCACCCCTCGACCGTAACACCGAGTATCGATCGTTACGATCTTCGGGCCGGTATCGCGACAAATAAAGGCCGCAAAGTGGCGGTGATTCGGCGCGATGAAAGAAGGAGCGGACGCCGGCTCGAGTCAACGCAAGTGCGATTTCGGCGATCGGAGTCACTTTGCGGAGGATCACGGGTAGCCTCGATCTCAGTAACGCAGATCCGGGGGATTGGCCGGGTGGCGAGCCGAATGCCGAGGCGGAGCCGAGCGACCACAGCCGAGTCCCTCTCCCCTCAACTCCGCTCGGCTCCTCGTACGTAAGCGTACAAAGGGGCGGCGCTGCCTAAGTAAAACGTGGCCGAGAGCTCTGGTGACCTAAATGGAGCCGGGCGTGGCGCCGTTCCGCTGCGGCTTAGAAGGAGCGCCCTCCGGGAGAGGCGGGAGGTGCTCCGGCTCCATATGCCGCAGTGGCCCTGAATGTCCTCGCTACAGGGGAGTAGATACATCCGCTAGGGCCCGGCCTGGCGAGGCGCCACGTGCGGACGCCGCATGCGAGGCTGCTCGCCAACATCTCCGCTGGGTTCAGCTCCGGTGGGGGCTTCACGGACGGGAGATCGGCAACGCCGCGGGTGGCTCCGTGGTCGAGGTCCGGCATGAGGATCGAGCTTCCCGCGGGGCGTGTAGCGGGCGCCCTCCGAGCCGGTGGTGGTGCTGCCGCTGACGCCCGCGACGAGGAGCGTGCCGCCCGCCTTAGCGGGGTTTTCTTAGTGGGCCCGCCTGGATTCGAACCAGGGACCAACGGATTATGAGTCCGCTGCTCTGACCAGCTGAGCTACGGGCCCGGCGGGCCCGAGCCTAGCGCGGAAAACCGACCGGCGGGAAAGTTCGTAGTTGGACACATGAGGACGCACCGATACTCCCTGCTTGGTGCTGTCGTCGTCGTCGTGGCCGCCGTTTCCGGCGGCTGCGGCGGCAACGGCGGCGGTTCCAAGAGCAGCGCCGGATCGACGGCGGCATCCACCTCGAGCGCGCCGGCCGCAGGCGGAGCTGTGATCAAGACGGTCAGCGTTCACGAGACCGAGTACAAGCTCAAGCCGGCTGCGATCTCGCTCGACAAGACCGGAACCTACGTCTTCAAGGGCGTCAACGACGGCACGATCACCCACGGGCTCGCGGTCGAAGGCGACGGGGTCGACGCAGAGCTCTCGTCGATCGCTGCCGGAAGCAACGGGACTCTCAAGGTGACGGTTCCCAAGTCGGGCACCTACGAGATCTACTGCCCGGTCGACGGCCACAAGGGCCTCGGCATGAAGGGCACGATCACGGTTGGTGGTGGAAGCGGGGCCTCGGGAGGTACGTCCACCGAGCACATGAATACGGGAACGACCGAGCCGACCACCACCTACTCGACCGGGTACTAAGCCCTCCTTGTCGGTTCGATTTCCAACTTGCGCGCGAAACGCGCAAAATACGCCTGCCCGCACATCCGCGGCCGCCGACAACCGGAGGAGGGTGAGCGAACGGTGAAGGTCTTCCAGCAAGAGACGCAGCTTCGCACCAGCGGCGGACTGTCGGTCCGCGACATAACCGAGGAGGTCATCGACGTCGTCCGCGAGAGTGGTGTCGTTGACGGGATCGCCTGCGTCTACTCGCCGCACACGACGTGCTGCGTGCGCGTGAACGAGTTCGAGACTGGCTTCCTGGATGACTTCGCCAACATGCTCAAGCGGTTGATTCCGAGCGACGCGTACTACGCGCACGACGACTGGGACCGGCGCACCGAGAACATCTGTCCCGAGGACATGGACTTCGGCAACGGGCACTCGCACTGCATGGCGATGCTGCTGGGCACCGCCGGCGAGTCGATCCCGGTACGCGACGGCGAGCTCTGCCTGGGAACCTGGCAGCGGGTGCTCTTCCTCGAGCTCGACCGCGAGCGCGACCGCCGCTGGATCGTCCAGGTCGTTGGCACGTAACAGCGAGCGCAGTGCGCTCGCCGTTCTGGCTCTGGCCGTCGGAGCGACGGTCGTGCCCGCCGTCGTCGGCACGTCCTCTTCTCGAGCGATAGCCCGCCCGCCCGCCCCTTCTCTGGGTTGCCCGTAAAACGCCGAATGCGTCCGCCCTCCGAATCCGCGCCCAGCGAATGAAGGGGTCGACCGCTGTCGGCGCCCCGGTAACGCGCAAGGTCTCTGGCGGGCCTAGGCCTCGATCGTCAACTTGCCGTCGTCCGGGTGCTGGCGCCTGACCCTCCGCTGGTCGGATCGGGTCGACAGTCCCGACCTGCGCTACCTGCAGCGACCCTGAATCCCCGACGGTAGGTATTCTCGGGCGGCGCGATGAGGCTCGCGCCAACCGCCCTCCGGGGCTGATGGCCTCTACCGAACGTCGTACCGACGCCTAGGAGGCCAACGTGAGCCTAGTCCAACTCTCAGCAGTTCTCGCCGCTGCCGTCCTGGTCGCCAGCATCGTCTCGGTCGAGCTCGGCGTGACCGTCGCGCTGCTCGAGCTGACGCTCGGCGTTGCTGCCGGCAATGTCTTCCATCTCCAGACCCAGGACTGGCTCGACTTCATCGCCAAGTTCGGGTCGATCGTGCTCACGTTTCTCGCCGGAATGGAGGTTGATCCCGCGTACATGCGTCGACGCCTCGGACCCTCGCTCGGCATCGGGGTCATGTCGTTCGCCGGACCATTCGCCGTCGCATCGGTCGTTGCGTACTTGATGCTCGACTGGAGCATGCGGGCGTCGCTGATCACGGGAACCGCACTCTCGACGACGTCGCTGGCCGTCGTCTATGCCGTGCTCGTCGAGCGTGGGCTGACCCACAGCGCAGCCGGGAAGCTGCTGATGAGCGCCACGTTCGTCACCGACCTCTGCACCGCGCTCGCACTCTCGGCGATCTTCATCAAACCGAACATTTGGTTTCCAGTGTTTCTGGTCGTGTCGCTCGCGTTGATCCTTGCTCTGCCGAGGCTCGCGCCCTGGTTCTTCGGCCGCTACGGCGATCGGGTGATTGAGCCCGAGATCAAGCTGGTGTTCGCCTGCCTGCTCCTGCTGATGGTGCTCGCCGATGCCTCAAACGGACACGCCGTGCTACCTGCGTTCGTGCTTGGCCTCGTGATGAGCCGCCACTACGCGGAGCACCGGGAGGAGCAGAAGCGACTGCGCGTGGTCGCGTTCGCGTTTCTGACGCCGCTCTTCTTCGTCAAGGGCGGCCTCAACGTCTCGCTGGGTGCGGTCACAGCGAACCTCGGCCTGCTCGCGATCCTGCTGACGGCCAAGATGGTGCCGAAGCTCGTCTTCATCTATCCGCTCGCCCATCGTGCCGATCGGCGGCACGGAACCTTCATCACGTTGCTGATGAGCACCGGCCTCACGTTCGGGACAATCGCGTCGCTGTACGGATTGACCGCCGGGATCATCGACAAGACGCAGTTCTCTCTCCTGGTGACGGTCGTCGTCTTGTCCGCGGTCATTCCGACGGCGATCGCGGAGCGCTGGTTCCTGCCGGACGCCGAGCGAGAGCTCCGGATCGACCGCCGAGTCGCTTACGCCGAGAGCGAGGAGTTCGTCTAGGAGGGCTTGGCGGAACGTCGCTCGTCGTCGGGGTGCGATGGTCGTTCCGTGGCAAGGACGCGGGGAGCGTCAATAGCAGGAAGGTATTGGCGGGACTGCGAAACCAGGGCGGAGCCGGTGGTGAGCAGCGCGGCCCGACAGCTCAGACTACGTTTCGCCAAGCCCTCCTCGTCCCTACGCCGCGTCGGAAAACGCGTCGAGCTCGCGGTGGACGGCGAGCAGCTCGAGCGCCTCGGCCTCGATCTGGCGCACGCGCTCGCGGGTGATTCCCAGCTCACGGCCGATCGCATCGAGCGACTTCGGGTCCGTGTCGCCGTTCAGGCCGTACCGGAGACGGACGACCTCCCGCTCGCGCTCCGGCAGCTCGTCGACTGCCCGGCGCAACGCCTTCTCCTGGAGGCTGTAGGTGACCTCCTCCTCTGGCGTCTCCTGGTCGGCCGGGACGAGCTCGCCGAACGAGCCCTCGTTCTCGGCGCCGATCGGCTTGTCGAGGCTCGTCACCGCACGGGCTACCTGCCGCACCTCACGAACCTGCTTCAGGGTCAGCTTCGCCCGCTTCGCAACTTCCTGCTCGGTCGGCACCCGTCCGAGCTGCGTCGACAGCTCGCGCTCAGCCCGGGCCATCTTTTGCTCACGCTCGGCGATGTGGACGGGGATGCGGATCGTCCGCGACTTGTTCGCGACACCTCGTTGAACCGCCTGGCGGATCCACCACGTCGCGTAGGTCGAGAACTTGAACCCGCGGCGCCAGTCGAATTTCTCGACCGCGCGGATCAGGCCGATGATCCCTTCCTGGATCAGGTCGAGCAGGTGCAGCTCGTGGCCCTGGTAGCGCTTCGCGATCGAGACCACGAGTCGCAGGTTCGAGTTGATCATCCGCTCCTTCGCTGCGTGATCGCCGCGCTCGATCCGCTTTGCCAGCTCGACCTCCTCTTCCGCGGTCAAGAGAGGCCACTTCGCTGCCTCGTTCAAGAACAGTTGCAGGGCGTCGGTCGTGGCGACGGCGAGGTCGCCGTTCACGAAGGTTGACTCGCCGCCCTCGAGACGCGCGCAGTCGTCGGTCAGCTCGATGCCGCGTGTCTCGAGCTCGTCGTAGAGCTGGGCCAGCCGCTCCCCATCCAACTCATGCTCCTGGACGAACTCGCTGAATTGGGAGAGGTTGAGGCACCCGTCCTCCTCCCCTCTTTGCAGCAACGCTCGAATCTGCTCGTCGGGCATGACCTTATTGTCACCTAAACCGCTCAGATCAATCCACAAAACCTCGCGGTATTCGGCCAAGCGTAAAACCTACGCCCGCTGCGGTAGGCGCGCTCGGCGACCCACATCTGCTCGAGCGGAGACCAGTTATCGGCCAACCCCCGGCGCAGCAGGTAGCGCGGCGCGTACCCGGACATGAAGCCGCGGTCCATCTGCAGCCCGCCCCAGTACGGATCGCCCGAATCGCTCCAGGAGCCCTCGTAGCGGTGAATGCAGAGCCAGGCGCTCTTGTGCGGCGGATGAATCGCCTTCAGGTAGGCACGGCCGGCAGCGGAAACCCAGAGACGTAGGACGCGCCTGGTGCTCGGACTGATCGGACGATGCGTTCTCGGCGCGCCCATCAGACTCTGCCAACGCCAGGTTTGGGCGCGGTAACGGCTGATCAGCCTCGGGTTCACGTGCCTCTGCATTCGCGCGAGCCGTACCTGCCCGGCGGCGTGCACGAGAACCTTCGACCCCTGGAGCGGCGTGCCAGCCCAAGCCACTCCGGCGGTCAGCACGAACGCGCTCATTAACAGCAACAACCAGCGTTTGTTTACAGGCATGAAGGGACCCCCGGGGTGGTTGACGTCGACGTGGCGGCGGCGGGCACGGCCTGCGCTGCGGCACAGAGGGTCGGGCCCTGGTCTGTTGACCTTTCCGAGAACAGTTAGACGTAACCCCGAGGCCGGGGTTAGCCAGTCGTACGAACTGTCACAAAGGAGTTACGAAGGCTTTACGAGCCGAGCGTGATTCGCTCGATCACCACGTCCGCGCTTGGCTTGTCAGCCGCGTCCGTGTCCGTGCCTTCGATCGAGTCGACGGCATCCATGCCGCTGGTCACACGCCCGAAGACCGTGTGCTTGCCGTCCAGCCAGGGAGCCGCGTCGGTGGTGACGATGAAGAACTGGCTGCCATTCGTGTTCGGGCCGGCGTTGGCCATCGCGAGCGCACCACGCTCGACCCTGTGGTCGTTGAACTCGTCCTCGAACGTGTAGCCCGGGCCGCCCGTCCCGGTCCCGGTCGGGTCTCCGCCCTGGATCATGAAGTCCTTGATCACGCGGTGGAAGATGACGCCGTCGTAGAAGCCGTCCGCGACGAGCTTCCGGAAGTTCTCGACCGTCTTCGGCGCATCGTCGTCGAAGAGCTCCAACTCGATCGCGCCGTGGTTGGTTTGCATCGTCGCCGTACTCATCGGCGGCACCGTAACGCAACTCGACGTTGGTAGCGTCGGCGGTGTGCGCCGTTTGCTCGTGCTCGTGAGCGTGGTCGTCGCAGTGGACACGATGTTCTTCACAGCGCTGATCCCGTTGCTCCCGCACATCGCGGACAAGTACAACCTGTCGAAGGCGGGCGCCGGCGTCTTCATCTCGACCTATGCGGCGGGGACTCTGCTCGGCGCGATTCCTGCCGGCTTCGCCACCACGCGCCTGAGCCCCAAGCGCACGGTTCTCGTCGGGCTCGCCCTGATGACGGCCGCGAGCCTCGGCTTTGCGCTCGCGGGGGACGTTTGGACACTGGGGATCTCTCGACTCTTCCAGGGGATCGGCAGCTCCTTCTCGTGGGCCGGCGGGCTCGCCTGGCTGGTCGCTTCGGCCCCACGCGACCGGCGCGGCGAGCTCCTCGGCACCGCGATGGGGGCAGCAGTGTTCGGGGCGCTCCTCGGTCCAGTGCTCGGCGTGCTCGCCGGCGTCGTCGGGACACGCACGGCCTTTCTCGGTGTCGCCGCCTTGGGCGCTGCCCTTCTCGCGTTGGCCGCGAGGACTGCAGGAGTGGCACCGGAGCGGCAGGCGTTCCGGGCTGGGTTGCTCGCGATTCGAGACCGACCGCTCATGGCCGGGCTGTGGCTGATCACGCTGCCGGCCCTGCTTTTTGGGGTCTTGATCGTGCTTGTCCCGCTCCAGCTCAATCGACACGGTTGGGGGGCGATCGCGATCGGCGCCCTCTTTCTCGCCACGACGGCGCTGGAAACGGTGTTGAACCCGATGCTCGGTCGTCTGACCGACCGTCACGGCCTGATGCGGCCGGTACGCGCGGCGCTCGTTGGCTCGATCCTCGTCTCGCTCGCGTTTGCAGCTGCGACACAGCCGGGGGTGATCGCTCCGATCGTTCTCGCCGCGGGCATCGCCTACGGCGCCTTCTATACCCCCGGTCTGGCGCTGATCTCGCACGGCGCCGAGCGTGCGGGCGTGGCCCAGGGTCTCGCGTTTGGGCTGATGAATGCTTGCTGGGGTATCGGGGCGCTGATTGGTCCCGCGGTCGGTGGTGCACTGGCGGACGTCGCTGGAGACTCCGTCCCTTATCTGATCCTGGCCGGCATCTGTTTCGCGACCTACCTGGGAACACGAGTGCGCTACGCAGAACCGCTCGGCGACTTGCCGTAACCCCTCCGAGTGTCGTACCGTTCCTCTTGGGAGGAGGGGAGTTCGCTGAAACGAAGGGCAGTCGCAGCGGCGGCGCTGGTCGCCGTCGCCTCGTTGACCGTCGCGCCGTCACTGGCATCGACTTCGCAGGCGGGGGTTCGCCCCTGCGTGCACGGATACAGCTACGCGGGATACGCCAGTCGTGACGGCGTCGACGGGGTAGCCGCCAAGATCAGAGCGCTGCGCATGCCGTCGGTTCAGAGCGGGCACGCAGCTGCGTGGGTCGGCGTCGGCGGTATCCACGAGGGCCCGGGCGGCGCGAGCGAGTGGCTCCAGGCCGGCGTCGCCGCCTTCCCCAGGGTGGGGCTTCGCCTCTACGTCGAGTCGGTCTCGCGTGGCGACAGGCGCCGGTTCGTCGACCTTGGGCCCGCAGTCCTCGGACGCCGTTATCGGGTTCGGATCGTCGAGACCGGCCGCGACGTGTGGCGCGCCTTCGTTGACGGCCGGGCGGTCGGCGCGCCCGCTTATCTGCCGACGACCGGGGGCTCCTGGCGGGCCGTCGCGACCGCCGAAAGCTGGGCTGCCGGTCACGCTGCCTGCAACCGCTACGCGTACCGCTTCGACAGTGTCTCGGTCTCACACGCGGCACACTGGGCGGCACTCGCCGATGCCGAAGCAGTTGGCGCCGGCGTCAGGCGCGACCGCTCGGGCTTTTTCGCGACGTCCTAACCGTCGCGGGGATCGTCCTCGTGGAGCCCGAGCTGCTCGTCCAGCTTTCGTCGAACTGACTGCGAGCTGAACCTCCCTCGTTCGAGGGGTTCGCGGTGGAGCCGATCGCGCTCAGGCCCGCGTAAGCCGGCGCAGCAGATGCTTCTGGCCGTAAGCGACCGCGGCCATTCCGGCAACGACTATGCCGAGCAGCGGCCTCTCCGCCAGGAGGAGCACGACCGCCGAGAGGTCGACTGCGAGCAGGCAGATTCCGACCCGTTTGACGATCCGCCGTGCCTTCTCCTCCGAACCGACCACCGACCAGACGAGACCGACGATCAGCTTGTGGCCGTCGAGCGGGTGAACCGGCAGCAGGCTCAGACTGCCGATCGCGGCATTGAGCAAGACGAGCGCGAGGGCGCCGACCTTCAGCCACCCGGGCACGGGGAAGAACACCGGAAGGCTGAGTGCAAGCGCAAAGGCGAACGACGCCTCAGGGCCACCCAGAGCCATCCGGACCTGCTCGCGGCCGCTCCGATATGTGCCTTCGAAGTGCGCCGCCGCGCCGAGGGACATCACGGACACCTTCTCAGGCCGGACCCCGGAGAGCCTCCTTGCGACGCTGATGTGGCCGAGCTCGTGGACGATCAACGAAACGACGCCGCCGACGCCGCCAAGGAGCGCACAGGCGGCGAGCATGGACGGCCTCGAGTGCCCGCTGAAGGCAACGAAAAGGAGCGCGAACACCCCCAGCGGGATGATCCCACCGCGGGTGGCGACGATCGGAACGGGCCAACGGACGAGCACGAGTCCTCTGTCTCGCGGTACCTGAACAGGGGCGATTCCAAACATGCCAACTGCATCGACAGAACCGCGCAGAGCCTTGACGTTTAGCGGCCGAACGGCTGACGGCGGAAGCCGCAAGAATCGGCCTCATGAGCTCCGTCAGTCGGACGATTCGCGTGGCGCTCCTCGGGCACGGCCTGGCCGGAGCCGTGTTCCATGCACCGCTGATCGCAGCCGCCGACGGACTCGAGTTGAGTGTGATTGTGACTCGCGATCCGGAGCGGCGCGGGCGAGCTGAGCGCGACTTCCCGGACGCAGAGTTGCTCGAGTCGGCTGACGAGGTCTGGGCGAGGCCGGGCGACTTCGAGCTGGTCGTGGTCGCAGCCCCGAATCGCGTCCACGTGCCCCTGGCCCGAGCTGCGATCGAGGCCGGAATCGCCGTGGTCGTCGACAAGCCGCTCGCTGCCGGGGCAGCCGAGGCGCGGGAGCTCGTGGATGCCGCTCGCGCGCATCACGTGCCCTTGACCGTTTTTCAGAATCGCCGCTGGGACGGCGACTTCCTCACCGCCTCCAGGTTGGTCGGCGAGCAGGCGCTCGGCCGCGTCTTTCGGTTCGAGTCCCGCTTCGAACGCTGGCGGCCAGAGCTCTCGGGCGGCTGGCGCGAGCTCGCCGCGCCCGAGGAGGCCGGGGGCCTACTCTTCGACCTCGGCAGCCACCTCGTAGACCAGGCGCTGGCCCTCTTCGGTCCGGCTCGCCAGGTCTACGCCGAGCTCGATGTCCGGCGTTCCGGCGCCACTGTCGACGACGACTCCTTCATCGCTCTCACACACGCGACCGGCGTTCGCTCGCATCTTTGGATGAGCTCCGTCGCGGCGCAGCCCGCCCCACGCCTGCGGGTGCTCGGGGACCGGGCCGCTTACGTCAAGTACGGAGTGGACGTGCAGGAAGAGGCGCTCCACCAGGGCCTCCGGCCCGGCCAGCCGGGGTGGGGCGAGGAGCCCGAGGGGCGCTGGGGGCTCCTTGGCGCCGGTGATCGCCTCGAGCGAATTCGCACCGAACCCGGTGCATATCCGCGCTTTTACGAGGGGGTCGCCGCCGCCCTTCGTGAGGGAGCCCCGCCGCCTGTGGATCCTGAAGATGCTGTTTCGACGCTCGAGGTGCTGGACGCCGCGCGCCTGTCCGCGGGCGACGGCGGAGTCGTCGAGGTCTAGCCGGCGTCCCAGAAGCCGTCGCGGAAGCCGATCGCGGCGTGCGTTCCGTCACAGAAGGGCTTGTTGGCGGACTGACCGCAACGGCAGAGCGTCATCCGGGCCCGCTGCTCGTACTGGTATCCGTCCGTGCCCGACTCGACCTGAATCCCGCCGGTCACCCACAGCGGTCCGCTGAAGCCGAGCACCGGGTCCTCAACCACACCGATCGCGGGCTCGCGAGACGGCTCGATCGCCTTCAGCGTGCGGCGGTTCCAGGAGATCAGGCGGCCGGAGGGACAGTTCCCCACCATCCCGTCGAAGAGCTCTCTGACTGACTCGTCGTCCGTTCTCGCGACGAGACGCCAGACGGAACCGTTGGGGTCGCAGAACCGCGCGCCGACGCACAGCGCTTTCGCGTCGGTGAGTATCCGCTTCTGCCCGTCGTACTCGACGGCCTGCTCGACGTAGGGGACTCGCGCAGCTGCCGACTCGGAGCCTTCGAAGCCGACCCGCAAGTGGCTGCCGTCGCAGAACGGCTTGTTCTGCGAGTTGCCGCAGCGACAGAGTTTGTACTCCGCAGGAGCATCGTAGGACTGCCCGTGACGCCAGTCGCGCGAGTTGCCTTCTTCGTCGGCGTCGATGATCTGCTGGGCGACCGGCACGCCACCGCTGACGATGTACGGCCCGTTCTGCGAGACGGTGATCCTGAGCCCGTTGCCCTCAGACACGCTTCCCCCTTCGCCCGCTTGCTCGCGACCACGGCGAGCATAACTCTCCGGGTGTCGTTGCCGACCGCCGCCTGATCAGTCTTCGAGTTGGTCGAGGTCCGGCGCAGCCCGGATCGACCGGCTCAGCGTTCCCCAGACGGCCAGCACGAGCCCGAAAGCGGCGAACACCGCAATCGTCGCGCGCCCCGAGACGGCCCCGAGCAGGAGGCCGGCCGCAAGCGGGCCGAGCGGGGCGATCAGTAATGAGATCGTGCTCCGCACCGACTCAGCGCGGCCGAGCAGCCGGTCGGGCGTCATCGCGATCCGGTAGCCATGGACGACGGAGTCGGTCGAGGGAATCGCAAGCGCTGTCGGGAGCAGTCCCGCGGTCAGGACATAGACGCTCGGCCAGACGACAAAGACCGCGCAGCCGACCCACGTCCAGAGCTCCAGCACCAGGACGGCTCGGACCGGCAGAAGCCGGCGAACGAGCGGCGAAAGAAACGAGCCAACCAGGAGGCAGGCGCCGAAGGCGGCGACCAACACGCCGATCTCGCCGCCGGACAGGCCTTGCCGCGTGCCGATGACGACGACCGCGAGGAGCAAACCGGGGCCGATGAAGTTCGCGAGCCCAAAGAGGAGCGCGCACGTCCGCAGGAACGGTTGTCCCCAGAGGAAGCGGAACCCCTCCGCGAGCCGCGACCGCAGCCCCGAGAGGTCCAGCTCGCGCTCCTCCTGGAACGGCGTCCGCATCGCAATGACCGAGACGGTCGAGAACGCATAGGACACCGCGTCGACCAGGAACGGGAGGGCGCGGGCAAGCCCGAAGAGCGCACCGCCGAGCGGCGGACCTGCCAGCTGCACCGCCGCTTGCCGGCCCGTCTGGGCGCCGGCGGCCGCCGGGAGCTGACGCGTGGGCACAACGGCGCGCAAAGCGCCGGGGTAGGCGGCCGCGAAGAAGGCACCCCCGGTGCCTTCGACAACGGCAACGAGCGCGATCGCCCAGAAAGCGATCGAGTGGAGGAGGATCGCCGCGGCGAGGCTTCCGATCGCGAGCACACGAACGCCGTCGGCCGCGATCATCATCCACTTGCGGTTCCAATGATCAGCCGCCAGGCCGGCAGGCAGGGCAAACAGGGCCGCGGGAAGGATGCGCGCGAAGGAGACGACGCCTGTCTTTGCCGCAGAGCCGGTCACCGCGAGAACGAGCAGCGGGTAGGCGATCGAGCTCGTTTGCGTGCCGGCGTTCGAGAGCAACTGCCCGGCCTGAAGCAACATGAAGTCGCGGTTACGGCGCAGGGGAACCGCGATCACGCGGTGACGCTAGCTAACGATCGCGCGGCTCAGTTGTCTCGCTTCGACCCCAGGTGAGGAGCGCCGCCGATCAAATCGTAGAAACGCTGTCTGCGGCCGACCCAGCGCGTCTCGCGAGAGGCGAAGCGCTGCCGGCTTCGCCGCAGCCTTCGCCCGTTGTCCGGGTAGAGGAGCCGGGCCCACACCGAGCCCGGTTTGGCGAGCCGGAGGCTTCCGACGAGCGAGAGCGGCGCAAAGACGATCCCGAACAGGCCCAGCTTCAACTTTCCCTTGAGGAAGGTCACGGTCACCAGGCAAACGTTCAGAACGAGCAGCCCGTCCGCGATCGACCTCCCGAGCCTGTCTCCGGCCGAGTCGGAGCTGAGCGGGAATGTCGCCAGGACTGCAAGCGCGAGGAAGGCAATCGCCGCCAGGCAGGCGTCGATCGAGAGACGGCCTTCAGTCGTCCAGTACACGTCGTCGAGGTGAAGGAGCATCGCGAACTCGTCGAGGACGAGCGCGGCGCCCGCTCCGAAGACGGCAGCCAGAAACGCGACCCAGAACTCGCGAGGCTCGAACGCGAGGGCCAAGCCGCCTGCGACCAAGCTCAGCACGACGCCGGGTACGAGATGGTGAACGTGTACATCACCAACGATCGCACTCCCCCACCCTCGGACCCGTGCCATACGGGTGTAGAAGCGCGTGCCCGCCAGCGTCAGGGTGAAGGACAGCAGCATGAGGAACGCCGGCTCCCGGCCGCTGTCGTAGATGTGCGCCCCGTATCCCGGCACGAAGCCGAAGAGGTTCATCGGATCATCCCGAGCCCTCCTAGGTGTAGTTCCTGAGCAGGTTGGTCCATCCGGGCCTCCTTGGAGGCTGAGGGCTGCGAAGCACTCTCAGCCCCAAGGAGGAGATCCGGATGAAGCTTCACGGTAACGCGGCGCTCAGTTGGACTGGTCGCCGGCGGCTGGCCGAGCGGGTGGTCGTCGAGGGTTGGACGCTGACAGCGGCGGCGCGGGCGGCGGGCGTCAGCGTGCGCTGTGCGCGCAAGTGGGTGGGCAGGTACCGGCTCGAGGGCGAGCGCGGCTTGCTCGATCGCTCTTCGAGGCCGAGGCGAATCGCCAACCAGACGTCGGAGGAACGGATACGCATGATCGTCACCATGCGGCGCCTGCGCTTCACCGGCCCCGAGATCGCCGAGCTGCTTGGCATGGCAGTCTCGACGGTGTCGGGGATCCTGACTCGCCGCGGCGTGGGCAGGCTCGGGCGGCTCGGGCTCGAGCAGCCGGTCCGCTACGAGCGGTCGCGGCCGGGCGAGCTCCTCCACATCGACGTCAAGCGGCTCGGTCGAATCGAGGGCGGGGCCGGCAAACGCGCCTTCGGAGGCGAGCGGCGACTTCGCCACAATCCGACCCGCACCGACCTCGAGGGCAAGCGCCGTCACTACGTCGGCTACGAGTACGTGCACGTCTGCGTCGACGACTACAGCCGCCTCGCGTACGTGGAAGTGCTGCCGGACGAGAAGACGACGACGGCGATCGGCTTCCTGGAGCGGGCGGTCTCGTTTTATCGGCGACGCGGGATCCGGGTCGAGCGGGTCTTGACCGACAACGGCCCGGCCTATGTCTCCGCCGTGCACGCGCTCGCCTGCCGCAGGCTTGCGATTCGTCACAGCCGCACGCGGCCTTACCGGCCGCAAACGAACGGCAAGGCCGAGCGCTTTATCCGCACGCTGCTCGGCGGCTGGGCTTACGGCGCTATCTACCGCTCAAGCCAAGAACGCACGGCCGCCCTTGACGGCTGGCTTTGGTACTACAACCATCGACGTCGACACTCAGCCCTCGGCCGCCAACCCCCGGTCAGCAGAACCAACCTGCTCGGGTCTTACACCTAGGCGGTCAGCTCCTCGACGAGGTCCTTCGCGCGCTCCGTGAGCGCTGATTTAGCGACCACCTGGTCGAATCCGGCCTCATGGGCGCGACGCAATCCCGACGTATCTGTGTGGTTGGTGAATCCGAGAATCGGGACGTCGGGGTAGGTGTCTGCCACCTCATCCGGATCGACCCGGGCGATGTCCGCGATCACGAGGTCCGGAGGATCGACGCTGTCGACCGTGATGAGGTGGTAGCCCGGAAGAAGTCCCTCGAGCTTGCCGCGAAAGTAGAGGTCGACTCCCGCCAGCAGGATCGTCGCCACGTGGCGAGAGTAACACTCCCGGTTGCGGCCCCAAAGTGTTTGGCACGAGGTTGTTACCCTCGTCTGCGTGGCAGCCGCCGAGTTTCAGACGGTCGCACGCGCGGACGACATCCCTCCGGGAACGTTGCTGGCGGTGCAGGTCGATGAGCAGGCCATCGCGATTGCAAACGTCGGGGGCGAGTTCTTCGCGACGCAGGGCGCCTGTTTGCATCTGAGCGGGCCGCTCGGCCACGGTCGGCTGGACGGAACGGTGTTGAGCTGTCCCTGGCATGGCTGGCAGTACGACGTGCGAACCGGCAAGAACGAGTTCGACCATGCAATCCAGCTGCGAAGGTTCGAGGTGCGAGTCGAGGACGGCGAGGTGAAGGTCGCCGTCTGACGAATCGTCTCCGAGGGACTCCTCTACGCGAGCTTCGCGAGCCGGGATCAGCCCAACGCCGCGTCGAAGCCGGGAAGTCAGCCCACGAGGAGCTGGAGACCGCCTGGCGCGCTGCCGAGCCGGCCGAGCGCGATTTCCTCCAGGGCCTCGTCCACGTCGCCGTGGCCTGGTACCAGGCCGGTCGAGGAAACCGGGTCGGCTGTGAGCGGCAACTCGAGAAGGCGCGGCGCCGCTTGGGCCCCTATGCCCCGGCCCACCGGGGCGTCGACGTCGCGGCGCTGCTGCAGCAGCTCGAAGCAGCAGCCGAGACGGTAGAGACGGGCTCGCTCGATCTCGCGTCACCGGTTCTTTAGTTCACGCGCGCGCGACCCCCGCCCTCAAAGTAAGGGAGGGGCTCCTTCCCACCTCCCTCTGCAGGCGAGCCTAGCCCGGCATTGCCGCCGCATGGGTAACCGGCCTGCAACAAATCCGGGACTTTTGCGATCGCCTTGGGCGAAACCTCCCGCCTTTCCGGAGGCGCTCGCTAGTGCAGGCCAACCGCCTCGAGTGCCCGGTTGAACCCGACGCTCAGCCACCAGATTCGATCGAAAAACAGCATCAGCCCGATCGCGACCAGCAGCGCTCCGCTGACTGTTCGAATCGCCATGTAGTGGTCACGGAACCAGCGGAACGGCCCCATCACGTGCGAGAAAGCAATTCCGGCCAGGACGAACGGCAGCGCGAGGCCGAGCGAATACGCAAGCAGCAGGACCGAGCCGCGCGCGACTGTCGTCGTCGAGCCGGCGAGTATGAGAATCGTCCCCAACACGGGACCCATGCAGGGCGCAGCGCAGACCGCGAACGCCGCCCCGAGCAACGCCCCCGAACCGCGGCGCCGCGCGCCTCCGACGAGGCCCGGCGCAACCAGACGCTCCGGGAACGGCAACAGGCCTGCGAATGCAAGCCCGAAGACGATGACGATGAAACCGGCCACAGTCTGAACCCGCGTCGAGTTCAGCGAGACCGCATTACCGACGAGCCCCGCCCCGGCGCCCAGGGCGACGAACAGCACCGTGAAGCCGGCGACGAACGGAAGGCTTGCCAAAAACACCCGCCGGGTCGTCCCGGGCTGGCCGAGCCGCCCCGCCTCGACGGCCGAGATCGCGGACAGATAGCCCGGCACGAGCGGAAGAACGCATGGAGCGACGAACGAAACGAGGCCGGCCAGGAACGCGACCGGTATCTGGCCCGCCATTTAGTCGATGCGCGCGAGCTCTTCGTCCACCCGCCGCTCGAGCTCGGGATCGATCGGTCCCTGACCATTCAGGGAGGGCGAAGTCGAAGTCTCGGGCTCCGTTTGGCCGCGGCTCCAGCCCCAGGCTGCGATGCCGAGCAGAACCGCGGCCACGCCGACTCCGCCCAGCGGTAGCAGCCACGCCAGGAGGTTGAAACCCCGCTTGGGTGGTGAGGCGAGGATCGATTCCCCGTACTCGGCGACAAGGGAGTTCTTGATCTGAGTCTTCGTCCATCCCTGGCGAATGCGGGCGCTGATGTCGCGCTCGATTTGGTGCGCGGCGGGGGAATCGGACTGAGCGAGGGTCGTGTTGCACACCGGGCACATGACCTCGTTCTCGAGCTCGTTCAGCGTCGGATGCCGGTCGCTCGCGAGGGCCGACGGCGCAAACAGGAATGCGACCGCGGCCACGAGGGCTAGCCGCTTCACGCCGGTGCCGCGAGTCGTCTCAGGAAGCGCGGCAGATCCTCGTCGGCCTGCATCTGCCCTATCACCTTGCCGTCGCGGTCGATGAAGAAGATCCGCGGGATCGGCAGCCCGCCCCAGGTGTTCAGCACCTTACGCCCCTGCTCGCGGACGATCGTGTACGTGAGGCCGTTGTGCCGCACGTACCGCTTCGCATCACCGCTGAAGTCATCTGTGTTGACGCCGATGAAGGCGATCCGGTCGCCGTATAGGCGCGAGTATTTCTCCAGGCGCTTCGACTCGTAGGGGCACGCGTAACACCAGGACGCGAAAAAGTCGAGGACGCGCGGCTTCTTGATCGTTGCGAGGTCGACCTCCCCTCGCCCGTCAAGTCGGGGCAGCGTGAAGTTGGGCGCGGTCGGACGCTTGCCTTGCGAAAGCTGGGCCGCAACGCCTCCGCCGGGATCGTGCGTCAGCTTCCAGACCAGCAGCATGAGCAGCCCGGCGACGGCCGCCAGGACCAGCGCCTGCAGAGCGACCCGGGCCGGACGCATGCTCATGCCGCGCGGGCTCCACAGACGGGGAGTCGTTCCCTCAACCGGGATTGAACGGCCGCACCGGCAAAGCCGCTACGGCCTCCAGGTCGGCATCGCACGCGACGCCTCATGATCACGCCGAGACGATGAAGACGGTGGTGCCGATGCTGACGTGGCGGAACAGCCATTCGGCCTGCGGAATCCGCATCCGGATGCAGCCGTGAGAGGCCGAATAGCCGATCGAGGCGGCGTCAGGGGTGCCGTGGATGCCCACGCCAGGCGCGCTGAGGCCCATCCAGCGGGTCCCGAGCGGGTTGCCGGGGCCCGGCGGCACCGGCTTCAGGCCCTGGGCCCAGGGGGAGCTCGGCGGGTACCACCAGGGATTCCGCCACTTGACCACAATCCGAAAACGGCCAAGCGGGGTCGGGTAGCTCGACTGCCCTGTCGCGACCTGGAACACCCGCCACGGACGCATTCCGTTGTAGAGGTCGAGCTGGTTGGAGGCTCGCCTGATCACGATCACCGGACCGAAGTTCAACCGCGTGATCGACGGCGTGGTCACCTTCTGGCCCAGCCGCAGCGGCCCACGTTTGTTCGCCAGCAGCGCGCTGGCGATTGCCGCCTCGGCGCGGCGGCGATAGAGGGTGAGCCCGACGACGGGCTTCGCGATCCAGGGACGCAAGTTGCGGAGGTAGAGC
>WNFX01003292.1_pt1 | contig 19657 bp, 19 predicted proteins | sample 5400111 | NCBI WGS metagenome assembly WNFX01 (sample SAMN13153363, study PRJNA577476) | soil metagenome | isolation source: 40 cm soil or saprolite under grassland replicate 1 | place: USA:California | collected 2016-06-15 | reverse complement strand
TCGAGATTGCCTGCCGCATTTTATTTTGCCGCAGAATTTCCACAAATTGAAGACGCGGAAAAGCACGGCGCAGCATCTCCAAATCGGGCGTTGCGGCGTCACCGAAAGCGCCGGTCTCGCGAATCCTGGCAAGGAACTTTTCCACGTACCATCCCATTATCTTGAACCCGAAAACGCCATTGGCGGTGGCCGCAGCGGAAACAATACCGCGAATATAAGCGGCGAAGTTTGCCTTCGGATCAATTCCATGGTCATGGGCGGTGCGTCCTTCATTTTGAGGCAGAAAATATTGTCCGAGACGCCCGGCCCGACGGATCTGCACCAACCCGTCGGCCAGCAGATTACTGCCGGAGCGGGCAACCGCGCACAACATGTAACAGCGCCGCCGATGCGGCAGAAGGCGGACAAAACTAGCCATTCTCTTACCTAAACGTCGAGGTTCCGCACGTTCAGCGCATTGTCTTCGATGAATTGACGGCGCGGTTCGACCACGTCTCCCATCAGAATCGTGAACATCTTGTCCGCATCGACGGCGTTGTCCTCATTTAAGTCCACCTTGAGCAATTTGCGCTTCTCCGGGTTCATCGTCGTCTCGAACAGCTCTTTCGCGTTCATTTCGCCCAGACCTTTGAAACGCTTTATCTGCACGCCGCGCCGGCCGATCTCCAAAATCTTCTGGAGAATTTCCGGAATGGAGAAAAGCGGATGCGACACGGCTTTATCGCCTTCGCCTTCAATCAACTCGAAAATGGGGCGATCATTCGCCGCGTAGTGGCCGACCTTCAGACCCTTGCGCCTCAATTCCGCGATGATTTTTTGGATCGCGGCGGACTCATGCAACTCCACCAACTTGCCGCGTCGGCGGCTGCCGTTGGCCTTGGCTGCCGGAACGTCACCCAATGGCAACAGCTCTTGCCCAAGTTCCGTATCGAACAAATTGAGATCGAGATTCTCGTGGTGAAATTGCCGGACCGCTTTTTCATCAGGAAAATAATGAACGGTCTCATCATTCCCTTCGCGCACTTTGACCAAATACGCCGGCAGCTTTCCAGATTTGGTATTGCGTTTTGCGAGATAAGCTTCGAAATCGCCGCCATGACGCCGCACCGATTCGCTCAACTTCGCCAGTTTCTCGAGCGATTCGAGAATGTCCTTTAATTGTGCAGCGGTCACTTCTTCGTTGTCCGCCAGATTTTTTAACCTCACATCCTCAGCACCGAGCGAGATGAGAATTTTGTTCAGCTGCACGTCATCATCGACATATTCCTCGCGCTTCTTGCGTTTGATTTGGTAAAGCGGCGGCTGCGCTATGTAAATTTTGCCGGCGCGGACCAGCTCGGTCATTTGCCGAAAGAAAAAAGTGAGCAGCAGCGTGCGGATGTGCGATCCATCGACGTCTGCGTCCGTCATGATGATGATGCGGCCATAGCGCAGCTTTGTGATGTCAAACCGGCCTTCGTCCTTGCCGTTGCCGTCTTCTTTCGGTTTGCCGATGCCCGCGCCGATCGCCGTGATCATCGACTGGATTTCGTTGTTCTTGAGGAATTGGTCTTCGCGCGCCTTCTCGACGTTGATCAATTTGCCGCGAATTGGCAGGATCGCCTGATAACGTCGATCGCGTCCCTGTTTCGCCGAACCGCCGGCCGAGTCGCCTTCGACAATGTAAAGCTCGGTCAACTCTGGATCGCGCTCCGAGCAATCCGCCAACTTTCCCGGCAATCCGCCGCCAGTGAGCGCGCCTTTGCGAATGGTCTCGCGCGCTTTACGCGCGGCTTCCCGCGCGCGCGCCGCCGTCAGGACTTTGTCGAAGATGCGACGTGCAAGCGGCGGGTTCTTGTCAAAATACGTCATCAGGCCGTCATAAACGACGGAATTGACGACCCCTTCGATCTCCGTGTTCACGAGCTTGACCTTTGTCTGCGATTCGAAACGCGGGTTCGGCAGTTTGACGCTAAGCACGCAGATCAAACCTTCCCGCACGTCGTCACCGGAGATCGACGGATCTTTGTCTTTGAGAAGATTGCTCGATTTCGCGTACTGATTGACCGCTTTGGTCAGCGCTGTGCGAAATCCGGTGAGATGGGTCCCGCCGTCTGGATTTGGAATCGAATTCGCGAACGGCAAAATCTGATCGTTATAGCTGTCGTTGTATTGCAGGACAACATCGATAAAAACTTCGTCGCGCTGCCGCGAAATTAATACCGGTTTGGGATGAATCACCTGTTTGTTTTCGCCAAGCTGCTTTACAAATTCTTCGATGCCGTGCTTGTAGATAAATGTTTCCTTCTTTGGCGCGTCGCCTCGTTCGTCCGTCAGCGTGATTTCCAGCCCGGGATTGAGAAACGCCAGTTCGCGCAACCGGGTCGCGAGTCGTTCAAATTTGAACTCGGTCGTGATCGTGAAAATCGTTGGATCGGGCGCAAAAGTAATCAGCGTCCCGGTAGTGCGTTTGTTTTTGATTTCGCCGATGACTTCCAGCTTTTGCGTCGTCTTACCGCGCGCAAAGGCCATGTGATAAACCTTGCCACCGCGCGACACTTCCACTTTGAACCAATCTGAAAGCGCGTTCGTGCATTTCGCGCCGACGCCGTGCAGCCCGCCGGAATATTTGTAAGCGCCCTGTCCGAACTTTCCGCCGGCGTGCAAGTTTGTCAGCACCAGCTCCACCGCCGGCATTTTCCATTTCGGATGCATATCAACCGGAATTCCGCGGCCGTTGTCGCGCACGGAGATCGACCCATCGACATGCACGGTCACTTCGATCTTGTCGCAAAAACCGGCGAGATGTTCGTCAATTGAATTGTCGAGTACCTCGAACACCATGTGGTGCAAGCCGCGCTCATCTGGGTCGCCAATGTACATCCCCGGGCGCTTGCGCACCGCCTCCAGCCCCTCTAATTTGTCGATCTGCGCGGCGTCGTATTTTTGGGATTTACTGATCCCGAATCGTTCGCGAGGACGATTTTTGTCGTTGGAATCTTCGTCGTCTGGAACGGGCAAAACAGCGGCTGGCATCGGCATCAAAAACCATAGTCGAAAATGCTCGGAAAACAATAAATAATCTCGTGGTTTCGAACCGGTTGTTTGCGCTACCGGTTGAAGGCACGCACGAACTAGAACCCATGATGTTGTGGTTGGCCGCGGCCGCATTTAGCACGCCATTTTCGCTGGCTTGACCGGCCTCTTTCTGAATCGGAAAATGAGACCCAACATGCGCTCTCAAACGCTCTGCGAAGGTCGTTGGATTTTTGCAATTCTTGCGGTGTTGGCGGTTGCGAGTTGGTGGCTCACTACGTGGCTGTCGCTCGTTTTCCTCGTCCTGATTATCTACACGCTCGCATTCTTTCGCGATCCGGATCGGGTCGTACCGGTTGATCCAAATGCAGTGGTGGCGGCTGCCGATGGAACGGTCACCGAGATCGCCGAGGTTGAGGAAACAGAAATTCTGAAAGCGAAAACGCGCCGCGTCGGAATCTTCTTGTCAGGCAACTGACGGGCGTGATTGCGCGGCGCATCGTCGCCTGGTCGCGGGTGGGCGATGAATTAAAAAAAGGGGACCGTTTCGGAATGATTCGCTTCGGGTCGCGAACCGAGATATACTTGCCCCTTACCGCCACCGTGCTTGTGAAAGTGGGCGATCACGTCTCCGCTGGATCGACAATCATCGCGCGACTGTCCGAGCAATGAACGAGCACCATTCCAAAATTTATCTCCTGCCGAACCTGATGACGGCGGGAAACTTGTTCTGTGGATTCACCGCGACGCTCAAGATTCTTGAGGGCGCGTTGCTGCAAGCGTCGGATCCCGATGCGGCCGGCGATCTTTTTCACACCGCGATCTGGTTTATTCTTGGTGCCTGTTTTTTCGATCTGCTCGACGGTCGGCTAGCCCGGTTAGGCGGACATGAAAGCTCTTTTGGCCGCGAGTTTGATTCTCTCGCCGACATTGTTTCGTTCGGGCTCGCTCCGGCATTGATGGTTTACCGCATCGTGCTCCAGGAATTTCCGCGCGCTTGCTGGATTATCGCATTTGTTTATCTGGCCTGCGGTGCGCTGCGTTTGGCGCGTTTTAACTGCGCGGCTGCGTACCACGAAGCGAGTGGAGCGGCCGACCAAAAAACCTTCACCGGCTTTCCCATTCCGGCCGCGGCGGGATTGATTGCATCGATTACTCTGTTTCTGCTCTGGCTTGCCGAAGGCGAGCATCACCTCGGCAAATGGAAATTTGTCCTGCCGCCGCTGCTGCTTTTTCTTTCCTTCATGATGTTCAGCCGCTTTCAGTATCCCAGTTTTAAGGCACTTAATTGGAAGACAAAGAAATCGATCCCCCGCTTTCTTGCTATCAGCCTCATCCTCATTTTCACCGTGATGAATTACGAGTGGATGCCGGCGGTACTCTTTCTTGCCTATTTGCTTTATGGATTCCTCCGGCCGTGGCTCTCGCGCGAATGGCGTCGCGAGATTGAAGAAGAAATCGGTGAAGAACCAGCCGAAGAAGCAGCCGAGCAGGCGCCGTAAGATCGATATTGCCAATTGCTTGCGGCTGCGGGATCGGAGTGACAGCGCAATTTAATCGCCGCAGCCTCGCAGCGCTTCGGTTTTCAACTCGACGGCTCTGCTGCGGAATCTTAGTATGTTAAAGCCACGAAACAATTGGCGCAGAAGATGGCCGCCAAGCTGAAATCCGACCCGCATCTTGAGATTGCACACGTCTTGTTCATCGACGTGGTGGGTTACTCGAAGTTGCTGGTCAACGAGCAGCGAGAGGTTGTTGAACAACTCAATCAAATCGTTCGCAAAACTCCGCAGTTTCGGAAAAGCGAAGCCGCCAGAAAACTGATTCGGATTCCGGTAGGCGACGGGATGGCGCTCGTCTTCTTCCAAACTCCGGAGGAGCCGGTACAGTGCGCCATGGAAATTGCGAGAACGCTAAAGAGCCATCCGCGAATTCGGCTGCGCATGGGTGTGCACAGCGGCCCGGTCGATCAGGTGAAAGATGTTAATGACAGATCGAATGTGGCCGGAGTGGGGATTAACATCGCGCAGCGGGTGATGGATTGCGGTGATGCTGGCCACATTCTGGTATCGAAACGCGTCGCCGACGATCTCGCTCAGGACAGGCTGTGGCAGCCGCATCTGCACGAACTCGGTGAAATCGATGTGAAACACGGCGCGAAGCTGGGGATCGTTAATCTCTACACCGCCGAGCTTGGCAATCCGCAACCGCCCGAGAAGCTGTCTCACATTGCAGTTGCCCCGAAGCTCGCGAGTGTTCCATCCGCGCAAAAAAGCATTGCCGTCCTGGCGTTCGTTAACATGAGCAACGATCCGGACAATGAATACTTCAGCGATGGTGTCGCAGAGGAGATCATCAACGCGCTGACGAAAGTGAAGGCGCTCCAGGTGGCTTCTCGGACGTCCTCGTTTGCGTTCAAAGGCAAAAACGAAGATATCGGCGAGATCGGACGGAAGCTGAAAGTAAATACTGTCCTTGAAGGCAGCGTACGAAAAGCTAGCAACAAACTTCGCGTCACTGCGCAACTCGTCAACGCTGCCGACGGCTATCATCTTTGGTCGGAGCGTTACGATCGGCAGCTCGAGGATGTCTTCGAGATCCAGGATGAAATCGCCGGAAACATCGTGCGTGCATTGCGCGTGGTGCTAGGTGAAGACGAGAAGCGCGCACTTGAAAAAACGCCCACCGAAAACGTGCAGGCCTACGAGTACTATCTTCGCGGCCGCCAAATCCAGCATCAGATGCGCCGCACAGCCTTGCAATATGCGCGTCGCATGTTTGATCGCGCGATCGAAATTGACCCGAACTTCGCGCGCGCGCACGCCGGCATTGCTGACTGCTGCTCGTTTCTTTACATGTACTGGGACGCGAGCAAGGCCAACCTCGAAGCTGCGAACGCGTCAAGTCAAAGAGCGCTGGAGCTCGATCCGGTAAGTGCCGAGGCGCACACGTCCCGCGGAGTCGCGTTGACGCTGCGTCGCGACTACGGCGAGGCGCGCCGGGAATTCGATATTGCACTTAGCCTCAATCCCATGCTTTACGAGGCGCATTACTTCTACGGGCGCGCGTGCTTCACCGAAGGTAAACTTGAGGAAGCGGTATCACACTACCGCGATGCTTGGCGTGTGCGACCTGAGGATTACCAGGCAATTCTCTTATCGACCGATGCCCTCGCAAAACTGGGTTGGGACGACGAAGCTGTGAAAGCTGCACGGCAGGGAATACAGGTGGCCGACGCGCATCTCGAACTCAACCCGGATGATGCCCGCGCATGGCTTCTCAGCGGGGCGGCCTTGATGCGATTGGGCCAGCGCGACCAAGCCCTGGAACGTGCACGGCGAGCCCTCGCGATTGATCCGGAAGATGCGGGCGTCTTGTACAATCTTGGGTGCATCTACGCTCTGGCGGGTTCGGGCAACGAGGCGATCGATCACTTAGACAAAGCGATTCAGAACGGATTCGGACAGCGCGAGTGGCTGGAGAACGATTCGGCCTTGGATTCCATACGCGGTGAGCCGCGATTCCAAGCGCTGCTGCGAAAACTGTAATGCCTGACAAGCCGAAACCAGTCGCGTTGGCATAACGTCTTGTAGCTGCCGCGGTCTCTGGCGGCAGAATAAAGGGCGCCGCTGCTGAGGACAGCGGCAGCTACAACGCGTTTAATTTCGCCAGAACTTCCGGATCGCGCACGTCGGCCCATTGGCCGGCAAGTTCGAGCGCTTTGACTTTCTTGCCTGACTGAGCCATTTCGCGCACTGCATCGGTTAATTCGTACTCGCCGCGCGGGGATGGTTGCAACCTTGCCGTGAACTCGAAAATGCCTGGCCGAAATGCGTAGAGGCCCGCGTTGTACCACGGACTGGACGCTTCGCTTGGTTCCACCTTTTCGCGAAGATCGACGAGCTCCATGTGCTCGTTTAGAAAAACCGCGCCGCCTTTGCTCACATCTTCGCCGCGCTTCACGCTGATGACAGCTTCGGCGTCGTCCGCAAGCTCGACAAGACGCTGGTAGTTCTGCGGAGCAACCAAAATGTCGCCGTAACTCAAGACGAAAGGCGACCCGCCGACAAAATTGTGTGCAAGATCGACAACGCGCCCGGTTCCGTCCTGCACAACTTGTGTCGCGTATTGTATGTCGATCTTGTAACGCGAGCCGTCGCCGAAGAAGTTGCTCACCGTCTCGGCGCGGTAACCGACGATTATAAGAAACTTCCGCACACCGGCGTCGCGCAACCCCTCCACGATGTATTGCAAGACCGGTTTGCCGCGCACTTCGATCATTGGTTTGGGAAGATCGACAGTGAGCTCGCGCATGCGCGTGCCACGCCCCGCCGCAAGCAAAACCGCCTTATTGATCCTGGTCATCGCGTTGTGCAGCAGTCGCGGCGATTTTTACACACGATTGCCGGCTCTGAAGATGTCGATCTTGCTCTTAAGCCTCCGTTTCATCGGACCCGGAAAGTACAGTGTCGATAAATCCCAGCGGCGCTATTTAGCTTCTGTTTTGCCGCTGATGACGAGTGCGGGCAAGTCGAGCTGTTTGATCAGCGCGCTCACTTTCGGGACATCGTCGCTCTTGATTTGCCCCCACTTCTTCAATTGCTGGTCAAGCTGGCCGCTCAACATTTGGAAAACGTCCTGGTGCGACTTGGTCGGCGCGGAGTCGCCGGCATCGATGGCATGGCTGAAAGTGTCGAATCTTTCATTGAGCATGTTGGGGAAGGCGAGATTTCCTTCCGAGCCTTTCATGTTTACCTGGACCATCTCCTTTTCGACGTCGGACATTTTGTGATCGAGCTCATCGGCGGTGGTGAGGGGCGCTTTCACCCGCTGATCATTTTCGAAACGTTTGTGCAGCGATTGAATTTGCGATTTCACTTCGCGGATCTCGTTGACGGCTTGATGCAGCTCTGAGATGCGATCGTTCACGCGCTTGGAAAGATCGAATTGCTTTTGCAAAGCGGGCTCGACGCCCTTGGTGCGCGGATCAATCGAAAGATGCAACGGCGCGGTCTGGCTTTTGCCGGAGAGCGTCAACTTCACCTGGTACTCGCCCGGCAAAGCGAGTGGACCTTTCGGCCCATTGCCGGAATAGAACGCGCCGGGAATTTGCACGGGATCATCGTAACGCAGGTCCCACGCAAAGCGGTTCATGCCTTCGTTTGCGGGAATTGTTTTCGCGCGCTCGACCCGATCGGGCCATTCCGGCGGCTGCTCACCCTCTTTCTTTTCCTTGCTCGAAAGATGTCGAACGAGTTTGCCGGAAGCATCCAGGATATCGATCGTGACTTCATCCTTGGGTGCGGTCTTGAGATAATAATCGATCATCGCGCCGGGCGGCGGGTTGTCGCCCACTGGCTGGCGCTTGTCGATTTCCTCGGGGTAATGCAGACGCAACGCGGTCTCCGGTTGATAAAGAATCGTGTCCGCTTGCGCCGATTCTTTTGTCACTTGTCGCAGCGGCGTCACATCGTCGAGCACCCAGAATGATCGCCCATGCGTCGCGGCGACAAGATCATCGTCCTTCACGACCAAATCGTGAATCGGCGAAACGGGCAGATTTAATTGCAACGGTTGCCAATGCGTTCCGCTGTCGAATGAAACAAACACGCCGAGCTCGGTCCCGGCGTAAAGCAAGCCGCGCTTTTTCGGATCTTCTCGGACCGCGTGGACATATGCGCCCTCCGGAATTCCATTTACAATTGGCGCCCAGGTTTTGCCCAAGTCAGTCGTCTTGAAAATGTAGGGTTTAAAGTCGTCGAGTTTATGTCGATCCACCGCGACGTAAGCGGTGCTGCCGTCATGGGGGGAGGCGTCGATAAGATCGACCGTGCTCCATTCCGGCATTTTTGGAGTGACGTTTGACCAATGCTGACCATCGTCGGTGGTCACCTGAACAAGACCGTCGTCTGTGCCGGCCCAAAGCGTTCCTTTTTTTAGGGGCGACTCGGCGAGCGCAAAGACGGTGTCGTAATACTCAACGGAAGTGATGTCGTTGGTCAGCGGTCCGCCGCTTGGTTGCTGTTTGTTCTTATCGTTGCGCGTGAGGTCCCCGCTGATTTGCGTCCAGCTTTGACCGTGATCGGCGGATTTGAAGACGCATTCTGCGGCGGTGTAAAGCGTGTCCGGATCATGCGGTGAAAGCATGAGTGGCGAGACCCATTGGAACCGGTGCGCAAGATCGACAGCGCCATGTCCGGAATTGTCCAGCGGAACGGGACTGATGTCCTGGACGTCTTCTTTGTTTTTGTCGTAGCGAACGGCGTAGCCTTCGCTGTTTGAGTAGATGATGTGCCAGTCGCGCGGGTCGGGCACGACAAAGCCGCACTCACCATCACCGGCAACGAACCAGTCTTCGCGCCCAATCACGCCCGATTCGCCGCGGCTCGCGATCCCGATGTTCGAATTGTCCTGTTGCGCGCCGTAAATGTGATAGGGAAAAGCGTTATCAACCGCGACATGATAAAATTGCGCGGTCGGCTGATTGTTTTGGGTCGTCCAGGTTTTGCCGCCGTCGGTTGAGATGCTGGCGCCGCCGTCGTTCACATTGGCGATCCGACTCGGATTTTGCGGATCAATCCAAAGACCGTGATGATCGCCGTGCCGCGCGGACAGCAGTGTGAAATTCTTGCCGCCGTCCACGGAACGAAACAGTCCTGTATTCACAAGATAAACTGCGTCCGCTGATTTGGGGTCGGCGTAGACTTTGCTGAAATACCACGCGCGCTGGCGAAATCGGCCATCCTCGTTCACCCGGCTCCAATGCTGGCCGGCGTCATCGGAGCGATAGAGCCCGCCTTCTTTTGCTTCGATGATGGCGTAGACGCGGTTCGAATCTGCACCCGAAACCGCGACGCCGATCTTTCCGAGAATTCCATCCGGCAATCCATTTCCCTCGAGATGTTTCCATGTCACGCCGTTGTCTTCCGAGCGATACAAACCGCTGCCCGGTCCGCCGCTCGAGAAAAACCACGGCTGCCGGCGCGCCTGCCAGAGGGACGCGAAGATGATGTTCGGATTGTGCGGATCAAAAACAACGTCGATGCCGCCGGTATTTTCATCCTTGCTCAAAACTTTCGTCCACGTCTTGCCGCCGTCAGTCGTCCGGAAAATTCCGCGTTCCTGATTGGGGCCGAATGCGTGACCAAGCGCCGCGACCAAAACGACATCGGCATTTCTTGGATCGACAATCAACGCGCCAATTTGCCGCGTATCTTTCAACCCGAGATTTTTCCACGTATTTCCAGCGTCGATCGATTTATAAACGCCAGTTCCGTAAGTCGTGTTGCCGCGAATCGCTGCTTCCCCTGTGCCCGCATAAACGACGTTGTGATCGGATGGCGCGACGGCGATCGCTCCGATCGAAGAAATATCAGTCTTATCAAAAAGGGGCTTCCAGTTTGCTCCGCCGTCTATAGTTTTCCAAACGCCGCCCGCGACCGCGCCGAAATAATAAATGTCCGGTTCGTCGGGAATGCCTTCGATGGCCAGCGCCCGCCCGCCGCGGAACGGTCCGATTTGCCGCCACTGCATCCCGTTGAACAATTTTTCATCGATCGCTCCGGCCGGCCTCGGTGACGGGCGTGGGGTGGGACTGGCCGCGAAAATACTTGAGTCAGCCAAAACAACAGCGGCCAGAACCAGTTGGGCGAACAATTGAAGACGCAAACTCGACGTAATCATCCGCCTAAGGTGAAAAGCTTGCGTCGACGTTCAACTAGAATCGCGCGGTCGTACCCTTGTAGTCGCTTCGTTGAGTGAAGCGCAGTGCGGGTGTGAAGGCCACCTGCGCTCGCATCGCCCACAGGGCGACGGCTACATTTGCGCGCGAGTGGCGATAATGTAGGCGAGGATCGCGTCGCGTTCAGTCGGTTTCAAACTTGCGCGTGCCGACATGCTATCCACGAGTTTCGGCCAATCGTCAGTCGTGTAATGCCAGACCACGGGCAGCGTATGGCATTCGATGCAACGATGAACGAAAAGGATGCGTCCTTCTCGCAATGTCGCCCAATCGATGTGTTGTCCTTTTTGCGCGCCCGTCATTTGTGAAGTTTCCACGGCCGGCGCGTAGTTGATCGACTGGCAGCTCACTAGAGTGCACGCCAACGCAGCAAAGATCGACAATTTCATTTAAAGGCCAATTCCAAAAATGGTGCGGACTTGCAGATCCGGCTCATCGGCACTGTCGGTCGCTTGCGCGAGAGCAGTAACCGTGACAAACCAATTTGCCCGGCGATACGAAACATTGGGTCCAATGAAAAGATTTCTGATCTCCTCTTCATCGCTCCATCTCGGAAGCACAAATTCATGCAGCAGCTCAACGCCGACCGAGAATCGCGGCGAGATCTCGTAACTGACGCCGATTGCCTGCTGAAATTCGCCTTCTCGTTCGCCCAGGTTTTTACCTTCCCAGACCGCTTCGAGCGTCGCGTTATAGGCGAGGACTAGTGGTCCAAAATTTTTTTGCGCAATGACTTTCGATTCCCATTCGAAAACTCGATCGCCCCCTTTATATTCTTGATAGATCGACAATCCAATCGGGTCGATCACCGGATTGGTCAGATTATAAATGAACTCAAGCGCGGAATCGGAGTATTTGAAACCGGAATGGTCCTGATCGCTTGCGTAAAACCAATCCGCCAGATAAATGCTGGCCTGCAATCTGTCGCTGACACCGATCTCAACTTCGTGGCGGAAGGCGAGTTGATCCGAGCGATCCGGATTGGTCGTGCGCCCCCACGTGACCCAATTCTCCAGCTCCATGCTTCCTGGCGCTGAAGTGGGTGCTTCGTAGAGAAAAGTAAAGTGCCGCGCGCCCGCGAACGCGGAGACCGCCGGCAAGATCGACAACATCAGAACAAGGAAGGGCGATCTCCGAATCGCCCCGGCGGTTAGGAAACCGCCGCTTGGCTCGCCCGGCTCCATCCTGATTACGGATTACGGAACCGTTTCCAATTGTTCCGGAACAGCCTCGCGGGCTTCAATTCGCGCTTCCTGCGCGGGCTCCGGTTCCACTGGCGCGGCGCCGCGAAAATGCCGCGCCCCATAATAAGAACCGATCACCAGAATCGCGGCAATAAATTGTGCGGCTAAAGTTTCGACGGTTGGGAAGGCAGCGAACCACAACCCCGCCCACGCCGGCGTGAGACTTGCCAGCCAGCCGATCTCGGTGCGTCCTATCCAGTGCGCGAGCTGCATCTCCTGTGCTTGTTCGCCCACCATCACGAGCAGAACAACGCCGAGCAGGATGCCGGTTGTGATCAGCATTTTGCGGTACGGAAGACGTTGCTGAAGAACAAAGGTCAGAATTGCGACCAAGCCGGAGAGCATCACCCCGAGCAACGCTCCTTTTAAAACCACGCCGCCGCCCAACCGCAAATTGTAGCTTTGCAGGAAAAGCACGACCTCGAACCCTTCGCGATAAAGAGAGGTGAATCCGAGCAGGATCAATCCCCATCGCAGACGCGCCCGCGAAATTTCCGCGGCGGCGCCGTTGGAGAGCAACGCCTTTCGGCGTCGATTATGGGAACGAATCCAGCCGCCCCAATAAATTTTGTGGAAGAACCAGTTCATGATCACGAGCAGAACGATTACGGCGAGAAGGCCGGTTGCCGCTTGCAAATCCAGCGCGGGAACACTTTCGGTCAGTTGCCCCATGATTCCGACCGCGACGCACCACGTGATCAATGTCGCGAGGAAAGCGATCCCTGCGCCCAGCGCGACTGGACGGCGCAGCGCCTGTTTAGCGCCGGTCATGCTCGCCGTGATCGCTGCCAACACCAGGATGCACTCGAGTCCTTCCCGGAAAACGAGCACGCCAATGTCGAGAACGGCAACAGTCGCGCTGGTGTGCGGCTGTGTCGGGTCGGGCGCGCCATGCACGGCGATCCCTTGCCAAACAATGATGGCGATCACGCCCAACGCCGCCAATAAAATGCCGATGCCAAACGCGGCGCGAGCTACCGAATGCCGTGACGATATTGAGGTCACGCTAAAATGTTACCACATGCGAGGAAACGCTGCTGCCGGTCAGTTGCGTTTTTTTAGCGGAGCGTTGCGCGGGATCATCGTGGCGAATCAACCACCTAGATCACGAAGCGCACGAGTAACCTCTGATCCGCCGACGGACGGATTCGCCGTGGCGAACTTCTGATCTCTGAACTGGCCGCAGCGATTGGCTAGGTCTGCAATGAATCAACCGCATATGCGTGATGTGAGTGAAATCACTTCCTGCTCCATTGGCGCCTCAGGATAGCCGAAAGTGAGGCACTCCGATAAATAGCGGCGAAGAAATGGCTCGAAGCCACCGAACCTCTCGTACTGAGCTGTGTGTGCTAGCTCGTGGACAACCATCGCGCGATCGAACCCGCAATTTGACCGAATAAAGATGCCATATCGAAGCGTGAGGCCTTCTGTGATGGGAGAAATCAACTGAGTAATCTCTGCGGCTGCACGCATCGCTCAACGATTTGAGACGCGGCCGCAGGAAATTTTCAACCTCTTCCGAGCTGGCGAAACCCTTGCGCAAGAGCAATTGCGCGATGCATGCTGAGCCGCAGATTTGACTCCACGAAATCGGACCGCCATTCAGCTTCTCAGGCGGCGCAAGAATCCATCGGCTTCGCACCGATCAGCTTATTCCCAGAGAACTTTCCTGACAAGACGCGGAGAGCTGGCTCAAGAAGGTTTGTCCCGTAGCTTCGCAAAAGTTTTGCTGAAAATTCGCGGCCGTCGTGACAATAATCGCATTGTGTCACCCGACGAAACGCCTAGGTCAGAAATCAGCCAGCTGCGCTGGGCCAGCCTCATCTGCCTTGCGGTCCTGCTGTTTTACGGAGCCTCGCCTTATTTTTCCTTCTGGCGCTTCACAGTTGCGATTGGGTCCGGAGATACGGCCGCGATCGGCGCGCACGTGGACTTTCCGGCCATCCGCAAATCACTTAAAAAGCAATTAGTCGCGCGGTTTTCTCGTTTCTCGACGGGTCACAAACGACTGAATAAGCTCGGCCCGACACTGATAGATGCGCTCGTGGATGCTTATGCTACTCCCGATGGAATCGCCGCGCTCATCTCCAACCCGAGCGCGCTTAGCGACCTGCGGCCTCCGCAGAAGATAGCGAACAGTACAGGCGTGGACTGGTCAAAGATAAAGTATGCATTTTTCACGGGTCCTCGGACCTTTGTGGTTCATCGCGAGGGAATCAAACTCCAATTCCGCTTTAGCCCGCTGCGCTGGCGGCTGGACGATCTCGATCTCGGCCTCATAGCGCCGAAGACTTGACGCCGAGTTGTTCTCATCAGCCGTTGCGCATCGAAAGAAGTATGCACTTTGGCGTCGTTGCCGAAGTAAACAAAAATGCCCCAATCACTTTACTTGCGCCCGATTTTCTGACAAGGCTTGTCCTGAGCGGATTCGAATGGATCGACGCTCCTTCGGCGAAAACTGACTTCTGATCTCTGGACTGGCTGCAGCGCATGGTTAGGCCTTCGCGTCATGCTGCAATGAGGTAAGGAGCTAGGGTCTCTGCGAGTGCAGTCGACATAACCGGAAACGAGTATGCACCACCAGTAATCCATGAATCGGTATTCTGGATATTCGTCTGACTGGCTACAAGCTCCAAAACCGTGTCGTGCGGGTAAAGATACCAACCGCGGGAGGTAGGAAATGCTATCCAAATGTCGTGTTCCAGATACTTCTTGTAGAAACAAAGCCGGCCCTTCAACTGCACCTTCAGAAATCGAACGCCATCGAGGTGCTGCGCGATGAAGTCTGCGCCGTTCCAGTCGTCGCTCAGGCGATGGGTAATGAATCCATAATCGGCCAAGACACCTGCAATCTTCTGATAATTGTAGTTCTCCTTCTGTCTGGAGTTGAGCGCGGAATACTCAATGCGCGAAAGTGAAAGCGGGGTCATGGGAAGAGGACTAACGAGAATAAGATCAGCGACGGCTACCTGGAGCGAGCGCCAATCGAAGTGGAAGTGTTTTAATCATGGGAAAACGTGGTCGCAAAGCGGGTAGCCGTTCGCTGCATCGTCTGGTTAGGCCGCACGGTATCACAACATCATTCGGCTTTGAGCCCATCTCGAAATGCAATCGCTTCCTGTTCCACGCGGACAGCGTCCATGACGGGAACCACGGGGCGCGCCTCGAACACAAACGCAGGCAACATCGAGCAGAACTTGTGCACCGCCAACGGATCGTCGCAATCTAACATCATATACCCGCCCCAGTCACCCACCCGGATCACGAACAACTCGATCTTGAAATTGGCGGGCGCCTTCCATTGCGTGAAAACCTCCAGAATCCGCTTCTGGGCATTCTCGTATTCGATGGGGGAACCTTGCGGACGTTCGGACCAGGTGAGCATGTATTTCATAGGTACTTATATGGTTGGTTTGATGCGAACCGAAATGCAGTTGTTGAAGTGGCCTAACGAGACTCAAGATCAGCGACCACGCGAATTACGAGTGACTGCATGAAATAGTGAGCGCTAGGCATAAGAACGGTCCGCGGTTCGCTGCATCGCCTGGTTAGGCCTATTGTGCACGGAAGCATAGTTGTTATTCCGACAGCACGTATGTGAGTCTAGCGCTGTCTGCCTGTAAAATGGTGAGTATCTTGCCAGCCACTGAGAGTACCGCTGGTTTCCGAGATAAATCGACCGATACAAGAAGGCTTCCGTCGTCCATTACCATTGGTGCTGGCGCGTGGGCGGGAATCACAGTGGGCGGCAGCACGGTTGTGGACGTGCCGGAATACGAGCCGTAACCATAACCGTTTGGGCCGTAAACGTTGACAGACCCGCTCTGGGTTGTGGTAGCTGTATTGGGGATTACAACTGGAGTAGAGTTCATTGTTGTAGCTCCGGTCTCCACATTTACCGTATGCCTCTTAAAGAATGCCCTCCCGTCTCTTACGCCTAGGTATTGTACGGTCTCTGCTCCTGTCGGAGTCGTGCGCCCAAAGATGTCGGCCTTCCCGACGATGTTAGGCAGATTCTTTTCGCGCGCGACCCGAAGAACGGTATCGCCAACAGATGCCACAAGCGGCGTGCCGGTGCGGACGCCAACGATGTGCGAGCGCTCTTGCACGTCTGCGCAGCCCCACAGACATGTACACGCGAGCAGAATAAGGAGTGCGACAAATAGAGACTTCATTGGTGATTTACCTATAAGTTTGTTCAGCATTCTTCAAGGAAATTGGCGAGCGGCCTCAGTACGCGTCAACTCCTAACGAGAACAAGCTCAGCCACCGCTGGCGGGAGCGAGCTTTCGCAACATCGACAATCTGTTTCATAAATTCAAGGTTGGTCATCGCGCCGGCCAGCGGTTAGCTGCAGCGATTGGTCAGGTGCTTTTCCGTGGACGCCCGCGCCGTGCTCTGCGCTGTCGTCCCCTCTTGTATTGACGTTCATAAAACCAGGTTCCGGGCTCGAAATCGAGAACGTTGCCGGCTTGATGTCCACTCGTTTCTTGCGGGAGTTGAAGTGAAGCTGCGGTCCGCCCGCACGAATCAGCAACGTCTCAATTTCTCTTTCGTGCGTCTTATCGGCAACGATGTAGAACGAGAAATACTGTAGCTCAAGCTCTTGAGCTTTCTTTTTTGCTTTGAGGCGCGAAAAGACATCCCCGCGCCCGATGTATCGGGCATAACCCATCGAATCATGGGCAACGTAAACTCCGTATGGTGAAACATCCAAAGTCGCCAAGTCTCTGGCGACGGAGTCGATAGCTCCGAACGGGATCTTCTCAGCGACGACGGAAAAGAGCTGACGTAACAAGTGCGGATGACCTCTGCCTCTCGTGAGTTCACCGGCGTAAACGCTCCACGTCTGGTCAGACCAAACGCGTTCCCCGGTCTGCTTCCTAGAATAGCCTTTTTTGATATGGCGTATATCCATAGAGAGGTTCAGCGCCTAATGAGAACAAGATGAGCTGCGGCGAGCGAGCGCGCGCGTGGCAGCGGGAGAAGGAAAGGAAGTCATGAGAAAACTAGATATAACGCCGGCTCGCAGTCGGCTCCATCGATTGGTTAGGCATGTGCTCCGTGTGTGGTTTCGTCATTTTCGAGTTTTCCGTAGGTCTCTAATAGCTTTTGGTGGGCCTCCGGCGGTATCTCTCGAAGGGCCCGCCGTGCCGCCATCGATTCTTTCTGGAGTTCTTCACCTAGATCGCGCGTAGCTGCATTGGGATCCTCCGCCGCTTCGCCCTGCGCGGGCAATGCCAAGAGCTTGACGTCGTTGCCCTGGACGATGTGGGCCGTGACCAAATTTGTGACCTGTTCCACTTTCTTTTGGATTGCCGTCCCGTCAACCTTGTTATCGGCCTTCTTTGCAGCCTTGTGTTGCTCATGAATCGTTCCTTTCACGGCCTCACCAATATTGTCCAGCATCAACTCCTCGCGCCCCTCCTCTTGAGCGATCAACTTCCTATTACCATGATACGAGTCGATAATCGGCTTGATCATCTTCTTGTATGAGAGATACGCGGCAAACACCTCAAATCCGACCTTGAACAATTCTGCCAAGTTGATCGCCACATCGACATCAAGGTTGACTATCAGGTCAATGGAGCCGTTCTGAACTTCGACAATTGCGATACCCTTGGGGGATTCGCTCTTGAGAAGCTGATGGTAGATTGGGAGGGTCCGATTCCACAAAGCTACCGTCTTGGCGAAGGAACCCAAATTGGTGATGGTCTCGCGATCGTTGAAGATGATGGCGATAATCGCTAAGTCCTCATCGGAGATTTTGGAAATATCCACGCTGACATAGGGGGTAATAAACTGCTCTATTTTGGTTATTTCGGCGGTGTTTTGATCAATCTGCTTCTTAAGTTGGACGAGCTTTGAATTAAGTCGGTTGAAGAACTCCTGCTGGGGGATTTCAGAGTTGCCGATCAACTCCCGGAGTTCCTGATCGTGAGGAAATTCAGTGAATGGTCGGACCTGAGGGGTCGGCAATAAAGCCGCGAGGGCGTTGGGCAGATCCCCGGCGTATATTCGTTCGAGGGAGGACAATAATTTCCCTGCGATTTCTCGAAGCCCAAGAATGTTGCTCTGAGACGCAGGGAGACTCGCGATGTAGTCCTCGAGATCCCTCTTGAAGCCGGATTTGACCACCTCCCGATTGAATGCGTCTGCGTATTGTTTAAGCGTTTCAATATTCATGGAAGAATTTGCGCTGGGTTATTCTGAGGCCTAACGAGACGGAGCTGAGCCACCGCTGGCCCGCCGCGGCGGGTAAACTAAGGCGAGCGTGGCAAAGATCGATAACTGTTTCATAAACTCAAACGTGGACTTCACACCGGCCAGCGGTTGGCTCCAGCGATTGGTTAGACCTTTCGTGATCATCTCACTTCTTTTTCTTTGTCCGATTCCACGCAGTAAGCAGCACGCCCTGAATAATCAGGACGGCAATAAACCCCAGCCACCAAGGCAATTTATAGTCTGTGAGCGCCCAAATGACTGTCATGATCACGACCGCGGCAAAAAAGCTGACCCAATTTGCTGATTTGGATGTTTTTAGCGCGGGTTTTGGTTCTTCTGGGGTTGCGTTTTTCTGACTGGGTCGCACGGGCGCGGGCGGGATTGGTGGTGGTGGTAGCGGCGGCTGTGAAAAAGCCGAGAACATGGAGGCCCGCTGTCCTGGTGTTAGACTGGCAGGTATGAAGCCGGGCACCATCGATAGCGGCTGCCACTTAGACCAGCCCTCTATCCAAGCAAGATCGTCTGCTGTGACTCCGCCCGCAGATGCCTCCGCGTTTACTTGCTCGATTGTGTAAGGACCTAATTGCTCGCCGTCCTTGATGACGCGTATCTGCATGTTTCGATCTACCTCAAGAGGTTTCTTGCAGCGGCGACATATAGGATGTGGGGCTTTAGGAATGTTGTCGGGAAGGCGGTTCCGAGTGCCGCAGTGAGGACACGTTTTAATTATTGGCATTTGGCGCTTGGATCGAACGGTTGATGATTTGCACGGTCTTCATCAGGTGAGGCAGGCATCAAGAGGTCTAACGAGAATAAGATCAGCCACCGCTCGTGGGAGCGAGGCTGGCTTGAATTGATAATTTGTCAGTCATCGAAAGTGAGGCCGTACGCCGTCGAGCGGTTGGCTGCATCGTCTGGTTAGGCGACGGTTTCATTCTTCACCATCAAAATAGTCCAGCGGCTCTGAGCGGACATTCCTGCGCTCGGGGATCGGCACGCCCCACTTATTACTGTCGGGCTGATAGTATGTATCGCCAATTGGATTATCCGCCACCACGTACAGGATCATGTCTTCTGTAGTGTCATTGGTGATCTGGTGTGGCTCACCCGGTTTGAAAATAAATGCGTCGCCAGCCTCAATCGGAGTAGTCCCATCTTCATGGCGGACGACGCCGCTGCCTGAAATCACATGATAGAACTCCCACTGTGCGCTGTGCGAATGATACGAATAGGGAGCCTTCCCTGGCGGAATACGCAAAATCTCGACATCAAAGGGATGCCGCTCGTTGAGGTCGGTGGACTCGGGCTTGCGTCCCAACGCTTCTGAAATCTCTTTGCCCGCACCGATGAACTTTCCCTTCGGTGAAGACCATGTGAGCTCTGCCATCTTTGTTGTATTGACTTTGCGCATAAGTAGAGTCGCCTAACGAGA
>WNFX01003294.1_pt1 | contig 19663 bp, 16 predicted proteins | sample 5400111 | NCBI WGS metagenome assembly WNFX01 (sample SAMN13153363, study PRJNA577476) | soil metagenome | isolation source: 40 cm soil or saprolite under grassland replicate 1 | place: USA:California | collected 2016-06-15 | reverse complement strand
CCGTTTCGCGCGGTATGAAAGTGATGCAGCACGACATCTACTCGCGGGGAATGACGGAGCCGATTGCCACCACACTTGCCCTGCTGGTGGCAGTTGCGATCGGGTTCAACAAATTTGCCCCGGAGATAGCTGCAATTCTCGGAACAGCCGCATCCGGAATTGTTGCGCTCGTGCTCGCCGCAAAACTTTTCCGGCGCACTCCCGAAGATCGACAGGTCGTTTCGCACGTTGCTGAAGCGCGGCGATTAGTCGGTTACGCCGCTCCCATTAGCATCTATCAGTTAATCAATACGTTCGTTTCGCGACTGGATGTGATCCTCCTCGGATATTTCATTGGACGCGCGCCCGGCGTAACGCTTGCGACTGTCGGCATCTACGCGGCAGTCGTCGACACCGCGAACGGGCTGCGAAAGGTCAATCAAGCTTTTAATCCCATATTTGCACCGGTCGTCGCCGGAATGACCGCCACCGGCGATCATGAACGTGCCGCGCACACCTACGCGTACCTCGCTCAATGGATGCTCTGGATCTTGCTGCCGCTCGTGGCCGTGATGGCGCTCGCGGGCGGCCTCATTCTTCTCATTTTTGGTCCCGCGTTCCAACAAGGCACCATCTGGCTGGGCATTGTTGCTCTGGCTAGCGCCATTAACGCTTTTGTTGCCTTGGGGGAGACCGTGATCATGGTGCAACGGCCGCGTTTGAATCTGCTGCATTCGTCGATCACGTGCGCGGTCGCAGCGAGTGGTTTGCTCTGGTTCATTCCACGCTTTGGCGCGATCGGCGCGGCCCTCGGAATTCTTCTAGCCTATGTCGTTCAGGGCATTCTCCGCTACGCCACGCTACGATGGGTGTTTCGCTGGAAAGATTCGTGGAGCGACATCCGTCCACCACTGGTCATGGCAACCATCGCGCTTGTTCCCGCACTGATTTGTCGCGCGCTTTTTAGCGGCATTGCTGCTCAACTCATCAGCGCCTTGGTATTCCTGTTGCTGTTCGGAGCCGGGTGGTTGAGACATCATTTGCGTCGCAGAGTCCAACATTCTTAGCGCCGATCGAAAATATTCCACGTGTCTTGAAAGAATCTGATCGTCTTGTTGTTGTGGTATCGACGCCCGCCGGGGAGATCGTGCAGTGCAACGCCGAACCACTTTCCAAATTGTGAAAAAGATTTTTCTCACTGGCGCCAGTTCCGGCATCGGGAAGACAATCGCAACCGCTCTCACCGAGCAAGGGCATCAAGTCTGGGGCACTTCACGCGACACTTCACGTTTGCCAAATATTTCTCGTCTTCATCCCGTGGGACTCGATTTGTCCGATCCTCGCTCGATAGAGGCTGCCTTCAATTCCGCTCTGGCCCAAGCTGGTCATTTTGATGTCGTGATCAACAACGCGGGCGCTGGTCATTTTGGCCCGGCGGAAAATCTTTCCGCGGAGACGATCGCAAACCAATTTCAATTGCTCGTTTTCGGACACGTTCAATTGATGCAACTCGCGCTGGTGGCGATGCGCGCACGGGAACACGGCCTGATCATTAATGTCACTTCACTTGCTTCGCGATTGCCGGTCCCATTTATGGCTGCATATAACGCGGCCAAAGCAGCCATGGCCGCGTTCACCATGTCGATCCAACTCGAGCTGCCGGATTCCCGAGTGCGAATTATCGATCTTCAGCCGGGCGATATCTGCACCGAGTTCAACAACGCGGTGGACAAAGGCGCGCAACATGATTCACGATACGAAGCAGAAGTCGCGAAAACGTGGGCCATGGTCGAACGCAACATGGCGGCGGCGCCAAAACCGGAGTTGCTCGCGGGGCATGTCCTCAAATTGATCGATCAGGCAAATCCGCCGCCGCGTGTAACCGTCGGTGATACTTTTCAGTCCAAGCTCGCGCCGTTCATTTTCCGGTTCCTCCCGCAGCGCATCCGCATCTGGGGATTGAAAAAATATTATGGGCTATGAGCAACGCGAGCTCCGAAGCAATGATTTTGATGGCTGGATCGGGCTCGCGTCTTCGCAGCGCGGGAGAAAATTGCTTGAAACCGCTCCTGCCTTTACTCGAGCGCCCTCTGATTTCGTACACACTTGACACGCTCGCGAAGGCCGGGATCAAAACCATTTATGCGGTAGTAGGCTTTGAAAGGCACGCACTTCGTGCGCACGTAAACCCGTTGATTCCACCGAACATCAACGTTTGCTGGATCGACAATCCGGCTTGGCAAAAACAGAACGGTATTTCAGTTCTCGTCGCCGCACCGCACGTCACCGCGCCATTTCTTTTAACGATGGGCGACCATCTCTTCGAGCAATCGATTGTCGATCTTCTCCTGCGAGAAGCGAAGCCGGACGAACTCAACCTGGCAATCGACAAGAAGCTCGATTCCATTTTCGATTTGAATGACGCCATGAAAGTCCGGACGCGTGGCGATCGGCTCATCACCATCGGAAAAGATCTAAAAGATTACGACGCAATCGACACCGGTTTTTTTGTCTGCCCGCGGAAATTTTTCGATTACCTGGAAAAAGCCAAGAAGAATGGCGACTGCAGCCTGGCCGACGGAGTACGATTGATGGCCGCGGATGGCCTGGTTCGTGGCATTGATATCGGCGCCGCCTGGTGGCAGGACATCGACACGCCCGAGATGCTGGCGTGCGCGGAGCAACATTTACGAACGCGAACCCTGCGACAAACCACGGAATCGATCAGCGCGAGCACGCAGCCGGGCAACAAGAGCGAGGAGTAAGCTCATAGCAGTGACTGCGGTCCACAGATGCAGGATCCATTGCGGACAACCGGCAATCGCGAGAAGAAGAAATAAAAGAATCGCGACATCGCGCTTGGTAAGTTGAAACAGCCACCAAACCAATTTTTCACCGAGGAACAAGAGGCCTGAACGCTGAATCATTGCGCGATGACGCACATATAATGTGTTGGTCAGCGCGTTTGGCGCGAAAGCAGTTTCGATTTTTGGATTTCTTAAGAGCCACTCGTTTGCGGCGATCATGAGTGCGCAAAAAATTCCTTCTCCCAGATAGAACCAGTTATGCGGACCGAATCGGTGGAGTTGAGAAAGGCCCAGGCCAAGACCGATCGCGAACAGAAGACTGCCAAAAACATCGCAAAGTGTGTCGAAACGGCGACCGGTATCCGACTCCAAGTATTTAGCGCGCGCAATTTCGCCGTCGCAGCCATCGAGGATGCTGTAGACCTGGAAAAGCGCCGCACCGATAACGAACCCGAGATAGTCGCCGCGTTGTAAGAAGAGGAACGCCGCGAATGGCAACGAACAGATCGCCAATGTCCACGTGCCTGGCGCGAGGGAAGATTTCAGAAGACGCCGGCTGATCGCGCGGGAGATCGGGCGATTCAGAAATCTGGAGATGAATCCATCCTGCGTTTTGCCAGTATCGCGGAGAAACCAGCGCTCGCACTGTGCAATCTCGCGTGGTTCGGACACACAACGCCATCTGGTGATTTGCCCGGTCCCACGAGTTTCCTTGACTCGGCAAATTCGTTTACGGCAAGAGCCAGCCGCTCGAGTTGGCGCAAGCCGGCGATTTTCCAGTTCGCCGACTCATCCGCCAAAATCAAGATTTTGCTTGGCTCCACGCTCAATGCGCCGGGGCGGTGTCTTCCAGGCGCTGGTTGTAAATCCGGAACGTTTTGTATCGCTTCGCGCCGAGCGCTTCGATGAAACGATTGATCATGAAATTGTCTTCGAGGGTCATGCTCAGCTCGCCGGTCAAACCGCGTTTGAATGCTTCGTCCATTATTTGCAGAACCAGCATCTCGGCGATGCCCGCGCGACGGTGCTTTTCGATTACTCCGAGCGCCACCAGACGACCGGTCCGGATTTTCGTCTTATAATAGAGCAGTTTGATTAAGCCGATGGGAAAACCAAAGCGGGTCAATCGTCCGTTGATACGCCCGAGCGCGACGTTGATATCGGGCACGGAGATGACGAAGCCAACCGGCTCGTCGTCAATTTCCGCAAGCAATGTTCCCTGCGGCACGATGAGCGGCTTCATCTCGTGCGCGAGGTGATCGAATTCGGCCTCGGTGAATGGAACAAAGCCCCAGTTTCTTTCCCATGCTTGATTGTAAATCGCGCGCAGACGCCGGCTTTCGTGCTCGATCTTACGCAAATTCACGGGACGAATGGTAACGCCGTGCCGGCCGGCGCGGGCTACGGCCACTTTGCGCAGCCGTTCCGCCGCTTCCGGAAATTCCGAAAACCACCACGCATACCAATCCTTTGCTTTGCTGAAACCGCACGATTCGATGAGCGACGGATAATAGCGCAGATTATGCGAGGTCAGGAGAGTGGGCGGATATTTGAAGCCGTCGATAAGCAATCCGCAAACGTAATTGGTCGAGTAATCGATGGGGCCCATAATCTCGCTGCGTCCGCGAGCGCGAAGCCAATTGGAGGCCGCTTCGAACAATGCGGCAGCAACATCGCGATTGTCGATGCACTCGAAGAGACCGAAACAGCCGACGTTGGTTTGATGGAGCGAATTGTAATTTGGATCATCACTCGCCATGATTCGGCCGACGATCTCGCTCCCGCGATTGCGGGACCGGGCGAGAAACAGCGCGGCGTCGCCGTGCTTATAAAAGGGATGTCGCTTCCGATCGAGGAATGCTTTGCGTTCGAGAATCAGCGGCGGCACCCAGGCGGGATCGTTGTTGTAGATCTGCCATGGAAATTTAATGAACGCGTTGCGATCCTTGCGACAACTGACTGGCGAGACTTCAATCTGAGACACGCGATTATAAAGAATCTACGCGGGTTCCCGCCGCGCCGTCGCGAGCTCGAGCAGAGATCGCGACAATCTTTCCTGCTGAAGAATGAGATAGACGAGAAGGACGTTGAACGCGCTGAGCTCGAGCCAAAAGTACCAAACAGGCCAGCCGATGAGCAAAAGAAGAAAGAGCAAGAGCATTCGCGTGTTCGTCATCAACAATCTCCACCATTTGAGCATCGGCTGGGCAGAATCATGATATCGCGTCTGCAGCCAAATTGGAATTTCGCCTGGAAAATCGCGCCCGATCGCCTGGTGCAACTGTTCCAAGCCGGGCGAGAGCATCTCCTGCTGCCAGGTGAAATTGAGATATAACGCGAGCAAGAATTTATGCCAGGGTTCGCGCCGCCAGCTGTGTCGCCGATATTCTTCTCGCAGGATGGAGAATGAATCCAAGTCCGCGCGCGGTCGTCCTTTCACAAAATAAAGATAACCGTTGCGGTAATAATCAGCGGCGGCGCCTTGCAATGCATGGCTAAGACCGGCGGCGAGGGCGAGGAAAACAACGGCGGGCGATGCGGCTTCTGCCAGGTAGCGAAGCGCCAAATGGACGTAGATACTTACCCAGATAAGGTGATCGGCCAGACTGTCGATGATGCGGCCCGTCCGGCTTTTCCGGTTCGTGAGACGCGCGAGCTGGCCATCGGCGTTGTCGAGAGTGTTGGCACCGACGTGCAGCACCATGCCGGCGATATTCGCGCTCAAATCGCGATAGTAGTAGAGGTGCCCGGCGATAACTCCAACGATGCAGCCGAGAAAGCTCACTGCCGCCGGCGTCATCCTCAGCTTCTCGAAGAAGGTCGCCAGGCTAAAACCGATCTTCCGGTAAAAATGGATGTCGATCCAACCTTCGAGCTCGCGGGATTTGTAGGTTGCTTCGATTGTGGTCGAGGCGGCGCCCGGCGTGAGATCGATCCCCATTTCTGAAAACCAACTCGGCGCACTCAGGAGACACGAGCACTCAGCCGCACAGCCGGCAGAAGGGTATCAGCGATAATGTTCAATGCTTCGTCGAGATCGGCCCGCGTATGGTTGGCGGTCACACAAGCGCGGAAACAGATGCGGTCTTCAGGCACGGCGGGGAAATCAACCGGCGCAACGAAAAGCCCGCGACGCCGCAATTCATGACCCAATTGATACATTCGTCCGCGATCACCCACTACGAGCGGCATGATATAGGTCGTCGATGCGCCCGTATCGATCCCAATCGCGTTCAAATTGTCGCGAAAGTATTTCGCATTCGCCCAGAGCCGATCGCGCAGCTCCGGTTCGCGACGGGCGATTTCGAGAGCCTCCAAAACCGCGGCCACGATCGCAGGAGGCAACGCACAGGAGTAAGCGTAGGAATGCGCGTAATACCTCAAATAATCCAACGTCTCGACCGGGCCGGTGACAAAACCACCGAGCGCAGCAAACGCCTTCGAGAAAGTTCCGTAAACGAGTGGAATTCGTTTTTCCACTCCGAAGTGTTCGGCCGCACCGCGTCCATTTGCTCCGCAGCCAAGCATTGAGTGCGCTTCATCAATAAAAACGCTCGCCTTGTGCGACTCGGCGACATCGAGCAGACCTTCCAGGCTGGCAAAATCTCCGTCCATGGAATAAATGCCCTCGACGATAACGAGCTGCCGTTTGCCTGTTCGCCGGCGGAGCGCCGCGTCAAGCGAAGCTGGCTCGTTGTGCTCGAAACGATCGACCCGAGAGCGGGAAAGGACAGCACCGTCGCGCAAACTCAGGTGCGATCGATTGTCGAGGACCGCAACATCAGTCTTGCGTAAAAGACCGGAAATGGTTCCGAGCGCGCCGCCGAAACCACTGTTAAACAACATTGCGTCCTCGCGGTCGAGAAATTCCGCGACCCGTCGCTCGAGTTGTCGATGTAAATCCGTCATTCCGGAAAGCAAGGGAGAGCCGCACGCGCCCATTCCATATTTAGAGAGCGCATTCCGGGCGGCGGCGATTACTTCCGGCCGGTTAGCCAGGCCAAGATAATTGTAGGAGCAAAGATTAATTACCGAACGGGGTTTGCCTTCGTAATTGATCGTCGTCCGAGCATCTGCCGTAGCCAGCAACTCCGGCTCGTAAAGTGTGGCTTCCCACGCACCGGCCTGACGCCATTGCGTAAAGGCCAACGGTGGAATCAGCGGATCATCGCTGTCGCCGACCACGAAATCAGCCAGGCTCAGTTTGGCGTCGAATTCCTGCTCCGACAGTTGCCGATTCAAATTGCCGCTCATTGAAAATCAAATCCTTAAGGCGCTCACAGCTGGATCCGGTCGCGCCCTAAAGAGAGCTCGGCCATTGCATGCCGGAAGGTCCGTATCGGGGCTGCAATTGTATCGGCAAATGGACGCGCGACAAGAGCTTAATTACTGGGTAAGCCAGCCTCGAGGGCAGGTTTTCAGCCACCGTCTGTTATTTCCGCGTTGTGCGAAAAACGTAATCCCAAAGCGGGGAACTGACGCCGTAACCGGCATGTTCGTCATTGTAGTGGTGGCGCAAATGGTACTGCTTGAGCCACAGCCATACCCCTCGCTTCATCGCGAAGTGATGGATCGCATAATGGATCGAGTCGTAGCAAACGTAGCCAAACCCGAATCCGGCTGAGATCGGCGGCGCGAACCGGCCGAAGATTACGGCGAAGAGCACCCAAAACACAATCGCAAGCGGAATGCTTACGCTTGGCGGCATGACCAAACGGCGCCCATCGTTCGGATAATCATGATGAACACCGTGGACGATGAAGTGAAATTGTTTTCCCCAGCGGCTCTTCGGTTCGTAATGAAAAACATACCGGTGGATAATGTACTCAAGAAGAGTCCAGACCAGCACACCGACGAGGAACAAGCCCGCCACTGGCAAGATCGACAAACGACTTTGCCAAAACGCGGCGTACAGCATGTAACCGACGACCGGCAAATAAAGCACCAAAGGCGTGGCCGGATGGACATGCGACAACAGCTCCATGAAATCGCTTTTGAACATTCGAACGGTTTCGTTCTTGTTCGAGATGTAATGCTGTTGCGACATAGTTAAAAAATAATCGGCCTGGCGCTGAGATCAACGCCGCTCATTGGATCGACAATCATCTCTCCGGCGGGCGACCCGAGTCTATCGCCGTCTTTCATGCGCTCGATTCGCGAATACAAAGTGTAGCGTTTGTCGAAAATGAACTGAAAAAGCAGCCGGCTCCAGGACGAGTGATATTTTAATGTATCGTAAAACTCCGGCGCCATCGCGCGCAATCGAGGGAGATTGTTCCACGGAATCGAGGGAAGATCGTGATGCTCGTTATGATACCCCATATTGAGACAGAGCCGGTTGATTGGCCCGTAATAACTGGTCGTCTCCTGGTCGAACTCGTAGGTGTAGTGTTCCTGGATCCAACGCGCGCCCACCGGGTGCAGCCCGATCGAGAAGAAAAACGAAAAGGCGAGATAAAGCAGCCCGGCCCAGCCGCAGAGATAAACAATAGCCACGTCATAAGCCGCCACGCAGGCGAAATTCACAAAAAACCACCGGTCCCACATCGTGATCGCTTTCAATCGCGGCGGGCGCGTCAGCTGGAAAAAAGGAAAGAGCATCAGCCAAAGCGCTTTGCGATACCATTTGTTGGCAACCAATCGCGCCTCCCAGTGATTGGCCAGATCCGCGTCGTATTCGTAATCACCCTGATGCGAATGGTGCTTTAAATGAAAAATCCGGAAGGCCATCGCGCCGGGCGTGAGATTTGGAAGATCTGCGAGTATCCCGATCATTTTGTTCCAGCTTTTACTCCGTAAAATCAGGTTATGGGTCGCATCGTGAATGATCACGTAGTTGGCATGGTTCACGAACGCGCCCACCCCGTAAGCGATGAGCAGGCTGAGCCACCAGTAATGGAAACCGAGTTTGCCCATCCAAAACGCAATTGCTGTTTGCAAAACCACGGTCGAAAGCGCGAGGAGAGCGGTGTAAGGGTTCCTCACCATCAATTGCCGGACTTCCGGGTGCGCCTTGATGATGGCCCGCGCCCGTTCCGGGTGGGGCTGATCGAGGTCGGATTGGTAAAAACTAGCGTACATCGATTTTCAAACCATTAGCATAAACGAACCCGTGACCCGACTATTTTCAAGCCATTACCACAGAGACCACCGACAAAATTCACAGTTCGTGTGGGAGCTTTTTCGCAAATTCGCGCGGATTTAGCGCAATTACCACAGCGAGACGAGTTCTACTTTATTCCCAATTCGCAATTGCGGTTTCTTCGTGACGGAAAGATTAGCGGTTGCTTTCACTTGCCGATCCTTGTGCCTCAATTCTTTTTACCAGCCACGCAACGCGATCCTTTCTCGATGCGTCCTGTAGGTCATGGCCCCCAGGATACCATAAGACGGTTTTATCTGCGGGCGCGCTGTCGATAAAAGCAGAAGCCTGTTCTCGGCTCACAAATCGGTCATTCTGGGCGAATTGAAACAAAACATCGGCGTTACGAGCGCACCGCAGATAACGCGCAGGTGCAATCGCCGATATTTTTTGGCGATACTGCCGGGAATCGGCATCACTGAGTTTTCGCTCGAACAAAAACCAGTCAGCAAAATCCGGCACCGCGGCCATGATGACGGCGTGTCGGATCGCATTCTCTTGTTGCAAAAGCAATGCGCCATACATCGCCCCGAAGTCATGACCGACGAAGACGACCTTGTCGGCCTTTGGTTTCGCCTCTGACAGCAGGTAGCGAAAGTAGCTTCGCAGTTGCGCCACATATCGCAACGTGTTCGTCAGGTCGTCATCGAGTTTGCGGTTAGGAAACCATTCCGGCTCAGCCCAGGGTGCTTCGACCAGCAATGAAGTAACATTGGCATCGGCTAACTGGAGGGCGTCTTCAAAGAACTCGGTTCGATCGTTCGCCGGAGGAGCGCCAAGCCAGTGTAAAAACAAGACCGCTCCGCCCTCGTCCCTGCCAGGTTTGTAAGGCCTGATTAGAAATGCTTTTGTTCGCGGCGCCTGCCCGGAGGACAGGAAAATATCCTGGACAAGGGTTTTACCATTCTTGAGGAACTCGCCCCTGACGGTGGCAGTCGCCTTGGAAGGTTCAGCAATAGCCTTTTGAAGGTCACTACAATCGGTTTCACGCGGCGTTTGTTCCGCGATCAGCGTACCGACAGATAGCATTGGCCCAATTGCGGCCATCAGGGCACGAAAAATCAATTTGTTCGCGAGCATGAGTAAAATTTTCTCCTTGCGACGATTACAGCAGCCGACGCATATGACAAGAGAGGCAGTCCCTTCCGAGACTGCCTCTCTGTAAACTGACCTTCGCGATGTTTTAGAACTTCTTCTTCAGTTCGACGTAGATGAATCGGCCAAGGTTGTCGTACTGGTAGCCGGGATAACCGGTCGAGTTGCCGTTCTCGAACCCGAACAGCTTTGGCGGATCCGTACCAAAGATGTCGTTCACACCCACCGTGATCCTGGAGTTGTTGAAGATGGTCTGCCAGCACGGCATGGCGTAAGCCGCTGCGCTTTCAACAGCCTTGCCCTCTTTGCTGCGAATGACTTCCTTGCCCCCTTTTGAGTAGCCGGCCACCGGCGCGGCCTCCACTGGAGGCGTGAAGATCAGTTCGTAATAGAGCTGCGCATCCTGGAACCATGTCCCATGAACCCAGTGCTCCTGTCTGTCGCCGAAGGCCGCTACATTGGCAGCGCTGTCGAACTTCTCGTGGAACCCATCGAAGTAATGCACCGTCCAGGTCAGGCCGATGCCTTTCCATGGCCAGTCAGACCAGTCAACCCGCGAAGTCCCTTTCCACTTGACCCATGCGTCACCGCCGGTTACCGCCCCGAAAAAGGCGCCTTCGAACGGATCAGTGTTGGTGCGTCCGCTCACTTCCCTCGCCCTCGATAGGGCCGATGGCTGGAAGATAAAGGAATCCAGATAGGTCGCCTGAGTTATCGAAGTAAATGTCCCAAAGCCAGTCTGGATCTGGAACTGAAGGCCAAAGTCAGCGCCGCGCGCGTTCTCCCGGCCCGCGTTCTGGTACGTGTTCCTGACGAAGGTGACGGTTTGCGATGATTCATCGACATCGACCTGTTCTCCAGGATTCAGTGTGCCTGATAAAAAGCGGCCAACCACTTCCTGGTCACCAGGCACCACCACAACGCCATTTCGCTCGATATCCCACAAGTCAACCGACACTGTCAGGGTGCTGTTCGGGATAAAGTTCGTGATCCACTTCGGCGTATAAACAACACCGCCAGTCCAGTTGCGCGAATCTTCCGGTTGGAGCTTCGGGTTGGGGTCAATTTCCGTTTGCGTTTCCGGCTGCGGAGCGCCCCCGGGCAAGTGTGTCGACGCCAAAGTGAAGGCTGGCCCACCGAAGAACTGAAACAGACTGGGTTCAAGGAAACCTTCGCCCCAGGTGCTGCGAATCGTCAGTTGTTCGTCGAATGGCTGCCAGCGCACGCCCACTTTGGGCACCCAGGCATTGGTGTCGTTGTTCCGGAAAACCTCGACCCGGTCTGCCCCGGTGATCTCCAACGAGTGGAACCCAGGGATGCCCATCGCCGGACTGAAGATGGGAACCAACACTTCGGTATAGAAATCCCAGTCTTTGCGTCCTGCCTGAGTCCGAAACGATTGTCCGGATCCGACCTGCTGCTTCAAGCGGCCCTGGTCGTCGGGATTGAGAATTAAACTCTCACGACGCCATCCCCCACCGAAGGCCAAGCCCACCCCGCCGGCGGGCAAATCAAACAGGTCCGTAGTATAGATATTCCCGTCCAAGCTAGCTAATTTGGATGTGTTGAGGTCCCTCCTGAACAGGGTTGCGTAGTCGATCGTCGCGGCGTTGGCTCCGATCGGATTTACAAGAGGCTGCCCAAACGGATTGTACGGAATCGTTGTTCCAATAAACACCGATGAGGCCGGATTAAAGATCGCGTCGTTCGCGTTCATAATCTGATTGAAGCGAACAATATTTACGTCTCTCTGCTGAAAAATATTTAACGTTTGACTATACCCGAATGCGGCATCGTAGCCCCAGCTTCCGTCAAAGAGCTTGTCGCCCTTTACCCCAAGGGTGGCCTGCCAGGCTTCGTTCTCGTTATCGACTAAGCGGTTGCCGAAGTCGGCCAGACGCGCCCGCGTGCCGCCGGAGATGATCTGCTGGAACGGATTGAACGGATTGAAGGCACCCACCGGAAGGCCAACTTCCGACGCGGTCGGCGTGTTGGGAGGTGTGATCTGAACACCATTCGCGTCGAGCGCGAAAGGAGCATGAGGCGGGATGGCAATTGTGCCCTGGCCCGTGGTGATGAAATCATTGGTCGCGCTCGGCGCGTTTTCGTCGTGCGTCTTGGCGTCGGAATAGTAAAAATCGCCGTAAATCTGGAGTTGATCGTCGCAGATCTTTTCGTTAAACGCCGCATAACCGCCCCAGCGCTCCTGCTCCGGAAAAGAGCCCGAGACCGCGTTGAAGTTAAAGCCCGGGAGCAAACCGCCTGCCGCCCTGACACGCCTTTTGAAGTAGATAAAGTCGCTGGCCGGGGACGTTCCGAGAGTACCGTTCGGCGGAGTCCCGAATTCTTTTGGATTTGTGCTGGGGAATGGCGTCCCGCCAGCGGCGATGATGACGTCTTGGCTCAACTGAAGGTTCCACGGGGTGTTGTTTGAGCTCAAAAACGGCGGAACATCGGAGTTGCCCCGGTCAATATTGAACATCGAGTTATGGTGATAGAAAAAGATATCACCGGTGATGCTCATCTTATCGTCGCCAACTCCAAAGAGAATGTCGCCGCTGTAGAGACCGGCATCCTTATCCAGGGTGTTGCCGTATTGGAGGGTCAACTGTGCGCCGCGATATTCCTTATACAGCTTGATGTTGATAACGCCGGCGACTGCATCCGCCCCGTAAGTGGCAGACGCGCCATCTTTCAGAACTTCGATGCTCTGAACGGCTGTAAGCGGAATGCTATTTAAATCGACGAAAGCGCCGCCGCCTCCACTGTTCCCTGGAAAAGGTGCGACACGACGACCATCGATGAGAACGAGCGTGGCGCTCACGTCGAAACCACGCAGCGAGACACTGGACGTCCCCGTCGGGCCGCCCTGGGACACCCCGTTGTTTGAAACCGGAATACTGCTCGCGTTCGCAATTGGCAGATCTTTGAGCAGTTGTTCCGTGTTGCGTTCACCGGACTTGTTAATCAAGTCGCGGTTGAGATTTAAAACCGGGTTCGCACCGACTTCTTCCGCAGTCGGAATGTTCGATCCGGTCACAATGACGCGCTCGACCTCGGCTTGCGTGCCCGGAGCCGGTGCTGCGCCGGTCGGCGGTGGCGGTGGCGGGTTCTGAGCAAAAGCGCTCGTGGCAATAAGGAAAGGAATTCCAGTGGCAACGACAAACGCCGCGCGGATGGATCCTAACGTTTTCAATACGTTTCTAATCATTGGTTTCTCCATGGGTTTGGTTAGGGTTAGCAGCCGCATTATCGGTACAGCCGCTTGTTTTTATTGGCGCCGAGACTAACCAACTCGCGCGGCGTCGTGTGAGGACTTAAACCAGACAATTGCGGACTTTGGCCGGACACCAGATTCGGGTAATGCGTTCAACGATAAAAAGCGCGCTGACTCGCCTTAAACGATAAATCAGTTTCGATGCGTCTTTAGAGTGGATGCTGTGGCCGATTGTGTCGGTTCGTTGTCCTAGTCTTATCGCGAACAACGCTAGATTCTGGCACTGTACGTGAAGAGTCCTTCCGACCGGGCTTCCATTTTCCGACCGATACGCGTTGGTCTTGTCGGATTCGACGAAGTTACCGCGATGCATCTGGTAGGCCCCGCTGATGCCTTCGTAGGAGCTGCCTTGGATGACGGTTACGGGAATCGCATCCCATGTTATGAGGTCCATACGATCGGCGTATTTTCAGATCGATTTCGCGCCGAAGACGGCCTCATGTTTGAAGCACGGGAGACTCTCAGTACAGCACCGGTTCTCGACACGATTGTCGTTGCCGGGGGAAGCGGGATTCGACGCCTTGAGGTTGGCGATAGGGTGGCCGCCTGGATCCTAAAGCGCGTAAACGATACGCGGCGAATTGGAGCGGTCTGTACCGGCATTTATGGAGTAGCCCCGACCGGTTTGCTCAATGGACGCGAAGTCACAACCCATTGGCGTTTCGCGCGAGACCTTGGACGTCGATTTCCACGTCTAAAAATCGACCATAGGAAGCCGTTCGTTCAAGATGGTCCATACTACACGACTACCGGACTGAATGGTGGTACAAATCTATCGTTAGCTATGATTCAGGAAGACTACGGCCCCCATGTCGCACAATCAGTAGAACAAGAGTTATCCCTTCGTCTTACGAAAGAAGATCAAGAGGAACTTACACCAGAGCCCGCTCTCTTCGATAATCATCCGATTGACCGCTTCTCCGATCTTCTCGGATGGGTGCTTCGGAATCTCCATGCCGATCTTTCAGTAGAAGTCCTGGCCCGAAGAGCATGCATGTGCCCTGACCATTTCAGCAAGGTATTTAAGAGTATATTTGGAGAGCCTCCGAGCAACTTCGTGCAGAATCTCCGCTTGAATGAGGCTCGTCGTCGACTCTCGAAGCGGCGAAAGACGCTTCGGACGGTTGCCGCATCGGTCGGATTCTCCAGCCCTGACTCTTTCCACCGCGCCTTTGAGAAAAAATTTGGCGGCCGTCCGAGTAGTTATCTGGAAAATGGTCAACGCAGAGGCGCGGCGGCAGCGAACGGTTCACTCGCTGAGCACACGTCATCGACTCGATCGAACAAAGAGTTAGCGGTGGTCTCCGCCGTAGAGAGCTAAGAAGTCGGACCCGGATCCACGCGCAGTGAGAGCTGGACGCGGATTATCAAACCAACCTCGAATGGCAGAAGTAGAGACACGCCTTGGAACATCAACACGTCGCAAGTCGCGCGAATCGGAAAGCGACTAGGAACATTGAACCGCCTAGCCAAAAGCCATTCAGGCAGCCTTGGAAAGCCTTTTCAACTCTCGTCGCCGGCCCCGGGGTGGTGACACTTTTATGCCTGTAACGAAACGTTGGCGGTGGTCGCTCGGATTAACGCCTAGTCGGCGCTCAAAAGCGCGTCGAAAGGCATCGGCGCTTTTGAATCCCACCGATGTGCCAACATTTTCAACACTGTTGTCGCCGATGGAAAGGCGACGACGCGCTTCGTCAAGCCGCAATCGCTCCACGAAATCAGCCGGCGTGGTGCCAAATTCGATCTTGAACCGCCGATTAAAGTGTCTGGGACAGAGACACGCTTTTGCGGCAAGAGCCTCCACGGACAAATTCTCATTTAGATGACTGAGTATCCAAGTGGTTAACTCAGACAGACGCGAAACTGATTGGGTCTGGAAGCGTAAAGTCTCGGAATATTGTTCCTGGTCGCCCGAGCGCTTGAGATAGACTACCAGTTCACGCGCTACGGCCAGGGCTACGCGCGGCCCATAATCTTCCTCGATCAGAAAAAGCGATAGATCGATGCTGGCCGTGGCTCCGGCTGAAGTGTAAAACGGCCCATCTTTAACGAACAGAACATTGGAATTGACGCGGAGCTTCGGGAATCGCAGAGCAACATCCTTGGCGAAGCGCCAATGAGTCGCTACCTCACGCTGATCGAGCAACCCCGTCGCTGCCAGTGCATAGATGCCACTACCGAGGGTCGCTATACGCCTTGTGGAACGCGCTCGGCGACTTAGCCACTTTGCGATCTTATTGTTCAATCTCGTATCGTGAATGCCGCTGCCCCCAGAAATGATGAGAGTATCGAGTGGCGGCGCGTCTTCGATATCCAACTGCGGCTTTACGATGATGCCACTCTCTGTTCCACACCGTGCCGTGCCGGTGCCGAGTGTTAATACCTGATAACAACGAAATTCGCGATCGTCGCCAGTTGCTGTCTTTGCTCGGGAAAAAACCTCGGCCGGTCCGGTCAATTCAGAAGCGACCATTCGCTCGAATACAATCAGACCGATCGTTTTCGGGCTCATGATTCAGCGAAGTGCGCGGAGGCCAGTTCTCCCTCGATCGACCAGAATGCCTTCAATTGGCTGAACAATTGGTTTTTGCTGAAGGCGTTCGAGCGATGGTTAAGGTCAGCCTTAGCAAGAGTAGGGAAGGTGACGAAGCGACGCGCCCGATCAGCCGGCCTTGCAGATCCGTTCAGCCACTTTGCTGCAGCCTTGGCAAACCGCAGCAATTGTGACGCGATGAAGTCGTCGCTGTTTCTAGGAGTCAACGAGCACATTGGATCGCGTCATCTAAAACCAAAATGGTATCCTCACAAGACCCATTTAGCAAAATGTCATAGGGTCCACTTTTTGCTCGTAATAGTGATCAAGACTGCCGGAAATGCGACATCCGCAATATCACAACATCATGCTCGTCTTGTTGTTCAGGCTGCCGCGATACCAGCATTTCCCAGCTTTCTCAGGAGCCGCGATTGCGAAAGTCCTGGCAATTGTGCTTCAGACAAGTACGGGAGTTTCGCCAGGCCGGACAAGAGTAGTAACGGTAAAATCGAAGCACGCCGCCTAAGCGCCACCACGCATTCGCCGGCAACTCGGCACCGTCTATTCCATTCGTTGAACCTGCTAGTAGTCCGCCGCTGAAGAGGGTAAACTTCGGTTATTGCTACTTAAGCTGCGACATTCTGGACACCTTGCGAATGACTGTCAGCCTCACCGCTGCTTAAATAAGTGACTTCCGAATACCGTCCGAGGTGTTGATATCGCCACTCGTTTGCGAGGATGCCGAGAGACAGAGCGACTGTGTCGTCCATAGAAAAGCCGTTGTGAATCGAAGCTTGGCATCGATCATAAAGTCCCCCCGTTTCATTCGTCAAATGGCGCTTGTATGATGCTATCGCAGATGTTCTGCGGATGAAAATTAGGCACATATCTCTCGCCGATGTCGCGCATGAAGCCACGCGATGCCCCACGTGGATGCTTCCGGACGACGCCGGCGCATGTGTTGGCGAATTCGGCCTTGAATTTGAGGCGCGGGAACGCTCGCACGACCGCGTTCATGTCCGCTTTTTTGATCACCGAGAAATCGGGACCGATGACATCTGCCCCTGCTCCAGCGCCCACCAGGGCAATTTCCGGTTGCTTGAATTCTCCAATTGCCGATGCATGCATCGCAATTCCGTCCCACACGATTGCGGACTTATCTTTCGCCAATCCGTGCTCTTCTAAAAATCGGCTGGCGGCTTGCGCGCCCTGGATCTCAAATGGCAGGTCGCCGACGAATTGTTCGGTTAGGCCAATGTCATGCAAGATGCACGCGATATAGAGAAGTTCGTGGTCGACTTTGAGATCCGACGCTTTCCCGGTAAGTGCGCCGAAAAGAAACGTTCGGACTGCATGATTGAATAAGAATGGCGGCGATGCCTCTTGCGCGAGTTTGGTCGCTTCTGTCGCAATCTTCGAATCTACAATGGCGATGCCGGCCACAACTTTTGGAAGCGGTCCGGGCGGAGCGCCGCTCTCCGGCGACTTGGAGGACGGCACGGGCGACTGTGCATGGACGCGCCGCGGACCGATCGAGCCCGATAATGCCACGGCACCGAGTGCCTTTATTAAGTTACGTCTCTTCATAATTGCGTGACCTTACAGTTCTTTCTTCGGACCGGAGCACTGGGTCATTAAGCGGCACCACAGGTTGGATGAAATTGCAAAAAGGTGCTCGTCCACACAACAGCATGTCCATTCGATCAGGCATGTTGGACGTAAAAGGACACACATCAGCATTCTTACCAGGCCCATTTAAGTGAACGGTATAGGTACCAATTTCACTTTTTATTCTACTTTCGAGGCAGCAGATTCCTGTCGGAATAGCGATTCGATACAACTGACATCATCGCGGAACAAGATGTGAGATAGGGCGGTCTGCGGTAAAACGTTTCATGATGCTTTCGCGCATGGTGAAAGCCGGCACACCAAAAAACGTCATCCGAATTTCAGCGGGACCGCTAAATTCATTTTCTCCTCTCCAAACCGCGTAGGGCCCTAGCCAGGTCGCAGACGCCTCGACGAAGGTCGCTCGGTTTGTAGCCAGTATAGCCGAGTCGCAACGCTCCCAGCTTTTTTGGTTCAATGCAATAGGCCGATAGCGGCGTGACTTCGACCGCGTGTGCGGCAGCCTCGCGTAACGCGGCTCGATCATCAACGCCGCGAGGCAACCAACCAATCAGATCCATTCCCGCCTCGTCCGACTGCAGGTCAAGCAATCCGCCCAATTGTATTTTGGCTTCCTTTAGCACCACCGCCTGGCGCTCCGCGTAGAGCGCACGCATCGTTCGAATGTGACGAGCAAAGTGCCCTTCGTTAATAAAGTCAGCTACAACCGCATGCTCCATTAACGATGACGCATGAGTGACGATCGCGCGAGCCTTAACAAACGCATCTACCAAGTCCTGTGGCGCGATAATGTAGCCTAAGCGCAGGGCCGGGAATAAGACCTTGCTGAAGGTTCCAATGTAGACAACGCGTCCTTCGCCATCCAATCCTTGCAAGGATGCCAAAGGCCTGCCCACATAACGAAATTCGCTGTCGTAATCATCTTCGAGAATCCACGCGCGAGCTTTGCTCGCCCATTTCAAAAGCGCGAGTCTTCTCGCCAGACTCAGTGTCGCTCCGAGGGGAAATTGATGAGATGGCGTCACATATGCTACGCGCGCGTTATTGCCGCGTCTTATCCCGACTTCAACATCTACACCTTCTCTATCGACTGGCACTGGGATTAATTTGGCGCCGGCCGCCAGCAGCGCTGCACGCGCGCCGTGAAATCCGGGGTCTTCAATCCAGGCGGCGTCGCCCGGATCAAGCAATACTCGCGCGGCAATGTCGAGGCCTTGTTGCGAACCCGAAACCATAATGACTTGTTCCGGTACACAATGCACTGCGCGCACGGCGCCAAGATAGGCAGCGATCGCTTCACGCAATGGACGGTATCCCGCTGGTTGCCCATATCTCATCAGCTTTTCCGGCGAGTTACGCCAGTGGCGCGCAGTCAGTTTGTACCAAGTCTTAATTGGGAATGCGTCAAGTGCGGGAACTCCGCTCCGAAACGGACGAGGTAGCTCGCTGGCGAGGGCTACGCTGACTACGGTCTTACTAATCACTTCCCCGCGGCGTGAGAGAGGCCGGCGAGGAACTAACATCGGGCGATCAGCGCGACCATTGCCACGAACTTCCAGCATCTCGTTTGGCAACATACGGGAAACGTAGGTGCCAGATCCAATACGCCCTTCTACGTAACCTTCGGCCAGGAGCTGATTAAATGCGCTTAGAACAGTGTTACGGGAAACGCCCATCTCAGCCGCGAAATCCCGGGTGGATGGCAAGCGCGTTCGAGCCTTTAGCCTTCCACTCAAGATTGCTTTGCGCAGCTCGTCGTAAAGCTGCCGATGCAGCGCCAGGGGAGATTTTCGATCCAACGAAATGCTCAGATTGGCGAACGCTGTGGTGCGCTTTGCCATTATGATTTGGTTCCTTGGCGCGACATTGAAATGGCACCTACACCATTTCGCAAAATGGGCCTTGCGGCAATACCAAAAGTCCTCAATCCTGGCATAATTATCACCGATGAAACTTAACCTTGCGATCTGGCTGACACGGTCGCGGCAATCTCGAATTTTCGCTTATGAAGAATTTTCCCGCTGCAGATGTTGCTCCCCAAATTTTCAAGCGCTTTTTCCTGGCGTCGCTAGCAATACCTGCGATCACTCTTCTTGCAGTTGGGGCCGTCCTTGTGACTGACGATAGTAAATCTTTTGCAACCGTCAGCGACGATGAAAAGATCGTGGCTGAGCTGGACACCCAATTTCAGGCGGCTGTCA
>WNFX01007604.1_pt1 | contig 19664 bp, 18 predicted proteins | sample 5400111 | NCBI WGS metagenome assembly WNFX01 (sample SAMN13153363, study PRJNA577476) | soil metagenome | isolation source: 40 cm soil or saprolite under grassland replicate 1 | place: USA:California | collected 2016-06-15 | reverse complement strand
GAGAGGACTCCATGCCTAAATTCGCTGCCAACCTCACGATGCTCTACAACGAGCATGTTTTCTTGGACCGTTTCGCCGCCGCTCGCGCGGACGGTTTTGAGGCCGTCGAGTTCCTGTTTCCCTATGCCTTCCCCAAGGATCAGATTGCAGAGAGGCTGCAGAAGCATGGTCTCAAGCAAGTGCTGCACAACTTGCCGGCCGGAAACTGGGATGCCGGGGAACGTGGAATCGCTTGCCTGCCCGGTCGCACCGGTGAATTCCAGGAAGGGGTCGGCCGCGCGATCGAATATGCGACGGCACTAGTATGCCCCCAGGTGAACTGCTTGGCCGGCATCTTCCCAGCGGACGCCGATCGGGACCGTGTGCAAGCGACCCTCGTCGACAACTTGAAATTCGCGGCTAACAAGCTCGAGGCAGCCGGTATTCGACTGTTGATCGAGCCGATCAATGACAAGGACATCCCGGGTTTCTGGCTGAACTATGCCGACCAGGCGGTCGCGCTCATCGGCGAGGTCGGTTCAAGCAACGTGTTTCTGCAATACGACCTCTACCACCAGCAGAGAATGAGTGGTGAGCTCGCCGCCACGTTCCGGCGGCTGAAAGATCGGATCGCGCACATTCAGGTTGCCGATAACCCCGGACGCAACGAGCCCGGAACGGGAGAGATCAACTACCCCTTCCTGTTCGATCAGCTTGATCGCGAAGGCTACGCGGGCTGGATCGGCTGCGAATACAAGCCGAGGACGACGACCTCGGAGGGTCTCGGCTGGGCAGCGGCTTATCTGCGGCGCTTGCCTGATCCACGGCAGCAAGCAGTGGGAACATAAGGAGTGGGCACATGAAGGTAGGTTTCATCGGTCTCGGCATCATGGGCGCGCCCATGGCCGGACATCTTATCAAGGGCGGCCATGATCTGTTTCTCAATACGCGCACAAAGGTGCCCGGCGATCTCGTCGCAGCCGGCGGCGTCGCTTGCGCATCGGCAGCGGAGGTCGCGCGTAAGGCCGACGTGACCATCACGATGCTCCCGGATACTCCGGATGTCGAAGCCGTCCTGTTCGGCAAGGGTGGCGTCGCGGAGGGTCTCTCGAAGGGCAAGGTCGTCGTCGACATGAGCTCGATCTCACCCCTGGAGACGAAGCGTTTCGCCGAAAGGGTCAATGCGCTTGGTTGCGATTATCTAGACGCGCCGGTGTCGGGCGGCGAGGTCGGTGCCAAGGCCGCGTCGCTCACCATCATGGTCGGGGGCCCCGAGGCGGCGTTCGATCGGGTGAAACCGCTGTTCGAACTCATGGGCAAGAACGTCACGCTGGTCGGAGGCAACGGCGACGGACAAACGACCAAGGTGGCGAACCAGATCATTGTCGCGCTCACGATCGAGGCGGTCGGCGAGGCGCTGCTGTTCGCCGCTAAGGCCGGCGCCGACCCCGCAAACGTGCGCAAGGCGTTGATGGGTGGCTTCGCCTCTTCGCGCATCCTCGAAGTGCACGGCGAGCGTATGTTGCAACGCCGTTTCGACCCGGGCTTTCGCATCGAGTTGCATCAGAAGGACCTGAACCTTGCCTTGCAGGGCGCCAAGGAGCTGAAGCTCACTCTGCCGAATACGGCGACTTGCCAGGAGCTGTTCAACGCCTGCGCGGCACATGGCGGCTCGGCCTGGGATCATTCCGCCATGGTGCGTGCTCTCGAAATCATGGCGAACCATGAGATCGGAGCCGGCAAAGGGCACTGACAGGCGAAGTCGGCTTGGGTGACTCAAAACATGATGGCAGCCCTAGGATTCGGGTGAACCGGGAGGAACCGAGATGTCCTTCTTCAGATCGCTATTCGGCCAAGTCGTCGTCGCGCTTGTGCTTGGGGTGGTCATAGGCATGGCGTGGCCCGACTTCGCCGTCTCGCTGAAACCGCTCGGCGACGGCTTCATCAAGCTCATCAAGATGGTGATTGCACCGCTCGTCTTCGGCGTGGTTGTTCACGGCATGGTCGGTGCCGGCGACTTGAGGAAGGTCGGCCGCGTCGGCATCAAGGCCATTGTCTATTTCGAGGTCGTCACGACGATTGCGCTCGTTCTCGGAATCGTGCTCGCCTACGTCTTCGAGCCGGGCGTCGGCATGAACATCGATCCGAGCTCGCTCGATCCGAAGGCGATGGCCGCCTATGCGCAACACGTCGGTCAGGTCACGGGCACCGTCGACTTCCTGCTCCGGATCATCCCGACGACCGTAGTGGACGCCTTTGCCAAGGGCGATATCCTGCAGGTTCTCCTGATATCGATCGTGTTCGGGGCCGGATTGGCCTTACTCGGCGACTACGGGCAGCCACTGGCGCACTCGATCGAGCGCATCACCAATGTGCTCTTCAAGGTCATCGGCTTCATCGTGAAGCTCGCGCCGCTTGGTGTCCTCGGTGCCATCGCGTTCACGGTGGGCAAGTATGGCATCGGGTCTCTGAAGCAGCTCGCCTACCTCGTCGTGTTGTTCTATGTCACGGTCACGATCTTCGTCGTAGGAGTCCTCGGCCTCATCATGCGGCTGGCGGGCTTCAGCATCTTCAAGTTCCTCCGCTACTTGCGCGAGGAGCTGATGATCGTGCTCGGCACCGCATCGTCGGACAGCGTGCTGCCGCAGATCATGCGCAAGCTCGAGGCGCTCGGAATCAAGGATTCGACGGTCGGCCTCGTCATCCCGACGGGCTACTCGTTCAATCTCGACGGCTTCTCGATCTACCTCACGCTGGCGGCCATCTTCATTGCGGAGGCGACGAACACGCCGCTCTCCACCGGCGACCTCCTGCTGATCCTCGGGATCTCCCTGCTCACGTCCAAGGGTGCGCACGGCGTGCCCGGCTCGGCCATTGTCGTACTTGCGGCGACGCTCTCGGCCATTCCGGTCATCCCGGCGATCGGGCTCGTGCTCGTTCTCTCGGTCGATTGGTTCATGGGCATGGCCCGCGCTTTGTCGAACCTGATCGGCAACTGCGTCGCTACCGTCGTCGTCGCGGCCTGGGAGGGCGACATCGACCGGGCGCGGGCGAAGCGCGTGCTCGACGGCGAAATCGATGTGTCGACCGAAGATGTGCTGGCGACGCCGACCGAAGTGATCGAGCCTGTAAGGGCCTAGCATAGCCATCGCCCCGTCTGGCGACAGGGCGCCTTCGTCGACGATCGACAAGAGGGACTGCGCCGGCTCCTCGCAATTCGATCGGCACCATTGCCCGGGAGATGAACATGACTAGGGGAATTTACGCAGGCCGGTTGCTGGTTGGTTTTCTGGGTGCCTTCGTCGTCGTTCCTCACTTGTTGTCGGGACCGGCGCTGGCCGATGATCTCGACCGCATTCTCGAAGCCGGCCTCGTCAGGATCGCGGTGCCGCAGGACCTGCCGCCGTTTGGTTCGGTGCAGGACAGCCAGCCCAAGGGCTACGACGTCGATGTTGCGAAACTTGTCGCCGCAGACCTCGGGGTGCGCTTGGAGTTGGTTCCGGTCACCAGCGTCAACCGCATCCCCGCATTGCTGACCGAAAGGGTGGATTTGGTCATCGCCAATCTCGGGATCTCCCCCGATCGTGCCAAGACGATTGCCTTCTCAACGCCCTACGCGCCGTTTTTCTCCGGCGTCTTCGGCGCGCCCGACCTTGCTGTGAAAAGCCCTGCCGATCTGCAAGGCAAAAAGACCGCCGTGACCCGTGATACGATCGAGGATCGCGAGCTCACCAAGATCGCGCCGCAGGGCGCGGAAATCGTGCGCTTCGACGACAACGACGCGACCGCTTCCGCATTTCTGTCCGGCAACGCCGATCTGATCGCGACGGGCAATGTCGTGGTGGCCGCGCTGCTGAAGCAGAATTCGCAGAGAAAGATCGAGTCGAAGTTCCGCATCAAGGAGTCGCCGGCAGGTATCGGCGTGCGACGCGGCGAGCCCGAGCTGCTCAATTGGCTGAACGTTTTCGTGTTCCACAAGAAACTCAGCGGGGACCTCGACCTTTTGTCGCGTCGGTGGTTCGGCGAGCCGCTGCCGGCGTTGCCGGTCTTGTGACTGTTGCCCATAGGGAGGATAGCGCCCGTGCCGAGACCGCCGCGCGATCTCTTGAGGGCGATGTTCGATGCCGCCGTCGAGGTCGCTTTGCCGGCCTGCACGATCCCGCCGCACCTGCCCGGGCAGCCGAAGGGCTGCACCGTCGTGGTCGGCGCCGGCAAGGCCTCGGCCGCGATGGCCAAGGCCGTGGAGGACGCGTGGCCAGGGCCGCTGGAGGGTCTGGTGGTTACCCGCTATGGCCATAACGTGCCATGCCGACGCGTCGAGATCGTCGAAGCCGCTCATCCGGTTCCGGACGCCAAGGGCCAGGACGCCGCGCGGCGCATTCTCGACCGGGTCTCGGGGCTCACCGAGCATGATTTGGTCCTTGCGCTGATCTCGGGTGGCGGCTCCGCGCTTCTGGCCTTGCCGGCTCCGGGGCTCACGCTCGAGGACAAGCAGGCCATCAACAGCGCTCTGTTGCGTTCCGGCGCCTCCATTCATGAGATGAACTGCGTGCGCAAGCACCTCTCGGGAATCAAGGGCGGCCGGCTCGCCGCCGCGGCCCACCCGGCGCGCCTCGTGACGTTACTCATCTCCGATGTGCCGGGGGATGATCCGTCCGTCATCGCTTCGGGTCCGACCGCGCCCGATCCGACGACGTTTGCCGATGCGCTCGCCATCCTGCGCAAGTATCGCATCGTGCAGCCGCGCGCAGCCGTTGCGCATCTCGAGCGTGCCGCCGAGGAAACCCCGAAGCCGGGCGACCCGCGCCTCACCGGTGCCGAGACCGTCATGATCGCCACGCCGCAACGCTCACTGGAGGCCGCTGCGGAGACCGCCAGCGCTGCCGGCTTGGCGCCCCTCATTCTCGGCGATGCAATCGAGGGGGAAGCACGCGAGGTCGCCAGGGTCATGGCCGGCATCGCGCGTCAAGTCGTCAGCCATGGCCAGCCGGCACCCGCGCCTTGCGTGCTGCTTTCCGGCGGCGAAACCACCGTCACGGTGCGGGGAAGCGGGCGCGGCGGGCGGAACGTCGAATTCCTGCTGTCGCTCGCAGTCGCGCTCGACGGCTTGCCTGGCGTGTTCGCTCTTGCAGGCGACACCGACGGCATCGACGGCGCCGAGGAAATCGCCGGCGCCATCGTAACTCCGGACACGCTCGCCCGCGCAGCCGCCAAGGGAATCGACGCCAAGCAAAGCCTCGCCGACAACGATGGTCATGGCTTCTTCGAGGCGCTCGGCGATCAGATCGTGACCGGCCCGACGCTCACCAATGTCAACGACTTCCGCGCACTCTTGATCACGGACGCGGCGGGGAGGACGGGCCCGCGGCAGCGCTAGTCGCCTCCTCGACCACACAGCCGTCGGCGCAAGGACTTCCAAGGGATGGCACATGAACACGACAAGATTTGGAGTCGAGAGACACAGCTCCACTTTCGGTGCTGCGCTCATCAGGAGGCTCGACGACCTCGCCGAGTTCTCGAGCGAGAAGAGTGCGCTCACGCGGCTCTATCTATCGCCGGAGCATAAGGCTGCGGCGTTGCAGACCATGGCCTGGATGTCCGAAGCCGGCATGAAGTCGATCATCGATGCGGTCGGCAACGTCGTCGGTCGATACGATGGGAAGGTGCCCGAACTGCCGGCGCTGCTTTTGGGCTCGCACATCGACACCGTGCGGAATGCCGGAAAATACGATGGCAATCTCGGCGTGCTGACGGCCATTGCCGCCGTTGCGGAGCTCAATCGCACCGGCGAGCGTCTCCCCTTCGCAATCGAGGTAATCGCTTTCGGTGACGAAGAGGGTGTGCGCTTTCCGGTCGCGCTCACCGGTTCCCGGGCCGTGGCCGGCACGCTGGATCCGGCCGCGCTGGATGCCGAGGATAGGGACGGCATCAGCGTACGCGAGGCCCTGCAGCACTTTGGCTGCAACCCGTTCGATATCCCCGCCGTACCACGCCGGAAAGCGGACGTGCTCGGATATGTCGAGATCCACATTGAGCAGGGGCCGGTACTGGAGGCCGAGGACCTCCCCGTCGGCGTGGTGACGGCGATCAACGGCGCGAGCCGTTTCGAAATCGAGGTGGATGGACAGGCCGGTCACGCTGGCACCGTGCCGATGGGCCTGCGCAAGGACGCCCTTGCCGCGGCGGCGGAGATGATCCTCGCCGTCGAGCGGCGTGGGGCTGCGACACCGCGCCTGGTAGCGACCGTCGGCCGGATCGAGGCGCAACCCGGGGCGGCGAACGTTATTCCCGACAAGGCTTGCTTCAGTATTGACATCCGAGCCCCGGCGGATACCGACCGCACAGCCGCGATCGGCGACCTTGAGCGCGAGTTTCGGGCAATCGCCTCGCGCCGCACCGTCGGCGTCAAGTTGAAGCGGACCTACGATGAGCTTGCCGCCACCTGCGAGCCCTGGCTCGTGGAGCAGCTCGGAGCAGCCGTCACCCGCCTCGGAATCCGAACCTTACGGCTGCCGAGCGGTGCGGGTCACGATGGGCTTGCGATGGTTGCTCTGTGTCCGATCGGCATGCTGTTCGTGCGCTGCAAGAGCGGCATCAGCCACAATCCGGCCGAGTCGATCATGGTCGAGGATGCGGATGTTGCGGTGCGTGTGTTGCTTGATTTTCTGCGCCACTTCCACGCGGCCGAATCCGGTCACTAAGTTGGATCCCATGCGATGAACGCGCTTAGCGGCGTCGTGAGCGACGTCACCATTCGGAACATTCAGTCCTACCTCGAGACTCAGCGCAAAGCGCAGGCGAAGTTCCTCGCCGAGCTCGTCAAGATGCCGTCCGACAATCCCCCCGGCGATTGCCAACGTCACGCGGAACGCGCCGCCGAGCTGCTCGAGCCGTTGGGTTTTGCCGTCGAGCGCCACCAGGTACCCGAGGAGCTCGTGCGCACCAAGGGCATGGTCAGCGCCGCCAACCTCATCGTGCGCCGGCGCTTCGGCGACGGACCGGTCGTGGCTCTCAACGCCCATGGCGACGTGGTGCCGCCTGGTGAGGGCTGGACCCAGGATCCTTATGGCGCCGCAATCATCGATGGCTGGATGTATGGCCGTGGAGTTGCTGTATCGAAGTCGGACTTCGCCACCTATGCCTTCGCGCTGCGCGCGCTCGAGGCTTCGGGCGTCCCGCTTACCGGCACGGTCGAGCTGCATTTCACCTACGACGAGGAAGCCGGCGGAGAGATCGGCCCGAAGTGGCTGCTGGACCAGGGATTGACGAAGCCCGACTACGCGATCGCCGCCGGCTTCTCCTATGCCGTGGTGACCGCGCACAACGGCTGCCTGCATCTCGAAGTCGAAGTCCACGGACGCTCGGCCCATGCCGCCATGCCCTACACCGGCGTTGACGCGCTGGAGGCAGCCACTCATGTATTGTCGCAGCTTTATTCCTGGCGACGCGCGCTGGGAAAGCGCGTCTCTGCGATTCCCGGGATCGGCGCGCCGCAGCTGACCGTGGGGCTCATCCGGGGCGGCATCAACACCAATGTGGTGCCCGACCGCATCACCTTCCGCCTCGACCGGCGCATGATTCCGGAGGAGGACCCGGCCACGGTCGAGCAGGAGCTGCGCAACGTGATCGCAGAAACGGCGCGTGCCTACCCGCGGACGCGTGTCGAGGTGCGGCGCATTCTCCTGGCCGAGCCGCTCAAGCCTCTGCCGGGCACCGAGCTTTTGGCTCGGCTGCTCTGCCGCCATGCGAGCGAAGTCATGGGCGAACGGATCGAGTCCAAGGGCGTGCCGCTCTATACCGATGCTCGGCACTACGCGGCCGCGGGCGTGCCGATCGCGCTCTATGGCGCCGGGCCCCGCACCATCGAGGAAGCGAATGCGCACCGCGCCGACGAGCGCCTGCCGCTATCGGATCTCTACACGGCGACCGAGGTCGTGGCTCGGACTCTGGTGGGCCTACTCGCTGAAAGTGCCTAATGTGCGCGGAGTAGCGGAGCGTTGCCCGCGCAAAGCCACGTGTGCCTAACAAGATCATGAGAGCAATCCCGACCTCCGGCGCCAACTCGTCGGACCCCATCGGGCGGCCATTCACGCCAGCCCTCTTCTGCGAGGATGAATGAACAGGAATAGGGAAATTCAAATCATCGCAGACGAAATAAGACAGCTGGCACCGGAGCTGATGCGAACACGTTGGGATGGCAGTCTGTACCTTGAACTTGATGACTGTAGAACAATGGCCGTTGTTATCTTCAATCGGCTGCAAAGGGATCGGTTCGGCAAAGGGGACGACGGTAATCGGCGTGCAACCGGCGGGATCAGGTCGGGGCTGGCCGCATCGCGGGGATTGCAGCCTTACGAGGACCGCGGCGGATTTAAAACGGCTTTAGCGCACTCAATCGAACAGGCGCTCGATTGAATTGTGACCGTCACACACCGCACCTGGATGTAACATCCCGACTCAGTTAATCTGTTAAGGGTTCTGCGATGTGACTGTCACAAGAAATCACCCTGTCAAACGCGCCTTGACACCCATGCTGGAGTCACGCTGGTACACTTATTACCCGGAAGCGTTCTGCCTAGTCCAGCATGCCGATCGTTTATCGGCGCTGCAACATGCCGAGGCTGTCATCCGGGCAAACCCGAATCAGTTGGTGCAAATCCTCGTGCTCGACGGCATCGTCTCGATGCCGAGCAGGTGGATGCCCGCCGTTCCTGGAGGCCAGGAAAACAGTTTTGCAAACGGTGCGGCGTCACCTTGACCGCTTCACCCGCCAATAAACGGACATGTCCGGCCGTGATCGGCTCGTCAGTCGGCTCTCGACAGGCCACCTCGTTGGGCTCCCTGAAGACCTGATAGAAGGAGAGTTGCCGCCGAGTGAACTCATCAGGCGTTTTCAGGCACCTCTCGGTGTCGTTCCGCTTTATTTTCGAGGCAGGTTTGAGCAGTGCAAATATCTCGCCGCGGCGAATGTCGAGATTGATGTGGCTGAGTGCGTGGACCCCGGACGCATAGGTCTTGAACAGTTCGAGATGAAGATGATCGGTTGCATAAGGATAGAACGGGCATTGCACGAAGGTGGGATCGTCCGGAGAGTTGCCAGCGTGAGTGGCAACCGCCGCCCTTAGCTGTATAAATTCGCCACGATCGGCATGCGCGCGGCGCGAAAAGCGGGAAAAACCCCTCCGATTAGGCCGACGAGGAGCGCAAGGATCACGCCCTCCGCGACAAGGCCCGGGCTCAGTTGGAAGCTGAAGATCACCTGCGTGAAGCTGCCGCCCAGCGTCGAGGCGATGAATCCATCGAAGATCAGCAGCGTCGCCGCGGCGCCGATCACGCCGCCGAGCGCCGCCAGCACGAGCGACTCGGCCAGCGTCCCGGCAAAGGCTGAAAACGCACTGAACCCGATGGCGCGCAGCGTCGCGATCTCGATCGCACGCGCCGCGACCGAGCTGTACATGGTGTTGAGCGCACCGGCGAGCGCCCCGAATGCCATGGCGATCGCCAGCGGCCAACCGAGTTTATGGATCAGGTCCGACGTGCGCGAGGCCTGATCGGCGATATAAGCCGCCTCCGATTTCACATCGAGCTTCAGGCGCGGATCGTTCTCGACGTAGCTCCTCAATCCGTCGAGCGCCGCCGCATTTTCCAGCCGAACCCGAATCGTTTGAAAAACATTGTTGCGGTTGAACAAGCTCTGCACGACCGTCGGATAGCAGGCGTCGGAATATCTAGAAAGAAAATACCACTAGCACTACCAGTGCTGCGCTTGCTGCCATGATTACCAAGTCGCTTCGAACCAACTCGAAACCCAAACGATACCGGTGGAAATGCGACAATTCAAAGGCTTGGGCGGCAATCCGGCAAAAGTGTGGCGATCAGCGGTCCTGATGTAAACCCGAAGCAGTCCCAATCCGAGAGGCCTGGATCCCTCGTCCGGGAAGAGAACCAAACTGACTACCCCGACCTTGGCATCATTATAGCACTAAACCGCAATTAATCCTCTTCAATCTCGGCTTGTTGCTGTAACAATTTGATTGCTGCCTCCAGGGTTTCTCGGTCGTAATCCGTGAGGCTTTCATTCGCCCGCGAAAGTAAATCCTGCAGCCGATTGGCACATTCGCGCATTTCCATTTGTCAACTCCCATGGAAAAGTTGGCGATTTGGGCCACCAGAAATCCGGTGAAACGTCGAGCTTGCCCGATCAGGTCGCTGAAAATGAGCGCCCGCCGCGAGGCATACGTCAGTGCCCCTTAGACTTTCCTTGAGCGAGAAGCCATCTCAGTTCTCTGTCGAGCTTCCAATAGGTATCAAGGTCTCCATCCATGAAAGCTCGCATCATGTCAGCCGTCAGCGCGGCTATCTTCTCACGATCACCACGCGGATGAACCTTGACGCGCTCCCAAGAACTGTGACGCCATCGCGTCGGTCTGCGCTTCATCGTGCGCGTCCTGTCGAGCAACCACGGCATGGTATTGTATCAGGTAACAATGATGGCGCCGCGCGGGGCATCGCCGCTGCGGTACAAGGACGCTACTGTCAGGTACTTAGCGGCGGAGGTGTTACGTGGATCAACCGCGCCCGGCTTAATACTTAATATATTTCAGAACGGTCCCGGTATGCAGGGGTAACATGTGACCGGGACCGGCCCATCGGGGATGGTGGCTAACGGAGATTTCTCTCCCCGAGCGGGGCACCCGTTGCGGAGCTTTGCGGCGACGGTGCGGTGACCAGGCGATTTTCGCCGACGCCCCGGCTTAGTGACGACGGGGTAACTGGTAGGCAGATGGTAGATCGGGCATCGGTTCCGATAAATTCATCCACATTCGGGCGTATCGCAGCATGTCTGCCCGCCGCTCCGGGTCGTTCACGGTCTCGGTCACAATGCTGGAACCCAATTTCCAACTCGCTTGATCGTCAAGCTAGCCCAGCAGAGTTAGGCGAAACGCGGCCCGGTCTTAGGTACAGGCGTCACCGTTGGTTCCGAGGGTGATATGGCATCCGGTCTGGGCGCGTTCCGGTTCTGAGAGTTCCGACTCCGCTTTACGGATTGCCTCCTCGAGGGCGTCGAGTTCCTTCAAGCCTATCGAAAGCCCGTGGTTTGCATCGCGCAGCTGCCTAACCAGCACGGTTCGCGCGTGGTCATAAACCACGCTGCGTGCCTCGACAGTTTTTTCATCAAGCCCCGCAACCGCGCGGGCTATGAGAGGATAATAGTCCCGTGCCATTGGCCTGAAACCTTGGTTGGCGGCACTTGTAGAGGTTGCCCTGGACCAAGTCGCACGCCTAGCATGCGCTGAAAAATGCTAAGCCTTTGTAAAGCCTAACGCGCTCGCGGTCATCCTGGAGGGGCCACCATCGCGACCCCGTTCGTTTGGACGTCGAACCGCATCAGCCGATCAGGCTCCGCGAGGTGGCATTACATCGCAGCCCAGGGCTCAAGCTCGCCGCCGTGAGCTTCGACCGCCGGTCCGTCCCTGCAAATTATTTCATGGACGGCTCGCGACTCAGGTAAACCTTGTGAGCGGCGCTATCGGCAATGGGTCCTCATGGATCGTGTATTTTTGCTCGCATCGGCGCTAACGGTGCGGGCGCGAGTTGAATATCATGCTGCCTGGCATCCGGCTGGTCATCGCGGCGATCATTGCAAGCGTCATACTCATGATAGGTGGGTTCGGGCTCGTCGCGACTTTTCAGATTGCGAAGACGTCGATCGGTGCCCCGCCGCGCGGAGCAGCCCCGCCCGACCCGGCGCTGGCCGATCGTCCGGAACGGAATAAGGTCTACGCTTCGACTGGCACGCCACGCATCAACGAGGGAGCACCAGTCGTCGATATGCCGAGCACGCATACGGCCGTCGCAAGCTCGGCGACGAACTCGACCCCCGCGCGCCGCTCTGACAATGAAGACGCCGTCGTCCGAACCCCGACTAATTTTGGCGCAGCAAGCCCGCCAGTATCGCCCAGCCGTTCCGACGACACAGGTCCCGACCAGATCTCCGGCATCGATGCACGGCCGGAGCGCGGCCCGGCCGTTGTGGCCCTCACCGAGGACGTAGCTCCCGCGATTGAAAATCCGAGCGCCAGTGCCGCTGCGGCGACTGCCCCGACCGAATCATCCGACAAGCGACCAGCCGGCACGGCTCCGACCATCAATGTTGACAACGCCAGCGCACCGAGCATTGAGCCCGCGGCGATCCTCTCGACGCCTGATGTGGCTGCGGCGGCGGTCCCGCCGAGCCCCGAACACGAGGCAATGGAAACTGCGAGCCCCTCGCGCACCGTGCCCGAGGTAGGCTCATCGAGCACCCCGGCGGAGACAACCGTCGCGGCGAGACCGTCGCACATCGCGGGGGAAACAACAGCAGCTGGTCCGCGAAGCACCGTGGAAATAGGCGCTGCGCCGACCCCATCGAGCGTAGCGGTCGAAGCGACCATCGCGCCCAATGCCGAAAGTCCGAAGACAGCTGCTACAAAGGGGAAACGTGCCACGAAGACTACGAAAGCGCACGCGCAGGCCAAGAAGGTCAAGGCACATCCGGCGACCATGCGCAAGGCCAAGGTCTGGACCGCGGCACGCGTACGCAGGCGCAGTATCCACCCTGCCACGCCATTCACGGGTCAGCCTCAGAATCCTGCGAACCCGTTCGGAAACTTCTTCGGCTCACAGCAGGCCGGGCGCTGGCCGTCCGAGATCGGTGCCGCGCGCTAGGTGCTTCTCGGGAAGTCAGATCAAAAGACCCTTTCACACGCGCCCGCGCATCAGCGAACTTGGCGCCTCGAGGATCCATGGTCCGCTCGGGTAACACCCGATCAAGTTAACCGATGGCCGCCGTGCTCGATTTCGTGTGTCCAGAGGGGCCAAAAATTACCACGTCGTGACCGAGATTATCGATCACCAAGTCCATGGCGTTGACGCGGAAGGCAATGTGATCATCCGGCGCAAGCTGAAGCGCCGCTACATCGTTGCTTTCTTCCAGAAGCTGCTCAGTCTGCTGGCGGATGAACAGTTGCCATCATGGCCCAAGCCATTCGCGCGATCTTGTTGGCAAGCGCGATTGCGGCCACCTTGGTCGGCCGCCGCGCCAACAGCGCCGTGAGCCAAGGCCGATGCTTAGCGCCATGGAGTTTGGCATAGCGGATCACGGCCAGCTTCCGTCGTGAATAGGCTGCGCAGATACCGATCGATCGGGGCGGGACTTCTCGGCTTGGGTCGGGCTCGTGCCCAAGCAGAACTCGAGCGGCGGCAAGGAAAAGCTCGGCAACATCAGCAAACGAGGCGATCGGTATCTTCGCAGCCTATTCACGATCGGGGCGCTGGCCGTGATCCGCTATGCCAAACTCCATGGCGCTAAGCATCGGCCTTGGCTCACCGCGCTGTTGGCGCGGCGGCCGACCAAGGTGGCCGCAATCGCGCTTGCCAACAAGATCGCGCGAATGGCTTGGGCCATGATGGCAAAGGGTGAGCGCTACAAGGAACCCGTCGCGCTCGCCATGTGACCGAGATCGCGCCGATCACCGGCGTGAGGTGAAGGTTGGGAGGGCGAACAGCACGTAATGCAGAGCCGGTCGATCCGGCGATCAGGACAACCCATATGCGCCAGCGCATGGTCGAATGCGGGGTTATGACCGGGACCTGATCCGCGGAGGGCATTATGACCAGCGGTCATGCGAACCGCGCTAACAGGCCGAACGCATGGCTGCACCGACCAACCTCTGTGAAGATTCTCCTTGCCAACTCGGAGCCGTCCACGCATGGCACATGCCGGAAGAGGTGATCAGCACCGGCAAAGTCCGGTTATTGGGAATGACCGGACGTGTCGAGAACGTGCCCTTACCGCCGAGTTTGACCCATCTGCGACATCACCAGCTAGATTATGCATTGACGCACAATCGAAACACTATTGCCCACGGCATGCCGCGCCGCGGCTTTTACGCAGAATTTGCTTAGCCTCGATTGGGTGAGGCCGCGCTCTAGAAGCCCTTGAAGTCCTTCCGCCGAGATCAGGCGAGGTCGAAGCGGTCCAAGTTCATCACCTTGGTCCACGCCGCCACGAAGTCCTTCACAAACTTCTCCTTCGAGTCCGAGCACGCATAGACTTCCGCCAGAGCCCGGAGCTGGGAGTGCGAACCGAAGATCAGGTCGACACGGGTGCCGGTCCACTTGAGTTCGTTCATCTTCCGGTCGCGCCCCTCGTACACGCCCTCAGAATCAGCGGACGGCTGCCATTGCGTTCTCATGTCGAGCAAGTTGACGAAGAAGTCGTTCGTCAGCGTCTCGGGCCGCTTGGTGAAGATGCCGTGCCCGGACTGCCCGGCATTTGTGCCCAGGACGCGCAGACCGCCGATGAGAACCGTCATCTCAGGCGCTGTCAGCGTCAGCAATTGCGCCCGATCCACCAATGCCTCCTCAGGCGACATGAGCTGTGTGCCGCGGAGATAGTTGCGGAAACCGTCAGCGATCGGTTCGAGCGGGGCGAACGACTCGACGTCGGTCTGATCTTGCGACGCGTCCATGCGCCCCGGCGTGAAGGGAACCTTCACGTTGTGCCCGGCCTTCTTCGCACCTTCCTCGACGGCGGCACAGCCGCCGAGAACGATCAGGTCGGCAAGCGAAACCTTCTTGCCGCCGGACTGTGAAGCGTTGAACTCCTGCTGGACCGCTTCGAGCTTCTGTAGCACCTTCGCCAGCTGAGCCGGCTGGTTGACGTCCCAGTCCTTCTGCGGCGCGAGGCGAATGCGCGCGCCGTTCGCTCCGCCACGTTTGTCGGAGCCGCGGAATGTCGACGCCGACGCCCAAGCCGTGGAGACCAGCTGCGACACCGACAGGCCGGACGCGAGGGTCTTGGCCTTCAGGGCCGCAATGTCATCCTCCCCGATCAGCGGATGATTCACGGCGGGAATCGGGTCTTGCCAAATCAGCGTCTCCTTCGGGACGAGCGGACCGAGATAACGCTTGATCGGGCCCATGTCGCGGTGCGTGAGCTTGAACCACGCGCGGGCAAACGCGTCCGCGAACTTGTCCGGATGCTCGTAGAAGCGTCTCGAGATCTTCTCGTAGGCCGGATCCATCCGCAGCGAGAGGTCCGTGGTCAGCATGGTCGGCACATGCTTCTTCGACTTGTCGTGGGCGTCCGGGATCGTGACAGGACCGCCTTTCGCCTTCCACTGATAGGCGCCAGCCGGGCTCTTGGTCAGCTCCCATTCGTTGTTGAACAGGTTGTCGAAAAAATGGTTGCTCCACTTCGTCGGCGTCTGCGACCAGGTGACTTCCGGGCCGCCGGTGATGGTGTCGGCCCCGAAGCCCGTGCCATGCTTGCTCTTCCAGCCGAGCCCTTGATCCTCGATGAAGGCGCCTTCCGGCACCGGCCCGAGCAGTGACGGATCGCCGGCGCCGTGGGTTTTGCCGAAGGTGTGGCCGCCGGCAATGAGAGCGACGGTCTCCTCGTCGTTCATCGCCATGCGGTAGAACGTTTCGCGGATGTCCTTGGCCGCCGCGATAGGATCCGGCTTGCCGTTCGGCCCTTCTGGATTCACGTAGATCAGGCCCATCTGCACCGCGCCGAGCGGATTCTGAAGCTGGCGTTCGCCGCTGTAGCGTTCATCCCCCAGCCACGTCCCCTCGGGACCCCAGTAGAGCTCTTCGGGCTCCCAGACATCGGCGCGCCCGCCGGCGAAACCGAACGTCGTGAAGCCCATTGATTCGAGAGCGCCACAGCAGCCGGCGCGCCTTGTCGAGGTTCGCGTTGTCCGGCCAGCTGTTGAGGGGCGCGAAGCGCTGCTGGCCGGCGCCGGCGCCGCCGCGGCCGTCGGCGATGCGGTACGTGCCCGCGCTGTGCCACGCCATGCGAATCAACAACGGCCCGTAGTGGCCAAAGTCGGCCGGCCACCAATCCTGCGAGTCGGTCATCAAGGCATGCAGGTCCTTGATCGCGGCATTCAGGTCAAGGCTCTTGAACTCCTTGGCGTACTCGAACGCCTCGCCCATCGGGTTGGACAAAGTGGAGTTCCGATGGAGAAGCTGGAGGTCCAGCTGGTTCGGCCACCAGTCGCGGTTCGTCCTGCGTACAACAGTCGTGTGCATGACCGGGCACTTGCCCGCGCTCTCGTCAGTCTTTGCGTCCATGTTTCTCTCCGAGCGTGTTCCGCTTTGTTCCCGTTCCGTATACAAGGATCATCGGTCATTTGGAAAGTGCCGGCAAGCGCGGCATCTCGAAGCTGGAATTGACGATGAAGCCAACCAGGTCGCCTCCTGGCTCTTCGGGCCGGTTCTTGAGTACCCGCCCTTCCGCCGCTTCTTGGTTACGCAGGCATGAACAATTTGTGAGTATACGGCGTAATACCGTGCCCTCACGGGAGCTTGGTCGAGGGCATTATCGAATTCCGCAACCTGAGCATGCGTGGCGGATTATTTTGCCATGCGGAGATGGCTTGAGAATCAAGCGAATCACCGATTGGGAGGGTCATGATGGGAATCGCAGATCTCGCAATCAACGGAAGTTACTTAGCTTATGTATATGTCATTTTGTTAGAGATTTCCATCCTCTATCTCCAGCGTCCCGATCTGAACCGACGGTTACGTGAAAAAGGTAAGACACCGAGCGCATCGCCTGACTTTTATTCCGTCGCTACTGGTTCCATCGGTACCGGCCTTAACTGGCTCAGCTGGTTGCTTTCAGCCTATGTGGCGCAAGAATTCGGCATAGCCAACGGGATGCTGTTTTTCATTCTCGGCATGGGGAGCAGTATAATCTCAAACATCTTTATCCCTAGACTGCCACGTGTCGATAAGGTTGGGCATGTAATTAGTATTCCCGCCACGATTCTTTTAGCTCGCGCAGTTTTACGAGCGATCGGCATTCCGACCTTCATCTAAAAACGCTTGGCGTAGACATCCTTAGGCCGCGCGGACAAAATGATTGACACGTGAATCGCCGATTCAAGGTTGCGGATCGAGGGGGCAGCCTTGAGCCGCGGCGATCTGACGGAGGTCAGGTGACGTATTTTGATGCGCTGTTGCCGGTGAAACACGCGGAGGACTGGGTTTGACCCGTTTCGGACATTGGCGGGCCGCTATTCGATCACCTCGTCGGCGCGAGCGACATCCCTAGTCACTCCGGCAAGCCTGCTCTTCGCAGGCCCTCTTCGTATCCGGCCTGATGCGGAGTAGGCGGGCCCCAAATCCCATCGGCACCAGGTCTCTCCCAATCGGCCTCCTCCAGGTAGATTTTCAAAAGCCGTCTTCGACTGGCGTCGCGTCTCAGCTCTGCCAACCTGCTACGCTCCTCCCCTGATACCTTACGCCGCTTAGCCCTTCGCAAAAAATGGTCCACCCTCTCTCCAGATACTTTGAATGCTATGTCTTGACCATCCAAATGAAATTGTCCGACAAATCTTTTGGGAGGACCTGAAGTCGCGCGCCGAAACTGATACTCACATGTGCCCTTATGATCTTTAATGTCGCCTGCTTCGCGATCAGGTATCTGACTAACGTGAACGTACTCCAATCTCGAGTCCTCAAAACGGGAATAGACCGTATAAAATCCACCTGCGAAGTTAAGGTCCATGTCAAAATCCTGTCCGGTGACTAGGTATTGTTCTCCGTCAAATGTTATCGTGATAACCGCGAATCCTACTGCCTGACCCCGCAAGAAAACAGTATCAATCCACTCGCCTTCGATATGCTGCCTCCGCATCACTAATCGGCGCACGATCGTTGAGGAATTAATCAACGCGTCGGCAAATTTCACAAGCGAGAGCAACGCACCGATCAGCGCTGAGCTAAATAGCAACTCGTAATACCGGCGGTCGGCGACAACAAAGAAGCTACTGACGTAGCCTATGAACCACTCTTTCGAATTGGCAGCAATGATCGCAATACTGGCTATAAGGTACTTTATCTTGTTCTTAGCGCCCGCAATTTTGGGAACCATACCGGTGGCCTCCTAACCAGGCTAGATTGCTCGCGGTCGCCACTAAGCTTGCGCTTTGACTGCTCGTGCTCGTCCGGACTTATGTCGGGCGAGAGGCTGATCGCGAAAGTCTCTCGCCCGCTACCGGAGTCGCCTGAGGCCGAGATGGCGCTGCAGTGCATGAGTCTGCAAGGGCCACGAGCCCCCTTGTGGGTGCGAGTGTGGAGAGTACCACGCCGCGTCGACAAGTGCAGCCGGTTTACCGCGGGCCGCTTAGCTCAAATGCCGATCGTAGGCTACCGCTCAGGGCTTCGCTGCCTCTCGCTCCGTCGTTCCGGATGTCGGTTTTTGGCGCGACTCAGACGAGCCGATCACGGCCAGGCAAGTCCGTTTGTTGGGGTGGATTGGTCAACGTGACTCCGCACCCGAAATGGCGCGTTGACCCCAAGCGGACCTAGTGGCCGGAATCAAGCTATAAGTAAGATAGGAACTGTGGCATTCGCCCGGCGTTATGTCCGCAGCGCCGCTGTTTCGATGACCTTACGCGGATTTCTTCCCCCCGCTCCGGGAAAAGGCTCAACGACCGAACTTTCCTTCTCATGGTCGAGAAGTTTCCTCCGCTCTACGAGCCACTGCTTGCGCGAGACGATTGGCGGATGCGGAACCGACCCCGCGGTTTCACCAAAATGATCGCTCCCGGGTCGCCGGTTGTGCATGCGTCACGTTTCCGTTCTCCCGATCTGTACTGTCAATGCGCGCGCCTTACTCGACATGATGCCCTATGGTCGCCAGCAGGACTTTGAAGACTCGCCGCCCGGCTGGCCGCAGAAACCAACGTACGGATAACCCGAAGGGCCGCCGGCGCAGCTATTTTTGCTAAATGCCCGCGACAATTGTTGCATGCCTCGCCAGCCCAGCGGCGTCGTGCCGCGCGCCAACGAGGTGTGATCGGGTGAGGTCCGGCGATTTCCGATAATGGCAGATTTTGTTGCAGAAGTCGGCGACAGTGCGTGCGAGGCAGCCTTGACTGCTTTCGATCGAGGGCCGGCCCATCTTGGGATAATAGACCGCGAGCTCCCTATGCACCACGACAGATCAAGGACCGCAGCAATCTCGCGAACGTCAGAGACCGGGTAATTTAACATCAACAGCTTTCCCGCCGAGGTCTGCGAGATGGAATGAAGAGATGGACGAACGGTCTGCCCGGCGCAACCAAGAGACTGGGTGCCATGATGGCCCTTCGAGGTCTTTCCGCTAGTACGCGCGGCCGGGCCATACATTGTGGCACATCTCGTCGATTCGCTGCGGCGCATGGTTTGACCGCATTCGGAGGCTAAGCGGACCTGTCGCGGACATTCGCAGAACCCACGCGATTGACCCGCACCGGACATCAAGTCGCTGTGGATGACGAAGAGATGCTTACCGCCCGCTATGAAAATTACATTCTGCCAGGCCAGCGCTAGCTGCCGAAGTGCTCCCGGCCCTGTTCAAAGAGGACGAAATCGCATCGCAGAGTCTTGGTCCGACAAGAAGGGTCGCGTTCGATTTTACCGGCGATTCAATCCCGTTTCAATTTGACGAAGCCAATTGTCGCACCGAAATTGTCGGCGCGAGGACTTGACGAAGCTATCCCACAGGTGATCGGAACCACCTCTTACCGCGCGCGAGCCTTCCATGACCCTCGATCCCATCGTCACCTCGGTCATCCAGCATCGGCTGCATGCCATCGTAGAGGAGATGGGAGAGGCGATGCTGCGCACCGCATACTCGCAGATCC
>WNFX01002232.1_pt1 | contig 19664 bp, 21 predicted proteins | sample 5400111 | NCBI WGS metagenome assembly WNFX01 (sample SAMN13153363, study PRJNA577476) | soil metagenome | isolation source: 40 cm soil or saprolite under grassland replicate 1 | place: USA:California | collected 2016-06-15 | reverse complement strand
CGTTGACGCACCGTGGTGGGTACGATACGCAGGACCCACCAACGGCCGCCACGCGCCGCGCTGCCCGGTGCCCATCCGCTGGGTACCCCAGTCGGGGCGTGCGCCGAAGCCCGACCACACACGAAGGCGGGGTAGCAGTGGCGTTCTCGTACACCATCGACCGGCACGGCCCACGGGTCCGTCTCGCGCTCGCGGGCGAGGTCGACATCGGCGTCTCCGACGAGATCCGCCAAGCCGCGCACAGATTGCTGAGCGTCCCCGCCACACGCTGCCTCGAAGTCGACCTCGGGGCGCTGACCCTGCTCGACTCCAGCGGCATCGTCGCTCTCGTCAACGCCTACCACGCCGCCGTCGGCCGCGGATGCGCCTTCGCCGTCACCAACGCGCACGGCATCGTCAAGGCCGTGTTGAAGACCACCGGCGTCTTCGACACCCTCACCCAGGCCCAGCCAGCCAGCGAGCATGCGCTCTGAATTGTCACCGACGCGCGGCACCACTGCCGCGATGAGTTACTGGTCGGCCGACCTGCCTCTGCAAGCTGATGCGCCTGGCCAGGTCATGCTCTGTCCGGCTACGCGCCCGGACCCGTTGGCCGGCGGTCAGCAGCATGGCGAGAGGTTTCTGGCCCTGCTCGCAGCCCAGGTGCAGCTTCGTGGTCCAGCCGCGTCGCGAGCGACCCAGCGCGTGGTCGGCGGGGTGGCGGCAGAACCGGGCGGCGTCGGCCAGCAGCGGCGTGAACCGCTGGACCCAGCGAAAGACCGTGACGTGGTCGACTTCGACACCGCGTTCGACCAGCAACTCCTCCACGTCGCGGTAGGACAGGCCGTAGCGCAGCTGCCAGCGCACCGCCACCACGATCACCTCGGCCGGGAACCGGAAGCCCGCGAAGGCGGAGCCAGGCGGCAGCGATGAACGAGAACGGGAGGAGAGCTTCACGGGTCAAGAGTGCCTTGATCTACCGGGCGAACAATGCAACGGCGCCGCCGAGCCATGGATGGACGAGCGCAAACGCCACCGTGCATTTGCGCAGGATTACAGATGGCGGCGGAACGCGACCCGCAGCGTCGAGGGCGAACACGTCGAACGCGATAATGCTCGTCGGGGTTGATACTGCATCGGCGCGCTCGAGCATCCCGCGGACCAGCAGGGCCGGGCTGCTGCGCCGAATCGCCGCCAACGCCGGTCCGGACGGCGGCGTCGTGGTGCAGCACGTCAAGACCGTCTCCGGGAGGCACGGCCTCGACGCCTCCACCGGCCGGTACGTCGACATGCTGGCTGCCGGCATCGTCGACCCGGCCACGGTGACCCGCTCGGCGCTGCAGAACGCGGCTTCCATCGCCGGGCTGTTCCTGACTACGGAGGCGGTGGTCGCAGAGAAGCCGGAACCGGACAAGACGCCGGCCGGGGCCGGCGCCGGTGCGGACAAGGGCATGTAGTCGGCCAGCGGATACACGTCAGTTGTGAACGATGGCCGACAACCGCGTCGGCCCCTCGAATCCCGGGGGAAGGACGGTCCACTCCCGTTCGCACCTGGCGGCACCCGGCTGCCGGCTTCATCCGGCATCGCGCTTGCCGCAGTGTGGTGGAGACCCTACGACCCCGGCGGGGCGAACCATGGGTTGCCAACCCGCGAGAGGTAGCGGTCCGCGATGTGGTTCAGGACGCGCCGGGCGTCCCGGAACCGGTCGGCAACCTGCGCGACGACGGCCAGCTGCGTGGTGGCCACCGGCGCCAGCTCCGACGCCTGTCGGTACCACCGCTGCCCCAGATGCTCCAGGAGCTGGATCGGCGGTGCGGTGACCAGGCTGGTCTCGTCGTCCGAGGACAGCTCGGCGGCCCGCAGCAGCCGCGCCGCGTCGAACGGCCCGAACGCGTAAAGCTGGACGTAGTCGGGGAACACCCCGGTCAGGAACAGCGAGACATCTCCCAACCGCCGGTAGACGCCCGGACGGTACGCGGGCGGCGTCTGCTCGGCGAGCTGGGCCAGCCGGATCGGGTCGAGCTCGCTGTACCGCTGTGAGCGCCAACCGCGCGGGGTCCGGGTCCAGTACCGGCCGCTGGCCACCCGCACGAACGAGGTCAGCAGCTCGACCAGGAACAGCCGGCGCATCGGATCGGACAGGAACTCCCGAAGCCGCGGGGCGTCGAACACCGGCACACGTTGGCGAGGCGCGGCGCGCTCCGTCACGAACCGGGCCGTCTCGATCTCCCTCGCGGCCTGCTCGACCGCGACCAGGAACGCGAAGAACGGCGAAGCCCCCACCAGGCCCCCCGGATCCGGCCCGTACACCCGGTCGAACAGCTCCCGGCGGGCGACCAGGTCCAGCACTGCCACCGGATGTGCACGCAGCTCGCCGGCCCGCTCGACGTCCATACCCGCTGATGCGGCCAGGATCCGCAAGTCCGCGTCCGTGAGGTGTTCCAGATAGCCTCGTGCGGCATCCTCGTTGCCCACGGTTTCGACGCTATGTCGCACTGGAGCCGGGCCGCCACCGGTGTGGTGGCAGCGGGCCTGGGACCTCCCGTCGCTGAACCGCTGAGGCGGTCAACCCTGACGGAGCCGGCGGCGACCGTGCTCCCCTGGTGCCTTGGTCGAGCAGCCGCCAGACCATCGTCACCACGACTCGTGGACGGCCGCCGCCGGCGCACTAGGCGAGATTCACTCGCGCGCGGAGGGGTACGTGGGTGGCGTGGATGTGACGCTGCCCGAACCCGGGTCGTACTGGCTGGCCGACCGCCCGCCGCCGACGTACCCCGAAATGGGCGCGCCGCGCGAGGTGGACGTCGCCATTGTCGGCGGCGGCATCGCCGGTATCACCGCCGCGTACCTGCTCAAGCAGGCCGGCCACGCGGTGGCGCTGGTCGAGGCGCGCCGCCTGCTCCACATCGAATCGTCTTGCCGGACTGGGGGTGATCGGCTGGTGTCGGCGTAGCTCTTGCGGGCTCGGGCGTCGGCGTAGCGGGCGGTGTCGTCGCCGAACTCGGCCAGCACCCGGGCGCCGAGCACCACGCCCAGGCCGGGCTGGCTGCGGTAGATCTCAGCGTCGCCGGTGCTGCCCAAAATGCGCCTCGACCCCTTCCAGGGTGGCGATCTCGGTGCCCAGGGTGGTCAGGATGGCCACCTGGGCACGCACCGTGGCCGCGTGCGCGCCGGCCACCGTCGGCGGCTGGGCCAGCTGTCTGCTGTGCAGGCTGGCCTGGATCGTGGTGGCCTTGGGCTGGACGTCGCGGCGGTTGGCCCGCGCGAGCGCGGCGGTGATCTGGGCGGTCGACAGCGGGCCGCCGACACCGGATCCGGCGACCTGCCCAGCAGGTCCAACGCATCCGGGGCGGCGAGGTCGTCGAAGGCGAGCAGCGCGGCGGGGAAAAACTCCCGCAGCATCTCCCCGCAGCCGCAGCGTGTGCCGGGTCCGTTCGGAAGATCAGCGTCTTGTGCGCCCGGGTGAGCACCGTAACCGTCTCGGCCCGGCCGCTGTCACCGGCCATCGGCCGCAGCGTGTGTCGGCGTCAACGCCGACGGCGGCCCCCGCCATGCCGGGACACCCCTTGACAGCAGGCTCAGCAGCTTAACTTCACGATCTTGGCCTTTAGCCGTGCACGTTCTCGTTCTCCCGTACCTGTTGGTGCATATTCACCCCGTACGCCGACGTGGGCCACAGCGTCCTCATCCCGGCGCCCATCGACGGCCGGTGAGCCCCCACAGTCTCGGTCTCACCCCCGACAAGGTCCCTGCCCGGCTCGGCGGTTGGTGGCGGAGACGGGTCCGGCGGTCTGGGCGGTTAGCCACGCCCGCGTGAGCCGTCCAGCCCGAGCGTGTTGGTGACGTCTCGTGGTCGCCAGCGCCGGTGGCGGCGCTTCAGCTCCCGCAGCATGCCCGGCGGCGGGACGGCCAGCACCGCGCAGTCGGCATGCGCAAGGCAGTAGCGGCTGACGGCACCGTGCCGGAGCCGGACAAGCCACCCCCGCGCGCCCGCGCCGACCACCAGCAGGTCGTCGGACCGGTCGGCGAGGGCGACCAGTACCTGGCCGGGCCGCTCCGCCCGCACCACTAGGGTGTCGACCCGCACGCCGGTTGGAACGCCACCGAACACCTCGTCGAAGCAGGTACGCATCCGTTCGCGCGCCTGCTGCTCCCACAGCCGCAGCAACGGCGGACACGGAGCTCGTCGGTAGTTGATCTCTCCTCCCACCGGGGTCCAGGTCAGGACCGCGAGCAGGGCGCCGCCGCCGCGGGAGGCCTCGGCAACCGCGCGCCGCAGTGCCGCGAGACTACTGATCGACCCGTTGACTCCCACGACAACCCGGCCGACGTTGTCTGGCACCGGTGTTCCTCTCGCCGACCAGCCCCGGGGTTCCGCATGGGGTGGCTACGGGTTCAGCCAACTCCGCGCGGGGGTTCGCGGCAAGAGCCGGTTGGCGCGGTGATCAACCCGCGCAGGTGCGCCGCCGTACCCGTCGCCCTGGACGTCACCTCGACGTCACCCTCGATGACCGGAGCCGGTCACCACCAGGCCGGCTCTACGTCGTGAAGATTAGGCGTGCAGAGTCTGGCCGGCGACGCCACCGGCACGACCTACACGGCGAGCCGGCCAGGACGAGCGTGGCCTGGTCAGGGGTCGCGGTGGGTGCGGCTGTTCGGTACCAACGGCTTCACGCCGGAGACGTCGGCGCCGATGGGTGCATCATGCCGGAGTATCGCCGATGCCGACTGCCGAAGCCGACCGGAGCCGACGTCGGGTACCCGGCCAGGGCTGGCCTATCAGGGGCCGCGCCGCGCCGGCCGCCGCGCTGTGGGCGGCCTGGTCGGTGGGCTGCAGGTGCGCTCGTCGTCGCCATCCCCATCCGTCGGCCGGTGGCTCTGTCAGTCTTCGGGCTGTGCTGTTCGGCGAGGGCTGCCGGTGGCTGTTTCGGCGCGGCGTGGTCGGTGTAGCCGGCGGGCGAGGGGTTCGGCGGCGCGGGCCAGCAGCGGGCCGGCAACGGCGAGGATGAGTACGTAGGCGGCGGCGAGCGGGCCGAGGCGCGGGTTGACGCTGGCGGCGACGGCCAGCCCGGCGATGACGATGTTGAACTCGCCGCGGGGTATGAGGGCGGCGCCGGCGCGCAGCCGGCCCGGGGTTGCGGTGCCGAGCCGGGCGGCGGCGACCCAGCCGGTGATCAGCTTGGTGGCCACGCCCGTCACCGCGAGGGCTGCCGCGATGCCGGCGACCGGGGGTAGGTCGGCGGGGTTGGTGTGTAGGCCGAAGAAGACGAAGAACACCGCGGCGAACAGGTCCCGCAGCGGGCTGAGCAGTTCCCGGGCGGTGTGCGCGAGGGGGCCGGACAGGGCGATGCCGACCAGGAACGCCCCGACGGCGGCGGAGACCTGCAGCCGCTGGGCGATCCCGGCGACGAGCACGGTCAGGCCGAGTACTTTCAGCAGGAGGACCTCGTCGCTGGGGCTGGCCACGAACCGCTCCACCAGGTGCCCGTGGCGCAGCGCGACCAGCAGGATGAGGCTGATGGTCGCGGCGGACACCGCGAGGGTGATCGATCCGCTGACCAGGCCGGCGCCGGCGAGCAGGGCGGTGAGGATGGGCAGGTAGACGGCCATGGTGAGGTCTTCGAAGACCAGCAGCGACAGCACTGCGGGGGTTTCCCGGTTGCCCAGCCAGCCCAGGTCGCCGAGGATCTTGGCGGTGATCCCGGACGAGGTGACGTAGGTGATGCCGCCGAGCGCGACGGCGGCCACCGGGCCCCAGCCGAGCAGGAGGGCCGTGGCCACGCCGGGGGCGGCGTTGGCGGCCAGGTCGAGCAGCCCGGCGGCGGCCGAGGAGCGCAGGGTGCCGACCAGTTCCCCGGCGGTGTACTCCAGGCCGAGGGTGAACAGCAGCAGGATCACCCCGATCTCGGCACCGGCGGCGATGAACTCGTCGCTGGTGGCCAGCGGCAGGATTCCGCCCTGGCCGAAGGCGAGTCCGGCCAGTAAGTACAGCGGGATGGGTGAAATGGAAAACCGTACCGAAACCGCGCCGAGCAGGCCGAGGGCGAGGATGACCGCGCCTAGCTCGATCAGCAGCGTCGAGGCGTGCATCGGCGGGGTCCTATCCCTCGGCCAGGATCGCGGCAACCGCAGCGGTGCCCTCGGCGGTGCCGACCACCACGACCACATCACCGGCGTGGAAGACGAAGTCCGGGCGCGGGCTGGCGATCACGTCCCGGTCGCGCACCACGGCCACGATGGAGGCGCCGGTGCGGGTCCGGGCGCGGGTGTCCCCCAGCGTCCGGCCGGCGTAGCGCGAGCCGGCCGCGATCGGGATCTGCTCGCTGACCAGGCCCTCGACCTGGCGCTGCAGCTCGGTAAGCCGCTCGACGATGCGGGCCGAGCCGAGCAGCTCGGCCAGCGCGTTGGCCTCCTCCGCGTTCAACACCACGGTGTCGGCGGCGCTGTCGGGGTCGTCGCGGCGGTAGACGACCACGTCCCGGCGGCCGGTGCGATGCGACACCACCCCCAGGCGCCGGCCCCGCTCGGTGATAAACACGTGCCGCAGCCCGATGCCGGGCAGCGCGGTGCGCTCCACGTCCACAACGAATCCCTTTCTCGCACGGTGTCAGGGGGCGGGCGGCCGACCATGTGTCGGTCGGCCGCCTTGCATCGGTTGGGCGGTGCCGGCCTGGACGCCGCGGCTGGTCGTCCCGCCCGTCGCCCCGTTTCAGCAATCAGGCGCGGCTCGCGCACCTGCGTCGGCCGGGCCTGGACGGTGGGTCAGCCGGACAACACGCAGTACGCGGCTGCCGGGATACCACTCGACTGCAGGATCATCAAACCGATCATGCCGAGGTGCGGCTGGTCACGGTGCAGCATCGCACCGATGTAGCCGACGCTGACCGCGACCGCCACGGCAATCAGAATCAACAAACAAGGGACACGAAATTCTCCAAACAGACAGGAGTGTTTGCAGGCGACCCCTTGGCGCGGCGATGACCGTTCGCGCAAGGGAGTGCGCCGACGGCGCCGTCGCCGACGGCAGGGGTCGGCGCCGTAAACGCAACAGACCAACAGGCAATAGACCAACGGGCGACGGACCAACGGGCATGACGCAGGTCGGTGTCGGGATCTGTGGAGGGCTACGCCCTCGCGAAGCCTTGACGCTCGTAGCGAGAGCCGGCCTCCATGCCGGCGATCCCGCCCACGACCGGATCTCGCCTCGGCGTATCGACAGGACGCCGTACGCGGCTTGCGCGAGTAGCGGGACAGCTTCGGGGCCGGCGGCCGCGGCGCCGGTCAACACCGCGACCACAGGCAGGTTCATCTCGCCGAGCCGGTGGTCGGGACGAGTGGCGGGGCCGACGACACCGGTGAGGTTCAGTACCAGCGGCAGCGGCATGAGGGCCAGCGGCCGTGCGCGTACCTGCCGGCACCGCACCCCCGAGCTCCGCCGTGCGCCCGCCGTTGACATGGTCACCGGCGGGTCCGCGCGGCTTCTGTTTCGAGGTGCCCCTGCGGGCAGGTGGGCGGGTTGGCTGTCCGGCTGAGGCGCGCGGCGACGGTGGGGCTGCCGGCTCGGGCCGCGGCGGTGGTTGTTTGGCGGTGTCGTCGCGCGGGCGGGTCGGGCGGGTGCTGCCCAGGCGGGCGCCCAGCCCGCCGGGCCGGTTTTCGAACATGATGGCCAGCGGGGCGGCCAGGAACACCGACGAGTACGTGCCCACGAGTATGCCGACGAGCAGAGCGACGGCGAAATCGACCAGCGACTCCCCACCGAGGACGGCGAGGGCGACCAGGATGAACACCGCACCAGACCGGTGTTGACGGTGCGGGGCACGGTCTGCAGGCAGGCGGTGTTGGCCAGCGGCGCGAACGCCGGGCGGCGCTCGCGCCGCTGGGTTTTGGCGCTACGGACCAGTTCCCTCGTGTTTCGCGCCTACGCGGCGGCTGCGGCGCAGGCCAGGGTGTAGTCGCGCAATAGATCGGGATCGACGTGACCTGGACGAACGGCAGTAAATCTGGCTGTGATCAATGTCTTGCGTAGCTTGGCGATCATGTCTTCGAAGGAGGGTTCGGTCTTGCTTTCGTACCATGGCTGGGCGAGGCGGCGGGCGGCCACATCGTCGGGGTGGTAGCCGTGCAGGGCATACCAGACGATGACCATCGACTGCATCAGCATGCCGAACGGCACGGTCCGCTCGACCGCTCTGGCCACCCGGTTGCGGGCCTGCCCGACACCCATCTGCTGCTTACCCGTGGCATTCGACGGCTCGATCGACCACCGCACCGCATAGCGCTGCACGACCTGCGCGACGGTGGCGACCGCATCGAGGGTGAACAGCGCCAGGTCGTAAGTCCTGGCGGAGTCTTCCTCCCGAACCAACACACACCGGCCGACCGCGTTGCCGAAACTGCCGTACCAGATACACGCCACCTCGGCCAGATACACCGACTCGGTACGGCCGTACCGGACAACCGTTACCTTCTCCCAGTCGGCATCGGTGGCCACGGCGGCCGGTTTACCAAGCTTGGCGCCTTTGAGCGCCGGCCGTCCCCGCCTGCCGGTGCGTGAAGGCGCCAGGCCATACAACGCGGCGTTGGCCGGTAACCGGGTTGTCCATGTGGTCGCGGGCACCAGCAGTGGCTTGCCGTGATAGGCGGCATCCCCGACCCCGTGCACCTGACGGCCGGGGAACTGCGCCGCGATCAGCGACAGCAACTCGCCCGCCAGTTCGACCGGGCTGGCGCTACCCTTGCCCGCCCACAGCCGGAACAACACCGGCAGACACACCGGCGCGGTGCAGAACGGCAGCCGCACCACGATCCCGGCCACCACCCATCGGTTCCCCCGGGCGACCTTCCGGCCACCCTGAGCCGCGCCGTCATGGGTCCAGAACGCGTGATGGACCTTGCGGCCCCACCGCTTGAACAACGTGTCGTCGACCACCACCGTGACCGGCGCGTCAGCATCGAGTAGCCGCTCGACGATCAGCCGCGCCGCGATCAACCCCAGCCGGTCGACATCCCACACCGCCTGGGAGAAGAACCGGCACGCGGCATGGAACGACAACACCCCGGCCATCCGGGCTCCCGACAGCATCCCCACCACGCTGCGCCGACCGGTCTGCGCGACCATCCCGGTGGCCAGCACGGTGAACACCGCGAACGTGCTACGGCGGCGAAACGCCGGACGGAACATCTCCAGCAACACCGCCCACGACACCGGCAAGATCATCGCCGGAACCTACCCACCGGCTGCCTCACCGACGCGAACGACACGCCGACACCCCACATGGCCCGGCCGGCCCGAACAGCCATCATGGACGGCATGCCCGACGCCCCCAACCAACAGACCCGCACCACCGTCACCCAGCGGATCATCGCCCACGTCACCCGCGGCTGGCCCCACCTCGGCGAACCCGTCGTGCGCCACCGCGGACAGTTCTGCTACGTCGACGCAGTCCTGCCCGGCCACCGCGAACCCACACCGATCCTGCGCCTGCGCTACCAGGGATCAGCCGACCGTTGGACCATCGGAATCCATCTGGCCAGCGACGACCGGTACACCGAGTCCGAACTGCCAGCGTCCTTCGGCCCCAAGACCGGCACCCCAGAAGAGGGAATCGACCACACCTTCATCCTCTACGCAGGCCCCGGCACTCATCACTGACAAACACACACTCCGCCCCCACGGACACGTGATCAAGGCCGCGAAACTGCGAAACTCCAGAGTTCCCGGACACGGTCGAAGACGACCACGGAGTCGTTGACCGAGTACCCGATGACGGTCAGCAGCGCGGCCAGGAACACACCGTCGACGGGTTTACCGAGCCAGGCGAACACGCCGACGAGGATGAGCACGTCGTGGGCCATGCCCAGGACGGCGGCGGCGCTCCACTGCCAGCGGAACCGGACCGCCAGGTACGCCCGTTGGGCGGCGAGGGCGATGGCCAGGGCGACGAGGGCTTTGCGGCGTAGTTCGTCGCCGAGGCTGGGGCCGATCTTCTCGTCACGGAGTCGTTCCACGGTCCCGCCGCCCGCGGCGGCTAGGGCGGTGCGGACCCGCTGTTCGGCCGCGTCGTCGAAGCCACCGGAACGCGCCGAGATGGTGCGGTCGCCGGACTCATGGACCACCGCCCGCGGCAGGCCGCTGCCGGCGATCGCGGTGCGGGCGGCGTCGACCGACATCGGCTGGCTGGTGCGGTACTCCACCAGCCGGCCGCCGGTGAACTCCACGCCGAAGTTCAGCCCGCGTACCGCGATGCCGGTCACCGCCAGCAGCACGGCGGCCACGGATACGGCCAGCCACAGCCGGCGGTGGCGCATCAGGTCCGGGTTGCGCCGCTCCAGGGCGCGGCGCACCCAGCCGACGTTGCCCAGGCCGCTCCAGCCCGGCCGGGCCGCCAGCCAGCGCCGGGTCAGCGCCGCCTCGGCCAGCACCCTGGTCAGTATCAGCGCGGTGAACATCGAGGCGAGTACGCCGACGCTCAGTGTGACGCCGAAGCCGCGGACCGGGCCAGAGGCCAGGAAGAACAGCAGCCCGGCGGCGAGCAGCGTGGTGACGTTGGAGTCGAGGATCGCCGACCAGGCGTTGGCGAACCCGCCCCGGATCGCGCTACGTAGCGTGCGCTTGCCGCCGGCGTACTCCTCGCGGGCGCGTTCGAACACCAGCACGTTGGCGTCGACGGCCATGCCGATCGCGAGGACGAAGCCGGCCAGGCCGGGCAGCGTCAGCGTCGCGCCGATGGCCAGCAGCGCCGCGTACGAGATCAGCCCGTACGCGACCAAGGCAAGGGCGGCGAGGCCGCCGACGATGCGGTACACGACGATGATGAACAGGATCGTCGCGACCATGCCGATGACCGCGGCCTGCGCGGAGGCGTCGATGGCGGCTTTGCCAAGCGTCGGCCCCACGGTGCGCTGCTCGATGATCTCCACCGGCACCGGCAGCGCCCCGGCGCGTACCAGCAACGCCAGGTCCTTGGCCTCCCGCACGCTAAACGACCCGGTGATCACCGTCGACCCGCCGGTGATCCCGATATTGCAGGAGACGGTCTGCTCGACCTGTGGCGAGGAGATCACCTTGTCGTCCAGCACGATCGCCACTCGCCGGGTCGGGTCGCCGGCCGGCGCGCAGGCTGCCTTGCCGGTCAACTGCTGCCAGGCCCGCTCCCCCTCCCCCGCAAAATCGATCTTCACCTGCCAGGCGCCGAGCTCGCTGACCTGGCCCTCGGCGCCGCGGACCTGCTGGCCGGACAGCGCCGCCGGGCCCAGCCGCAGCCGCCGGCCGCCCTCGTCGGCAAGGACGAGCTCACCGTCCCTGGCTGCCCGCGTGCCCGGACTCGCCGAGGGCGCCGCGGGTGGCGTGGCGCCCTGGGTCGGCGTTGGGGTGCCGGCCGGCGACGGCTCGGTCGATGGGCTCGCGCTCGGTGAGGCGTCCGGCTGGTCGGCGGCCACGCCGAGCACCGGCCGGAACGTCAACTGGGCGGTGCGGCCGATGACCTCGACCGCCTCCCTGGGGTCGGTGACCCCGGGCAATTCGACGATGATGCGCCGGTCGCCGGAGCGGGCCAGCGTCGGCTCGGCCACGCCCAGCTCGTCGACGCGCCGGCGCAGCACCTCCAGCGCGTCGTCGGTGGTCTTGGCGGTGGCCTTGGCCAGCTCACCGTCACGGGTTTCCAACACGATCTGGGTACCGCCGCGCAGGTCCAGCCCCAGCCGCGCCGGCCGGGCGGCGACCAGCCACCCGGACACGCCAAGCACAACCAGGGCGAGGACCGCGCGCACGGCAGTAGCGCGCGACACGAAGGGTCTCCTTACGGGGCAGAGGCGGCGCCGTCGGCGAAGACGTGCCGAGGCTGCCGAAACGGGGTCAAGGACAGGAAAGTCACACCCCTGTGGGTGGACCCCGACCCCGATACGTGTCGCCGCGCTCACCGATGCGGGATCGAGCCGCGACGCCCTGGGTCATCCACCGGCCGCTCGGTGCGGCCAGCCGGCACGCTGCCCACCCGATCGCCACCGGCGACCCGGCCGCCCGACTCTCGCCCCGCTTGGCAAGCAGCCGCGTCTCTGTGCGGCTACTCGCCACGGCCGGATGCGTCGACGCCGCAACGCCGGCGAGCGCCGTCCCGACCTGACCGAATCTGGGCGCGTCTGCGGTGTCGCCGCTGATGGCTGCCGAGCCCAGTGCGAGCAGCAACGCCACCAGCACCGGCAGGCACCCCGCCCACCGACGCCGCGGCGCGACCCGCTCCGCCGACACCGGCCCCACCTCCACCTCGGCCCTAACCGTACGGGACCAAACCAGCCTCGTGGGCACCTCCGGTGGGTACCAGTCGCAGGTTGCCGCCCGGCCGGGGAAACGGACCTCTCTCCACACAACGCGGTGGTAGTCGCTCCAACCCTCCCGAAATGTTCCCACCCCCTCCCGAAGCGTTTCCGCCCCGACCAACACCGACTGGTCGAACCCCAAACCGACGGTGAGCGCTGCCGGCGATCGCTGCGCTCTCCTACCGTTGGATGCCGTCAAGTCGGCGCGCTTATGTGCCGTAAGGCCGTCGCAAGAAAGAGCAGCCGGCTTGCCTGCCGCCGGATGCCGCCCTCCCAACGCCGACCCGCCGGGAGCATCGCACGCGTGCGCCCCGCCGACTCCTCGGCATTGCCGCGTCCGCACCGCTCGCCCGCCGGTACGGGCCAAACTGCAAATCGGAAGCCGCCGCGCCGACCGATACCGAAGTAGTGAGGTCAGTTGACCAGCAAACGATGTGGAGCTCATCGATCGTCCCCGGGGCGGATGTGGATCGACGGGTCTGCGGGTTGGCGGCGGGCCTCGAAGGGCAGGCAGCCGCATCCACGCCAGTCGCTGTCGCTCTGTCCGAAGAGCTACCGCTGCCGTCATCCTCGACGCCGAAGACCGGATCCGGGGTCCTCCCCAACGTGACGACCTGGTCTGCGAAGGCGCGGCCGTCAACCGACCAGTCGAGGTCGGTCGCAGCATTGGCCGTCACCGGCGACCCCCCAGCCGGCCCGTAGCACACGGGTGACCAACACCCTGGCTGTGGCCCCGTCCACGCTGAGAAGCCCAAGCGCTGACAGCGTGTCCGCACTGACGGCGGTGGTCAGGTACTGGCGTTGCTGGCCTCACCGTTACCCGGCGTGTGCTCGCCAGGTGGTACAACGAGGGCCATGGCGGCATACGGCGTGACCGCTGACCGCTTTGATCGGTGGGCGCCAGGCTATGACCAGAGCGGATTGCAGCCCGCCTACCGGGCCTCCCACGCGGCGGCGCTGGGCGCGGCCCGGCGCCTGGTGAGCCAGCCACGCCGGGTACTGGACGTCGGCTGCGGTTCCGGCCAGCTTCTGCGCGGGGCGTCACTGGTGTTCGCCAGCAGCCTGCTGGTCGGTGCCGACATCTCCGCTGGGATGCTGTCCGTGGCCTGCGCTGCTCGGCCGCCAGGGGCGCGTGTGCAGATGGTACAGACGGCGGCCGAGCATCTGCCATTCCCGGACGCGGCGTTCGACCTCGTCCTGTCCACCATGTCGTTTCGACATTGGCTGGACCCGGGCAACGGCGTGCGCGAGATCGGACGCGTGCTGGCGCCGGGCGGGGTGTTGAGCTTCGCCAACGTCTTCACCAGCCGGCGACCGGGCCTTCTCGGCCGGGTGGCCGGCCGCACCTCGCCGACGCTGCCAGCCTTGCTCGCCGCCGCGCTGCCCGCCGCCGGACTGGGTGTGCTTGGCGTCCACCGGGTGGGCGGGTTTGGACCCATCACGGAAATCACGCTGGTGACGGCCCGAGCCCGCCCGGCGCGCTAACAGGAGCCCGTCGCACTCGGCCGTGCCGGCCCGTCCGACTGCGCTGCTCGTGGCGGCGATGAATGACCCGACCGGGGGGCTGCCACGTGGCGTGAGGGTGGGTTCAGCGCTCATCGGACCGGTCCTCGCCACGGTCGTGCCGGCCGCCGGGTTGTTCGCCGCCACCAACGTCGACGACATGGTCGTGCTCGCGGTGCTGAACCTGTCCCGCCGCGCTCGTGGGCAGTCCACCGCGTGGCAGATACGGGCCGACCAGCACGCCGGGGTCGCCGCCCTTCGTTGGCCCGGGGCCGAGATCCTCGCTACCGCGGGTCAGGCGTCCAGCACGGACATGATGGCCAACGCGAAGGTGCACGAACTGGCGTATTCATGCAGGGCGGACGGGAACTCGGCCTCAAGCAGGTAGGCCACCTGCCGCTCGGCGACCTTGTCCGGTTCGTCGAACGTGGTCGACGGACTCTCGACGGCGGCCATCGCGGCCAGCAGAAGCTCGTGGTCTTTGGCCAGGCCGGCGTTCTCCCGTGGCAGGCGGTCGCGCCACCGGCGGCGACCGCCCGGGCGGGGATCTGCAGCAGCGCAACATGGATCTGCGCCAAGGTGAGCACGTCCGAGGGCAGGACCGGCATCGACATGGGCACGGTCGCGGGCTTGCCGTCGGCGACCCGGCTGGCGATCTCCACCGCGCACACCGCGTACCGGGCCGCCGCCCGGGCGTACAGGGCGGTCAGCCGCTCGACATGGTCGCGACGGGCGACGTGGCGCTCCTCGGTGACCCAACCCACCGGGTCGCCCCGGTTCACCCGGTCCCAGCACCGCCACAGCGCCTCCGCCGCGTGCGCGAACTGGATTGTGTGGGTGGTTGATTGAGCTCCCAGGCGTAAAGCCGTCCGTCGATTGTCGTCCGGGAACCCGGTCGTCGCGTACGCATCCTATGTGGAGGCGGTCCTGAAGGCGGTCACGAACACTCTGTCCAGCTGGGCTGCGGCGCACAGCCGACTCGAGCTGCAGGTGAGACAGCTGGCGGCGGCGACGAATCGGCCAGTGCAGGACGTCCTCGATGATCTGGACGCCTTGGGCTACCCAGCTTGAGGATTAGACACCTCGGCCGGTGCACGCCATGGCGGTGGGCTGATGCCGGCCGAGTCAGAGGGCATCCCGTGACGTTTCCGTCACTGCGCCAGGAACTGGTCGATCTGGTCGAGCGCCTGTCGGCGCTGGGAGAGCAGGAAGAACATGTGGCCACCGGCGAATACCTCGATGTGGGAGCCGGCGATGCCGGCGTGCATACGCTGGGCCCATCTCCAGTGGGATGGATCGATCGTGGCGGCTGCGCAGGATCAGCGTCGGCGCGTGGACCTGACCTAGCCGGTCGGTGGCGTTGTAGCTGACCGCCGCCTGGCGTTGGCGAAGGTGGGCGTGCTTGGGCTGGGGATGCTTGCCCTGCAACACGGGGATCCATTGCAGCAGCGAAGCAGCCGCATCGGCAGCGACATGTGGACCTTTCCGCGCCCGGCGGCCGAGGTGCTGACCAGCACGAGCTTGTCGACCCGGGTCGGGTACGACATGGCGGTCTCCAGCGCGATCCGGCCGCCCATGGAGATACCCAGCAGGTGCGCGCGCGGAATGGACAGCGCGTCCATAGCCCGATGGTGTCCGCGGCCATCATCTCGATCGTGTACGGGGTGTCCGGCTTGTCGGAGCGGCCCACGCCGCGGTTGTCGAACGCGACGACCCGGTACCGTCGGGCGAGCGCTTCGATCACGCCGATGAACAGGGACATGTCCGCGCCGAGACCGGCGATCAGCAACAGCACCTCGCCGGTGCCATGCACCTCGTAGTACACGCCGATGTCGCCGACCTGCACCGTAGGCATGGATCCGGACCATACCCACCGCGCCGCCCGCCGGCCGGCGGCGCGTCGGGGTACCGGCGACTGAGGTCGCGACACCAAGCCTGGAGCACTATGTCCATTGGTGAGGATCTCTTCGCGTCGGAAGGTGGCCCGGCGCGCGACGAACAACCGACGTCGAGCACCCAGAGGATGCCGGACATGACACCACGGCTCGGCAGGTCGAGCTTGATCAGACCCACCTCGGCGGCCACGTAGACGGCGGCGAACGGTAGCACCACCAGCGCGCCCAACTGTTGGGCGGCCCGCACGTCGCTGACCCGCGCCAATATGACGACGTTGAACTCGACGCACAGGATCGCCGTCAACGGCATCACCACCAGCATGATCACCAAGGCGGTCCGGACGGGTACGCCCCGATGTACCGGCGGATCTTCACCGAGGCCGGGCTAGCAACCGGCACGCAGGCGTCAGCAGGCTGATGGGGTACGCCAGGACGGGCCGCGCTTCGGGCCCGGTGGCTCAGTGATGACGGTCGACCTGCAGAGCAAGCTCAACCATGCGGCCTGCGATTTCTTTCCGCGACCAGCACAGGGTTGGCAGCACCTGGTCCGGAGGCACGAGCCGGCGGGCGATCATCTCGTGCTGTGGCCGCCACGGGTCGAGTTCGACCCGAGCCAACCAGCGGGTCTGGTAGTAGCTGGGTCCGCCGTTGGGGTTGAGTGGGTCGGCGACGTGCTGGGCGGCCAGGAACTGGCAGGCCACGACCCGGGCGCAGGCTTCCTCGGCGACTTCCCGAATGAGCGTCTGCTTGACGGTTTCGCCGTCTTCGACGGTGCCGCCCGGGAAGGTCCATTGCTGGCCGTCCCAGGTGACCATGACCACCTGGCCGTCGGCGGTGAAGCACAACCCGAGCGCCTGGGTGACGAGCTCGGCCGGTGGCGTCCAGCCTGGGGCCATCAGGGTGAATCGTGCGGGGCGGTCCACCTCGTCGACCGGGTACGTGGACACGGTCGGGTCGACCGGACCGTCGGGGTCGGGCAGGACCGGCTCCGCCGGCTCGGCGCGAGCTGCCGGCCGCCCGGGTTGGGTGACACTCACCCGAATAGTCTCCGCCACGATCGCCCGGCGGGCTCCCGGATTTCGGTGGCTTGGACCGCGCTGCGTTGGTGCCCTGCGAAGTCGGATCCTCCGAACGGCGCTAGTCCTTCGTACCGGTTGGTTCCGTGGCGGACTGTGCTCCTCGCGCGACAAGCCAAGGGGCGAGGCCGTGGGCGTCGCTGCGCCGGGCGGCGTCCAGCGGTGTCAGGCCGCCCCAGGGTGCGATCCAGTTCAGCTCAGCCCCTTGCTGGAGGAGGTGTTCGGCGGTGGCCTGCTGCCCGCCGTGGCAGGCTGCCCACAACGCGGCGGTGACCTCTTCCGGTGGCGGGTCGGTGGCCAGGTGTGCTTGGACGCGGTCGACCAGGCCGAGCGCGGCGGCGTTGAACAGCTTGGTGTGCACGCCGCGTTCCACCAGCCGCCAGGCTGCCTGCCACTGCCCGAACGCGACCGCGTCGTCCAAGGGTGTGCCGCCGGCGATGACCGCGCCGTCGGCCTCGATGTCCGCGCCCGCGTCCAGCAGGGCGTCGAGGGCTTCGACGTCGTCGCTGGAGGCGGCCCAGTGCAGCGGGGTTTCGGTGTGCGGGCCGGTGAATCGGGCGTTGACGTCCGCGCCCGCGTCGACTAATACCTGGATGGTCGCGGCGACGTTCGGGCGATGGCCGGGCCAGTCGGTGGCGGCGTGCAGCAGCGTGCGGGTCATGCCGCCCGGCCCTGCGGTACCGAACGCGGCGGTGGCCAGCTCCGGATGATCGGCCAGAAGCTGCCGCAGCCAGGCGATGTCGCCCTGCTGGACGGCGTCGGTGGCGGCGGCGGCGCGCGGGTCGCCGGCGTCAATGATCGTCGTCATGCTTGTTCTTCAACGCACCACGACCGCGATGGCCGCGACAGCGATGGCCAGTCGTCGGCGGCGTTGCTGAGCCCGGCGCTGCGCGGCCACGATCTGCCGGGCCCGCTCCTGCGCCAGCCGCTTGTTCTTCGACAATCGCGCTCCTTCACGATCGCTGCCTGTTCCCCGTCGGCGGCGTCGCGCGACTGTTCACCTCGCAGTCTGCCGTAGCCACCGACGCGGAATGCCCCGAGGCGCCTTCCGCCGTGTCGGTAGTCGCGGCGCGCTCGCCGAAAGTTCCCGCATGGACCGATGCCCGTCCTCGGGTCGGTCCACTCGACGGGCGGCTCGGCTTCTGGCGGGCGGCTGGTACGTCGATAACCACGACATGCGAGCCGGCCTACCGGTGGCTCGCTTTGGCCCTGGTGCCGGCTGGGAAGCGCGCCTACCGGCCCGGCTGCTCACGTGTCCCGCGGCTCATTCTGTCCGGCGGCTCAGCCCATCGCCAGCAGCATCGCCCCGGTATCCACGGTCATCAGCGCGTGCGAGGCGATGGCCGGGCCCGAGGCCAGCAGGCGGAGGTCGGGCAGCGGGACTGGCGGCGGTCGGATTCCGACGCGGTCGCCCCCGCCGCGGCCTGTCCACCGTGGACGCGACCGGCGGGCCGCTGGCGTTGACGTCACGGGAGCGGGAGGTCGTGGGCCCTGCTCGCCGGGGGCCGCTCAACGTAGCGTCGTGTGGCCGTGCGCGCGGGTGGACCGGTGCCGGTGTGGCCCCGCCCGTGGGGGCGGGGCCACGCCGACGGTGGTGGGATCAGGCCGGGTGCGCGGCCGCGGGGCCGGCCGTGCCGCGGGTTACCCGGCGGGTCAGCGGTGCGGTCAGTGGTCGTCCGGCGATGAGGACGTCGTAGACGTAGACCGCCACGATGCCGCCCACCAGCGGGGCCACCGCGTAGATCCACAGGTCGCCCCAGGCGGCGTGGCCGCCGCCGAGCGCCAGTGAAAGGTCGGTGCCGAAGGTACGGGCGAAGTTCGCCGATGCGCCGGTGATCGGGGCGAGCGCGAGGATCGCCGTGCCGTAGGCCAGCCCGACCCCTAGGCCGGCGGCGCCGCGGGTGACCTGCTCCTCTACGAACAGCGCGTAGTAGGCCAGGACGAGCAGGAACGCCGCGAGCGCCTCGACCACGAGGCCGGTCAGGACGGTGGCGCTGGGGCTGAGGCGGGTGCCGCCCAGGCCGGCCGTGATGCCGTGCTTGCCGTAGGTCGCCCAGGCCAGCAGGCCGGCCAGGACACCGCCGACCACCTGTGCGACGACGTAGCCGGGCACGTCGCGCCACGCGAACCGGCCGCGTGCGGCGAGGGCGATGGTCACGGTCGGGTTGATGTGGGCGCCGGAGACGGCGCCGAAGATCCACACGGCGAGCGCCAGCGCGGCCGTGTAGGCCAGCGCGACGCCGAGGGCCCCTCCGGTCGCCGCGAGGGTTGCGGCGGCGCCGAAGTACACCAGGGCGAGGGTGCCCAGCACCTCGGCTGAGAGGCGCTGGACGAGGTTTGGACTCATGGTCCACCTCCAGTTGAAAGGCGCGAAGGAGCGCTCCCTTCATCATGACACCGCAAGATGGAAGTGCGCCGATGTGACAGGGCGTGAACAGTCGGGCGTCGCGAATGTGTGCACGCCGAGCCGGCAGAGTCAGACGAAGGGTGCAACCCGTCCTCGTTGTCCGGGGCGTCGGGCGGCCAGATGCCGGTGTCCGTGTTCGCCGGGCACCGGCTTGCGACGGGTCCCTCTCGTCGACGATCAGGCCGGCGGCGGCTGCCCGGTGGTGTCCTTCCCGGCGCTCTTGCCGTTCCCGCCTGTGTGCGGGGCGGGAAGCTCGCCCGCCGGGCGGACCGTCTTGGTGAGGAACCCTCGGACCTTCTGCCCGTACGACGCGGCCTTCTCCGGATCTACGAGAACCGTGATGTCCTCCACGATGCGGGCGACCGAGTCGCGGATCTTCGCCTCGTCGAGGCTCGTCGTGGCCGTCCCGAAGAACGCGTTCACCTGCTCGGAGACCTTGTGCAGGGTCTCGGCGATGACCTCGTCGAACGTCTTGTCGTGCGTCGGGC
>WNFX01006781.1_pt1 | contig 19666 bp, 19 predicted proteins | sample 5400111 | NCBI WGS metagenome assembly WNFX01 (sample SAMN13153363, study PRJNA577476) | soil metagenome | isolation source: 40 cm soil or saprolite under grassland replicate 1 | place: USA:California | collected 2016-06-15 | reverse complement strand
GATTGAGGCTGCGTGTGGTGAGCTCATTCTTCGAATCGATGGGCATTCGAAGCCGTATCCCGATTACGTGGCAAATTGTGTTTCCGCACATAGAGAAGGACGTGGTGAGAACGTTGGCGGCATCTGGGAGATTCGCCCAGGTGCGGAGACATGGATCGCAAAATCAATCGCGGTTGCGGCTGCGCATCCGCTTGGCGTGGGTGACGCGTTATATCGTCACACAAAACATGCTGCAGAAGTGGATACCGTTCCGTTTGGCTCTTTTCGCCGCACATTGATTGAGCAAGTTGGTTTCTTCGATGAATCTTTGCTCACGAATGAAGATTACGAGTTCAACGCTCGTGTGAGAAAGTCTGGCGGGAAAGTTTGGCTTGATCCCTCAATCCGCTCAGTTTATTTTGCACGTTCGACTTTATGGGAACTGATTCGTCAATACTGGCGTTATGGTTTTTGGAAATGGCGTATGCTGCGGCGTTATCCTGATACGCTGCGCTGGAGGCAGGCTTTGCCTCCGTTGTTTGTTTTGAGTTTGATCAGCCTAGCTATTCTTTCGATTTTTGTTCCATTTACAAGGATGCTGTTGGCTGGTGAACTTATCCTATACTTTTTCATAATGATCCTTGCAGGTATATACGTTGCATTTCAACAACGAAAAGTTTATTTAATTCTGGGCTTGCCACTGGCAATACCTGCTATGCATATATCATGGGGGAGTGGATTGTTGTGGAGTATCCTTTCATCGAGCTTTCACAAAAATGGCTGAGAACATTCGCACTACGCCGTTACGCTTGCGTCCCAGCGAGTATCGTTCTATTCTATTGATCGGCGATTTATTGATGGCCGTTACCTCAGTCCTTGCTGCACTGTATACATGGAGACAGTACAATTACTATGTACTTCTTGGGGAATTGGTTGCAAGGGGTGTTCCAACTGGCAGAGCAGAGCTCCAGGCTAAGTTATTCAACAACATCGAACCACAGTTGTGGTTTTATCTTTTACCAATTGTTTGGATGTTACTGCTCGTTGAGTTATATGAGCCTCATGTAGCGAGCAGTGGACGAAGAACGACGCGCGGGATTGCTCTGGCAGCCTTTATTGGACTCGCTGCTTATTCTCTGGTCTTTATCGTAAAACAGGACACCAACCTGCCACGTGTGGGTGTGGGTGCTTTCCTGTTATTCGCTTCAGTCCTGACTTTACTTTGGCGCATTATCTTCATCCGCCTTTATAAGTCAACGGGTCAACGGCGGCGTGTCTTGCTGATCGGCGCGGGCAAGGCGGGCCAGACATTGGCTGAACTCTATCACTCATCGAGTACGCGGTCTTTCAACTTAATAGGGTATGTAGATGATGATACAGCTAAGGTAGGAAAAAATATTTGCGGACTCCGCGTGATGGGCTCCAGTTTACATTTACTAAACCTCATTGATGCGTATCGCATTTCAGATATTGTGATTGCTATCAATGGTGAAATACAAGGAACAACATTTCAAACGATTCTGGATGCCCAGGAGAAGGGCGTAGAAGTCACGCGCATGCCCATTTTGTACGAGGAAATGACAGGTCGTGTGCCCGTCCATCACTTGGAATCTGATTGGATTATCCGCTCATTCGTGGATGGACTACATGTAAGTGGTTTTTATGAATTTATGAAGCGATTGCTGGATATTTTGGGTGGTGCTGTCGGTTTACTGGTCTTTGCTATTACGTGTCCGTTTCTTGCATTGGCGGTTTTGATAGATAGTGGTTTGCCTATCTTTTATTCACAACCTCGCCTAGGCCGGGGTGGTTTGAGATTCAATATCTACAAGTTTCGTACTATGCGACAGGATGCAGAAGCAGATGGCGAAGCGCGCACAACCTTGGAGAATGATCCACGCGTGACACGTGTCGGAAACTTTTTACGAAAGACGCGCCTTGATGAGCTTCCACAGTTTTGGAATGTCTTGCGCGGAGAAATGAGTCTAGTGGGACCCCGTGCAGAAAGACCTGAACTGGTGGCTGAATACCAAAAGCAGGTTCCTTTTTATCGAGCGCGTTTGCTTGTCAAGCCTGGGCTGACCGGTTGGGCGCAGATTAATTACGGATACGTGGCTAGTGTAACGGAAACAGCCGTCAAAATCGAATACGACCTTTACTACATCAAACATCGGACGCTTGGAATGGATTTTCAGATCGTTCTGCGAACAATCGGCACAGTATTAAGACATACAGGGAGATGACATGAAATATCTTGTCACAGGTGGCGCTGGATTTATTGGTTCTCACATCGTTCACACCTTGCTTGAGAAGGGTGAATCTGTGCGCGTGCTAGATAATTTCAGCACAGGGAAACGCGAAAACCTTGAAGCCTTGACTCGGCAATTTAATGGGAATCAGTTTGAGGTTCTCGAAGGAGATTTACGAGACGCCTCCCGCGTGGAAGAGGCTGTGCGCGGCGTCGAGATCATTTTCCATGAAGCGGCTTTTGTCTCGGTCCCACAATCAATGGACGAGCCTCAGACCTGTTTTGATGTGAATATCACTGGAACGTCGCGGTTGTTCGACGCGGCGCGTGCAGCCGGTGTCAGACGCGCGGTGGTTGCTTCGAGCGCGGCAGTGTACGGGGAGTCTGACGCGTTACCTCTTAGAGAAGAAACGCCACTCCAGCCATTATCTCCATATGCTGTATCTAAGCGTGTGGACGAAATGTACGCAGAATTGTTCACAAGCTCATTCGGCTTTGAAGTGGTCGCGTTGCGATATTTCAATGTCTACGGTCCGCGTCAGCGACCCGATTCCATGTATGCCGCGGCAGTGCCGATCTTTGCGCGTTGGTTATTGGATGGAAAGCCTGTGACCGTGTTCGGCGATGGCGGTCAGACGCGCGATTTGATCAATGTGCGCGATGTGGTGCGCGCGAATTTGATCGCGTCGGAACATAGAAATGCAGCTGGAAAGATATTCAATATTTGCACAGGCGTTGAAACCCGTATATTGGATTTGCTTGACGTAATGTATGAACTACTACCCAACGCGCCTTCACATCAATTTGCCGCGCCACGTGCAGGTGATATTTATCGCTCGGTTGGAAGTCCACAAAAAGCCGTGGACGTGATGCGTTTTCGCGCCCAAGTTTCCTTAGTGGATGGTTTGAAAGAAACAATTGACTCGATGCGCTGAGTGGACCATGCCCATCGTTTCTCTCGCGGAATGGAATCAATATTTAGAGAGTCACCCAAATGCCCATCTACTTCAAACCGGGGAATGGGGAGAATTGAAATCTGCCTTCGAGTGGGAGGCTGTGCGGATTATTAAGGATAATGCGGGAGCACAAATTTTGTTTCGCAAATTGCCGATGGGATTCACAATTGGTTATATTCCGAAACTGGTGTTCAGTGAGCAGTTATCCGTAATTGGTAATTCATTTTGGCAAGAGGTAGATTCGATTTGTAAAGGTCATCATGCAATCCTTCTGAAACTCGAACCTGACTCGTGGGAAAGTGGAAATTTTTCCCAGATTCGTAATTACCCATTGTTAATTGCTTCTCGTCACAACATTCAACCTCCTCGTACCATCATTGTTGACATAAAAGATTCCGAAGATGAAATCCTCGCGCGGATGAAACAAAAAACGCGTTATAACATCCGTCTTGCGGAAAAGAAAGATATTACTGTCCGCGCCTGGGATGATATCGAATCCTTTCACAAGATGATGCTCCTTACAGGCAACCGCGATGGATTTGGAGTTCACTCACTTGAATACTATCAGCGCGCTTATGAATTACTCCATCCAAAACAGATGGGCGAATTACTTGTTGCTGAATATGATGGCAAACAGTTAGCCGCGTTGTTTGTAGCCAGAAATGGAAATCGTGCCTACTATCTTTACGGCGCGTCCACAGACGAAGAACGCAATCGTATGCCAACTTATCTCCTGCAATGGGAAGCGATGAAATGGGCAAAAGTACTCGGCTGCGAGGAGTATGATTTCTGGGGTGTGCCAGACGAAGATGAGCAAACTCTGGAATCTAATTTTGAAAAGCGACAGGATGGCTTGTGGGGCGTTTATCGCTTCAAGCGCGGCTTTGGTGGTCAACTCAAACGCGCCGCTCAAGCAATGGATCGAGTCTATCAGCCATTGTTGTATTGGGCATATTTGCGATTCATGGGAAATAGGGAATAAGAATTGGAAAGTAATATTTGGAATACTCTAATCTCTAATCTCCCAAACCCCCATTTTCTCCAAACCTATGAATGGGGACAGGTGAAGGCGAAGTATGGATGGACTCCGCTGTATGCAGTATGGGATGCCGATGGAAGTTGGAAAGTAGAAAGTGATGCAAACTTACTTTCTGCTTTTCACTTGCCAGTTGCCGCGGCATTGATCTTGAAACGCCAAATTCTTCGCAATGGATTTGCCGCGCAGCTATCTATCCTTTACGCGCCGAAAGGTCCATTGCTCGATTGGACAAATGAAGCTTTGAGAAATCGAGTGTTGAATGATTTGCAAGCCTTCGCGAAAAAAGAAGGCGCGATCTTTTTGAAAATTGATCCTGATGTTGTGTTGGGAACAGGAATTCCTTCAAGCGAAGATAATGTCATTGATAACGGCGGCCAGGCTGTCATGTCTGAGCTGAAGCGGAGGGGATGGCGATATTCGTCGGATCAAATTCAGTTTAAGAATACCGTTCTGATCGATTTGAGTCTAACTAAAGAAGAAATGCTGGCGCGCATGAAGCAGAAAACACGCTACAACATCCGTCTCGCTGAGAAGAAAGGTGTAGTGGTGCGCGTAGGCACAACAAAGGATACAAAGGATTTGGATGTGCTTTACAAAATGTACGCCGAAACATCTGTGCGTGATGAATTTGTAATTCGTGATGAAGATTATTATCAAACAGTTTGGGAAACTTTCATGGCACACACACAGTCTTCTATCTCCAATTACCAGTCTCCTTTTGCAGAACCTCTCATCGCCGAAGTAAACCACGAACCCGTCGCGGCGCTCTTTGTCTTTTATTTTGCAAGACATGCTTATTATGTTTATGGAATGTCGCGCAGTACTCATCGTGAAAAAATGCCAACTTATCTTTTGCAATGGGAAGCGATGAAACGTGCGAAAGAAAAGGGTTGCAGTGTATATGATCTATGGGGCGCGCCCGATGTATTCGATGAAAGCGATTCGATGTGGGGTGTATATCGCTTCAAAGAAGGCTTAGGCGGGAAAGTTGCGCGCACAATGGGTGCATGGGATTTCGCGCCAAACCCGTTTTGGTATAAGTTGTATTCAGAATTCATCCCGCGTATATTGGATGTGATGCGTTCAAGAGGAAAAGCCCGAACGAAACAGAGTCTGGGTGCATGATAAGGCAAGTTACCAATTACAAATTACACCTCGTATTCAAACAATAAAGGATCGAACATGAAAGAAATTTCTCGTCTACATTTCGCTCACCTTCCTACCTCTATCGAAGAACTTCCGCGGTTGACAGACTATCTAAATGGACCGAAGGTTTTAGTCAAACGCGATGATCAAACGGGACTTGCATTCGGTGGCAACAAAACTCGCAAATTGGAGTTCCTTGTCGCTGAGGCATTAGAGCAAGGTGCAGGGATGTTGATCTCTGGCGGCGCATTGCAATCGAATCATTGTCGTCAAACTGCCGCGGCTGCGGCGCGCTTTGGCTTGGGGTGTACACTCGTACTGACTGGTGAAATGCCTGATCAGCCCTCTGCGAATTTATTGCTTGACCAAATATTCGGCGCGGAGATTGTCACTGTTACCGATCGCGCTTATCGTGACCAGACTTTGCAAGAAACATACGATAGAGCCGTTGCAGAAGGAAGAAATCCTTATCTCGTTCCCTATGGCGGATCGAGTCCAACTGGCGCACTAGGATACGCTTACGCGATGAAAGAATTCATAGAGCAAAATGTTCACGCAGATTGGATCGTGTTCGGTACATCCTCAGGCGGAACACATGCGGGATTAGTATTAGGTCAACGCCTGTTTGGATACAAAGGAAAAGTTTTGGGAATCAGTATTGATGAATCAGAAGAGTGGCTGAAGAATCATGTCTCTGCATTGGCGTCAGAGGCGAGTGAAAAGATGGGTGAGCAAATCGAGTTCGATCCCGCTGAGGTGTTGGCAAATGCTGATTATTGCCGAGCAGGCTACGGCGTCTTGACCGATGCGGAGCGCGAAGCGGTCAAGTTATTTGCGAAATTGGAGGGGCTGTTACTTGATCCTGTTTACACAGGTCGCGCCGCAGCCGGGATGATCGATTTGATCCGCAAGGGATTTTTCAAGAAGGATGAGACAGTTTTGTTCTGGCACACAGGCGGACAACCCGCCTTGTTTGCTGAGAAATATTCCGCTGGCTTGTTGTAAAAGAAAAAGAGTGTGGAGCATTTTCTCCACACTCTTTTGTTAACCTACTGAAATGCCGATCAATTTCCCAATGCCATACGTCAACACCGCGGCGGCAAGTCCAACCAACACTTGGCGCATCCCAGAAAACCAAACGCTTCGTCCTGTCATCAATGTGATCGCTGCACCAATGATAAAAAGGCCTATTCCGCTTACGATAAGGCTCATATAGATTGCAGTAGTACCTATCAAGAACAGAAATGGAAGAATAGGGAAAAGCGCGCCGAAAGCGAACAGAAAAAAAGAAGTGATCGCAGCTACATAGGCGGAGCCGCCCAATTCTTCCGGATCAATACCTAGCTCTTCGCGGGCAAGCGTATCGAGAATACTATCCTTATCTGCCATCATGTGCATGGCAAGTTCCTTTGCGCGATCTTCAGGCAAGCCTTTGGATTGGTAGATCAAGGCCAACTCCTCTTGCTCTTCTTCTGGATTCGCGGCGATCTCTTCGGCTTCGATCTTGATCTGATGTCCGTAAAGTTCGCGCGAACTTTGCACGGAAAGCCATTCGCCCAATGCCATCGATCCTGCGCCTGCAAGGACACCAGCTAGACCGGCGATCAAAACATCGGTTCGTGAATTGGTCGCGCCTGCCACACCCATCACGAGACTGAGAATGGATACCAATCCATCGTTAGCACCAAGCACGGCGGCACGAAGTGCATTCCCACCGCTTGCTTTGTGACGTCCCTCCAATTGTGCGACAGACCCACCAGAGAGACCGCCTGTTGAATGTGAAGCCATCGAAAGCAAACGTGCATGAGATTTTTCATCGCGTGAGAATTCGCTCGCTTCAATATCCGGCTGATTATCATATGCCTGACTATCTGCTTTTTCGTTGCTAGTAATGGTTGGCAATACGAATTGTGGACCAAATCGTTTCGCCAGCCAGATCATCGCTGCGGCGCGCCAGGTTGGTTTGCGGGGAGGAATAAGAACTTTGAATTCTTCCAGTTTCTTTTCCCAACCTGCGGCGTGTTTCTCTTCGCTGGCTGATAATCTGCGATAGATCTCTGCCATTTGTGGTTGTTTTTCCGTTTCAGCTAGTACGGAATACAATGCTGCCCCATCAATTTCTTTTTGTCGATTCTGGAAATATCGTTTTATATCATCAGTGTTAGACATTTATCCCTCCATTAAGATCTGTCATTGCGAGGAGCGTTTGTCGCGACGAAGCAATCTCAAATTAAACAGATGAATCTATTTGATAACTAAATCCTGTTTATCAGGAGATTGCTTCGCCGCTTTGCGGCTCGCAATGACATTGTCGTTATTTCAACGCATCCCAACCTGCATATTTAGCGGTGTCGCCGAGTTCTGCTTCGATACGGATCAATTGATTATATTTCGCCACACGGTCAGAACGTGCGGGAGCGCCGGTCTTGATCTGACCTGTGTTCAGCGCTACCGCGAGATCGGCGATGGTTGAGTCTTCGGTTTCGCCAGAGCGATGGGAAGTGACTGCGCGCCAGCCTGCTCGATGACAAGTTTCCACGGCTTCAATGGTTTCAGTGAGTGAACCAATCTGATTGAGTTTGACTAGCAATGCATTACACGTCTTATCTTGGATTCCACGTCGCACGCGTTCAGGGTTCGTCACGAGCAAATCATCGCCAACGATCTGTATCTTATCGCCCAACTGTTTTGTCATCAATTGCCATGATGCCCAGTCATCCTGCGCGAGACCATCTTCAATAGAAACAATAGGATAGTCGGTAATCCACTTCATCCAGAACTCAACCATTTGCTCGCCATTTAATTTCTTCCCCTCCTTGCGAAGGTTGTACATCTTGGTATCTTCTTCATAAAGTTCAGAAGCGGCAGGGTCGAGGGCGATGGCAATATCCGCGCCGCGGCCAACTTTGAAGCCGGCCTTTTCGATGGCAGCGAGAATGACTTCAATTGCTTCGTTGTTGGCTTTCAAGGCGGGTGCGTATCCACCCTCATCACCAACCAAAGTTGCATACCCTTTTTCCTTCAAGACGGATTTCAAGGCGTGATAAACCTCCGCACCCCAGCGAATACCCTCCGCAAAGGATGGCGCGCCGAAGGGCATGACCATGAATTCCTGCATATCAGTGGATTGCCAAGCAGTATGCACACCACCGTTTAAGATGTTGAGCATTGGCACAGGCAGCACATGGGCGTAAACGCCGCCGAGATAACGATAGAGCGGCAATCCAAATGAATTTGCCGCCGCTTTTGCAACCGCAAGACTCACGCCCAGAATTGCATTTGCACCGAGTTTGGATTTGTTTGGCGTGCCATCGAGTGAAAGCAGTTCCGCGTCGATGGCTTTTTGTTCAGCAGCGTCCCAGCCAAAGAGTGCGTTCGCGATCATGCCATTGACATTGGCAACTGCTTTTGTCACGCCTTTGCCCAGAAAGCGTTTCTTGTCCCCATCGCGCAATTCGAGTGCTTCATGTACGCCTGTCGATGCGCCCGAAGGCACAGCCGCCCGTCCCCACGAACCGTCAGCGAGCGCGACTTCTACTTCAACTGTTGGGTTGCCACGCGAATCAAGGATTTCTAGTGCAGAGATGCTTTCGATGATAGTGTCCATTTTGTTCTCCGAGTTTTATTATGATTATGCTTGTTGCTCTCGTCGCTGTCCCCGAGCCTCAAGCAAAACTTTTATAAGTATAACTCACTTTCATTGACCCGCATTTTATGGACTCAACGACTCTCGCGCGGTGTTTATGCGGAGATGCCAGAGGGCTTTGCAATATAAATGCAATGCTGTGACTTAGTATGATGTGAACTTTGGGGAACTTTTCAATATTGGATTCCATCGTATTTCAAGATGTACCAACGAAATGGAGGTTTCGATGAACACCAAAAAATTTTTACAATTATTCGTTCTTATAGCAGTGCTGCTTGCGTCGCTGGCAACTACCAGTTCCGCGTTCGCCGCGCCAGCCCTTGCGGGGCAGTGTGGTACCAGCGTAACTGTGATTAGCGGCGACACTCTGCGCAAGATTGCTGATCGCTGCGGCACGACTGTCTCAGCTCTGCGGTTAGCAAACCCTGAGATCGGCTTGGGCAACTTGATTTATCCAGGTCAAGTTCTCTTGTTGCCCGGCGCTATTCTGTTTGGTAATAACGGTTATGATACTTATATCGTAGCACGCGGTAATACGCTGAAGTCACTGGCAATTCGCTTTGGAACATCAGTTGACGTAATACTCTCATTGAATAAGAGTATTACCAATGTCAACTTGATCTACGAAGGTCAGCGCTTGGTTGTGCCTTCTGGACGTGGCGTGCCCGTGCCACCACCTACTACCGGCGGACAGACATACTATGCAGTAAGAGGTGATACCTTACGCAAAATCGCCGCGAAGTTCAGCACCACAGTGGACGCGATCCTCAAGGTCAACCCACAGATTACTAACCCGAACGTAATCTACGTTGGGCAGGCAATCACGATCCCTGCCGATGTAGCGACCTATATGGTCCAAAGAGGCGATACGCTTCGAATTATCGCCAACAAATTTGGAACGACTCTTGATACGCTGCTGGCACTCAATCCGAATATTACCAATGCCAATTTGATCTACGTTGGACAGGTGCTCAGAGTTCGATAACGCCAAGCTTGAATCAAAAGCACAGGGACACACTTTCAAAGTGCGTCCCTGTTTTATTTACTGCTTTTGTTATTTTCGCTTTGCAGCTTTTGTCTTTGTACTCTTTTTCGCCTGGGGCTTTGCAGTTATTTTCTTTTTTGTTGGAGCTGCTTTCCCGTTAGAACGATGTTTCAATGCAGAATGTGCTGCAGCGAGACGTGCGATCGGTACGCGGAACGGTGAACAGGAAACATAGTTGTTGCCAATCAGGTGACACCACTCAATGGAATTCGGGTCACCACCATGCTCACCGCAGATCCCTACTTCCAAACTCGGGCGGGTCTTGCGACCTTCGGAAATTGCCCATTCCATCAGTTTGCCCACACCACCACGATCAATTGTCTGAAAGGGATTCGTTTCGAGAATGCCCTGTTCCTGATAGGTAATCAGGAAATTACGTTCAGCATCGTCACGGGAGTAACCGTAGGTCATCTGGGTTAGATCGTTTGTTCCGAACGAGAAGAACTGCGCATGTCCTGCCACTTCCGCGGCGGTCACTGCGGCACGTGGAATCTCGATCATCGTGCCAAATTTGTATTCAAACTTGACATTCTTTTCGTCCATGACGGCGGCCGCGATCCGTTCGAGCCTCGGCTGGATCCATTCAAGTTCTTTGACTGTGCCAGTCAACGGAATCATCACTTCTGGTTTGACAACGACACCGCGCAATGTGCAGTCTGCGGCGGCTTCGAAGATCGCACGGACCTGCATCTCCACGATCTCAGGCATGTAAATGCGCCTAATCCATCGGTCTCACCTTTGACGCGCATGGTGATGACTTCCTCGAGAAGTTTTTCTTCATCGGGCATGAACTCATGCAGAGGTGGGTCGATCAAGCGGATGATGACGGGATAGCCATCCATCGCTTCAAAGAGTCCATCGAAATCCTTGCGCTGGTAGGGGAGAAGTTCATCGAGCGCTTCAGTGCGTTCTGGACTTGTTTCGGCCAGGATCATACGCTGAACAATGGGCAAACGCTCAGGTTCAAAGAACATGTGCTCGGTTCGGCAGAGACCGATGCCCACTGCACCATAGGAACGGGCGCGGCGCGCATCCTTTGGATAATCTGCATTTGCCCATACCTGAAGTCCACGCGTGGGATAGCCTTTCGCGGGGGCTTCACGAATATTCTTGCGGGCACAAATTTCATCTGCCCAAGTCAGAAGTGTTAATAGTTCGGTTTGTTTTTCGAGCGAGGGTGCGGTTGTCGGGATCTTTCCAATGAACACTCTGCCTGTGGTGCCATCCACCGAAATCCAATCGCCTTCTTTGACAACGGCCTCACCGACAGTCATCTGGCGTCTTTCTAGATCAATCTTGATTGCTGAAGCGCCAACCACACATGGGATACCGAATTGGCGTGCCACAACCGCCGCATGAGAGGTTGCGCCGCCTTCACTGGTAAGCACGCCTTGTGAGGCGATCATGCCATGTACATCATCTGGCTTGGTGAACGGACGCACCATGATGGTGTCCTGTTTGGCTTCCTTTGCCATATTTTCAGCGGTATCAGCGTCAAAATAAACCTGTCCCACTGCTGCGCCTGGGGAGGCATTTACACCTTTAGCAAAGAATGTGCCGTTCTTTTCCGCATTGGTCATTGCCTCTTCATCGAACTGCGGATGAAGTAAAGAGTCGACGTTATCTGGAGTAACCCGCAAAACAGCTTGCTCTTTTGTGATTAGCCCTTCTTCTGCCATCTCTACCGCGATCTTCACAGCGGATTTGGCGGTGCGCTTGCCATTGCGGGTTTGGAGCATCCATAGTTTGCCGCGCTCGATCGTAAACTCAACGTCCTGCATATCCTTGTAATGCTTTTCCAGCTTGCCGGTGATATCCATGAATTGCTTGTAAGCCTTGGGCATTTCCTGCGAGAGATTTTCAATTGGTTCCGCGTTGCGAATGCCCGCTACCACGTCTTCACCTTGCGCGTTGATCAGATATTCGCCCATCATCATCTTCTCGCCGGTAGATGGGTTGCGTGTGAATGCCACGCCGGTACCAGAGTCATTGCCCATATTGCCGAAGACCATGGTCACAATGTTGACCGCCGTGCCAAGATCGTGCGATATGCCTTCCTTGTTGCGATAGGCGATTGCGCGTTTGCCATTCCAAGACTCAAAGACGGCTTTGGTTGCCAATTCAAGTTGTTTATAAACATCTTGCGGGAAATCAAAGCCAACTTTTTCTTTAAAGACATCTTTATAGATAGAGACTAGTTCCCGCCAGTCTTCAGCAGTCATGTCTATATCAACTTTATAGCCCTTTTGTTCTTTATATTCAGCGAATGGATCTTCAAAGGCTTCATCTTCAACGTTGAAGACTGTTTCCCCAAACATCTCAAGCAATCGGCGATACGAATCCCACGCAAAGCGTGGGTTGTTTGTAAGCTCGGATATACCTTCTACAACCACATCATTCAAACCGATATTCAAAATCGTATTCATCATACCAGGCATCGAGAACTTCGCGCCGGAACGGCAGGAAACAAGCAAAGGATTCTTCGGATCTCCAAACTTTTTGCCTGTCTGCTTCTCGACGGTTTTCATTGCGGCAAGCGCCTGGTCCCACATTCCAGCGGGGAACTTGCCTGTTTTACGGAATTCATTACAGGCTTCGGTGGTGACCGTAAAGCCAGGCGGGACGGGTACGCCCGCGCGTGTCATATCGAAGAGTCCTGCGCCTTTGCCTCCAAGCAGAGCTCGAACACCTTCCCATGAGCCGGCGTATTTTTCAGCTGCAGCGACCTCTCCAAACAGATAAACCCATTTTTTCATAGAAACCTCCGGGTTATTAAGATCTAGAATTTGTGTGAAGTTTACCACGAACAGTTTAAGACAAATGTGATATATTCATCTTTACATTTGTCAGTGCTCAACTGTCAGTAAATTGTAAATTTATTTGTTAGCCTATTGCAAGCTCAGGAGCAGTGTTTGTATATGATAATAGGGATAGATTGGAATCGCTTATGCCAATAAAAATACTTGTTATCGACGACGATAGTGCTGTTACTGATTTACTTTCTCTGCTTTTAAGATCACAGGGCTTTGAAGTTGCAGCGACAAATAATAGTACTGACGGATTGAGCATGATTCGAGAAAGTTCTCCAGACGTAGTTGTTTTGGACCTGATGATGCCTGAAATGGATGGCTGGCAGATTTGCAAAGCTGTCCGCGAATTTAGTCAGGTACCGATCATTATTCTTTCAGCACTCAATGATCCATCTATGATCGCTAGTGTACTGGATGCGGGCGCGGATGATTATTTGACCAAGCCGACGCCCAGTCGTGTGCTGATTGCACATATCAATCGCCTTGTACATCGGACTGGCTCATTACCTTCGAATGCCTCAATGAATCCGTTGCCAGCTTCTTAAGAATTACCAACGATTCGTTTCAAGTTGCGGCTTGTTTCCGCTAAATATAGAAGATCCCATCAGCGCTGATGGGATCTTTACTTATGCTAAATATTTCAAAGCCTCAGCCATTTTCTCTTTTGCTTCCATCATTGGCATGTGACCTGCGCCGCTTACTTCAACCAAATGTGCTAATGGCAAAGCCACCTTGACTTCACGTGCCCGCTCAACAGGAATTAACGCGTCTGAATCACCATGGACAAGGACTACAGGAAATTTGAATGATGAGAGCAGGAGTGTAGAGTCCATCCGTTCAGCCATCGCCTTAAGAGCACCAATGTATGCCGCGGGTTGTTGCCGTTCCATGGATTCTCGCGCAAAAGCCTGTAATTTCTCATCAGATGTAAACTTCAGCGTCATCGTTTCGACTACGCTACTGATGCCATTTTTCGCCACATCAGCTGCAGATTTATAACGTCCTTCCTTACGCTCGGGAGAATCAGCAAGCACCTGTGATGAAACCAGTCCAAGCCCGCTGACGCGATCCGGATAAAGCCTCGCAAAAGCTAAAGCGACATATCCACCCATGGAGTGTCCTACAATGGCAACCTTTTGGATACCTAGTTGATCAAGCAAACCCGCGATGTCTGAAGCGTAATCTTCCATAGTGGGTGATGAATCCACTATGGATGACTCGCCAAAGCCGCGTAAATCAGGAAGAATGACATCAAATGTATCCTCCAGCAAAGGCACCACCTCATCCCACAAATGATGATCGAGTGGATAACCGTGCAGAAGTACGAGTGGAGTCCCTTTTCCGCGGCGCGTGTAAGCAAATTGAATGCCGTTAACGTCAATTTTTTCCATAAGTCTCTCCTCAGTAAATTATTTCCAATTCACTACTACTTTTAATTTACTACCCAATTTTGAGTAATATTGGACAAAGCCGTTATCTCTACCAAACTCATAAATCCGGCGTGTGATGTCCACATCTGATTTGCAATATTCAGCGACCTTATCTAATTCACCATTCCGGAACCATTCAACAGACTGAACTCCATCGGCAGTCTTGGTCGTTCCAAGGGTTGCTCTGGCGATGGAGTCGAGGCTTAAGCGAAAGTTCAACGTACGGTAAATATCCTGCAACATATCGGTTGAACGAAACGTACGGAAGTTTTCATTCAATGCATAGGGCCTTAGTACTTCATAATCGAAACCGAATATATTGAAGCCAACCACTCGATCTGCGGCTTTCAACTCCGCGACGAGTGCAAAGGCGTCTTTCTCCCAATACACTGCAAAGTCATTACGCGCGGTTGACCAGGTCACGCCACAAGCTAATAATAATTTTGAAGCATCTCGTCCACCAACTTCATGAAAGAGCTTCTGGCTTTCGAGATCGAAATAAACGATGTTCATGTACTCTCCGATTTTTTCAAGTACTCGCGTGCAAGCTCAAGCGCCTGTTCACGATTCCCAATATGACCAGTTGCTTGTCCTTCACGGATCGCTTCCAGCAATTGACCGACGATCCTTCCCGGCTCGAGCCCCAGTTCAGACATTAACTCATTTCCATCCAGCAGGCGCGGCGGGACAACAGTTTCTTGCGGTTTCTCCCAATAGTTCTCAAGCAAAATACGGGCAACATCTAGGGCGGCGGTCCATGTTTCTTGTGTCAATGTAGAACCTTGTATGCCGCGCAAATCTGCCAAGCCAAGCAGGACAAGGTCGATTCCTGCTTGGCTTGTATCTCGAAAGAAGCGATAAATAGCTTTGCGAGAAGGTTCCTGCTTTTCACCTTTCAGGCGGCTAGTGAAAAAATGAAATCGCATGTGATGTTGAATAATTGTCCTCACGCGTTCCACTTCATCATTGCTGAGATTGAACGCGCGCGCCCGATTTTCTGCGACCTCCGCACCTTTGACATCATGATCGAAGAAGCGGATGCGGCCTGTCTCATCCAAGGATTTTGTGGCTGGTTTCTGAACATCATGATATAGCGCGGCAAAGAACAGCGTAGCGCGGACCGAACGATCCATGTTTAGGGATTCAGAAAAGTGTTTTGCGAATTGGTCGCGGAATCTTCCAATGCGAAGCGTGAGCAATCCAGTGAATAAATCATTGGTATTGTCTGCGTTATATCCGGGCGCAAGCGCAGCTAGGATACTTTCAAGATGCCCTAAGACGCTGAGTGTGTGTTCCCATACATCATAAATATGAGGTGCAGATTGTTCTACACCCTTCAGAGCAGAAAGTTCGGGCAACAAATATGGAAATACACCCAGTATTTCTAGCGCGCGTATGGATGAATCGGGTTTTGGTCCCTCAAGCATTTTGAACAATTCATCGCGCTGGCGTTCAGGGGAAACTTTAGGCAGTAAACTCACTGCTTGCTTCATTGCTTTGCGTGTTTCAAGTTCAATCTTGAACTCAAACGCCGCAGCCTGACGAACAGCCCGCAAAATCCGGACAGGGTCATCTGATAAAGAGGTTGGTGAGCCAGCACGAATGATTTTGGCGCGTAGATCAGATACACCATTGAGCGGATCAATTAGTGTATGTGTCCGCAGGTCGAATGCAATGGCGTTGATTGTAAAGTCGCGGGCGCGTAGGTCTGCCTCTAAATTGTTTCCACGGTAGGTGGCGAAATCAAGGAAGGTACGCGCGCCCTCTGATTCGATTACGATAACACGGCCTGTATCGCGCTCACTGTCAAGTACCATGAAGTCCGCTTTGAGCGCATTGGCAACGCGTCGAGCGAGAGAAATACCATTCGAAGGTAGGGCAAAATCAAAGTCCCGCGAGAGGCGATTCAATAATATATCCCGCACCGCGCCACCGATGAGGTATATTTCCTGGTTTGGGAGGATGTCACGAACTTTATCAATCAAAGGTGAATAGGAAAATGGAACTGGCATGTAAATGATTTCTGGTTTTTCTTTATGCCTGCTCATCTGCGCGGCATGCAGGGCTTGCTCGGGTGTCCCTCCTTGTGCGACGATCCTGCCGCGTACTCGAGCAACCCAACGGCCTGCGTATGGAGATCCAGCAGTTTGAGAATCATCAGTCATAAATTGTTAGCTCTTAATCATAAATCGTAAATCAATAAGGGGGTTTGTATTTTTCCAAATTCACAACACCAACGAAAGGTAGGTTGCGATAGTACTCGTCAAGATCAAGACCATAGCCGAAGACGAATTTATTCGGAATGTCGAAGCCGCGATAATGGATCGGTACAACGGCTTCGCGTCGTTCAGATTTATCTAGGAGAGCACATACTTTCAAGCTGCGCGGCTGACGCAGGTTCAACAATTCAAGGACTGATGCAATGGTATGGCCACTATCTACAATGTCTTCGACGAGCAGGACATCCTTATCGCGGATATCCATTTGCAAATCCATCGCGACGCGGACTGCGCCGCTCGATTCGCGTTTGCCCGCCCCATACGACGATACCGCCATGAAATCCATCATGTGTGGGGATGTAATATATCGGCTGAGGTCAACCAGGAACGGCACGCCGCCTCGCAGGATACAGATGAGAAGCAGATTGCCATCCGGATAATCCGCGCTGATCTCTGTACCTAATTCTTTGATACGAGATTGGAGAGTTTCTTCGTCGATCAGCACTTCAGCGAGGATTTCATTGTAATCTTGCATTGATTCTCCATCTAAACGTCTACATGTTTACTTGTGTACTTGTTTACAAACGAAATAAACAGGTAGACAGATACTAGCGCGGGACTTCGTGGTGAATGCGACAGCGGGCTTCATACATTTCTGATGCGCCGACGATCACCACCGGGTCATCATACCGCGCAGGCTTTCCGTTCACTAATCTCTGCGTACGCGAGGCTTCATCACCACAGACCATGCAGATCGCATGGAGTTTATCCACATGTTCGGCCATGGACATCAAGATTGGCATGGGACCAAACGGTTCGCCGCGAAAGTCCGTATCAAGTCCAGCCACTAACACTCGGATGTCGCGCGAGGCGAGTTGCTCCGCGACTTGAATAACGTCTGAGTCGAAGAATTGTGCTTCATCGATCGCAACCACAGTAGTATCCTGTTCGATTTTGGTAAGAATGTCAGTAGATTTTTCTACAGGGGTAGCATCGAAGTTTGATCCTGCGTGGGAGGTAACTTTTTCCACCGCATAGCGAACATCAATAGCCGGTTTGAACACTTGCACTTTTTGCTTTGCGATTGTGGCACGCACAAGCCTGCGGATCAACTCATCTGTTTTGCCGCTGAACATCGAACCACAAACGACTTCAATGGAACCATGTGTATGACGCATACATTCTCCTGCCCCACCCCATCCCTCCCCATTTTCTGAAAGAAAATGGGGAGGGTGTCCAAAGGACGGGAGGGGCGGGTCCAAATAAAACGAGCAGATGTTTTCACATCTGCCCGTAAGTTTACCTGAGATTATTTTTTCTGCAAGTGATGACTTATACTCAGAGTTTATGCTGCTGCCGCAGGGAGTTCATAACCGAGTGAGCGCAGTTTCTTCTTAGCAGCAGTCAAAGAAGCCTGACCAAAGCCTGAGATTGCGAGCACAGCCTCATTGCCGCCGCTCAGCCTCTCAAGAAATTGACCAAAGTTCTCAATTCCAGCCTTCTTCAGTGCATCTAAAGCGCGAGTCGAAAGTGCCAACTCCTCAATGGGGCGCTCAGGTGAACCCTTCAATTCTTCTTTTACCTTCTGCTGCTCAACATATGTCTGGCGAGCAGAAAGTTTCTTGTAGAAGCGATCCACTTGACCTTCAATGTCAAGGATGCGTGAAGCTTCACCAGTAAAGAATGGATGACAGTTTGAACAGATGTCCACACGGATTTCCTTTTTGGTCGAACCGGTTGTCCATGTGGTACCGCATGAGGCGCAGGTCACCTTTGCATCCGGATAATAAGTTGGGTGAATATTAGCTTTCACTTTGCACCTCCACCTCGGCCGCCTGGGGAACAATATTCACGCGCTTTTGTCCATGCGTGACATCATACAGTACGATACCATCGGCAATCGCAAACAAAGTATCATCCTTACCGGCTTTTACGTTCAAGCCGGGCTTAATCTTCGTACCGTGCTGGCGCACAAGAATGTTGCCAGAAAGTACAAACTGACCGGCATAGCGCTTCACACCCAAACGCTGGGAATTGGAGTCGCGTCCGTTGCGGCTTGAACCGCCACCTTTTTTATGTGCCATGACTACCTCTCTTACTTTTTCTTCGAGTCTGCCTTCTTGGAAGGCGACTTAGTTGTGGTTGACTTTTTGGTCGTTGTTGTCGCAGATTTGGCAGAAGTTTTCTTTGTGGACTTGGCCTGCTTCGTAGCCTTCGGCGCTTTCTCTGCCACAGGTTCTTCTTCCACGACTACAGGAACAGGCTCAGCCTTCTCAATCTTACGTTCTTCGCCGGGGCGACCGATGAAATCCACAAGCAAACGCGTAAACTGCTGACGATGTCCGCCGCGCACACGAATGCGTTTCTTCGGGCGATATTTAAATCTGTCAATCTTGGGGCCTTTGACATGATCCACCACTGTGACCTTGACCAGAATGTCACCGACAGTGGGCGTACCAACCATGATTTCGTCGCCATCCGCCATGAGCAGGACGTGTTCCAAATCAAACTTCTTACCCGTATCAACGGCGAGGCGGTCCACTTCAATGGTCCGCCCTTCGACGGCACGATATTGCTTGCCGCCACTTTCAATAATTGCGAATCTCATTTTATTCTCCAGTCATTCACTTCGCCGCGTGCCTGCGGAGTTCTTGCACTCGTCGCCTGCGAACGGGGAAGCTGGTATTTCAACGCAAAGCGTCTCAACAAGCAACTACCCCAGAATCCAACCACTGGGGTAGAAGCGCACGGTATTATACATGCGAGATGAGGATGTGTCAACTATACCGAACAAATCACATTACGGAATCCCACTGACCGTGCCAGGAATAGCCGCCGCATTCGGCATCAACATGGTCAGTTCTGAGCCATCAGGCTTCATGACAAATATGCCATTGAGGCTATAACTTGCAATATGCTGACCATCGGGCGCAAAACTACCAAATAAACCTGAAGCTTGAATATTGGTTAATTGGATAATCTTCCCTCCGGTCACTGGCACTGACCACCAATCAGAAGGGATCGTGTGTGCCTCAGGTACTGGAAGGTCAAGAGGTCAATCAATTTAGTATCTCTCAAAGCAGGTACTGAGGATTGCGAGGAACGATTATTAAAGGATGCTAGGAAAATTTTGAAAACTGACCCTCTA